>Ga0209694_1000020_pt1 | contig 338069 bp, 233 predicted proteins | sample GluameincwithD2O_FD_187499 | JGI IMG/M metagenome (GOLD analysis project Ga0209694, IMG submission 187499) | Mouse cecum microbial communities from Vienna, Austria - Glucosamine amended microcosms incubated with D2O (SPAdes) (version 2) | ecosystem: Host-associated > Mammals > Digestive system...
TGAGAAAATCATATTCATGTGGTCTTTGAAAATTTAATATAACTAATAGGGAAATCTTGAATTACTTGTTTATATTACATAGTTGCTTTTCCAAAGTATAGAAATAGTTGGTTTGGTCTGTTAATCATGGTGTCGTAGGTTCGAGTCCTACTGCGGGCGCCAGTTTTTTTTACCCAAGTATCCTCCCCCCATCTTTGTTGGATACTTTTTTCTTTTGGCTTAAGTTTCTAGAAAGCTATCTCAATAGAGATGGAGCATATAAAATGAGTAATGAACAATGAACTTTAAACGTTCTGTGGAAATGATGAACGTGTAATGAGGTAATCCATATGGAATATTTGGTCATCCTAGTTGTGATAATCATTTTAATTATCATTATCAAGGATAGTGGCTCTTCTAGCAAGAAGTAACACTTTTTTCCTATTCGTTCATTAATTCCTAAAATGAGGAAAAGGACTAGCTACCAACTAGTCCTTTTCTGTTATACCTTATTCGTTCATCATGTCTTTTGACACTTCATTATATATAAAAATCAATATAAGATTTATAAAAAAAGTCATATTAACAATCGAGAGTTACTTTTGTTAAGTAGTGTATTCGATCTTTAAAATATCACTACTATTAGACTTAAGTCTACTTGAGTTAATGAATTAGAACTTCAAAGAATTTAAGTTCATATTAGATTCTATCAAGGTAAAATTATGGTACTTAGAGTAAGAATGATGTTTCCCTTTTTATAGATTCTAATTTAAAACAGAATTAGAACATAGAAAACTTATCAATTATACTTTAAATGCCTAGATTGTTAAATCACAGCATATTACCATTTTTTTCACTTTTGTTATTTTCTTAAATATGGTATAATGATTGTCGAAGATTGTATGTTTGGAGTGTTAGTATGAAATTTTCATGGAAAAAATTATTTTTAATTTCCATTTTTATTATAGTATTGAATATTTTAGTGGGATGTAAATCTCATCAGCATACGCTTGGAGATTATACTTATGATGCCTATCTCCATTGGCAGGAATGTATGGATTGCCACGAAAAAGTTAATCATGTCTATCATACTTATGGTACATGGAAAATTGAAAAAGAGCCTACGGAAACTGAGGAAGGTCTAAGAAGACAGACATGTAGTGCCTGTGGTTTTTCCAAAACAGAAACAATTTCTGTTACAGCTCATCAGCATGTTTATGGAGCATGGGAATTTGAAGTGCTACCATCCTTAACAAATCCTGGTAAAATAAAGCGTGCATGCTCTATAGATATGACTCATATCCAGGAAGTTGAAATTCCCGTTTTGAATCGTACGTTTTATCGTTACAAAATTCTTCGTGAGCCAAATTGTGGAGAAAAGGGAATTGAGATTTATTCCTTTAGTCGTGATGGACAAACCTTAGAAATATGTCAAGATATGCCTTTAACAGAACATTCCTATGCTCCAAGCTGGACTAGTAATTCTTTTGGACACTGGCATCAAGCGATTTGTGAACATTCTACCTTACGAAAAGATTTTGAAGCACATACTTATAGGAATGGCTTTTGTACAGTATGTGGATGGGAGGAGACAGTACAAGAGCATATTTGTGAATATGGGGCTTGGGAATTAATAGCGTCTCCTACCTTAGAATCTTTAGGAGAAATAAAGAGAATTTGTAAAACAAACGATACACATGTTGAATATAAAGAGCTTCCTCTTTTGAATGACAAGGATTATGAATATGAGATTTTAGAAGAATCAAGCTGTAGTGAAAGAGGTAAGGCACAATATACGATTACTGTAGAAGAACAAACCTTTACCTTCTTAGTAGAATTGTCTTTAAGTGATCATTCCTATGGGGTGGAATGGGTTACAGATAATCGTTATCATTGGCATCAAGCTACTTGTATACATACAGAAGAAAAACAGGACTATGCATTACATGAGTTTGAAAATGGACGTTGTAAAATATGTGATTATATAGGCTATTCTGAAGGGTTAGTTTATGAAATGAATGAAGATCATATTAGTTATCGTATTATTGGCTTAGGAAGCTTTTCTGAAAAGGAATTGGTTATTCCTGGAGCTTATCAGGGCTTGCCAGTGACAAAAATTTCATCAGCTGCGTTTAAAAATTGTACGTTCATTGAAAAAATTAGAATTTTAGATGGTGTTTTAGAATTTGGGGATTCAGCATTTATGGGATGTACCTCCTTACAAAGTATTGAATTGCCAGGTACTTTGAAAATTGTCGGAAGTAGTTGTTTTGAGGGCTGTAGTTCTTTAAAATCATTTCTTGGTAATGATGGGCTAGAACAAGTGAAGGACTCAGCATTTAAAAATTGTACACAGCTTTCCTCAATATCTTTACCAAATAGCCTTATGCTATTGGGAAAGTTTATCCTAGATGGTTGTTCTACTATAGAATTCAAGGCATATGATAATGGTATTTATTTGGGAAATCAGGAAAATCCGTATTTGATATTTTATAAGGCTAATGACACCTTGATTCGTACTTGTAAGCTTCATGAATCTACAAAATTCATAGCTGATTCAGCCTTTAATGAATGTCGATCCTTAAAATCCATCGTTATTCCTGATCAAGTAACTACAATAGGAAGCAATAGCTTTTACTATTGTGTCAGTTTGGAATACATAATTCTTGGACAAGGAGTTACTAGAATAGAACAAGCTGCCTTTGGCAAATGTACGGCCTTAAAGTCACTATTTTATATGGGAAATAAAGAAGAATTTCAAAAAATTGAAATAGGTACTAATAATTCATTTGAGCATATCTATTTTTATGCGGAACATCCTTCCTCTTCAGAGGAATGGACGTTTGATGAAAATGATAAGCCTGTGCCCTTTCAATAGAATGGAGTTTTACTATGCAAAAGAAAAAGCTTTGGATTATATTAGGAAGTGGCATAGCCCTTGTTTTAGCTTTGGCTATTGCTTTACCTATCCTTTTATTGTCGTCTAAAAATACAAAAATAAATTGGAATGAGGTTCTTTTTGAATCTAAAACGGTAATTTATGATGGAAATGTTCATTATTTAGAGGTTAAAGGGGGGGAGCTTCCAGACTCTATGGAAATATCCTATGAAAATAATGGGCATAGAGATGTAGGAGTCTATGAGGTTATAGCTCATTTTAAGGATGGAGATAAGCTTTATCCAGATATGATGGCAACACTAACGATTTTAAAATCAGGACTAGAGGGAATATCCTTTGAGGATAAAACTGTGACCTACAATGGGGAAGAACAATTTTTGTATATCACAGGAGAATTGCCTGAAGGGGTAACAGTACACTATGAAAATAATGGGCATAGGAATGCTGGAGCATATGAAGTATCTGCAGTGTTTACATCTATCAATGAAAATTTTGAAGCTTTAGGAATTTTAAAAGCTTGGTTAAGGATAGAAAAGGCAGAAATAGCATTAGATACCATTTCTTTTGAGGATCAGACCTTTACCTATGATGGTGGTGTCAAATCATTACACATAGATTCTTTTCTTCCAGAGGGGATACAGATAACCTATGTAAACAACGAGCATAGAGATGTAGGAGTCTATGAGGTTACAGCTTCATTTACAGACACAACTGGAAATTATATAATTGAGGGTACTAAACGAGCAACACTTACCATACTTAAGGCCTCCTATGATATGTCCTTGGTTACTTTTTCCTCTGTAGAAATTCCATATGATGGTTTAGAGCATGAGCTATTGATCCAAGGACAGCTACCAGAGGGAGTTGCTATTTTGCGGTATGTCAATAACAAAAGAACGGAGCTTGGTTCAAATACCTGTAGTGTTGAATTTATAGGAGATGAAAAGAATTACTATCCTATTCCTAAAATGGAAGCTACATTAACGATTGTGCCTGGAAAAATGACGTTTTTAACTCAAACTGATTTTTTTACTACCTATAACGGAAATTTACAATCTATAGAGTATCCAAATTTACCAGAGGGAATAGTGGTTACCTATGAAAACAATGCGTACAAGAATGCTGGAACCTATGTGGTTATAGCTCATTTTAAAGATAGCTTAGGAAGATATATTGACGAAACTAAGATGCTTACGCTTCATATTGAAAAGGCAACCTATGATATGTCTGGTATATCCTTTGAGGATACAATTCTTGTTTATGATGGCTTAGAGCACAGTTTGTTTATTACTGGCAAATTACCTGAGGGTGTTAAGGTTAGCTACTCAGATAATCATTTAACTGAGGTTGGTCAAATTGAAATAATTGCTACTTTTCAAATTCCTGATTCCTTAAACTATTATGCTATACCTGCAAAAAAGGCTACGCTAACGATTGTTCCTAATGAGCTTACTTCAGTCTTTTTAGAGGATGAAACCTTTACCTATGATGGAAATATGCATGGTTTAACCTTAAAGGGAGAACTTCCCTTAGGAGTAACCTATGAATTTATAAATAATTATCATAAGGAAGTAGGTATTTATGAGGTAATTGTTGAGTTTAATATTGCTAGTTATGCTCCTTTAAAGGCTACTTTAACTATTGTAAAGGCAGATATAGATATGTCTAATGTTTTTTTCCATGGACAGACCTTTGTTTATGATGGTAAGGCTCATAGTATCTTTATAGAAGGTAATCTACCTGACATTGTGCGTGTAAGCTATCTTAATAATACAAGAACAGAAATTGGAATTCAAACAGCAACTGCTATTTTTGAGGTTTTAGATAAAATACACTATAATGATATACCTAATCTGTATGCGGAAATCACTATCATAAACAACCAGATTACAGGGATTTCCTTTAAGGATAAAACTGTCGTTTATAATCAACAATCCCATAGTATTTTTATTGAGGGTCAATTACCAGAAGGAGTTACAGTTACTTATTTGAACAATGGGCAGAGAAATGTTGGCGAATATGAAATAGTTGCACAATTCCATGATGCAACAGGGAAATATGAGGATTTGACAGATATGGTTGCCAAGCTGACTATAGTAAAGGCTAGCTTTGCAACGAATGGTATACTATTCTTAGATAGAAGCTTTGTATATGATGGAAATGTCCATCGCTTAGATATGTATTGTGATGATCTACCTTCTGATATTGTGGTAGTTTATGAGAATAATGACCAAATTAATGCTGGCGTTTATATCGTAAAGGTTTCCTTTATTGATGCTTTAGGAAATTATCATCCTGTTGCTTCAAAGACAGCAACTTTAACCATTCACAGAAAAAAGCTATCTTTAGATCATATCATATTTGAGAATGAGGAATATGAATATGATGGCTTTGAGCATACCCTAACGATACATGGAGAGCTTCCTGAAGGAGTAGAGGTACGATATTCTCCTAATTCTCTAACCAAGCTAGGAAGAATACTTGTTACTGCAAGCTTTATTGTAGATGAAAGAAATTATGAGCCTATTCCTAATCGATATGCCTATTTGACCATTACCAAAGGTGTTTTAGATGACATCACGCTTAGTGATAAGACTTTAGTCTATGATGGAAATCTACATTCTATTACCATCGAAGGAACACTTCCTGAAGGTGTGTCTGTAGAATATGTAAATCATGAGCATAGCGATGCAGGAGTCTATGAGGTTACGGCATTATTTTATGATGCAGAGGGATATTATAATTCTTTAAAAGCAATTCTTACCATATTAAAGGCTTCCTATGATATGAGTGGTATCACATTTCTTGATAAGACTCTAGTCTATGATGGTTTTGAGCATACCCTACAAATTGATGGAATACTTCCAGAGGGGGTAAGTGTAATCTATTCTAAAAATTCGCTTATAAACGCCGGAAGACTAGTAGTTACTGCGACCTTTATAGGGAATCCAAATTATGAGGATATTCCTTCTATGCAGGCAGTTTTGACGATTGAGAAAATAGTGATTACAGGAATTACCTTCCCAAATGGTAGCTTCCTATATGATGGTCAATCCCATAGCATTTATGTTCAAGGTGTACAGGACTATCCTATAGAAATTTTATATTACAATAATGAGCGCGTTAATGCAGGCACCTATGAGGTTATTGCAAGCTTTGTTATAAAAAATGAAAATTATGCACCAATACCTAATTTGAAGGCAATTTTAGAAATTCTTCCAATACCATTAGGAGAGGTAACATTAGAGGATCAAACCTTTATTTTAGATGGCAATCCCCATTATTTAGAAACAACCTCGGTTCTTCCTGAAGGTGTATATGCTGTATATGAGAATAATGGCCAAATGTATGAAGGTGTCTACATTGTTACCATGCGCTTAGAAAGTCATAATTCTAATTACATCCTTCCTGGGCCTATTACAGCTGTCTTAACTATAGTAAGCGATGGAAGCTATCATACGGTTATCTTTCACTTAGGAGATGGAACTACTGTTATTCGTATTGTGCAAAATAATATGGGACTTAAGGATATTCCTACACCAGCAAAAAGACCAGGCTATGAGGGCTATTATGAAGAAGACTTTACGCATATAACTACAAAGCTAGAATGTTATCCAATTTATCGAAAGGCATCTTTTCAAATCCATTTTGATTATGAGGCAATAGAGGATATCTCTATTCAATATTTAGAGGACTATACACTTCCCATCCCTGTAAAAGAAGACTATATTTTTAAAAAATGGGTAGATGCTGATGGCAATGAAGTGAAGAATGGAATTTATGAGTGGACCGATGACATAACGTTATATCCAATATGGCAATGTAAAGTGATTTTGCAAAATACGAATGGCCATATTTATGAAGAAATTTATTTAGACAGCAATGCCTGTGTAGAGCCTACCTTTCCTTTTAGTAGCTATTTAGAGGGATTTTATAAGGATAAAGACCTTACCATAGCCTTTGATTTAGCTTCCCCAGTTTTAGTTAATCTAACACTTTATGCGAAATACTCCTATGATTTTAGTTTCTCTTTAAATGAAGAAAATGAAGTTGAAGTTTTAGAAATTTTAAATAAAACAAAAATCTCCTATAATTTTACGGAGTTAATTTATGATCTTTATCCTGTAGTTTCTATTCCAGATTATATCTTTGCAGGCTGTTCTAATCTTGAAGAAGTAGCATTACCTGTATTACACAATGATTTTGGAAGTCTTTTTGGAACAGAGTTTTATCCTAATAGTGTAAGTGTCGAACAAAGACAAGGTATTTTTTACTTACCTAAAAATTTACATACAGTGATACTGAATATAGAAGTTTTACCAACCTTTGCCTTCCTCAATTGTTCTATGATAGAACGCATTTATTTGCATGAGGTAAAGGAGATTGAAGGCTATGCCTTTGCTGATTGTATAGGCTTGGAAGAGATTTTCTTTAGAGGAGGTACTACAATTCAGGAAGCTGCCTTTAGAGGCTGTATAGGATTAGGGAAGGTACATTGTGACTCCTTGACTTCCTGGACAAATATGAGCTTTTATGATCAATATGCAACCCCTATGCAATATGCAAAGGAATTTTATGTGCAAGATGAAAAAATAGAGAATTTTGATTTGACTGGTGTAAAGCAAATTGGATTATATCAATTCTATAATTTTACGCAAATGAAGCAAGTTAAGCTTTTAGATGTGCAAACGATTGAGGCACAAGCCTTTATGAATTGTAGTGGCTTAGAATCTGTATGGCTAGGGGTATCCTTAGTATCCTTGGGGATGGATGCCTTTGCAGCTGATGGTAGCTTAGAAAATGTTTATTACACTGCAGATATGGGAAGCTGGAGTAAATTACAGATCTATAATCCTTATGCAACGCCTATGTATTTTGCTTCAAATTTCTATGTATGGGATCAAAATACCTATGTGAAACTCAAGGAGATTCGTTTAGATGATACCATCCTTGAGGTTGGTGACTATCAGTTTTATGGCTTTAAAAATATAACGAGCATAGAGCTAATGGGGGTATCATTTATTGGGAAAAGTTCCTTTGCAAATATGAATGAGGTGTCAAAATTAGCTCTTCCAGCCTCTCTAACAGAAATAGATATCAATGCCTTCTTAGATACTAGAATTCAAAGTGTATCCTATGCTGGAACCTTAGAAAATTGGGCAAATATTCACTTTTTATCGTTAAATTCAACGCCTTTATGCTCAAATGAGGGAAAAATAACCTTTGACAGTTTCCCCCTCAATTTAGAACATATTACCCTTACTAGGGCAATAGAATATATCGACGCATTCCAATTCTATGGTTTTAAAGATACAAAAAGCGTCGAAATATCCCTGCCAATAAATTCAATTGGGCAAAGTGCCTTTGCAGGATGCTCCTCCTTGGAGTCCTTTAGCTTCCAATCTAGTGCAGATTTTATCATTATGGAAAATGCTTTTTTAGGCTGTACAAAGCTAAAGGATGTTTACTACTTTGGAGATATGGACGCTTATACAAAAATCAAATATAAGAACAATGTAGCTAATCCTTTGTACTATCAAGCAAATCTTTGGATTAACGGAGAAATATTAGAGGAGCTTCTGATTAATTCTAATCCTGAAAAATATCAATTTTCAGGGATTCAAAGTTTAAAGAGGGTTACCTTTACGGACGATGTAACAGAAATAGGAGAGGGAGCATTCTCTAATTGCACCAATCTAGAAGAAGTGATACATTTGGAAAAAGTAACAAAATTAGGGAATAATGCTTTTGAGGGAAATGCAAGCTTAAGAAGCATTGCTTTACCTGAACTTACTATAATTCCAAATTCATGCTTTAGAAATTGTATGTCACTAGAAGTGATTTCTATTCCTAAGGTTACCTCTGTAGGGTCAAGTGCTTTTCTAGGTTGTAAGAGCTTGCTTGCCCTTTCTTTAGAGCATGTAGAGGAAATTAAGGATTCTGCCTTTAAGGGCTGTAGTAGTCTAACAGAAATTACTCTAGGCTCTATTTCTAAGCTAGAGCACGATACCTTTGCCAATTGCTTTGGCTTAGAAAAAGTAATTTTGCCTGAAACTCTTACCTATATTGCTTATGCCTCCTTCTATGGATGCTCAAAGCTAGTTCAAATTGTAATTCCTGAAAGTGTATATTGTATTGAATCTAATGCCTTTGCGCAAGCATTAAATTTAATTGTTTTTGCTAAACAGGAAAGCCAACCTGCAAGATGGCAAAAGAACTGGCATCAGGGAGTAAAGGAATATTATTGGTTTAGTGAGGTGCCAAAAGAAGGAAATTATTGGCATTACGATGCAAATTCTAACTGTGTTCCATGGTAATTTTTTATAAAGCTGGAAGCTTGTAAACATTATGTTTATGAGCTTCCTTTTTTGTTTGGAAATAGTTGCACAAATGGATATTTTTAAATAAAATCTTTTCTTTTTATAAAAGAAAAAGCATTTTACAGTTTTTCCCAATTTTTTAGGGAAAAACCTATATATTTTGCTAAAAATATATATATTTATATATATTCCGTCGTTAGAAGAGTTGAAAAGAATGGCATTTTATGATAAAATTATTCCGTACTATGTACATTATGTGCGCATACGCGCACGCACGTGTAAGAGAAAAATTTGCTTATAAGCAATATGATGTTCTGTCATATTTGAATGATAAAATTTATAGGAGGTTGTGAATTATGAAAGGATCTTCGATAAAAAAAATTAGAAAAGGATTAAAGTATATTGTTGCGATTGGCTTTTTTGTCTTATTGTCATTTAGCTTTTCAAAGGATACTAAAAAACTATCTTTAGCATCTTTTGAGGAAAACGATGGAATACAACAACTACAAAAGGAAGGCCGAGTTCAGCTTGCTAATGTTTCTGAAAGTCAACCATTTCCTGACTATGAATATTGGACTGGTATGTATGGGTATGCTTATGAACTAAATAATGATGGTGATAATACAATCACCTTAACTGGTATGATTCCAACCAACTATTCGGATTACCATAGATTAGGTCACCATACTTCTGCATATCATCACAGTGGAACTCAAAATATAGAGATTCCTTCCATTTATAGCATTTATGATAGTAAGGGCAATCGTACAGATTATACAGTGACTAGAATTGCTTCTAATTTTACAACACGATATATTGTTGGAAACTGTTATTATGGCTGTCGTTCCTACAATGTCGTTAATCCAGCAGTATTAAAGCTTCCAGCATCCTTAAAGCGTATTGAGGATAATGCGTTTGCTGAGAATTTTTTGCAAATCACTACAGACTTCACATCTCATGGCTTTGATAAAACAACCTTTGATTTGTCTGAATGTGTCAATCTAGAATACATTGGTAAAAATGCATTCTACACTTCCTCAGAGGATAATGAAAGAAATATAGGGCAGATTGCTGAGTTTATGCCAAAACTTGTAGAAGTGGGAGCTAATGCTTTTAGAAATGCCTTTAGAACAGATTATGATACCAATGACAACATTAATATGAGCAATGTTATTTCCATTGGCTCTTATGCATTTGCAAATGATATAACGCTATCTAGTGGGTACTCCTATTCAGCTTTACGAGGCGTAAACTTTGGAAGTAGCTTAGAATCTCTTGGAGACTATGCATTTTATAATTGTGATGGTTTAGAGAATGTGGATGTTCCAGAAACCTGTACTAGGGTTGGAGATTATGCCTTTGCTTCCTGTCAAAATATGATTATGGCAACGGTTCGTACTCCAATGCTTGGCATTGGTGCTTTCAAAGATGATGCGTCCTTAGTTTCTGTACGTTTGAGTGACAATACAGAAAGCATTCCTGATTTTTGCTTCCAAAGCTGTAATTCTTTGAGTACAGTTAGCTTATATCCAAGCTATACAGATATTTCTGAAAGCTTAGCATTGAAGCGGATCGGTGTGAATGCATTTAGTAACACGAACTTAAATACCTTTAAGCTTCCAAAAAATGTAAATGAAATTGGAGATTCTGCCTTTGCAGACTGCCGAGGCTTACTCGTATTTGATTTTTCTTTAGCATCAGAACAAATTGATCTTGGAGACAACGTTTTAAAGGGCTGTTCTAATCTAGAGGATATAACAATTCCTGGAGATTTATTTAATTCCTGTGGTATAGACTTCTTAAGAGATGCAACTCTTTTATCCTCTGTAACCTTTTTAAGAAAGAATGTTTTAGAACCAGGATTTTTTGCTGGGTGTTCTAATTTGACGACGGTTAATTTTGCTGAAGAAGATCCAATCACCAATATTCCAAAGGAATATTTTAAGGATTGTGTAAAATTATCAAATCTTTCCATTGTCGATGTTTCTAATAATCGTCATGGAGAATTGAGCCGTTCTATTGGAAATATAGGAGAATATGCCTTCTACAATACGGCTTTTGAAAGTATTACTATAACAAATGCTGTGAACTCAGTTGGCAGCTTTGCCTTTGCCAATATGCAGGCATTAACCTATGCAAGTGTAAACTCTAAGGATTTGAGCTATAGAATGTTTTATGGTTGTCCTTATTTGAATACTTTATATGTCGGACCAAATACATCTAATGTGTTAAAAGAGGCAGAGGAAAATATAAGTACCTATGTGTTTGACTATACTACCAAAAGTGAAACGATTGTCAATAAAACCGTAGAGAAGAATGCCGCCTTTGCAAACTGTGTTCGTTTAGAAAATATTACATTAGAGTGCCCTACTTTAGGAGCCTATATGTTTGATGGTTGTATGGCCTTAAAGGAAATTGAATTAAAGGCTACCATCCGTACAATAGAAACTCATGCCTTTGCAAATTGTCAAGAGCTTCATCAGGTAACACTATTAACTAGTGCCTTAGGTGAGTTCATGTTTGCGAATGATACGAAGTTGAAAAATATTACGTTAAACTCTAATACGACAACGATACCTACACATGCATTTTATCGTTCAAATTTAGAAAATATCTCTATTCCATCCTCAGTAACTACTGTAGGAAATTTGGCCTTTGCTTATTCCTTGTCTTTAAAGACGGTGGATATAAATGATAGCAAAATGGTATCCCCTTATATGTTTTATAATTGTATTGCTTTACAGGAAATTACAATTCCTGAAAGTGTACAGGACAATGTTGGTGAATATGCTTTTGCAAATTGTGCAACCTTAAAGTATGCAACAATTTTAAATACGAAAATTAGCGATTATATGTTTTATAATGATCCCCTATTGTTTGCACCATCTACTAGCAATCAAACTTTAGTCGTTGATTCTCATGTAACCTCTGTGGGAGAACATGCTTTTGCTAAAACAGGTGTTACAAAGGCAGAAATAGGCTCTAATCAAATTAGTGATTATATGTTTGAGGATTGTGAAAATTTACAAGAGCTAGTGATAGGAATCATAAACTCTGATGGTATTTTAAGTGTCCCTACAAACATTGGAGAGTATTCTTTCAAAGGCTGTAATTATTTGAGCAGAGTAACTCTAAATCTTAAGAAAATTGGAGCTCACATGTTTGAGGGCTGTACTAGCTTAACCACACTAACCTTAGGTAGTCCAATTGAAAGAATAGAAGAGTATGCTTTTGCAAATTGTACTAGTCTTTCAACGGTAAGTACGAATGCATTAAAGAATTTAATAGAAATAGAACAATATGCCTTTGCAAATTGTATCAATTTAGATTCATTTACGGTTCCAGATTCTGTTATAACTATGGGATTAGGAGTATTCAGTAATTGTGCAAGCTTAAATACAATCACTCTACCATTTGCAGGAGAATCCTTATATGATGCCTCTACAAATCCTGAAGTGCCATCTGAGAAAACCTTGTTTGGTTGGATTTTTGGTACAGTTGCATCTGATTCCTCTGTAAATATTACAAGTAAATATTCTGCAAGCGCGTCTGCTTCTTACTATATTCCTACAGGACTTAATAATGTAATTATTACGAAGGAAACCACTGTACTTTATGGAACATTCTATGGATGTACTATGCTTCAATCTATTAATATTCCAACAGATACTGAAAGAATAGAAAGCTATGCTTTCTACGGCTGCACAGGCTTAACAAACTTTACAGTACCTTCAACAGTTACAGAATTAGGATCCTATGTTCTTGCAGAATGTAGAAATTTAAGAGAAGCAACCCTACACTGTAACATTATGGGAACTTTCATGTTCTATAATTGCGTTAATCTAAATACGACACACTTGAAAAATGTCCAATATGTATCCACTTCAGCATATGAAGGATGTATATCATTGGAGATTGTAGATTTAAATCAAGGAAATGGAAATGAGGGTTATATATGTACCTCTATTAACAGCAAAGCATTTAGTGGCTGTATCAATTTATCAACAATTGAATTTCCTTCAACTATTGAGACAATCGGAGCTTCAGCCTTTGAAAATTGTGAAAAGCTTTCTTTTATAACATTACCAAGTAGCTTAACTACCTTAGACTCAAATGCATTTAAAAATTGTGATAGCTTAGTTTCAATTGTAATACCTAAGAATTTAACAGATTTAGGTGAGTCTATTTTTGTTGATTGTGATGGTTTGCTTTCTATATTGTTCACTAACAAAATTGTTGGTGAGAAGATGTTTGAATCTTGTAATACAATTCAAATTGTTGATTTCCAAGATGTTGAAGAAATAGGTGCCTTTGCTTTTAATGAATGTACTAGCTTAGAGCAGTTGATTTTACCTAAGACTTTAAAGAAGCTTGGAGAAAAGGCATTCTATCATTGTGCCTCAATTGAAGAGGTAATTATTCCTACATCTGTTGTTCAAATAGATTCAGCGGTATTCCAAAATTGTACAAATTTAAAATATGCGACATTATTAAATGGAAAAATGGGAACTTCTATGTTTAGAAATTGTACAAGCCTTAGAAATGTTTGCTTTGAGGCTGCAGAGGATTATCCTTCCTATAGCATTGCAAGCTATGCATTCTATGGCTGTCATGAGCTTTTATTCCCTGAACTACCTTCCAACATTACAGCAATTGGAGACTATGCTTTTGCTCAAAATTATAGAAATACTAGAATTGAGCTTCCAAAAACAATTCAAAGTCTTGGTATGAATGTATTTTGGGATGTTAATGTAGAAGAACTTGTTATCCCATTTATTGGGGCGAGACGCACACCATCTTATGATTCAACGGTAAAAGGATACTCTAGATATACACTAGGTTGGATCTTTGGTGCTTCTACACCAGTTTTAAATAGTTATGGTGTATATATAGTTGCTGCAGGAACACCATACTCTAATGCTTCAAATTCTTATGAGTGTGTAGTAAATTATGTGAATACAGCTTATTCTTACAATTATAAAACAGAGAAATGGTATTTGCCAACCTCTTTGAAAAAGGTTGTAGTGACAGATGCGACAATAATTCCATATTTTGCATTTTGGTCTGCACGCTATATTACAGATATTGAAATTAGTGATACAGTTCAAACAATAAGAGAAGGTTCAATGTACAATTGTACAAGCCTGAAAAATCTTACAGTTCCTTTTATTGGTATATCTAGAGGTGCAACAGGCGTACAAAAAACATCTGTATTTTTAGATAATTATTATGATCAAAATGGAAAATTCCATGCTGGTACTTTAGCTGCATGGTTCTTATCCATGCCAGGTGGATATCATGATTCATCTCTTTCAAATGATTTTGATACAAAAACACCTGAAACAACAGTAACAGCTCATGGTTGGACAGTAGCATATGTTGCTAGTTATTCAAGACGTGTTTCATATAAGGTGCCATTATCTTTGAAAAATGTCACAGTAAAGGATTTAAAGAATAATACCTCTATTGGGTTAGAGGAGGCAGCTTTTTACAATTGTTCTATGATAGAGAACATTGAAATTATAGGACACTTAACGAAAATAGGGAAAAATGCTTTCTATAATACAGGTATAACCTCCTTTGATATTGCTAGTACAGTTACTGAAATGGGAGAAGGTGCCTTTTCAGGTACAAAGAGCTTAGTTGATGTTACAATTCGTTCCTCAATTATCTCTAAAGGTATGTTTAAAAATTCATCTACTTTGAAGCATGTTGAAATTTTAGGAGAAAATGTTGTCATTCAGGATCAAGCCTTCATGAATTGTACTGCATTGCAGGAGATGAATTTCAATCAATCCGTAAGCAGTGTTGGGAATGAGATTTTGGCTGGCTGTACAGCTTTACAAGATTTATATATTAACATGCTTGGTGCAAATACTACAGGAAATACAGTTACAGGATCTACAAATTTTGGCTTCTTGTTTGGTAAGACAGGAGGAACAGGATTAGTTGAAAATACAATTCAAATTGATGCAAATACTACAGAGATTCGTTATATTCCTGCGGATGTTACTTTGCATTTTATTGGTTCGGTTATTCCATCCTATGCTTTTGCAGGTGTTTCTAGCTTAAAGAAGGTTGTATTGCATGAGGGTGTTCGCGAAATTGGCGACTATGCATTCCTTGATACTACAAATTTAGAGGAAGTTAGAATTCCATCTAGCTTAGAGGATTGTGGTATCTATGTATTCAAAAATTCAGGCTTAGTAACTGCATATTTTGGTGAGGGAATCGAAACGATTTATGAGGGTATGTTTGCAAATTGTTCTAATTTGACGAACTTGATTTTTGAATCTACAACTACAACCTATGAGTATCGCTATGTTGATCACAACGTTTTTGAGGAATATAAGAAGGTTGGAGCTAATGGCTCATTCCTTTCAACTGGAAAATATGTGAGTGGTGGTAAGGATTTAACCATTGGTACAGAAGATGATATTGAAAACGTAATCCGTAGCGAAGAATTCTATATCGATAATCAGGATGGAACCTTCTATGCTTATGGAAAGGATACTTTATTAGGAACAGACGATGATATTCTAGTAGGTATTGGAAATGATCATAGTTTTGGTACAGCTGATGACTTTGTAATTGAAGTTATTCAAGGGAAGTTTTATAAAAATTTCTTAAATAACACATATTGTACAGTTACAATGCAACAGGATGTTGATGGAAACTGGAATTATGCTTTTGGTTCTACAAGATATGCACTAGTTAATGGAGAATTAGTGGAGGCTGTAGTTGATCAAAAGGAAAATGTATATATTTCTATACCAAGTGCAGATTATATTTTGTTCCAATCTGTTGGTAGAGATGGACTTTTAGGTACTGAGGATGATTTAATTGCATTCCTTGGTGTAAAGAGCACCTCTTATACAGTGATAACTGATGCGATTCTTTATGAAAATGTATTAGTTCATGATAATAAGCTATACGTTGATTATCAGGATAATACCTACCAAGAAATTATGACAGATACGACAAGCTATACGCTTGGTGAATTATTCTGTGCTGGTGCTGATTGTGTTATTGGTACAGAAGATGACATTAGTAAATACGCAACAATAACCTATGATCAAATTCAAACAAATCCTGAATTAAAGGATTATGGAAAATTAATTTTATTAGATCAGGAATTTACTTATGAACGTTTAATTACGGGAGAAGATGGTACACATTATATATACCTTCCATGGGCTGCATTCTTAAATGAACCTTCTTATTTGGGTTTTGGTAGAGATGGAAAGCTAGGGACGAATGATGATGTTTTAGGTATGACTACAACCTTTAATCCTAAATACACTCCTGTAGAGGAAGAACCAGTTCAAATTCCTCTTGTAAATACAAATTCATATATTCGCTATGAAAATAAACTATATGAAAATAATGTTATGGCTAATACAGTGAAGCATATAGAAAGTGAAGCTTTTATCAATTGTACAGGTTTAGAGAATTTAACACTTTCTTCTCAGCTTGAGACGATTGATGATAAGGCGTTCTTTAGATCTGGTCTAGTTGAAATAACTGTTCCATCTTCTGTAGACGCTATTGGAAAATATGTCTTTGCTGAAAATAACAATCTAGAATTAGCTACTGTAAAATGTGTGGTTCTAGGGGAATATATGTTTAGTGAAGATAAGAAGCTTAGAAAGGTTTCTATCGCATATAGTACACAAGTTATTAGCAAGGGTGCTTTTAATAAATGTACTGCTTTAAAGCTTGTTACCTTCCATTCTAATTTTATTCAGGATATTCATTATGAATTACCAAATGGCTATTTCCCTGACGGAGATCAGCCAGCAGATGGTACAGGCTCTGGATCAGAGGACCCTCTGCCCGATGCCGATGAATATGTTACTTATTTAGTTGCACAGGCTAAGAAGAGTGCAATAACTATTCAAAGTGGTTTAGATGGTATTGAAGGAACAGCAGATGATTATTATAGCTATGGAAGCTATTATAAGCTAATTGGTGCCGACTTAGTTGCTCAAACTAAGGATGATATTGTTGTTTTAATCTATGAGGGAAGCTATTATGAGGTGGTTGGCTATGATAAGCTATCTAAGACAATCAACTTGTATCGTAAGGTAACCTGGAATAGTGCCTCTAACTCCTTTGTTTATGGGTCTTATTTCCTAGGCGATATCAATGGAGAATTCTCTTTAGCTAATCAAAATAATCGAATTGTTGTTCAAGAGGATGCCTTAGGAAACTATACTTATCAGGTAGGAAATATTCATTATTCCTATGGTGCTGATGGTAAACTAGGTACATTAGATGATATTAAGACGGTTACAATCAATGGAGTTACCTATACGATTGAAGAAATAGAGGGCGCATATTATACCTCTTTGGCTAAGAATGTTTATTATGAAGTAGACGTTCATAATTTATCTTTGAAATTAGTATATTTAACAGAAACAGGCTTTGTAGATACCATAACCTCTGTACAAAATTCATATTACTTTGTACATGAGAATCATACTTTAAGTCGTATTGTAAATGGAGAAATTGAGGAAACGATTTATATCCCCTATAACAATACACTAATTGAAGTAGAAGAAAGAACAGAGAATGTATTCTATGAAAACCTATCAGGAAACTTCTATAATCGTTGGGAATACAACAATACACAATTTACATCAAGATTGATTTGTATTTTAGAAGATGAGGAAAAGGAAGCTACCTATTTACGTGGAAATAATACCTATGCAGTTTATGTAGATAATCATGTATACCGAGTACCTGGAGATGATTTAATTTTAGGTACAGAGGATGATTCCTATATTGTACATGATCGTCCATCAGAAAATGTTGGAGGTTTAGTATTTATCCTTCGTACAGAGGATGGAAATTATTATCATTATCATAACTTTAACATTTATTTTAAACTTGATTTAAGTAAGAATGAATATAGTTATGTTTGTGCAGGACCAGATGGAGATCCAACAACTACTCATGATAATAATACGAATATAGTTATTGGAAATGATGGTGCATTCTACATAGATAACCAAAACGGTACCTACTATGCTATTTCTGGAAATACTTTAACAGGTACAGACCAGGATCGTTTGGTATGCTCTGCAAATGGAACGCAAATCGGTAATCCATCAGATTATACCTTAACGAAATATGGTACAGATTACTATCGTGATTATTTAGACAATACATATCAGCAGGTTATTCTTACAAAGAATGGAAATCAATGGACCTCTAGCTTAGTTGGAGATCGTTTTGTCGGAACAAGCTCTGGCACTGTAGATCCAACCCTTACACCTCAAATTGTTGTGACCAATGACAATGGATTTGTTTATATTGATCATCACAATGGAACATTTACACAATTGGGTGCTGATGGTAAATTTAATACCTCTGATGATACTTTACATTTATTGATGGATAATCAAAAGGCAGATGTAAATGATCCTATGGTTGTTGCAGGTACGTATACACCAGAAGGATCTGGGCCAAAGACCTTCTATTATGAGGATTTGGGACACAATGTCTTTAGAAAATATGAAATCACTGGATCCTATGGTAGCTATGTCTATACAGATTTAGGCTTTATTGCTGCAAGAAATGATGGAAAGCCAGGAAATGTAAATGATGTAGAAGCCTTCTATAATGAGGCTTTACAGGCTTACTATTACATTGATTCTAATAGTGCAAGACGTGGGTATGGACTAGACGGCCTATTGTATGGTTCAAATCGTAATCAGGATTCTACCTATATCATGTATAATGGTAAGGATGTTGATGTTACTTCCTATACCTTAGATGGAACAGCAGGGTTATACCATATTAATGGTGACAATACCTACACGAAGTATCGATTATTGGATTCTTTAGTAGATGGAAATACACATGAGGTTGAAAGCATTATTTGTTTAGGTACAAATCAAACCTTAGATATTTCTGACTCTACAGATGTTGTAGAAGTTATAGTAAATGGAGTTGCGACAAGATTCCTTTATAAGAATGGAGAAGAAACCTATATCGCAGCGGGTGCTGATGGTTTATTAGGCTATGGCGATGATGATGTTCTTTGTCATTTAGGTGCTAATAATAGAATTGATTATACGAACGCTGGTAGTGATGATATTCTTGATGTTGTAGCAGGAGTTACTACAGCTTCCTATTACAAGCTAGTCGCAGGAAATATATATCAACGTATTGAAAATGGTGTTTTAGCAAGCTTTGTTGCTGCTGGTAAAACAAACGGAGCTTACCATATTGGTAGTGTAGATGATTTAGTTGCTAAAGAAGCAGATGTTTTAAGAGTTACTACAGAATATGTGGAATTCATGTATAATAATTTCTTGTTAGCAACAGAAAATGGTATAATCAGCTTATATGAAAGCCAAATGGTACATACAAGTACGATTGCCGATGCTTCCTCTTATGTTATTGTTCAAAGAGGAAGGGATAATACATATCATACTGCAGATGACTACATGGCGATTGAGGGGGTTGCAACCTTTGCTCAAGAGGATGGCTTATTAGGCTCTTCTGATGACTTGATGAATGTAGTAGCAGGCTTAGATGAAATGCCATATGCCTATGATGCAGTAAAACAAATTTATTATACCTTTGTATTATCTGGGAATAGATTTGAAGAAAAGCTAGATGCTGAAGGACATCGAGAGGCAGTATATGCTCCTACACATGTGGGTAGTGCTACAGATAAGGCTTTACTTGCTTTAAGTATAGCAGGAAAAACACAATATTATCTTGCAAATGATGCAAAGACCTATTATACCTATTCTGATGGTTCCATATTACAATATCTAGTGCATGTTGGCTTAGATGATACAGGTAGTCCTGCAACATTAGGTTCTATTTATAATTATGCTGTTGTTGGACAAACAGCTCTATTTGCTGGTGCAGATGGATTGATTGGAACCGCTGATGATATTACAGCCTTTGTTGGTGGAACAGATGAGAGAGCCTATGGCTATGTTGATACAGTAGACCATAACATTTATGTGAAATTTGATTTATCTACAGGGAATAGAATTCATAAAGATGACGGTTCTTTACTCATTATTTCTGCAGGTAGTGATCGTTTGATTGGAACTGCTGATGATATTGATACTGTAGTTCTAATCAATGGACATTATTATTACAGTATAGGTGATGCTTATTTTACCTCTCCAACACATATGCTTGGATATTCTGATATGCAAATGTATGCTGGAGCTGATGGTGAAATTGGTACGATTGATGATTATTATAATGTTACAAGATATTTAGTTAATGGTGCTGGCTATAGGGCTACCTTTGTAGGACCAGATGGCTATTACGGTGGCAATGATGATTTGATTGCCGTTTTAGGTACAGACTCTTATGCGTATTATGCACTTACAGATTCAGCTTTTGGAAAATATAATAATATTTATCAACGCTATGCAATGACCTCAACAGGATATACAGATAAAATAGGAGATTTAATTTGTGGTGGAGTGAATTGTCGTCCAGGAGATGCAGATGATATTACTCAGGCAAGTGGTAATCTTGTTTTAGCTGTAAATGGAGATTGGTACATTGTTATTGAAGAAAATAAAGAATATTTAAATAAGAGCTTTGATGGATTATTAGGAACAGAGGATGATAAGCATGTCTTTGTTGGTGAGGATGCTATTCTTGGTACCTATGATGATTATTATTGGATTTCCATCGATAATTATGATCGTAAGGTATTTCCTGGTCAAACTCCTTTTGAGGAAGGAGATTCTGATGAGGTTAAGGAATGGAAGAAATTCCATGGAGATGACATTTTCTTTACGGCAGACGATTATTATAGTGTTCCTTCTGAAGCCATTGTAGAGGTAGATAATAAGGTTCCATTTGAATTGGTTACAATTGATGATTATGCTTTCTTTGAATGTTCCTCTTTAGAAGAATTCCAATTATATTCTCCTGATGATTTCAACACATATCAAAATCTAGAGACCTTAGGATCCTATGCTTTTGCTGGCTGTACAAGTCTAGTTAGTATAATTTTACCTTACACATTACAAGGAGATAAGTTGATTCATGGTACAGGCTATGGCGTATATATCTTTGAGGATTGTACCTCTTTGTCAACTGTCACATTTAATGAAACCTATTTAAATCATGCTACCTTTATTCCTAAGGGAATGTTCAAGGGATGTGTGTCTTTGCATGAATTATATTTCTATGACTCTTTAACTAAGCTAGATGTAAATGTATTCTCTCCTTCAATTACAGAAGTTAGAGAAGAAGCCTTTATGAATACATGGGTTTCTACAGATAGTAGTGATCCTGAAATTGGGGTAATTGAGTTACCTGCGGCATGCTTAAAAATTGGAGAACATGCGTTCTATAATTCAGATATTACAACTGCTTATTTACGAGCAGAAAGTCAAATTGAATTTGGTATTGAAGTATTCCAAAATTCAAAAATAGAGCATGTGGAATTTACATTTATTTCTGAATTCTCCGAACGTATATTTGATAACTGTATCTATCTTTCTACTGTTATTATCTATGAAAATGGTGTTAAGGGTGCAGATAATACTTTATCTTCAGATGTAAGAAGAATAGAAAAGCAGGCATTTAGAAATACGCCTGCATTAGAAGTACTTGTCTTGAATGATGAGTTAGATTTTGTTGGTGATGAGGCATTTAAGGGAACAGGATTAAAGACAGTAAGAATTCCATCTTCCTTGACTAAGGAGGATACTGTTGAGCATTTAGGAGTAAATGTGTTTGAAGAGGCGACCTCTTTAGCATCTGTTACCTTTGCCTATGGTACTGTAATTATACGTGATGGAATGTTCAAAAACTGTACTTCCTTATCTGAATTACAGTTCTATGATTATGCTGCAAATGAGACAGGCGTTGTAGCGACTGCAAACGAAGGAGTTTACGAAATTCACTTTAAGAAGGAATTGGTAACTTCTGGAACTGTTGTTCCTCTAACAAAGAATGTTTTCGCTACTACTGTAACTACAGTACAGCAATATGCATTCTATAATTGTCCTCTAAATGGTATGAAGGATGGAGCTTATACAGATACCATTCATACCGTAGTATTTACAAATTCTTTAGCAAGCTTAGGAGACTATGCATTTGCTCATACGGATATAGAAAGTATAACTATACCATCTAGTCTTACACAGGCTAATATTGGGTCCTATGTCTTTGCATATTGTGATAAGCTTAAAGATATTGTCTTTGAAAATGAAGGTCTTGGAGATCAAATGTTTATTGATTGTACAGGTCTAACCTCCTTAATCCTTCCATCTGGAATTACCTCTATTGGTGCTTATGCATTCCAAAATTGTACTTCTTTGGAAACTGTTGTAATACCAAAGGATGTACTTAATATTGCAGAGGGTGCCTTCGCAAACTGTATTAAAATCTCTGAGCTTACGCTACCATTTATAGGACGTGAGCGTGGTAGTACAGGAGCTGAGGGCTTATTCGGTTGGATTTTTGGTAGTGAGGCAGTAGAAGGAATTACGCCTACTAGACAGTATTATTCTAAGACAGAATATAAGGATAACTATATTCCTTCTACAATTCGTAGAATTACAATTACTGATGAAACGTTAGTAAGCTATGGAGCATTCTACAATTGTATTTTAGAGTATATAAAGCTTCCAGATGTATTAGATGAGGATGCTAATCTAGCAAATGTTAGTCAATTGACTCGCATAGGAGATTATGCGTTCTATAATTGCTTAAATCTAGATACAGCATTGATTCCAAGTCAGATTACTGAAATTGGGGATTATGCCTTCGCTTATTGTAAAAATGTTGTGAATTTGGCAATTCCTCAGGGTGTTGAGGCTTTAGGAAATTATTCCTTCTATCATTGTGAATCTTTACCTACAATTACAGTACCATCCTCAGTAAACAAGGATTTAATTGGTAGTCATGTATTTGCTTATTGTACAAGCATTCATACCTTGTATCTAGAAAATGATGCTTTAGGTGTGAAGATGTTCAGTAACTGTATTAGTCTTTTGTCTGTCGTTATTCCAGAGGGTGTAACAACGATTGAATCTGCAACCTTTGAGAATTGTACAAATCTAAGATATGTTGCTATCCCTGAGACTGTTACCTTGATTCAAGAGGCAGCATTTAAGCAATGTGCATCCTTAGAGATATTAATTCTACCATTTATAGGTAGTGAAAGAGGAAATTCTGGTAGAGCACAGGATTTATTTGGCTGGATCTTTGGTTTAATTAGTGAAGAAAATTCAAGCTTCCCTGGCGCAATCCAAGTAGATCAGTATAACTATTATGATAGAAATAACAAAAACAATATCCAGTATAGAAAGGTTTATGTACCTTCTACCTTAAGAGAGGTTTATATTACAGATGAAACTGTAATTGGCTATGGAGCATTCTCTAACATGCATATGCTATCTAAGGTTGTAATTGCACAGGATTTAAGCTTCTATTCTGATCCTAATCATATTTTTGAAATTACTTATGGTGAGGATGATTCAATTACAGGCTGTGTTTTACCTTCACAGAATAGTGATGTATATAACGATTTATATATTTATAAGGACAATACCTATGTAATGCCTGATCAAACAACACCACTTAATGAGGTTGAAAGCCTAGAATCCATGTTAGATTTCTATAGCTTGTATGTAGATGAAAATATTGAGCATATGTATTCCTATGCCTTCTCTAATGCAAATGGCTTATTGAATGGCTTCTTAGGCATGGCCAATATATCAAATGCTGAATATGCATTTAATGATTGTACTGGCATGAAATATTGTTATATGCCTAATGCTACAGGTAGACAAGCAAATAATATGTTTGCTTATTGTACTAGTTTGAAAAGAGTTTTACTTCCAGATACCCTTACTACGCTAGGTGAAGCTGCATATCGCTGGTGCTTAAACATTGAATACTTCCAGACTCCATATTTGGGGCGTGATGGTGGTTCTATGGTGACTGGTAAAAGATATCAGGAAACTATAGGATATCATTTCTCAACGGATGAAAGATATACTGGATCAGATACAAGATATTATAATCAGCACATATCTAGATATTGTAAATATAATCAAATTCATGATAATACTGGTTGGCAATCTGCTCGATATGTACCATTGAGCTTTAAGCTTGTAGTAACTCAAGATACTTTGATACAATATTCATCCTTGGCCCAAATGGTGGCTTGTTTAACAGAGGTATATTTATCTGATAAAGTAACTTATATTGGCGAAAGTGCATTTACAAGATCAGCTGATATTAAAAAGATTGGTGTTTGGGATAGTGCAAATCATTGTATAATTGAAGTTAAAGAAGGCGAAGCAAGATTTGGCGATAAGTTGAATTCTATAGAGCGTTTGGGTTTAGCAGGATTACATCTTATTAAGGATATTGTTATTCCAAATAGTGTAAATTATATTGGATTTGATGCTTTCATGAATACAGGATTAGAAAAACTAGTCATACCATTTGTTGGAGTAAGTAGAACACCTGAAACTTATACTTATGGCAATAATGGTTTAAATGCTACTCTTGGTTGGTATTTTAACTGTGATCACAACTGGTATTATACTCGTACAGATTTGTGGGGTGGAACATATGTAACATTCCCAATCAATAATGAAAAAATTCCATTAACTGATCACTATAATCCTGATCAAAGAGTCTATGTACCATCTAAATTGAAAACAGTTATCGTAACAGATACAACTACTATCGCAAAAGATGCTTTCCGAAATATGTCTATGATAGAAACCATTATCATACCATTTGGTCTTGATAGTGAGGCAGATAATGAACTAGGTATGCCAGATATCTATGCTACAGGAGAAGTGCACTTTGGACAACGTGCTGTTACAACGATTGGAGACAATGCTTTTGATGGCACAAATCTAAAGGAAATGTATTTACCTGCTAGCTTAGAGGAAATCGGAGAATATGCATTTAGAAATAATAAGAATTTGACAAAATTTGTTTCTAATAGTGCGGCTATTAATAAATATATGTTCTATGGCTGTAGTAAATTAAGTACAGTAATTATGGACTATATTACAGAAATTCCGGATTATGCATTCTATGAATGTGATGCATTAGAGGAAATTAGTTTGACTAAGAATGATAGTAGAAATATCTTTGACAATCAAATCACATCTATTGGTAACTATGCGTTCTATGGTGCAGATAAGTTTACGTATCCTTTGAATATAGATACGGCAAAGTCATCACTTATTACCTCTATTGGCTATTATGCCTTTGCAAATATAGCTAAGATTGGTTTTGACAATGATGATATGATTGTCCACTTACCTTCTAATTTAGTAAGCTTAGGAGAGGGAGCGTTCTATAATACTCCAAATATAGTGGAATTCTATATGTATGATAAAGTAGTAGAAATGCCTTATGAGCATACATATTCAGCTACCTCTACAGTGTATAAGGGTATCTTAGAGAATGTTGCTCATTTGAATCTATTTAGTAGTAAGAGCACAATACTTATGGAAAGAATGTGTATGAATGATGCACGTCTTCAAACCATTTTACTTCCATATACTGAAAACATTAAGGCATATGCCTTCTATGGCTGTTCTTCCTTAACTGTTGCAACAATTTCTTCTGCAAATCTAATAGAGGATTATGCATTCTATAAAAATATTTCTTTAAAGGAATTTACTGCAGGAGCCTATGTAGATGGAGTATTAGATTCTACAACTACTGTATTTGATTCCTTAATTACCTCTATTGGTGCACATGCCTTTGATGGAGATATAGTCCTTATTTATCCATATAAGGATCCAGAAAATGCATCTGTTAAAACAACCTCCATTGGAGCTTATGCTTTCCGTAATTGTAAGTATATGGCAGGTTCTAAGAAGATTGTAACAATTGTTGATGATAAAGAAGTAGTATCTTATGAATCCTTAGGAATGGTTGATGTGGTATTACCTATTACATTAGAGGTTCTTGGAGAAAATGCGTTCTTAAACGATATAAATATTCGTTCTGTAAAGACGCCAGCTAGCTTAACTACAATAGGAGCTTATGCTTTCAGAAATTGTACAGATTTAGTAGAAATTACTATGCTAGGTGAAATTTCTGGAGTTGGTATGTTTAGAGGAGATACAGGTCTTGTCAATGCAGATGGCACTTTAATCTCTATTGAGAACTTAACTATTATTGCAAATGAAATGTTTGCAGAGTGTACAAAGCTAAAAAATCTATACCTACCTAAGTCTAATGCCGATACAGGTGCAGAGGGCTTAGAAACGATTGGTGATTTTGCATTCTTTGGTTGTAAGGCTTTAGTAAATGATTTTGGTGCAGATGAGTATACGAATACAATGTATGTACCTGATACAACTGTTTCTATTGGAAGCTTTGCTTTCTATGGAAATGAAGGAATTCAAAACATTTATATAGAAGAAGCAAGTTTACAAACTATGGGTGTATCTACCTTTGCTGGATGCTTTAGCTTAGTAACCTTAACTGTACCATTTATTGGATATCGTCAAGGTGATCAAACAGATGGAGGTACAAGCTCATTCCCATATAGACTTGATTCTATTAGTAGTTCGACGAATACATACAATAAGTTGAATTATTACATTTCAACAATGCACTTTCATTTCTATGTACATGATGCTAACTACGGTAATTATTTAAATAATAATAGAACCTACTATTCAAATCCAGCTGGTGCAAGCTATGTTTATACTGCTTACATTCCATATTCCTTGAAGGAGATAAATGTTACAAATGAATCCTTTATTGCAAATTACTCTTTCTTCTATTTATGGAATCTTAAGAAGATAACTATAAACGAAGGAGTAACCTCTATTGGTATGGGTGCATTCCAAAGCTGTAATAATTTAATTTCATCTGCAGCAGAAGACTCCTATATGTTTGAAATACCTTCCACTGTACAAAGTATAGGTGTTGATGCTTTCTATGAATGTTTTTCTATTGTTGACTTCATTGTTCCAAATAATGTAATTTCTTTAAGTGAAAATGTATTTGGTGGTTGTGACAATCTGGAAACACTTTCTTCTCCATTTATTGGAAAATCTAGAGAAGCAACTACTGCATCAAACAATATTTTATCCTATTGGTTCTATACAAGTGAACATGGATCTTCCTATTATAATAACTATTATGGAACGGTATATGACTATACATATAGATATTACATTTTAGATGGTGTATTTGAAACCTTATCTCGTGGAAGCGAATATCGTATCTATCAACCTACTGCCTTAGCTAATAATGCGATGACAGAAAAGGTGTATTCTACGCTAAATACTCATTATGGTACAGATAATATACCTAGGAATATTTATAAAGAAATTGAAATGGTTTATGATAATCCAAGCTGGGAGCCAACTAAGGCTTCTGGACGTTGGATTCCAAGTAAGCTAAGATCTGTCACGGTTACAGATACTGAAACTATTTATACAGGTGCATTTGCCTATACTAATATTGCAGAAATTCATTTAGATACTGCACAGAATTTAAAAACAATTGGTGATTTTGCATTCTATAATGCTCATTTTGGTTTGAACCTAACGGAAAATAATAAATTTACTACTGCTGCAAATGAAGTAGTAGATGGGTATGATTTAGTAATTCCAAATACGGTTAAGACTTTGGGTAGATACGTGACAAAAGGCTCCTATATCAGTACGTTAAGTGTGCCTGAAAGTGTTACTAGTGTTGGTGAATTCGCTTTTGAAGACACAGAATATTTAAAGAAGGTTACTTACGCTTCTAATGTAATGAGTAATTATATCTTTAGAAGCTGTGACCGCTTAGAGCAATTTGATCAGATTGACCCTAGTGAAATTCAAATTATTAATAAGTATGCATTCTATAATTGCTATAATTTAAAATACTTTAATGCTACGGAAGATGAGATAGCAAGAGAAAAGACTATCATAAGAATTAAAGGAACAACCTTTGAAATTCAGGATTACGCATTCTCTTTCCGTCCATATGCATTTGTAGATACTATTGAAAATCCAACCCCTATTTCTAGAGTTGTGATTGAATCTAGTACGACATCCACTATTGGACAAAGTGTCTTTGCTTACCAAAGTGGTCTTAAGAGTGTTGATTTACGTTGTGAAGAGCTTGGAGTATACATGTTTAAGGATTGTATCAATCTTCTAGGAGTCCAAATTCCTACTACTGCAACTATTATACCAGTAGGAGCTTTCTATCAATGTATTAAGCTTGCAACAAAGCATACAGCAGGAGATCTTATAGAGGCTGGCTTAGAGGCTGAGGATTTCTTAATTTATAATCCTAAGACACAGGAATATCAGCCATTTGATTACTTTGATCGTGGCTTCTCTGTAAGAGGCTGTGGTGATTTGGAAGTCATCGATGAATATGCATTCTATAATTGTAGATTTAACATTTTGGATTTACATAATTATCTTGCAGATGATCATAGTAAGGACTCTATTCGTGAAATAGGAGTACATGCATTCTTAGAAAATGATGATATGACAGATGCGTTCTTAGCTGCTTCCTTATACATTATTCATGAAAGAGCCTTCTTTGGTTGTGAGGATTTACGTATATTAGACTTACCAATACAGCTACGCGAAATTGGCGATTATGCCTTCGCAGAATGTCCAAATTTAGAGGGAAGTACACTTGGAATGGACATTGTAGAGGCTGGTCCTTTAATCCTGCCTAAACATTTAGGTACAGCCTTCCCTGCAGGATCAGGCTACGAGGATCGTAATGGAAATGGTATTGGACGTGTTGGTGTATATATCTTTGCTAATTGTCCTAAGATTAAGGAAGTTATCATCAATGGACCTGCCATTGGAAATTACATGTTCTATAATGACTCAGGCTTAGAAACTGTCCATGCGAATGGAGCATTAGAGTACATCAATCAAGGTGCCTTTGACCATTGTACAAGCTTAGTTAAAATGAGCTATTCTGTTTACAATGAGGCAGGAGATCTTATTAAGACAGTAAATGAAGATAACTATCTATATATTCCAGAAACAGTTACTCGTGTAGAATCCTATGCGTTCAACTATTGTAATTCTTTACAAAATGTTGTATTACCTGAAGCAATTAGTACGCAAGAGGGTGTTGATCCAGATACGATTATGGGTGAATATGTATTTGCCTATAATACTAAGCTAGAGTATGCAGAGGTTCGTGGAAACATTTTAGGAAAATATATGTTTGCCTTTGATCCTGCCTTTGCAACAATTGAAATTTCTAATGAAACTCAAATCATTCCTGATGGCTGCTTCTATTATTGTACAAATCTTTCTACAATGAGAAATCCTGAGGATGATGATGTTGTGGTCGATCAGGATAACATTAAGGTTACTTTACCTTCAAGTGTTACAACTATAGGGTATGAGTCCTTTAGATATTGTCGTGGTATTAAGAGATTAGAAACTCCTACCTCTTTAGAAACGATTGGAGATTATGCCTTTGCAGATTGTGATGCTTTAGTTGAGGCGAATGTATTAGGTTCCTATTTAGGAGAATACATGTTCTACAGCAATTACGCTTTAGAAACTGTACATTTAGGAGCTGTTCAAACCATTCCAGTTGGAGCGTTCTATCGTTGCTTCAATTTAACTAAGCTAAACGATACGGATGATACAGACGGAATTGATGAAATTATTATTCCTTCCACAGTAGAGGTAATTGATTCCTATGCCTTTGCTTTAAACCGAAGCTTTACAAATCTTGTACTTCCTGAAACCGTTGAAAGAATTGGTAAGGGTGCGTTTACAGGCTGTTCAAATATGGAAAATGTTACTCTTCCATTTATAGGTAGTGAACGTGGTAGTACAGAGCTTGAGGGATTATTTGGTTGGATTTTTGGACCTTCTGTATTCTATAAAACAGAAACAGAAGAAACGAATGAAACAATTTTCTATGGTCAAAATCTTGAAGATGATCACATAATAAACGATATTTATGATACCGTAAATGCTTATGTTGAGGAGCATGAAAGAACCTATGTTTATGGTACAAGTGAATCCTTGATTCATTTCACAAACTCTACTCCTAGTGATTACGTAACAGGAAATGGTCAAAGAACCTACACACTTTCTACTTACGATGAGGAGAATAATTATCGTGAGTGGATTACGGTTGTCGCAACTATAGTTGAAACAACAGATGCAGCAGGTACTATTTCAGTTGATATTACCTTTGTTGCTACAAAGCATGTAAGAGATGAAGAGGATAGAAATCTAATTCATAAAACAGATATAACAACACCAAATGATTCTAAGGTATTTACGTTTACTCTTGCAAATGATTATGCGGATGTTGTTTCCTATTATAATCCTACAAGCAAGGTAAACTATAAATTCCCTGCTCATTTAGATACTGTAACTATTTTTGATGAAACATTAGTAAGCTACGGTGCATTTATCAATGTTGATAGTCTTGAGAATGTTATCTTAAATGATACAGATTCAGTACAAGGTACAGGTGTAACAGAAATTCAAGATCGTGCGTTCTATAATACGCAAAAGCTAAGAAATGTTTTAGTTAATAGAGCAGATGGCTCCTTTGACTTTGATGGAAGCTTAATTGAATTACCAACAAATCTACTTACACTTGGCTCTGATGTGTTCCGTTACGATACTTCTGTAACAGGTATAATAATTACACCTGAGTTCTTAAGTACAATCGGTAATCATGCTTTTGCAGATATGATTCATGCAACAAGTGCTGAAATTCGTGGTACAGTTCTTGGAGATTATATGTTTGCAAGAAACTACTGCTTAGAACGTGTTGATTTGGTTGGGGATGTTGTTGAGATTGCAACGGGAGCCTTCTATAATTGTATCAGTCTTGCACACTTTGATGATAAGGATAATCCAGAGTATAATTATCATTTTAAGGCTTCTATTACAACAATAGATTCTTATGCCTTTGCTTTAAATTCTAATATTCATACTTTATACTTGCCAAAAACGATTGAAAAAGTAGAGGAAAATGCTTTTGCTGGCTCTAAAAATATTCAAGAATTCAATCTTCCATTTATTGGTGAACAAAGATATAGTGAGGAACGTGAGGCAATTGCGTCTGTATTAGGCTGGCTATTTGGAACGGAAATATATTATAAATATACACTTCCAACAGAGGCTACGAATGCTCGTGCAATTTATGGGGATTTCGTTTATACAACACAGGCTGATATGGAAGCTTATTTAGAGAATTATGCCTCTCGAATGATTGATCTTTATGGTGGCACATATGCAGTAACTAAGGAAAATCAAGAAGATGGAACTCTTCTTTATGAAGTGGCATTTACGAATTCTTTAGGTACACAAGCCTATACGCTTTCTTTATCTGATGATATGGCACCTGTGGTACAGAATCATGCAGAATCTTTAGGAAAGACATATCAAATGCCTAAGCAGATTACAAGTATAACGGTTTATGATGATACAGTCATTGGCTATGGTGCTGCTATGAATTTAGTGACACTTACAGATTTAACTTTAGATCCTAAGATTGTTAAAATTGATGATTATGCCTTCTATAATGACTATGCCTTAGAATATATTGCTGTAAATGGCACTGAGAAGCAGATGGGTGTTGCAGTTCTTCCTACCTCTATTCAAGAGATTGGCAACTATGCTTTCAGTCTAAATACAAGAGAAAGTGTTGCTATTTATGGAGGATATGATTTTGATTTAGATAATCCTAGAGTGACAAAGTATGTTAACTCTTTACAAGGATTAGAATTACAAAATCCAGTTTCTATTGGTGAAGGAGCCTTCATGTATTGGAAGTCTTTAGAAACCTTAGAAATTCCAAGCAGTGTAACCTCTATGGGAGATTGGGCATTTGCTTACAATATTTCTTTGACAAGAGTACAAAATAATTCCTTATTATTAAGTAGCTATATGTTCTCTCATAATCAATTATTAGATACCTATAATAGTCCAGATGGTACACCACAGATTGTTGTAAGTGATAATAGTGAATATGTAGATGGACCAGATACAACCAATATTTTTGAATATTGTTATTCCTACAAAGTATTAACAGATGGTACTAAGGAGGAGTATGGTGTCAAAGCCTTTGCTGTAACAACAACCTATATTCCTAAGTATATGTTCTATCAGGATAGAAGAATAACAGAATTAAATTTATCCTCCTATGAGGCGATCTATGATGGCGCATTTGCTAAGTGTGTTGAAATTACAGATATTATCCTTTGCAAGGCAGATGGAACCACAGATATCTTAAAGTATATTGGAGATTATGCTTTCCAAGAGACAAAGATAGAGGAATTGATTTTCCCTAGAAGTCTTGAGTACATTGGACGTGGTGCAATTAAGGCCTGCGAGTATTTAATTACAACTACAATTCCATTTGTTGGTTCTAGTGTGGGGGATTTCTTCCATGAGGATGACGTCTTTGGTTGGATTTTTGGCACCCAAGATTCTTTATTAGATCCTAACTATAGCTATGTAGTAAATGCTATGGACCCAGAACTCATTATTGCTGAAAAGGAAACAGAAGCAATCTTAGCTCATAAGGATGTAAATGGAGAATATGATGTATTCCATCCATCTGCACAGGGCTATGCAAGTCTAGATACAACAGTAGATACAAACTGGATTCCTAGAAAGCTAAAAGAGGTAATTATTGAGCTTGAAACAGTAATTGCTCGTGGTGCATTCTCAAATTGTGTAGACATTGAGCATATTGTATTACCTCAGGAATCTATTAAGGAAGTATTGAATTATGCGTTCTTTAATTGTGCAAGCCTAAAGGAAATGATTATTCCTAGTGCGGTACGTACATTGTTACCAGAAACCTTTAACTTATGTGGTTCTTTAGAATACTTAGAAATACCATTTATTGGAGTTTCCCCAAGTGCTGATGGCGCTGAATCCTTATTTGGCGTTATCTTTGGTACGATTCCATATGGTACAGACAAGGATTATATTGCTCAGCAGCATTTTGATGTAAATCAGACTCCTGTTCAGTATCATATCCCTAAGTCTTTAAAGAGTGTTAAGATTAATGCTGTAACTATGAACAATGTACCTGCTGGTGCTTTTGAGAATTGTCGTTATATTGAAAGAATCGAGCTTGTTGGAGCTATTCGTTACATAAATGAACGTGCATTCCGCAATTGTTCTCGTCTTGTATCCTTTAAAACACATTATAATCCAGATGGATATCTTTTAGAAAATCCAGAGGGTAAGGATGTAAGCTTGCCAGACGATATTATGGCTGCAGATTATGTAAATACAAATCCAAATATTACAGATGAGGTAAATTCAACAGGTAGATTACCAGATGCTATTATCTCTATTGCGCCATATGCATTTGAGAATTGCTACGTTTTACCTTATATGATTTTACCTTCTAGTCTAGAGAGTATTGGGGATTATGCATTTAAGAATATGTATACCTTAAAATCCTTATTTGTTCTAGATAAGGTAATGACCTTCGGAAAAGGTATAGTAAAGGGAGCTAAGCATTTAGAAACCTTATCCATTCCATTTATAGGGGATACCTATCGTGATCCTTCTATAGAAGAATTGGGGTATTTCTTCGGATTTATTAGTAAAACAATTGAAGACTTCTATGTTCATGATATTAACTGGAATATCATATATGGCTATGATGAGGATTCTACCCCATTTATCCAATTTGATGAAGCAGGCTATGAAGAATTTAATAAATTTAATTACTTCTATGATATCGTGAATGATACAGAGGCTACTGTAGATGAGTATGGAGTAATATCTAAAGAGGGCGAAGGCTTAAGAGCTTACTCTATTCCAAAATCTTTGAAAAATTTATATGTATATAATGCTTATCGAATTCAAAATGGTTCTTGTATCAATTTTGAGTATTTAGAAAATTTAGATCTATCTCAATCTAAGGATCTTGAATTCATTGATGATTATGCATTCTATAATAATAAGCGTTTGATTAATGTGTACTTGCCAGGAGATCGTTCTGGTAATGCTCAAAGTGAAACACCAATTCATTCTGTATTAAATCGTATTGGAAATCATGCCTTTGAGCTTACGACTCATCTTCAATGGGTGGATTTAGGTGCACAGGGCTTATTGACGAACATTGGAACCTATGCCTTTGCTGGTTCTCCAACGATTAAATCTACCTTGCCACATATTGAAATACCTAGTGAGGTTGTAGTCATTGGAGATTATGCCTTTGCATATAATGGATTAATTTACATTGATTTAGAGGATATTAAGAACTATACCTTTGGTAATTATATGTTCTATGACAATGATGCTCTCATTTACGTGGAAGTTAATAAGAATATGCAAATTATGGGCAACTATGTATTTGCAGATTGTGATATGCTTGGTAATCCTGATAGAACAGTAGATGTAGCTTTAGGTGGCAATCCACATTTAGGTAATTATACAGGACATCTATATTTAGAGGATGGATTAGTGCTATTAGGAAACAGTATGTTTGAGCATTGTGATACCCTATATGAGGTTGTCATTCCTGCAAGTGTTGCCGAAGGTACTGGTATGGTTGGAACGCGAGTATTTGCTGAAACTCAAGGATTATATCAGGTTGAAATTAAGAATAAGATTGTTGGTATTGAAATGTTTTATTTCAACACGACAAATTCTTCCTTAACCCATGCTATCTTAAATCCTGAAATTACAAATATTGGACATTCTGCATTCTATAATTGTAAAGAATTACTCAATGTAGAATTACCTACTAATGAGAATTTTACAACGATTGAACAAACGACCTTCTATCATTGTGAATCCTTTACAGAGATTACTATACCTGCAAATGTTGAGGTAATTCGTGATTCTGCATTTGAAGGCTGTTTCAATGTAAATGAGGCGGATGGCAACCAAGGATTAACCTTTATTGTTGATGGAAATAATCGTAGTCATTTAACGCATATCGAAGCTGATGCCTTCAAGGATCTACAGCGTATTGTTCATTTGAACATTCCTGATTCTGTTGAGTATATTGGTAATGCTGCCTTTGCAGGTGCTTCTATGCTTGAATTCTTGTCTCTTCCATTTGCTGGAAATGAGGTTGGTAATAGTAATAGTGAGGAAGCATTATTTGGCTATATCTTTGGTTCTAATCGTTATCTAAATAGCTATCGTGCAGAACAAAGAATTTCTGCTAACTCTAATACAATTACAAAATATCTTCCTAAGGGGTTAAGAGAGGTTACACTTACAGTAGAAGAGGTTGTAGGCTATGGCGCATTTAACAATTGCGTTTCCTTACAGTTTGTTCATCTTCCTACTGGTGGAACCTTGACAGGAATAGATTCCTATGCCTTCTCCGGCTGTACAGGTCTAGAAGAAATTAGGATTCCTGATAGTGTAACAACAATTGGTAGCTTTGCGTTTGAAAATTGTTTTGAGATGAAAGAAATCATTTTTGAAGGAGATAGCTCCTTAGTAAATGTAGGTTCTTATGCATTTAAGAACTGTCGTGCAGTTCGACAATTTAAATTACCTGAATCCTTAACCGAGGTAGAATATGCTATTATGAATGGTATGGAGAGTCTTGAGGAATTGACCATCCCATTTGTTGGAGAGCGTATTGGTAATGATTATTTTGATTACGAAGAGAACTATCAGGGTGAGGCAACCTTTGGCTATCTATTCGGTTCAGAAATGATTGAAAACTTTAGAAAAGTTAAGTATATAGATTATGATGAAATTGCCTTGAATATGGATCGTGTTATGGATTCCTATACAGAGGAAACGTTGATTCATGATATATTCTACGGCCTTCCTGGCTTGACAACAGGAACAGCTGATGCATCTAAAACATTAGAATTTAGTGGCAATGTATCCATAACCGAAAATGCTATTAAGGTTGTGGTAGCTCCAAATTCTAATATGTTATTTGTTGTTTCAGCTTTAGGAAGTGGTAAGCTAACTGTTTTAGATGAAGCAGGTAATATAGTTGTACCTAAGGGTATGAAGCAAGGAACAGCGAATGTTTCTGAGATTGTGTTAGGCTCTACTTTAGAGACCTTCCGTTTCAGTCTTCACACAGGAACCTATTATATTGGTGTATCCTCAGATACAGCAGTAAGTATGTCTGTAAATTCCTTATTAACACAAAGATACCATGATTCCTTCTCTACAGCTAATCCAGACTTTATTACTCCTGAAATAGATTTAGAGTATTGGTCCTTATCAACAAATTATGATACAGAACGTAATTTCTTTAAGGCAATGCAAAAGATTAAGCCTAGTGGTAATGAGCCTAATGCTACCGAGTTTGAAATATCCTATGGGGATAGCATAATTACAAAATCAAGCACTAATTACTCTATTCCTACGGCTGAGGAATGTGTACCTATTTATTTCCCTATTCGTTTGAAGAAGGTTAATATTACACAGGAGACACGCATTGGCTATGGTGCATTTATGGATGCCGATATGCTTGAAGAAATCAATTTCACAAATAATACTGTAGAATATATTAATGATTATGCATTCTATGATATGAACAAGAGAACCTGGGTATGGACAGAACACAGTGAAGAAGCTGGTGAGGAAGAAATTCGTCATACTGTTACATTAAATGGTCTTAGTCGTATGAATGCAAAAACTACAGCTAAGGATGAGATTATATTAGATAGTGCAGTTCAGCATATTGGCTATATGGCCTTTATGAACAATGATTCTATGGTGAATTTAACAATTTCTGCTACAGAAAAGGAAATTCTTCCTTGGGCATTTGCTTGTAGTGATGGCTTAAAGAGCATTACGATTGAAAACAATTTGCTAGGAGAGCATCAATTTGAAAATTGTGATGGCTTAGAGCAGGTAACCATTCCAGCTTCCCTTACAGAAATTCGTACACATGCCTTTGCGGATTGTGATTCCTTAACCGATATCACGATTGAATCTTCCTTAATTGGAGATTATATGTTCGCAAGATGCTCTGCATTACGTTCAGTTACTATTCCAGCATCTGTAGTGAATAAAGAGGTTGGTATTTATAGTTTCGCTTCCTGTCATGTGTTAGATTCTGTGACGATAGAAACTGATTTTATCCATGATTATATGTTCTTTGATTGTGTTGGTTTAAGAGAAATTGATACTACAAATAATAAGACTAATAATTTAAAAACGATTGGATATGCGGCCTTTGGTTCTTGTGATGCTTTAGAAAAAATTACAGTACCATTTGTTGGAAATCATGACTTTAAGGCAGGCGATACGCCTTCTAAGGAAACCTTATTTGGTTATATATTTGGAGAAACAGAAGATAAGAAATCTTCCTTTGAGCATCCATTCTATAAGCTAGATGCAAGCCCATATGGTATGGGGACTACAGAGTCCTTAGCAAGTGTAGATGATCTTTCTATAGCAGTTGTACAGCGTTATGCTGGTAGACCTATTCTTGGGGATCTTGCTACTGAGGAGGATAACATCAGCTCAGAGCTTGGCTTAGATGACTACACCTATACCTTCTATGTACCTGCAAGTCTTAGAACTGTAGTTATAGTTAATGAGGATATTATTGGCTTTGGTGGAATGATGGATTTACGTCAAATAGAAAATATTGATTTTGAACAGGTTGAAACCATTCAAAACTACGGCTTCTATAACTGTATTTCTTTAAAGAACATCAACAATAAGGATGAAAATCCTGATGCAACTGGGGTATTAGACTTAAATAATCCACAGTATGGTAAGCCATTAAAGAATATAGGAGAATACGCCTTTGCAAGATGTATATCTGTAGCAAAATTAATTGTTTCTGAATCTATTGAAACTATTGGGTCCTATGCCTTTGCTTATAATGATAGCTTGGCAGATGTCACTTTAAATAATAAAGAGGTTTCTGATCACATGTTCTATTTTGACTATTCCTTAGAGCATGTAGTGGTTAACCCTTGTGTTGAGCTAATTGGAGAAGCTGCCTTTGGAAGATGTATTGGACTTATAGAGTTATCTATTCCATATGTTGGAGCCCATGCTTACGAAAATGATAGCAGAGAATCCTTATTTGGTTACTTGTTTGGAACGAATGAGGAGGAGGGCGTTGAATTTGATTTGGCGAAGGCCCATTACTTAGCTACTCATCCAGAAGTGGAAGAGGTTGAATTTGCTACCTATGGAATTCGTCAAACAAATCAGGCGTTTACTGATCGCATGGAAGCAATTTCCTTCTATATTCCTAAGTCATTAGAAATTGTTAATATTTTCTCTGATACTACCATTGGGCATGGAGCATTTATGAATACAAAGGATATTCGTAATGTAAACTTTGATACAATTGAAACAATTTCTAAGCGTGCCTTTGAAAATAGTAATCTATATAGTATCAACAATATGGAGTATAGTGTTACTTATAATGGAACAGAGTACACCAATCGTACAAAAAATCAGGGAGGCTCCTATACCTTCCAGATGAATGGCAATACCTATACAGAAACTCATGTATTGTATTTGGGTGATAGTGTTAAGAATATAGGTGATTTTGCGTTCTATAATTGTGATGAATTAGTTACGATTGTTGTTCCAGCTTCATTAGACTATAAGAATGGCTCCTTTATTGGTGATTATATATTTGCAGAAAACGAAAAGATACAACATATTGATTTCAAGAATAATAGTATTGGAGACTATATGTTTGCTTATTCCGCAAGTCTAGAGCATATCTTAATTCCAGAATCTATAACGCAAATTGAAAGCTATGCGTTTGCCTATTCTCCAAGTCTTATCAATGGAAAGGATGGAGTTTATGATGAATGGATTATATTCAATAATAAGGTAGTGGGAGACTATATGTTCTATGGCTGTCAAAATCTTGTATCTATTGATTTGTCTCATAAAGAAGGTGGCATAGATCTAAATGCAATGGAGTCTATTGGCTATGGTGCATTTGGAAGCTGCTACAGTTTAAGACAAATGGTTATTCCATTTGCTGGTGGTGAAGCTCTAGCTGTTGGTGGGGCAGAATCTGAGGCTACTCTATTTGGCTACATTTTTGGTAATGAACGTGCAGCTATGGAGGAGATTGAAAATGCTTATAAGTCAGCATTAGAGGCAAAATATAATGAGCTATATAATGCAGCTTGGGCAGAATATCAAACAGAACATCCACAGGCAACTAATGCTGAGATTGTTGCTCATATGAATTCTATTGAAGCTGCGCTTCATCAGGAGGCAGCAAATGCTGTTTCAAAGGGAACCTTAGATCATAGATTATATGAGGTTACACAAACCTATGATGGAACAACTGCTCATACCTATACCTACTATTTACCTGTAGCCTTAACTAAAATTGTTATGACTGGTGGAGATGTTATAGGCTATGGTGCTTTCCAAAATGTTGCAAACTTAACGGAAATTACCTTATATTCTAATTTGAAGGAGATTCATGATTATGCATTTGATGGCTGTAAGAAGCTTGGTGCTATTCTTATTCCTTCAACAATAACATCTGTTGGAAAATATGCATTCCAGGATAATCATGCCTTAGAGATTGTAACCTTTGATTGTGTAGATGAATCTGCTCTTTTAAAGGTAATCAATGAGGGAACCTTCAGAAATTGCTATAAATTAAATAATTTGGTATTACCGATGACAATTACTAGAATTGGCAATTCAGCATTTGAAAGCTGTATTTCCTTAAGTAAGACCAATGGTGGTATAGATCCATTTATGCTTCCTGAATCTATTGAGGAAATAGAAGCTTATGCCTTCTATAATTGTACTAGTCTTTATGATTTTGTTGTTCCTTATGCAAATACTTATTCTATAGGCTATGCAGCCTTTGGAAGATGTACTGGTCTTGAAAAACTTACACTTCCTTTTGCAGGAGGTAAAGAAAGTGAGACAGGAGAATATGATCCAATCACTGTATTTGGCTACCTATTTGGAACAGAAAATGAGTTCGATCATGAAACCTATGCTGAGGGAGCAGTGCGTCCACATGGTGATAAAATACCTTCCTCTATGGCAGGACTAACTAGAGTTTCTGTTGGCTTTGAGGAGGACATTGTAAATGAAAGCTATTTAGGAACCCATTTCTACATTCCTACTAAGCTTGTTCATGTGGTTTTAGAAAATACTAAGACTCAAATTATTGCAGATTATGCGTTCTATGATAATCGTGTATTAGAAACCTTAGATACACCTAAGGGTGCAGATATCGATAAGAGCTCAGTAAGTGGTATTGGTAAGTATGCTCTTGCTTATGCGACAAAGCTAAAGAATATGAACTCTATCAATGGAATTAATCTTTTAGATGAATTATATTCTATTGATGAGCATGCCTTCAGTCATGCTACCGCAATCACTTCCTTGTTGATTCCAGATTCTGTTGGATCACGTGAGGCTATTCCTAACGTAATGATAGGAGAATATGCCTTCGAATATTTGACAAGTCTAGTTGATTTAGAAATTCATAATAGAATTATTGGTGCTTACCAATTTAGTCATAATACAAGTCTTTATAAGGTGACAATTCCTAATACAGTAGAAATCATTGAAACAAATGCCTTCGAGTTCTGTACTTCAATTGGTACAAAGGATGTAGATGGTAACCCACTTACCTTTGAATATACAACGATTGCTAAGGAAATCGGTGGCGAAATCTATGAATATAACGTATTAAGAGATGTTAAGGATGGAGACGTTATTGTATTTGATGCTATGGCACAATATTTAAAGATGGATGCTGTGTTGAAGTTTGAAAATAACTTTATCGGCGAATCTATGTTCCTTGGCTGTACAGGAATTGAGGTAATGTATGTTCCAGATCATATTGAAAGAATCGGATATGCTGCCTTTGATGAATGTACCTCTATGACCTCAATCTACGTACCATTTATTGGTGGTAGAAGATATCCAACTATGGTAGGTCCTTCTGGTAAGACAGAGCCAAATGTTGCTCAAGCTCAAAGTAATATCTACTTATTCGGTTATATCTTTGGTGAATCCAATAATGAATATAATGATGAAGAATTAGAAATGCTAGTTCAACAAGCATATAATACATCTAATGAGGATTCTTCTACAGGAGATGGTATTACAAGTGGTGAACCACCAATTCCATATCATCCAACATCTGTAGGACATGTAGATTCCTTCTATGATTTCTATATACCTAAGTCCTTACTTTCTATTTATCTTGCCGATAGTGATGAGGCAGATGCTAAGGTTATTGGACATGGTGCTTGTATGAACATGCAGAATTTAGTATCCTTTAACTTCCCATCTACCTTGGGCTATATTGGAAGATATGCTTTCTATAATACAGGTTTAGCTACCTTAGATATTCCTGAGGGAACAATTAAGATTGATCAGGGAGCCTTCCAGGAAACAGATATTTCGGAAATTATAGTAAGAAATGGTGTTATTGGTGATTCCCAGTTCTATGGCTGTGAATACCTAAAGAAGGTTACAGTATTATCTGAGGTTGTTGAAATTGGTAGAGGTGCCTTTGGTGGCTGTGTAAGCTTAGAGGAGCTTATCTTACCTTATGTTGGTCGCTACTATAATGATCAGCAGGTAGAAGATAAATTGACAGGAAAAATGAGAAATCTAAATCCTGAAGAAAAATTGTTTGGCTATCTATTTGGCACAGTGAACAGCTCTAGATATCCAGAATTGTGCTATGCAGTTCAACAGCGTGGAAATACGACAAGTCCACTTGTAACGTATTATCTACCAAAATCTTTGACAAGAGTAGTCATTACAAATGATACTCAATTCAGCAATGGTGCATTCATGAACTGTAGCTATTTAGAGTGTATTTCCTTACCAGAATATCGTAATCTAAATGGTGTTATTGAACCATTTACTACGATAGGGGATTATGCATTTATGAACTGTAGTAGTTTAATTGGAGCTCACCATTACCAGGATGACAATGAAGGTTTATTCTTGAATCCTGATGGTGGCGTACCAAGTGATCATGCGCAAACCTATAAGTGTCATTATGTTTCTCATAAGACCTATAATGAAATGACAGGAGAGCGTTTAGAAAATACGGAAGCCTTGTTGGCAGCAGACAAATATCTAAGAATTCCTGCAAGTGTTACAAGAATCGGAGAATATGCTTTCCAGAATTGTACATCTTTAGAAAAGATTCGCTATACGTATCAGCCAGATATTATCAATGGCGATTTCTTCCGTGCTTATAAAACGATTAAAAATGATTATATCTATCATATCATCTCTAATGAGGAGTATGATACATATATCAATAGCTTTATTCGTCAAAATGGCTTAGAGGAAATTTCTGCCTATGCATTTAATGGTTGTAAGAAGCTATCCTTCTTCTGGTATGTAAATTATAAGGATGGTGCTATTCAGGAAGTTAATACGACAGATGGTCTAGTATTAGATTCTAAATTTACTGCTATAGGCTCTTATGCCTTTGCAGATTGTGATGCTCTTACGAGAGTGGAGCTTGCAAATTCTATAGAAACAATACATACGCATGCCTTCTATGGCTGTGATTCCTTAAGTGATGTACTTCTAGAGGATGGCTTTAAGCTATTAGGTGCTCATATGTTTGAGAATTGTCGAAGCTTAATGACAATAGAAATTCCAGAAACTATTACAGAGGTAGGAGAATATGCCTTTGCAAATAATAACCTAAGAAATGTAACCATTAAGAATGGAATTATTGGAGAATATATGTTCTACAATAATTCTAGCTTCTTTGAATTTGCTCCTGAGGGCAAGAATGAAAATCCAGTCAATGTAATTACTTACGTTGAGGATCAGCTTACAGAAATTGGCTATGCAGCCTTCGGTGGTTGTATATCCTTACAGCGTATGACCTTGACCTTTATTGGAAGCAGAAAAGAAGAAAATGGCAATACATTTGATTCCTTATTCGGTTATATCTTTGGACATACAAGAACAGAGCTTTCCACAACAGCAGTATGGCAAAGCTATGCAGATGTATTTGAAACTCAAACCGTTAGAGTTTATAATAATGGAAATTATGAAAATGTGAACTTTACGACAGATTCTCGTTTCTATATTCCAGTAAATCTTGATACTGTAATCTTATTAGAAGAAACAGTTATTCCATATGGTGCATTTATGAATACAACCATTAAGGATGTTCAATTTGAAACAGTTTCTGAAATTAGAGATTATGCATTCTATAATAGTAAGGTTGAGAGCGTAAATTCAAATCGTACAGATAAAGAAATTCGATTCAATGATACAGTAGTATCCTTAGGCTCCTATGCCTTTGCAGGTGTTACAAATATTCAAAGAATTATTGTAAATCATACGATTGGTAAGCAGCCTACTTCTACTACAAAGGATAGATATTTGGGAGACTATGTATTTGCAAACAATACACTAGAAAGTGATGGAATTGTAATTGAAAACTATGAGCTTGGTGATCATATGTTTGATAATACCCAAATTCAAACACTTACCCTTCCAGCAAATATCTTATATGTAGGTACACATGTATTTGCGAATAATAAGCTTTTGTCTAGTGCTTCCATTCAAAATACAATTATTGGAGAATATATGTTCTATCATAACACAGGCTTAAGAAGAGCATTTATTCCTGATAACATTGAAGAGATTGGCTATGCAGCCTTTGGTGCATGTCCTAATATTGCAACAATGCGTTTACCATTTGTAGGAAATCATCGTTATGATGAGAGTGCTTCTAAATTTGAGGGTCTATTTGGATATGTCTTTGGACATCAAACAGAAGAGGATGCAGTTATGGATGAAATCGTTCAGACCTTCGCTGGAAATGGTATTGAAACGGTTCACTTGGATATAAAGGAAAAGCAAAATGCTTCTGTTGATGAAACAATTTATACAACCTTTGATTTAGATCCTAAGGATGGGGGCTATCATTTCTTAGTTCCTAAGGCATTAGATATCATTACAATGATTGATGACACTGTAATTGGAGATAGTGCATTTATGGGCTTAAGCATGGTTTCTACCTTCAACCTATGCTCTAAAACGACGACGATAAAATCACATGCATTTGAAAATTGTATGTCAACAAACTTCAATACGATATCTTTACCTGAAAAGGTATCTACGATTGAGGAATATGCATTTAAGAATTGCCAATTCTTAAGAACAGTAGAATATCATAACAATCCTTTAACGACAATTAGTGAGGGAACCTTCTATAATTGTTATAGTTTAGAGGAGGCAATCCTATTAGATAGTATTACAAAAATAGAAGATTATGCCTTCTACAATTGTATAGCTTTAACAGAAGCAACAGTCCATGCTTCTGTAGAAGAAATTGGCTATGCAGCCTTTGGTGGATGTATAGGCTTAAGCACAATGGAATTACCATTCGTAGGTGCAGCGCCTTATCGTACGCTAAAGACAATCTTTACGGATGGCTCTAAAACAGAGGAAGAAAGAGCACTAGCTAAGAAAAAGACTCTATTTGGTTATATCTTTGGAGAATTAGTTCCAGGCTATGATAAGGGATCCTATGAGGATGCATTATATACTGGCTTTGGATTATCTTCTGCACAAAGATATGAAGAATATACGATTGCTCATCAATTGTCTTATGACTTCTATATTCCAAAGAATTTAAAGGATGTCACTTTAAATAATATTGAAATTATTGGAGATTACTCCTTTAGTAATGTTGCTGGATTAGAGCATGTTCATATTATGAATAATGAAAGTACTAAGCTGACAGATATTTTAGAGCATGCCTTTGATGGAGCAGCTGGCTTATTAGAAATATTTATTCCTAATACAGTTGCAACGATAAAGGAATATGCATTTACAAATTGTACAAGCTTAGAAACTGTGGTATTCGAAACAGGAAATACAGTATTAAAAACCATAGAAGAATATGTATTTGCAAATGATGCAAAGATAACACAAATGAAGGTAGCAGATAGCTTAGGTGCAGATTTAACAGGATTATTCAATACCTTCCCAAGCTCAGTAACTGAGATACAAGAGGGTGCATTGTTCAACAACGCAAGCCTAACAAGCTTTGTTGTAGAGAAGAATGTGGACACAATGGGAGAAAAGGTATTTGGAGGCTGTATCAGCTTAAGTGAAGTAACGTTACCATTTATAGGAGAGCATCGCTATGCAACAAACCCAGAGGATGTAACAACCTTTGGACACATCTTTGGTAAGAGTGTAGAAGGAATACCAACAGAGAATCAAGAAAGCCTAGCAGAGGTAGAGCAGAATAAGATAAGCTATTACATACCAAAGAGTCTAACGAAGGTAAGTATCACAGATGATACAAAGATTAAGGATTATGGCTTTGAGAATGTAGAAAGCTTAAGAAGTGTAGAGCTACCAGAGGGCTATGGCAGTGAGACATTTAAAGAGGTAGGAGCCTATGCATTTAACAATTGTACAGGCTTAGAGGGAATAGAATTCCCACAGACAACAGAAGTAATAGGAGCTTATGCATTTAACAATTGTTCAAATGCAAGCTTTACAGAGTTGTTTATCCCTAATAGTGTTTCTACAATTGAGGAATATGCATTTACAAATTGTACAAGCTTAGAAACTGTGGTATTCGAAACAGGAAATACAGTATTAAAAACCATAGAAGAATATGTATTTGCAAATGATGCAAAGATAACACAAATGAAGGTAGCAGATAGCTTAGGTGCAGATTTAACAGGATTATTCAATACCTTCCCAAGCTCAGTAACTGAGATACAAGAGGGTGCATTGTTCAACAACGCAAGCCTAACAAGCTTTGTTGTAGAGAAGAATGTGGACACAATGGGAGAAAAGGTATTTGGAGGCTGTATCAGCTTAAGTGAAGTAACGTTACCATTTATAGGAGAGCATCGCTATGCAACAAACCCAGAGGATGTAACAACCTTTGGACACATCTTTGGTAAGAGTGTAGAAGGAATACCAACAGAGAATCAAGAAAGCCTAGCAGAGGTAGAGCAGAATAAGATAAGCTATTACATACCAAAGAGTCTAACGAAGGTAAGTATCACAGATGATACAAAGATTAAGGATTATGGCTTTGAGAATGTAGAAAGCTTAAGAAGTGTAGAGCTACCAGAGGGCTATGGCAGTGAGACATTTAAAGAGGTAGGAGCCTATGCATTTAACAATTGTACAGGCTTAGAGGGAATAGAATTCCCACAGACAACAGAAGTAATAGGAGCTTATGCATTTAACAATTGTTCAAATGCAAGTTTTACAGAGTTGTTTATCCCTAATAGTGTTTCTACAATTGAGGAATATGCATTTAAGAATATGACGAAATTGGTAACTGTCACATTTGCTGATGAAATCTCTTTGGCAGAAATTTCAACAGGAACCTTCTATAATAACACGGCTTTAAAGACGGTTATCACAAAGGAAAATAAAGCAAATGACATTGTAACTATTCCTGGTACAGTAACTACTCTAGGAGATTATGTATTCTTTAATATACTTTCAGCAGTAGAGGTTGTTTTACCTGCTCAAATTGAGACTATTGGAAAAGCTATTTTAGGTGGTGCAGGAAATGTAACACATTTAACTACTCCATTTATCGGTGATCAAAAATATGGCATTTGTGAATATGAACCAACCTATGATAGTGAAAAGACCGTATTTGGTTACTTCTTTGGAGCTGAAGAGGAATATGCTTTGTATGATGAATCTATTAGAAGCTCCTTCCAAAGTGTTCTTCAAAGGTATGGTAGTGCTGAATCTATGGAAAAGAGCTACTATATTCCTACAGCATTACAGAATGTTAGCATTACCCATACTCAGGTCGTTCATTATGGAACCTTCTATAATGTTGCTGGCTTAGAGCATGTAGTATTGCCTGAAGAGTTATTAAGTATTGAGGCTTATGCGTTCTACAATGCAAGAGACTTAAAGACAGTATTCTTTGGTGAGGATAATACAGCAAGCTCCTTAACTGAGATTGGTGAAAGTGCATTTGAGGATGCTGTTTCCTTAACACATTTTAATAGTAATAGCGCTACAAGTGAGGTAAGCATACCTAGTCTTGTAAAGACATTAAATGATAAGGCCTTTATGAACTGTAACTCTATAGAAGCTGTGATTATTCCAGCTACTGTAGGTACAGACGATGGTCTAGTAGGAGCTTATGTATTTGCTGGCTGTGATCGTTTATCTACTATTGAAATCCATAACCATTGGATTGGTGCTCATATGTTTGACAATGAGGACAATTTCCCTGAGGATTTTGATATTACAAAAGAGGATTATGAAATCCCTGCCTTAAGAGAGGTAACTATACCAGCGTGTATAACTAAGATAGATGAGTATGCCTTCGCAAATAACTCTGAGCTTCGTATTGTAAATATTCAAAATAAGGTTTTAGGAGAATATCAGTTCTTCAACTGTCCAAGATTAACTAGTGTGAGATTGCCAGATGATCTTACTGAAATTGGAGAAGGTTCCTTTGGGGATTGTATTAGCCTAGTTGAGATTTGGATTCCATTTGTAGGTGGACATGCCTATAGTGGAGATGGAAGAGAGGCATTACTTGGCTATATCTTTGGTACAAAGAGCAAGTATAGTGATGCGGTTTCTTCTACGAATGCTTTGGTTCATGCTACAGAACAAATGCTTTCTGATGGTCAGAAGGAAACCTTCTATATTCCAGCATCCTTAAGAATTGTTCATGTGACGAATGATTCTGAAATAGGCTATGGTGCATTTAGTAATTGTGAGGGCTTAAGCACAATTACCTTAAGTGATAGAAGATCCATAAATGGCACAGATACAGAATTTAATAAGATTGGTGCCTATGCTTTTGCAGGCTGTATCAATCTTGGTGCTAAGCTGTTAGATGATTCCTATGTAGAGCTTGAATATTTTGCAGTTCCTGCAACTACGACGGTTCTAGGAGAATATGCATTTAAGAATTGTGAAAGCTTATCAAAGGTAGAATTTGCTGGAGATAGGCTGACTAAGATAGAAGATGGTGTATTCTATAATTGTTATAGCTTAACGACAATCCATACTCCTGGCTATCAAGAGGATTTAAAGATTCATTTAGGTGATTCTGTAACTGAGCTAGGAAATAAAGTATTCTTTAATGATATCGCTATAACAGAAATTACTCTATCTGATCATATCACCTTAATAGGGGAGCATGTATTTGGTGGTTGTGGTAACTTAGTTTCCTTAGATGTTCCATTCATTGGTAAACAAATGAAGGATGCTTGTACAACCATAGAAAATGATGGAAAAGAGGTAATCTTTAGCTACTTCTTTGGTAAGGATGCTCAAGATACTTATAAGAATGCCTCTTTATTGATGCGTTTAGATCAAACGCAGGTACAGGCTCCAGCAATTGTAGAGGTTCCAATTTCTTTAAAGAATGTAAAGGTTCGTCTACAAACTGTTCTTCATATTGGTACCTTCTTTGAATGTGATATGCTTGTAAATATTACTTTACCATATTGCTTAGAGAAGATTGAGGATGGTGCTTTCTACGGTTCTCAAAATATTGAGCATGTAGATTTTGATAATACAACAGCTGAGACTGAAATTCAGTTAACCTCTATTGGTATTTCTGCATTCCATGGCTGTGAAAGTATGGTTCGCTTTAACGAAACAGATGGATATAAGGTTTATATCCCTGTTAAGGTTACAAAGCTTTCTACACGTGCTTTCTATCATTGTGATGCTATAGAGAGTGTATATATACCTGAACAAATTGGAAACGAGGTTGGAGATTACGTATTCGCAGAATCTGAAAAGTTAGCAACTGTATCTATTAACAATACTAAGGTTGGTAAATATATGTTCTATAACGATTCTGCCTTAGACCATGTTGTAGTTCCTGATAAGGTAACCTCTATTGGGTATGCAGCCTTTGGTGGATGTAGTGGATTAACTGAGCTAACCGTTCCATATATCGGTGCCCATGCCTATACAGATGCATCTGAAGAAGCATTGTTTGGCTATATCTTTGGTAAAGAGAAATCTACAAACCCATTGCTACGAGCAGTTGAACAAAAATATTCTGAGGATGCGAAATTAGAAACATATTATGTACCTAAGGCATTACAGACTGTTAGGGTAACCTGTGTGGATTCTATCGTAGGCTATGGTGCATTTATGAATTTTGTAGATTTAGCTTATGTCTCTTTACAGGAAGGAGATATAAAGAAAGATACCTTCCGTATTGAGGATTATGCATTCTATAACTGTACATCATTTGAGGGTAATTCCGCAGAGGATGGACTTGTTATTCCAACAAATACAAATTATATTGGTGCTTATGCATTCTATGAAAATGATGCATTAGCTAAGATTTCCTATGATGGAAATCAAATCACAGAACTTTTAGAATACACCTTCTATGGCTGTGATTCCTTAAATGATTTCAATGGAAATGAAAGCTTTAGAGTGATACTTCCAGAAAGCATTACAACAATAGAAGACTATGCCTTTGCAAATTGTGTTGGTATGGAAAGTCTTGATCTTGTCAATGTGACAAGTGTTGGAGACTATGCATTCTATATGACAAAGCTTATGAATAAGCTAGATTTAAGAACTTTAAATTCATTAGGTGAGCATGCATTTGATCATGCAGAGGGCTTATTAGAGGTAATCTTACCTGCAAGCTTAACTGAGGTTGGCGCCTATGCCTTTGCAAATACTTATGCTTTAGAAAATCTTACCATTTTGAATGAAGTATTAAGTGATTATATGTTCTATAAGTCTACACAAAAGGCTTTAAATCCTATGGAATTAGAGATTCCAGCAATTGTAGTTTCTTTTGGTAATTATATCTTTGCTGAGGCGACTAATTTAGAAAAGGTAACGATGCATGCATCTATGAGCGAGGTAGCTGCTCAGGATGGTAAATACATGTTTAAGGATTGTTCAAATCTACGTGAAGCAAACTTCACAAGCGGTTCTATTACAATTCTTAAAGAGGGAACCTTCCAAAATGCATCTAGTCTAGAGGCGTTTGCGTTACCTGAAACTATTGTAACAATTGAGGACTATGCTTTTGATTCAACAGATTTAGAAGCTATAGAAATAGCACAGAATGTAGTTTCTATAGGAAAATATGCTTATCGTAATAATGCTAATGTTAGAGAATTAAATATTCCAGCTAATGTTAAGCACATTGGCTATGCAGCCTTCAATGGTTGTGGAAGTATTGTAAAGGCAACATTGCCATTCATTGGCTCAAATGCGCCTGATTATGCTTCCTATGCAGGTCAATCTGGTTCTGAATCTTTATTTGGATATATCTTTGGACGTGAGGCTTATGAAAATGCAACCTTGATTCATCAATTTATGAAGAATTATAATGAAGCAATGATAGCTACAGTAAAGAGATCCTTTAAGAATGAATTGGGACAAACTGCTTATGATACAGATGGTTATGGAAATTACATAAATGAGGCTTTAGAGGTAACCTCTTCGCCAAGTGTATATGGTGAGGCATTCTGGGTTCCTAGTGGTCTTGCAAAGGTTGAATTCCTAGATACCTTTACTAAGATTACAAATGGACAAATGTCTGGAGTGACTACCCTATACGATGTGAAGCTACCATACCATATCAATGAAATTGAGACTGCTGCCTTCAGTGGAGAAACCAACCTAAGATATATTAATATTCCAAAGCCTGCAGTAATTCTTCATGAAGCTGTCTTTGAGAATATGTATGAGGGTAGTGAAGAAAGACCTAATGAAATCTTCTTCATTACAGCAAGCTATAATATTGACGGTGGCTTCCCTGAGGGATGGGTAACTGGTAAGGATATGCCAGTACCTAAGAAATGGCATACAAAATATATCGTATACTATGAAGAGGATTCCGATATTTTTGAATATGAATATGATTCTGAAACTGGAAGCTTTAAGATTATTGGCTTTACTGAGGAATTACCAATCCATGTTCTTACACATCGTGATGTTCAATATAGTAGATATATCCTACGTATACCAGAACTTAAATGTCAGCATCCTGTAGTAGAAATTACAGATGAGGCATTGCTAGGCTATAATGATGAATTGATTGATTATTACTTTGAGTTATTACAATCTAAGTATGATGATTTAAATGACAAGAAGCAATTGTCTATTAATGGTATAGCTATAGCTAAAAATATTGAGAAATTAGGTCATGATATTATTCAGGGTGGAGAATCCTTTGTGGCCTATGTTGGCAAGACAAAGACAGAAGCAGTAGAAGCTGGCTATATCACTGAGGAAGAATGGCTTGGTGGTGCAACTGGTCTTGTGTACTATGGTGAGGGTGTAACCTGGACCTTAGATAATGCAAGTAAGATTTATCAATTGCTATTGAGTGCAACAGAAATCACCTTGGATTTAGATAGTCTCGAGGGATTACAATATGATCCTGAGACAGGCTACTTTATTACCTATACAGGTGAAGAATTTGAACCAAAACCTGTAATTCGTTTTGATTTAAATAATCCAGATACCGTTCGTGTGGGTAATGCTACCTTGCCAACCTATGATATTGTCGGTTCCTCTAATCAAGGACAATATCTAGCTAAGTATTGGAATAACATTGAGGTATCCTACGATGAGGATGGCAATGTGATTGCTGATGCTTGGGTATATGTATTTACTAATAATACAGCAATATTTACAAATCGTATTGTTGCTGGCTTGAATGTAGATGAAAGCAAATGGTGTGATGAAATAGTTAATTATCCTTGGTATGGTGATATAGTACCATCTATGGATGGAAGTGTACCAGATGGAGCTAAGCTATCCTTTAAGATTATACGTCGTGTTCTATCCGTTGAGGTTGAGGATGAAAAGATTTTTGAGGAAGGCGAAATTTGGGAAAACAGTGACTGGTCTTCAAGCAATTCAATTGTTAAAGTATCTAACTTTGCAACAAATGGAGAAGAATTTAACGGAACTCTTCGTTTAAATGCTCCTGATGTAAATGTAGATAATGAGGGCAATGTGATTGCATATACAAATATGCTAGATGACTTTAACTGGGAAAATGGCTATACAGTAACTAAGGGAGATGTTGATTTATCTAAGAACTATGAAGTTCAGTTTAAGGTTAAAGTTTTGGTTAAACCAAAAGAAATCATGGTAAACTGGAAGAATCTAGATACAGAATATAAAGAAAATAAGCGTTTTGTATTGCCAGTAGCCTATGTTGTAATTAAGGATGGCTATGATCCTTATACACAATGTCCTATTTGGGTAGATTTATTTAATGATGATGAATCTGGTAAAACATTACTTAAGCATTATCTATGTGATAAGGACTTTATTTCAGAAATCTTAGATTTATCCTCTGCTGGTATATTATCTGTTGAGGCTTCAACTACTTCAAAGAACTATATTCTATTGAATAATTACAATGTCTTCATCGTTGATAAAATTACAGTGGATACGCCATCTGTATATAGTGAATTAACATATGATAAGATTAACTATAATCAATATCTTGATGTTTCTATTAGTGATTTATATGACTATTATTTGGATGAAAAATGTACAATTAAGATAGCAGGAGTTCCTTATGGTACACCACTTGAAAACTTAATTGAATTATTTAAGCAAAGCAATGAAATCTATGATGCGCTTTGTGAAAATGGTTTAATGGGTGTGGGAGATTATAAGATTTATGCTAAGTTGAAAAATCCTAATACGCATCAATGGCGAGATTATCGTAACCCTCTTTATAGAGAACCAATCTATACCTTAAGATTTAGTGTTGATAGAGAAGAAATATACTTCAGCTTAGGAGATATAATTTTAGAATATCAAACAGGTCTTACGAATTTAAATCACTCTTATATTGGAACGACAGAAGTTCGTGATGGTGATATTGTTTATGCAACCCATGCATTAGACTTTAAGTTTACTGTTCCAAATGAAAAGGGTAAATATGCTTATAATTCTTTAGGCTTTGCGTTGAGTGGAAATCATACCGATCAAGCTAGAATTGATAATGAATTAATATATAGAGATAATAAGACACAACTTTATTACTCAACAAATTATCGTATCATTCTAACCGATGAAATTGAGGTTGTTTATCCTACCTTAAGTGTAAAAGTTTCTGATACACAGGAAGCCACCTATGAGGAGACAAGAAATGAATCCTTAAATGGTAGTATCTATGTAGAAGGAATCTATACAGCTGCTTATGGGGACGATATCGTTCATAACTTCTTATTTGAAACTGGTCGTGGTGATGCAAGAATTGAATATTGTGTTGAAGAGAATCAATGGGTTACTGCTTATGAGACTTGTACAACAACAATAGATTTCAAGGATGCAGGAACTTATACGCTACAATATAGAATTTATTGTGAGCATTATAAGACAATCTATGGCTTGATTACACTTAAGATTCTTAAGAATACATCTTCCATAGAAATAACAAATAAGGATGAGCTAAGTAAAGTTTATGATACTTTACCTGTTATGCCTAACATTATAACTACAGGTAGCACATCAGAATTAATGATAAGTTATCGTAAAGAAAGAACAGATTTAACAAGAGAAGAGCTTGATGCTTTACCTATTGTTGATCGTTATCAATTAATTTCATTTGATGAAGCTATAACAGCTGGTAATTGGCTATTGGTTGTTAATTTACCAGCAGATGATAATTTTGAAGGTACGGTAATATATCAAGAGTTTACTATTGAAAAGCGTAATCTTGATATTGAAGTGATTGATCATAATCGTATTTATAACAAGCAAAATAACTATGCAGAGTCTTTGAAATTTGATTTGGTGGATGAAAAAGACCTAGAGGTTAAATTCAAGTTTAGTATTACACCTAATATGGCATCTGATGTTTTATATACATTTGCGGATGGTGCAATAACAATAGCTTCTAGCGGAATCCAAGTATTCTTTAATGGAACAGAAATTTCTATTAGCAATTTTGAATTTAATTTTGTAATTGAAATCATCATTGTTAAGACGACTCCACAGGTTGAATTTGATTTGGTGGATGATATGGAATATAATGGAAAGCCATATCAAAATCCAATGGTTATGACCAATTCAGAATCAGAGCCTATCTTTATGTATTATAAAGAAGATGGTACTCCATTGACAGAGGCTCCAGTAGATGCAGGTGCTTATAAGCTAAGAATTGTATTAGCTGAAAATACTAATACACTAGGATATGATGAATATTTTGATTTCATTATTTCTCCAAAGGTATTATATTTAGAGTGGGGGAATACAAGCTTAGAATACACAGGCTCCTTCCTTGCTCCAACTGTAAAAATTACAGGTGCAGATGCAGATGCTTATGAAATCATTGCAAGTCCTCATGATGGCTATGATGGTGTGTCTATTGGTAATCAGGTTGTTGATTATACTTTAGGTGAAGCACATTTTAATTATCAATTAGATAAAACTTCATTAAATTATACAATTAAGATTAGAAAAGTTACGATTCGCTATACAGATAGCATGGTTGCAACTGGTGATGTATATCGTAAAGACTTATCTGCTTTTGATGATTTATTACCAGAGGGTATGCATTTTGCGGGTACAATTGAAACTACAGATTCTAATGTAGGTACTTATACTGGATTTGGCCGTGATATTGTTGCGAAGAATGTTGTCATTACAAATGCTTTAGGTGAGGATGTAACTTCTAATTTTGAAATTACATATTACATGAACATAAAGATAACCAATCCATACATTGATCATAATGTCAAGGATGGTACTCTAGTTGATGGTGTTTGGGAGGTTTCTTATGATTATGATAAGAAATCTCATGGTGCTGTCGTAGAAACTAATGTTCCTGGAGCTCAGGTTTTATATATGACCGAGTCAGGTACATTCTATTCACCTCAGTATTATATTCCTGCAATTGATATGGAGATCATGTATATTATAATGGCTCCAAATTATGAAACTACTTCAGGAATGATTCACTTTGTCATTAATCCTGTTCAATTGGATATTGAATTTGATGAACCAGATCAAATTTATGGTAAAAAGTTTGATGGTAAGGATATTCATATTGGTTACCAAATAACACCATTCTTTGCTCCTTCAAGAATCAATTTCTATAAGGATGGACTAAAGACGCAATCCACCTTCTCTATTGGTACTTATACAGTAGAAATCATTGTCGATGATACTGCAAATTATAAAGGCTTTGTAAAAACATTCGAATATGTTATTGAGCCTAATCATATGAATATAAGCATTCAAGGGGATTATTTAAGACAGCCATTTAATGGTAAGCCTGTAAATCATCCAAGTGTAATATCCTCTGTATTATCTACAGATGAAAATACAACCTTTGCTTATTATTTAGCATCAGATACGAATTTTGAAAATCCTATAGATGCACCATATGAGGTTGGTACCTATGTTGTTGTTGTTACAGTAGAGGGGAATGCTTACTATTTGACGACTTCTAAGGCCTTTACCTTTGAAATTGTTGCAACTCAGCTATATATCCGTTGGGAGGCTGCTGATGCATATTATTACAATGGTAAAGCACAGAAGCCTAAGGCCTTTGCATATGATTTAGAGGGTACTCAAATTGAACTTGATGTTTTACTTGATCATGATGCTATTTATGCAGGTACTTATCTTGCTCATGCAGTTTTACCTGAAGGATATCCAAATTATGATTTGGAAAATACAACCTTTGAATTTACAATTCTTCCTTATGAATTATTGATTAATTATAAGGATGAAGAAGTCATTGCAGATACCTTATTTGATTATAATGTTACTCTAAATGAGGCTAATAACCTATTAGAGGGACATGAAATCCTATTTGAATTCTATTTGCCTGGCAGCAAGAGAATTCCTGATAGAATCTATGATGATATTAGAGATTTAGTTATCAAGAATCTTATCATTACTGCTGATGGAGTTGATGTAACTTCCTCCTTCCATATTACCTATGCAATTTATCTAGAAGTACATCTTCCAAAGATTGATTATTACTTTGAAGGTGCAACCTATGAAAATGGAAAATATGTATATGAAAAGGATTTTGATGGTATTGCTTTAACACCAGAATTAGTAATTCTTACAGATCCTGAAAACTGTCTAGTAACTATGGATCATATGGAATATATTTCTGCTGGAAGATATGAATTAAATTATACGATTGCTTTAGCAGGACATGAAACTGTAGAATCTAAGGTAATCATTATCATTAATCGTATGGCTTATGATATTCAACTTGAAAATGAATTAGATAAGACCTATGATGGTGTTCAGGTATTCCCTGAAATAACTGTAAATGGTATAAATGTAAATACTACAGACTTTGGTGATTTAGGTATAACAGTTTTCATCAACTATTATGTGGATGAAACTTACCTAGGATATGTTCCAGTAGATGCTGGTACATATACGATTGATATTATAGTATGTCAAACAGAAAATTATAGAGAAACCCATATGAGCTACACATTCACAATTGCTCGTGCAGAGGGTGGTATCAAGCTAAATACTTTAAAGGATGGCGATTATGACTTTATCAAGGCATATGATGGTAATCTAATGAGTATTTCTGCTAAAAATAGTAATCAAGCTACAGATATCATTTATGAAGCAATTGGTCAAGGTGCAGTAACCTATGTATTCTATGATGAGGCTGGTAATGAAGTACCAAATGCTATTGATGCAGGTGTATATTATATTCAATTCTTCGTAGAAGAGTTTGGAAATTATAATGCATTTGTTTCTGAAAAATATTCCATCCATATCTTAAAGAAAATTATTTTCTTTGGTGATTTAGATAAGGAATTTAGTAAGAATTTTGATGGTGAGGTATTTGAGGTTAATGCAGATGTCTTCAAGATGCTTGAGGCTAAGGTAGTTAAAGAGTGGATTGGAGAAGGTGCATATGCATTCTATAATGTTGTAGGTATAGTTATTGAAGAGGTTACCTCTGATCTAAGAATTGTTGGTACAATTTCTACGATTTCTGCAAAACATGGTACATATATAAATGCAAATCATTTTGATTCAAGTCAATTGATTGTATATGATAAAGATGGAAGAGATGTTACTAAAAACTATCGTATAGATATGTTTATGAAGGTAGAAATCAAACCAGCACAAATTGAAGTAAACTGTAGTTCTTACGAAACAGATTTTACAGGACAATATTTCACAATTAATCCAAAACCAGTACTTTCTGAAGGAGTAGAAGAGCAGTATCATATCCTTTATAGTACAGATGGTATCAATTATCAATTAAGCCCAGTTCGCTATAGAGACTGTGGAACATATGAAATATTCTATAAGGTTGTATTTGAAAACTATGAGGAGGTAGAGGGCTCTGCAACAATCACAATTCTAAAGATTGAAGCTGGTGATGTTAATATTACAGCTGATATATCTAAGGAATATGACGGAAATAAAGTAGTTGAACCTTCTTATACGACGAATACAAATGGAACTCCAACCTATACATGGTTTAAACAAAATGAAGATGGTGTATATGAGGAGGTAGAATCTGCAATTGATTTAGGACATTATAAGGTTCGCATTGATATTGCAGAGGGAACAAACTATCTTGCAACAAGTGCCGAATTCGAATTTGATATCACAATCAAGAATATTTATATTGCTTGGACATCAAATAAATTTGAATATAATGGTACTAAGCAGGTTCCACTCGCTTATCCTACTATAGCAGTTAAAGGCGGATTAGATATCGTAGTAACTATTACAGGAGATGATCCTAATTCTATTCGTCGTGGAAATTATATAGCTACAGCAACTATCGATAATCCAAATTACTATATTGTTAATCCAACTTGTGAATACACAATTGATTATCAAATTATTGATATTCCTGCAACCATCGAAAGAGAGTACACAGGAAGACCAATCTCTATCAAATTTAATGCAAGCTTTACACCAAGCATTACCTCAGTAATAAATGTAGGTGAGTATGATGTTGTCTTAACATTAAATGATAAGGATAATACAATGTGGAAATTGGAAGATGGAACTACATCAACAGATGATATTTCTATTAAGGTAATAGTAAATGCAGTAGATTTAAATAATTCTAGCATCAAGGTAAATGATGTTCCACATCAAAATTATACTGGTGTAGCTGTAACACCTCATCCAACCATTACCTACTTTGGTATTGAATTAGTAGAGGGAATTGATTACAGGTTACGTTATAAGGATAATAGAGATCCAGGAGAAGCTGCAAAGATTATTGTGACTGGTATGGGCAATTATCAAGGTGAAATAACCATTACCTTCCGTATTAGGCTAACTGTATTTGGAATTACGGATGATTCATCCTATAGATTCCTAACTGCAAAGAGCGCTGATTACTTAGAGGAAGAAGCGCACAAGCTATATAAAGCATCTACTATAGTTGTCATAGCTGATGTTCAAACAGAGACAACAATTGAAGAATTCTTAAACAACTTAACAATTCAAGAAGGACAGACCATTACAGTATTAGATAGTAATTATTCTAAGGTAAATCCTAGAGATTACGCATATACCTATGTTGGTACTGGCTTCAAGATTCAGTTGAAGGAAAATAATATTATTAAGGATGTTATCTATGTATCAGTAGTCGGTGATATTACGGGTGATGGCTTATGCGATTACAATGATTTCATTGCAATGCAAAATTATCTATCAGCAAATACTGCTCTTGAATATGAGTATTATCAAGCAGCAGATTTGAATAATGATGGATATGTTGATGATAGTGATTTGACAGAAATGCTACAATTCATTTAATCAATGTGTAAAAAAAAGCTGATGAATACAGCAATGTATTTTCAGCTTTTTTTGCGTTTTATAGGTAATTTTAACCTTCATTCTATTTGAAATTCATATTTTTGTGAAAATATGGAATATTCTTATAATTTCGTCAATTTCGCATTCTTTTAATTGAAATTTCGTCAATTTCGCACTCTTTTTCATAAAACTAATGAAAACTACGACGAAAATGCGTTATTTTGCAGAAAAATTAGGTTTTTTCTAAAGAAAAGGTGGTTATTTTTGTTGAAATAATTGACAAATGAGTGTATAATCAAGGTGGACTAGTGCGCAAAAAACTAGTTTTTTGAACATCTAAAAAAAACGAACAAGAAAAATAAAAAAATGTTTAGTAAGGGAAAGGTGATTTTTCATGCTAAAAAAATTAATAAAATCTGGGAGATGGAAACTTTTATCTATGGTGTTTACAGCAATCACTTTGATTGCAGTTGCAACTACAGTAACCCTAGAACTTACAGGTAGCTTTACGCCTAAGAAGGATCCTGTCAAAGTTAACACAGAGTATAACGAAGAATACTTTAATAGCTTAGAAGAAAATCCAATTGACGAAGCTTTATTGCAATTTACAGATTATTCTGCAGCTGATGCTCCTGATGGTAAAACAGCAGGTAGATGGTTGACGGGTATTAACATGAATGCTGATTATGCAGCCATGATTACAGGAATTAATGACAATGCAGTAGCTCGTGCAAGATATTTTGAAGGGCATGCTTTAATAGTACCAGAGCGTGTAAATGGAAGTACGATTGTCGGTATAAATCTAGCGGATAGAGGAACCGACATTAATACAGTTCGTTCTACAACAGCAGCTTATTCGTTATTAAAAATGGTTAAAATACCAAAGAACATTAAAGCGATTAAGGAAGGCTCCTTTTATGGTATGTCTAGTTTGGAGTATCTGAATACACCTTTTATCGGAACCGCTCGTGGTTCTTCTGGTATTGGTTTAAACTATACCATTAAGGATGTTATGGATAATGGGGGAAGAGAAAGACCAACGAGTTATCCATTTGGTTCTATGTTTGGTAAACCATTCCATTATACAGATACTGAAGGAATGTGGACAATAAATAATCAAACCTCCTTTTGGTTTAAATGGGTTTGGAGTAATGACTCTAAAACAAGTGGAACAGAAGGTATTGTAGACTATACAGATTATAAATTAGGCATTGGTGAGGGTAATAGCGAGGTTTTGGGAGTTAAGTGGCAAGAAATTTCTGGTGACAATACAACGGAAAATTCTCCTGCTTCTCCAGATTTTGAATTCCTGTTGCCTAGATCTTTAAAATGGTTGATTGTTTTTGATGATACAATTATTGGTAATAATGCCTTAACTTCTTGTCCAGCACAGCATATCGAAATTCCAACCTTTAACGGGGCATCCTTATTGTTTGGAAATTATGCTCTTTCTGAATGTGTTGAGGCAAAAGAAATCATCTTACCTACGAAACCAAATGTGTCCTTTAGAAAGGGTACATTCAATATGTGTCAAAAGCTAGAAAAATTAATATTACCTCCAGGGCTTACAGACATCACTACAGGTATGCTATATAATGCATTAAATTTGAGAATATTAGTAATGCCAGCAAGTATTATTTCTATTGGAAATGGAGCCTTTACGGGTTGTGGAGCCTTAGAAAGAATAGCTTTATATAGTGGAAACGATAGTTCAAAAATAACAGGAGATTATGATGCGGATTTAGCAAATGGTGTGGTTTTAAATAGCTCATATAAATTCAATCTGCCAGCAGCTCTTAGAACTATTGGTGCTAATGCGTTTGAAAATTGTAATAACATGAACGATTTAAACGTTCCAGCTACTGTGCAAACCATAGGCTTTGCTGCCTTTGCAGGCTGTTATAATTTGGAAAAGGTAGTTTTACCTTTCATAGGAGCACATAGTGATAGATGTGGTGGTGAAAACGCGAAGCATGATTGTTCCTTAGATGCTCTAGGTGGAGATCTCGGTTTTCACGGCTTATTTGGCTGGATTTTTGGTACAACAGGATCTGTTGAGAACACATATCAAGCTACACAGCATTATTTAAATGAAGATGGTGGAGAAGAAAGATATACGTTCTATATTCCAAATAAATTGACAGATATTACAATTCGAAATGAATCCTATATTTCATATGGTGCTTTACAAGGACTTAAAAGTGTTAAAAATTTAACCATCAATGAAGAGGTTGGCGAAAATGTAACCTCAGGAATATTAAATGGATGCTCTAACCTACAAAGTTTATCTATCTCAGCTATTGGTAGTCATTTAGGTGATCTATTTAGAGGAGATGAATTTGAAAATAGTATAGTTACTAAAGGTCAAGCTCGTATTCCAATTGAATTGAAAACTATAGTTGTTACAAATCAGCATACGATTCCTACGGGTGCTTTTGATAATTGTACTAGAATAGAAAATGTTACTATTGGTAATAATACGATAGAAATGCAAAATGCAATTTTCTATAATAATGAAAATTTAACTACTTTAACGATACCTTTTAAGGGACAACATCGCGGAGAATTTCATCGATATTATTGGTGGTGGGGAGATTTAGCTATCCGTAACTCTGTTGCTTGGCTATTTTCAGCTACGGACCATCCTAATACTTATGCGAATCGATCCATTTATTGGTGGTGGTTTAGATATATTCCAAATCGTCTAAGAAGCTTAACTATAACAGATGACACGGAAATTGACACATATTCCTTCCGTGGGTTCTCTTCTTTAGAGAGTATTTCAATAACAAATGTGCCAGATCATATTGAATCTTATGCCTTTACTGGCTGTTCTAATCTTCAGGAATTACATATTCCATATGTTGGGTATGATATCAATCGAAATGGTGTGAAGGGAAGCTCCCATACTTTGGGATATATTTTTGGTTCTTCTGCGTATGAAGGATCCTATCCAGCTGAACAGTATGGAAGTACGTTCTATATTCCAGAAAAGCTTTCTATTGTAAAGGTTGGAGCTCCGGGTAGAGAAGAAGCATTAATGTCAAATAAAGTATTTGATCATGCATTTAATAATTGTAAAAGCATTACAACGATTGATTTTTATGATGCTTATATTAACGATTTAGGAAGTTATGCTTTTGCAAATTGTACAAATTTATCTCGTGTAAATTATCCAAATGCAAGATTTATGCACGTTGGGGATTATGCGTTCTATAAGTGTCCAAAGGTATTATGCATTGAAGATTTTACACCTTCAACTGTAACTACGATTGGTAACTATTCTTTCTTTGCTACATCAGTAGGAAATAAGGTTCAACTAGGTGCTACGAAGGGTGAGCTTGTACTAGATAAGTATACCTCTATTGGAGATTATGCATTTGGAAACTGTCTTCAGGTAGAAAAGGTGAATATCCCTTCTACATTGTCTCATATTGGAGAAGGAATGTTTAGTGGGTGTGCCTACTTAACCGATGTTACGCTAACTAATAATAAAAATGTAAGTCCATATATGTTTGAAAATTGTACAAGCCTCGAGGGTATTGATTTGACTGGTATTACAGCAATACCAGAGGGCTTATTGTCAGGCTGCTCAAGCCTATTATGGGATACTGAATATAATAATGGTTTAATTTATGATCAAAATACAACCTATATTGGAAAGTATGCATTTAAGGGCTGTAGTGCGTTAGATCAATTCATATTGAATAATGCATTACAAACGATAGATGAAGGAGCATTCCAGGGTTGTAAAGGCATTGAATATATGACAATTCCAAGAGAAACTACCACAATCAATCCAAATGGTTGGATAGGATGTAATGATAATTTCTTCTTCTATGTATATGAGCCAGAGGAGAATTGGAGTAAGGGTTGGGTAACCAATTGGAACTGTGATTATCCAGTATATGTTCTTGGTTCAGTAAAAGATGATGTTTATACATATGTTTATGATACAACAGAAAAGAAATTCTATATTACTGGTTTAACACCAAATGCTACATTAAATGGTGTTATTACCATTCCTCATATTCATAATGGTATTCAGGTAGTAGGAATTGATGAGTCTAGAAGAACAGAAGAGGATATTGCTGCAGGAGCGAAGGATATTAGAACTCAGCAGGGAATTACTAAGGTTATATTGCCAAAGGTGATTACTAAAATTGTTGGGTCTCCTTTCCAAACGGGATTCCGTGTAGATATTTATACAGAGCTAACGAAGGATGAGGTAAGTAAGGTTTATAATGACAGCTATGCAGCCTTAGAAAAAGAATTTACAGAGTGGAAAAAGAATAATCCTAATGCTAGTGAAACCCAAATTGAAAATACTAGAATTAACATTTTCAGTAAGATTAAAGGCTGGCTTCCTTTTGCAGAGGATAGAAACGGTGTTTGTGTTGCTACAAATGGTGAAAATGTTTGGGATCAAAGATATTGGACCTCTGGTGGCTTCTTATATTATAATGACTACTGGCAATATGGTACAGGTGTAACCTTTAATTTACCTTATTTAAATATTGCTAATTTTAAGTATACTTTGTCAACCTTTGAAAACCATTATACAGGTAATCCTATTGAGCAAATTGTCACTCAAATTCAGTTAGTAGGAGAGCTCTTTGAAAATGAAACTATAGGTGTAACTAGACAGTTATTATTTATAGGTGGTAGAGGTGGAGTAGAACAAAGTCCACAAAACCTTTTCAAATATACTTATCACAACAATGTGAATGTTGGTACTGCTACATTAGAGGCTTCTGTTGAAAATGATCTTTTAAGAGAATTTAATAGAGATTATATGGCAAACAATCTAGGTGCTATTAACCATGCATTGTATTTGGTTGGAAAAACGAACCTTCACTATAAGATTTTGAAAAGTAAAATCACAGTAAGCTCTATTTCAGGAGATATTGTTACCAAGACATATGATGGTAAAACATACTCTTATAGTACATGGGCACCGGGTGAAATTTCTGGCTTAGAGGGCTTCCCTGGCGCTAGATTTACAGGTAGAGTAGAGACTAGAAGTGAGGATGTTGGTGTTTATTCCTCTGTTGGTAATAAGCTTTACTGGGCATCAGATTGGCATGTATATTTGAATGGTCATGATATTTCAAGCAATTTTGAAGTCGTCATCACATTCTCTGTCAAAATTGATCCTATGGAGGTTGAAATAGCATTTACAAGAGATGATGAGCCTATTAAGGGGGTATATCAATTTGTAAATGTTTTAGGTACCTATGATATTAATGGCAAGACGGTGCCTCTATTAGAATATCCATATATTGGTGGTAAGATTCAACCTTATGGTGTTGCTAAAAACATTCATACTGGCGAGGTTATTTCTAAATCCCTATGTCCTGTAGTAGCTACTCATATGGATGCAAATCAATATGGTACCTATCCATATGGTACAGATGGAAATAGGAGTACCTATGGTATTTATGCTTACATCAATGGTTCAGCTGCAAAGAACTATAAATTGTTTGAAAAACAACAAGATGGTACTTATGTAGAAGCTCCTTATCTAGTTTTAGGTCCTACAAATAAGATTAAGGCTATTCAAGCTGCTTATCGCGTAGGTAAGGGATTAATTACTATTAAAATAGATGAAAAATACAAGATTTCTCCAACGGAGGATTATTGGTCACGTTCTTGGGGCTGGAGTGGTGGATTAGATAGTATGTCACCAGTCCATGCTGAGTTAGATGGAATAGGTAGTAACTCTTATTTTATCGGAAGTTTGAAAACAACTAAGGATGAATTAGGCGTTTATAATGGTTCCTTTGATACTAGAACGGGAACCTATCCAGGAACGCATATCTTTGGAGAGACTGCTGCTAATCTAATTACCTGGGATAATTTGCTTCCAGGAGGACGCTTCTATCATCAGTTTGGTAGTGGAGTGGATTCGATAACTGTCAATTATACTCCAAGTGCCGAAAAGCCATTTATGATTTATAATCCTACATTAAAGATTGCTGATGAAACAAAATACTATGATGTAGTGGTAGAAGTTAGAATTCAAATTTTATATAATGACTTCAATCCAACTTACTTTATTGGAGTTGATGATGATCAATATTATGACCAAAGAAATCCAAATTATATTGTAACTCCAACAACAATAACAGAAGATACAGATGGAAATCTTCGTGAGTATGAATTTATTCAATATATGGTAGATGGTCAGGATTATAAGCTAACAGTAGATGATTTGAAATCCTATACAGATCATAATCCTGGGTATGAGGTAAATTATTATGCTGATGATGGAACAAGCTTTGGAACAGAAGGACCACAATTTAAGGAAATTGGGGAATATGTTTATGCTGTTCAGCTCAGTGGTAGACATTATAATACTTTAAGAAAAAATATTCGTCTTAGAACAGTAAAAAGTAATGTAATAGTAGCTGGACTTGATAAGGTATATGATCGTGAGCCTATCAGCCCATTAGAGGATGGCAAGATAACTAAAATTGGTCAAGATCAAATCTTTGGCTTAACCTTTACGTATTATGATGCGAATGGAAATCAATTAAATTCTGCTCCAAAGAATGTTGGGCAGTATAGTGTAAGAATTTATGCTCCTGAAGGACAATACTTTAATCAATATGATCATACCCATAGCTTTAAAATAACTAAGCGTAAGGTTTATATTAGTGTTAATGGAGAAAAAACATTTGATCAAAATGTATTTAGCTATACACCTGTAACAGGTGAATTGGCAACTACTCCTGAAAGACCTAATGAGGGTATTTTACTTGGAGATGAATTTGTTGGTACAATTCAAACGGATAGCTTTGTACCAGATACCTATGTATGGCCAGATGATTTTATTTGGTCTCCAAATTGGGCAATTTATTATAGCGCAGATAACACAGACGTTTCTGCAAACTATGAATTAGTTGTTAGAGGAAGCTATAAGATTAATCCTCTTACCTTTGTGTATGAGGCCTTTGGCTACGAGGGAGATTATGATGGCTATTTCCATACAGGTACAGTAAATATTTTATATCCTACTCCTGATAATTACGCGCCTGCATTCTCTCCAGATGTTTCTGTGAAGTGGAGTGTATCTAGTCTAGATGAATTCTCTTCTGCATGGTTAGACCAGGCTCCAGTATTTGCTTCACCTGGGGAATATGAATTATACTATATGATAAGTGCACCTTATTTTAAAACTGTAATTCGAAGCGTTAAAATTAAAATAAATCTTTTGACAATAGAATATGAGGATCCAGCTACTATGGATACAGATGGCGATGATCATTATTGGACGCTTCAATATAATGGTAGAAGTCATACATTTGAAATTAATGTATTGGCTCCAACCTCTGGTGCTAAGGTAACCTATAGTTTAGATGGTATGAATTATACTGCTGAGGCACCTATGTTCATTAATTATGGACTACATGATGTTTATTACAAAATAGAGGCTCCTAATTATAAAGAGGTTGGTCCTACCCATCGGGTTGTTCGAATAAAGATTGATATTAATGATCCAGATGGTGATTTTGAAGGGAAGAAGATGGCAGATACAGATTATTACGCTAATTTCTTCTCTGGCGAATATGATGGACAAGAGCATTCCGTTGATGCTGGCTTTAATCCTTTGTTTGTTACAACTGTAGGTTGGACGCGTATTTTGTATTCCTTAGACGGTGGTGTAACTTGGACTGAGGAATGTCCTGTATTCCAAGATATTGGTAAGTATGAAGTGACAGTGAGATATGCTGCTGAAGGCTATAAGGATGAAATGCTACAAGGCTTTGTAGAGATTACAGGTCTTCAATTAGATATTCAAACGAATCCATATACGGCAGTATTTAATGGCAAGAATCATATGATTACCTTGTCTTCCAATACGGCTCAACTTCGTTATGATGATGCGACTAAGAAGTATTATTATTTAGATGATAAGATTACAGAGGAAGTAGAGCTAGAGTTCTATTATACTACAGATCCAAATGTAGTTGGTAGTGGCTCAGGCTGGCTTCCTACTGTAGCAAATGTGGATGGTGTTCCTACAGTTCAAGGACTAAGGGATGTTGGTATATATTCTATATACGTACGAATTGAGGCAGAATATTTTGAAACCTTAATTATTCAAGAGTATACAAGATTAACGATTACACGTTTGGAAAATCCAGATATTACAATGGATAGTCCACAGCAATTTGAATATTCTAAGGCTCCTATTGACTCATCTAAAATTGTAATTGATACAGTTGCAGATGGTGAACGTGCATACTATTATTATTCTGCATATTGGAGCAATGGTGAAATGAAATATGATGAGCCATTAAATCGTGTTTTACCACCAGAGGAATTAGGCTTATACTATGTAGAGGTGCGCATTTCTGCCTCTAAAAACTGTGGCTCTGCCCATGTATTTGGCTTTATTGAAATTGTACCACGTGTTCTAGAGGTTATATATACAAATCCACAATATTATGATGGTACATTAAAAACGCCAGACGCCTATGTGGTTACTGGTACTAGTGATGTGATTCATATCCTAAGCTCTGTTCAAGGGGATAAGCAGCCAATTGAGGTTGGTACCTATTTCTTTGATGTATTTATGGTTGAAAATAACCCTAACTATGTCTTAAATACTGATGTAATTGAAATGGAGATTAAGATTCGTAATTTATTATTCTATTTGGATGAGGAGCACTTATTAAAAGAAAATGGTGATCCTTGGAACCAAACAGATTCTGAATATTACGATAATTCTGCTCAGGTTGGCGATAATAAGTGGCATATGCTAGGTGACATGAGTGGAACACATACCATTTATATTGATGGAGCACCAGTAGAGATATTCTATGCAGGCTTAGCAGCTGGACATGCAATTTATGCTGAGCTTGAAACTAGTAAGGGTGTTCGTGGAACCTATTTCAATTCTAATGTAAGCAATGAATTTTATATTAATAGTGTTATTGTCAAGAAGTTTGACATTTATGAGATTGATGAAAATGGTAATTTTGTATTAGATGCAGATAATAAACCTATTTCTGTTAAGGATTATTATGATGTATATTATTATCTAAAAATTACATTGCTTAATCCAGATATTAATTTAGAGGATTTAGACATCATAAATGAATATAGCTATGATGGATTACCTCATACAATTCAAGTGAATTTGCCAAAATATTTGGTTGGTGGCTTCATCCGTTTTGAAGGATTTGAAGGAAATTATAGTTCTATTCCTCCTAAATATGTTAACGTTGGTGAATATGTAATTAAATATTATGTAGGAGCAAACGGCTATGAGGATACCTATGGTCAAGCGATACTTAAGATAAATCCAGCAGAATTAAATATTGTTGTTAACGATATGTATAGACAGTCGGATGCTAGGAAGACACCGCATAATGTCTACGATGATTCCTATCATATTAATGACTATACACTGCAAAATATTTTATCTACGCCAATGCCAAAGGCAAATCATATGAAATATTATAGTGCTGAGGATTATACGTATGATGAAATATTGAATTTCTATAAGAATTTTGATCCTGAAAGTCCTATTTTAGCTACTGGATTAGATAAGCTTATGGATGCTGGAAGCTATTTCATAGTGGTTTACTATGAAGAAGATATCATGCGTTGGAAGGAATCCTTTGCGATTGTAAATGTCGAGTTAAAGCCTAGAGATATTATAATTGAAATACCTACAACACAGAATTTTATCAAGGTGTATGATGGAACAAAAATATCTATTCCTTTAACTGATGCTAGAATTGATATGAATCGTACCGAGACTACGGGTTTATGTACGAACCATACAATCAATCAGACAGCAGATATGATGCGTCAATATACCGTTCAAACGAATAGTGCAGATGCTGGTATTTATGATTTACTTACTCAATTTGAGTTTGGAGCTATTGACATTCGTCGTACAGATGGTTCGTCTGTAGATAGTAAAAATTATCATCCAGTTATTCATGGTAATTTTATTGTTGAAATTCAAAAGGCATATTTAAAGGATGGCGACTTTATTGTTGAGCCATATAAAGAAAAGATTTACGATGGCTATCGTCATGAGCCTGATTATACATGTGTATCAGATGGTGAATTAAAAATAACATATTATCTTATAGATGATGAAACAGGAAATGAGACTGAATTAAGAGGAGACCAGAAAAATGTTGGTCACTATCGTTTGCAAGTATCCATAGGAGAAGGTAAGAACTATTATGCTTGGGAGGATTCCTTCTATCGTAATGATCCACTTGTTACAGCTCCATACCTAGAATCTGAAATTGTTTGTACACCTAAGGAAGTTGATGTTCATTGGGATGATGTAGAACAAACCTTTAATGGGGAATCATTATCTATTAAGCCTTGGATTTTAGATGAGGAGACGGACCATGATAATCCTGTTCGTGTAGATTTGATTGCTTCTTATTGGAGTAACGATATTTATGATTGGATTCCAACGGTTATCAATCAGGGTACCTATTTATCCTTAGCAACTTTTGACACAACTACAAGTGTTGGTCAAACCTATGATAAGAACTATACGCTATTAAATAATACAGAATACTTTGTCATTTTATATTTAACCTTGAAAATACAATTGGGTGATGGTGGCGAAACGAATGATATTGTATATTACAATACGCAAACGAACTGGTATTCTCCTTTATACAAGGAAGATACACCAAATGCTGCAGAAATCTTTGCTGAGACACCTGAGCTTATAGAATGGTTGTCAACAATTACAATTTCCTCTTTAGCAGATGAAGGAGCGCCAGCTTCTATTTCTGCAAAGGATTACACTCCAGGTACTTATCGTGGAGATCGCTTTGATGTAAATTGTCGAATTAGAAATAAGCATGGTGTTGATGTTACTAGCTCCATCAATTTTGAGATTATTGGATCTGTAACAGTAAAGACGGATACTATTGATTATGTGACTAAGGATGTTACTTTACCATATAAGGAAAATAAAAATCAAAGTAGTGTTGTTGGATATACCTTTGAGGAATTACAATGCTTAATTGTGAAAAATCCTAAATCAGGTTTTACAATTGAGAATTTTGTTATCAATGAGGTATCCTATGGTCATAATTTCCCTAACCTATCTCAAGCAGGAGAATATGATATTACATTTGATATTATGGCTACTGGCTATGAGGCTTGTAGAGGGTCTGTCCATATTACAATTACACAATTCCCAGCGTATATGAGCTTCTCAACTAACTTGAGTAAAACCTATGATGGTTCACCTGTAGAGGTTTCTCAGTTGGTGCAGACAAGTGCATCTGGATTTAATGGAGAAGTTGCTGATTTAATTATTCAGTATTCAGAATTAGTATATGAAAATGGTAACTATTATGAGGTTCCACTAGATTCTGCTCCTACAAATGTAGGTAAATATAAGGTGCATATCACTTCTAGTGTAGATTCACTTGATGTCCAAAAGAACTATACAGAATTAGATATAACACAATCCTTTGACATAACGGCAAAAGAGATTAAATTAACTGTAGAAGAGGATATGGAGCTTTTAAATGACGAGCTATTAAATAAGGCTTGGACAAGTAAGCAGTATGAGTATGATGCAGGAGATAATCCATACATCATGTCTGGAGATTTACTTCAGTTCCAATTCTCAACGGATATATTTACAAGAGGTAATTATGTTGGTAGCAAGATTTTAAAGGTTACGGATCCAGGTGCATTAGATGCTACAAACAATACGAATTTAGTTACTGAGAGTGGCAAAATTTTCAACGTTTCTTGGCGTTTAGTTAAAACAGATGATAAAGGTAATATAGTCTATGATGAATATGAGGATCCTAATAATCCAACAGGACCTAAGATTAAAGTTCCTAGAGATGTTTCAACAAACTATTCTATAAATTTAGTTCTTAAGCTATCTGTGCATTATCCATATATACCTGTAACGGTTGAAGGAGAAGAGATAGTTTATGATCAACAGCCACATTTTGGTACGATTGAGTTTGCAGATTATACTAGTGCAGATATCTCTATTTCTTATCCAGCAGACTGGTTTGAGGCTAATGCTGTACAGCTATATTCACGTACACAGGATGATTTAACAAATAATCCAAATCTTTGTGTAAACAATATAGAATTGATGTCCTTTACGGATCCAGGTACGTACACAATTTACTATAAGATTGATGTTAAGGATAATGCTAGTTCGACTAAGTTTGAATCTGCTATCGGTTCTTATGTGATTCAGATTGATAAGCTTGAAAGAACAGTTACAGAGACACAAACCTTAGATAAAGAATTTGATAATACTGCAACAGGAGACTTCCGTTCTGGAAGATACTTCCCTTACTATGAGGTAAGCTATGACGATCCAACGATTGCAGATAATTATAATATTGAAGATATTGAAATTATCTATAAGCAGGCAGGCTTTAATTCTTATATTTCTGCAGAAGATGGTTGTATAGATGCAGGTGTCTACATGTATTCTATGACCATACCTGAAACTAAGTATTATAAGCAATCTGTTTTACAATCTAACTTTATCATTTCTAAGATTAGAATATATATAGAGGACAAGCCACTTCCAAGCCGAGCTATCTTTACTTATGATGGCTTAGTTAAGAGTGTTAGTGTAACAGAAAATTCTAATTATTATAATGTTGGTACTAAGGCAAGTGCGGATGCACCATTAGATCCATTACTAGACTTAAAGTTTAGTGCTACCTTAGTAACTAAAGATTTCAAAACGAAGAAATATTCTGGTGCTGATACGACCTTATTATTATATAATTATGAATATACAGTTACCGATTTAGATGGTAAGGATGTATCTAATAATTACTTGATTGATTATTCAAATGCTTCTATTGAGATTATTCCAATCCCAATGCAATATAAGGTAAATCATCCAGTTTATATTTATGATAATCAAGAACATGCCTTCTCATATTATATTTCAACACCAAGCAATCCAAAGCTTGTCCGTGTTGAGTGGTTTGATGAAGCGACTGGAGAATGGACAACAAATCCTATCTATAAGCGCAATGTTGGTGAGTATGAGGTTAAAATTCGTATGTTTGCAGATAATTATCAGCCAACAGGAGAAATTACTTTACCAATGACGATTGAGCCTGCAGAGACGATTGTTGAGTATGTATCTAATCTTTCCCGTGTTTATGATGGTAATGAGGTAACAATCCCTGAAATTATCATGACAAGTAGAGATGATGCAAACGAGGGTACTTTAGTAGATCGCTATACTTATAAATATTATCAATATGATGAGAATGGTAATTTAATTCCTGAGCCTATATTTACACAATATTATGATAATGATTTGCAGCAAATTGTTACAAATGGTCATCGTGCTATTAATGTAGGTCGATATAGAATGGAAATTATCATTCCTGCAAGTGAAAACTTTGCGGCTGTAACCTATTCAGATGATTTTACTATTTCAAGCTTTGTTACAGATGTAACATGGCAGGATTTAGTATTTACCTATGATGGTACTCCGAAAGCACCTACTGCCTATTTACAGCTAGTACCAACAGATAAGTTAAATGGTCAGCATATGCGTATCCAAATTGATGTATCTGTTACTCCTAATGCTGTAAATGGAGATATCAATCATAAGAATAAGGGTACCTATACTGCTACAGCATCGTTGAATCTTGCACTAAGTGATCCAAAGATTGCAAACTATATCATTGGAGAGAAAACAAAGAATGTTACTTTTGTAATTCAGCCTAGATCCACAGTAATTACATTGAATTATCCACAGTCCTTATATAAGGGTGATATTGATTACTTAATGTATTATAAGGGATTAAATAAAGAGGGTTATAAATTCACAGCTTCTAATATTGTTCCAGAGCATAAGATTACAGACTATCTAAAATTGAATTATGATGGTCCAAAAGAATACAATAAGCCTACAGATTTCACTTGGATGGATGGAGTTAATGATGTAGCCTTAGCAAATCAAAAGCCTAGAATTTATGATGAGAATAATGTGGATGTAACAGATAATTACTTGCTTGGCTATTCCTATTTATTTGTTTTAAATGAAAAAATAACGGATACAGCTGTAAGTATTACCAACTATGTTGGTGTATACGATGGACAATATCATTCCTTTGATATTGATTTGCTTGTTGATGATCCATCACAATTCACAATTAAATATTGGGTGCTAGGTCAAAGTAGAACATGGACAACGACTAAGCCTAGAAGAATAGACGTTGGTCAAGACCAAATTTCTGTACGTATTGAAGATGCACAAGGACATATTGTATTTGAAGGTACTGCAGGTATTACGATTACAAAGGCTGATCCTGAAATTCAATTTGAAGATTTATATTTCCGCTTAGGAAAGACGTATGATGGTGTGCCAATTGTAAATCCAAAGGTTACTTATAATGGTGTAGCAACGGAAGCTGTTACGTATACTTATTATGAGATAGATGAAAATGGTAATGCTCGCAGATTGAATTCTAATCCAATCAATGCTGGAAAATATCGTTTAGATGTTGAGGTTTTAGCAACACAAAACTACAATAGTGTCGTTCATTCCTTTGATATATTTGAGATTACTCCACGTACGATAACGATTCATATCAAAACTCAAACTAAATTATTTGATTACCTTTCATGGACACATAAGGTAGAAGACCATGAGGTTGAGAACTTAGTAAGAGGACATACGTTACGTTTAGATGAGCATTCTAACAATGGTATACTTATGACTTCCTCACCAGAGGTTGGAGAATATACCTTATTAGGTGTAAATCCAGGTTTCCAATGGCAAAATAACTTCTTAAGAATTTATGATGCAAATGGAAATGAAGTAAATAGTCCAACAAGAGAAAATTATGTGGTAAATCTTTTAGCGGATGTTAAGATTGCTGAGCGTCAGTTCTCAGTTGATTTCAAAGACAAGGTTGTTTTATATGATGGTCAACCACACTTTATTTCAGCTCGTCTTAATGGTACGGTAAGAAATGATGGAACAATTGATCCAAGCATTTATGCAGACTTTGAAAATGAGGTTACTATAGAATATGCTATATTACAAAATGGAACATATAGCTATGGACTAGACCTTATAACTAGAGTTGGCATTGGTGTTTATAATATTCGTGTTAGAATATCAGCGCCAAATTATGAAACATTGGTCAAGGAGGCATATCTTGCTATTCTAGATCCAGATAATCCATATCTACCTCCTGAAATTACAGATCCAGATGATCCGAATAATCCAGGAGGAGATCCAGATGATCCGAATAATCCAAACAATCCGGACAATCCAAATTGGCCAGGACCAGATGATGCTGATAAATTCCCATATTTAGAATATGATAGAAATAAGATTTATGATAAGCTTCCTTATCCGGATCCTATTTATACAAAGAATCCAACAGGAAATCATGTCATTCAATACTATCCATGGGATTATTATTGGCAGTATGCAAAAGAACATAAAAATGATAATACAGTAGTACTTGATCCAACAAATGCAATCTCTAATCCAATTGATGCAGGACGCTATGTCTTTGTCTTCAAGATTGATGAGAATGATTTAGAATTCCCTGGACGAGAATTCCATCAAGAATTTAAGGTTTATCCACGTCCAGTCGATGTAACTTGGACTGAGCTTAACCAGCAATACTTAGGTGGAATTGACCAGTTGCCAAAAGCAACCTATACAGATATTGATGGAAATATCATCAATTGTACGGTTAGAGAACCACAAAGTTCTAAGGGTGAGTATTCTGTAGTGGCATCTACGGATGATACAAATTATATTTTAAATAATCCAAATGCAACATTCATAATTACAGAAAATTTAATTAAGGATATTGTATTAGTACCACCTGAGGATGGGTATAAAGTAGGAGATCCTATTATACTTGAGGATACAGATGGTAATAAGTATATTAAGCAGGAGGATTTTGAAAAAGATCCTTCCATAGTAGAAGATCCTAACAATACATTCATCGTAGATGAAGATGGAAATATTTTGAAATATGATCCAGAAAAGGATGAATGGGTAGATGCAGATCTTCCATTCCAGATGGAAATTGACGATAGCTATGTTGATCCTGATACAGGTGAGCATAAGGTAAACGTTAATATTTCATTGAAAAACCCAATTGATGATACGTGGGAAAATAATGGAAAAGATGATATTCATTATGATTTCCCACTTAAGCCTATGGTTGTACCTTCAGACGAATATGATTTAGTCTTTGAGTATACACAAATATGGGTTTATACAGGTAATCCAATTGAACCTGAAGTTACAGTTTATTTGAGAAATCTTAAAACAAACGAAAAGACGATATTGGATCCTAAGAATTATACAATAGGTTACAATAACAATGTTAATGTAACGACAGAAGATAGTTTGGCTGAAATTTTATTTAGCAGTAAAGAGGGTAGTAACTACTTCTTTGAGGATACGACTCAATACTTTAAAATTACAGCCTCTAAGCCAGATATATTAGAATTAAAAGAAGATGCATTGATTCAATTTATAAGTGCTAAGTATGAAAATGGGTCAGCAATTATTGTTGAGGATGGAACGTATGAACATTTACAAGCAGGTGAAGATGGTTTCTTCTTAGGACACTTGCACCAAGGCACCTCTATTCCTGATATATTATCACAATTTAAAAATAATCCTGATAAATTAATAGTAACAAATCCTGAAGGAGAAATTCTTGAAAAAGAAAAATATGATGAAACCTTCTTTGGTTCAGGTTGGTCGATTTCTTTATTAGATGATGATGGACAACCAATTGATACAGTACAGGGTATATTATATGGTGATTTGAATGGTGATGGTGATGTTACGGATGTAGATTTACCTATAGCTCAGGGTTTTATAGATGAACCGCAGGATTTTGCAGAAGTAGAAGCATGGTTCTATTTTGCTGGTGTGGCTGATAGAACAGTGGGTTACTTTGGAGATCAAACGATAATAACGATTCAACAATATTTGGAAGATACTATTCAATTTGATTTTAATTCATTTGATGGCAAATATTCAAATTCTGGGACTGATGCACCAACACCAGAGGTTAATGTATCAGCTATCCTTGAAGATAAAGAGAGGTATAATTTATGAAATTAACAAAAAAGATTAAAATAGGGATATCATTTATCCTAATGAGTGTCGCTATTCTCGTTACTTTCGGTACCATTAGAACCAATGCAGCTGTTAGTACAGATACTATTACCTATCACTACTCTGTGTATACTAAAGAGACGTGGTTAAAGTATTTAGCTGCTAAAAATAATGAAAGCTTTATTGTTTTTGAGGATTTAAAAGTAAATGATGCAATGTATGCAGAAGATGTAACACCATGTTTAGAAGATTATACAAATAGTGGTGCTTCATTACTTGATAGCATTGGTGGAGAATTTTATACTTCTGATGATCTTCAAAAAAATGGCGAAGAATATGCTACAACTGGTTCTGGTAGAAATCAAAAGTATGTGTTGAAAGCGGGCGCTGTACTTAGTTCATACTCTACAGACGCAGAAGTATATGGTGCACTAAATACTCTATTTCCTTCTAAAGATATGAGTTCTTATCCAACAATAACTCAAGCAGTTCCTGGAGATGAGATTGTTGTTGCTGTAAATGCCGAGCTTATGACGGGAACAAGGATGAGACAAGCTGTAGTTTTACTAGATTTGGAAAGATATGCTCAAGGCGGAAATTTAACAAGATACTACTCTGAATTGGTAGAATCAGAGGGATTTACAGCTAGTAATTTGAGTACAAAAGGCATAGGTTTAAATATTGGTTGGACATCTCCAAGTACGAGTGTATATACTGATTCACCAGCCTTTGTGGGAGCCATAGGGTTTACAATTGCTACAGGTGTTACTGGCAATATGAAAATAGAGTTCTTGAAAAAGGAACGTCAACAAGCGGTAGGAGTTGCATCAGCAGAACTAAATAAAACGTGTTTCGTAGATGGAAATGCAGGATCAACTTCTGCTTCTTATGGAACTCAAGGTTCTCAATTTAGAGAAGACAACTGTGTCATTTCTGTTGCTGGATTATCTGATGATGTCGGTCTTACTGATATTACAGTAGAAGGTAAATCTTGTTTAAGTACATCTTCTAGTGTTAATGTTAATGGAGATGCTACTTTACAATATAAGGGTTCTGACACAAGTGATGGTACTGCAAATGTAAGCATCACTGTTCAAAATAGTGGTAAGCTTGTTGCAAATTCTGTTAAGTATGGTAAGACTTTATCTAGTCAAACTAGTTCTGCAACTCAAAGTGGAAATTCATTTTCTGTTAACATGAATGCATTAAATGCAGGAGAAAGCTATATTGCTACGTTTCAAGTGGAGTCCTCCTCAGGTAATGTAAGAAAATGGTATGCTGTTGAACTGCCAAAAGCAAAGGATACAAATTGTGATTTGGATAGCTTGGGTTTTAGTGGTACAAATGGTGGGGCAACTGCTGATATTAGATTATCACCAGATTTCTCATCATCCACCACTTCCTATACAATGTATATTCCTAAAGGGACAATAAACTTGAAGCTTATTCCATCAGTTAGTAGTAATTTAAAAACTATTAAGGCGGCTTATCCTGCAACAGGCTCTGGCACTACAGTTGCTTCAGGTGCAGAGTTTAATATTCCAACTTGGACGAATAATAGTGCAGTAAAATTTACAGTTACTGCACAAAGTGGTGCAACTAAAGACTATACTGTAACATTAAAAGAGTTAAATTTAAAACCAACAAGTGTAACTGTTACAGCTAGTGCATCCTTTAATGAGTCTGATACGGATGCTGATAATGACAACCGTTTTACAATAAATGGTATGCCATATTCGAATAGTACATTTAGTTTACAAGCTATATTTCCAGATACAAGCGTAATTGATCATGTCGATGTTTACCAAGGTAGTGTAAAATCACCATCTAATATTTTAAATGGAAAAATTAATTTTACTATTTCAAATACAGGAGCTCAGGGTGCACATACAGAGGTTATTCGCTTAGAGGTATACGCAAAGAGTGGAAATAAACAAATTTATTATGTTGATGTTAATCGTTTAGCAGCAAATACAGATCATTCCTTAGGAACGGTAAATATTGTTGCAAATAATGGTTTAAATTCAACTATTTGTAATAGCTTTAGCGGTACGAATTTAACCATAAACTATCCAGGTGGAGCATCTATGCTTCCGATGGCATATACAGGCTTTACTGTTACTGCTACACCTAGCAACCCACTATCTACTGTTGAAATTAAAATTAATAATAATGTTCAATCAACATTTAGTTTTACAGGTGCAACGGAAGCGCGTATTCCTGTATCAATTAAGATTACAGCAGAAGATGGAACTAGCCAAACGTATAATGGTATGGTTATTCGAGCAGGTGCGAATGACGATCGAACATTTACTATTGTAGAAACAAACTATTCCTACACTGATGAAAATGGAGATCCAAGAAATGGTACCTATACTTTATCAGATATAGGAAGTAATACATGGAGTAATCCAAATAATTTAATGCCATTTTTAACTAAGACGGCTACATTTAAAATTGTGCCAAATACTTCTACCACTAAGGTATATATTGGTGGAATAGATTATACAAATAAAGTTTTTACTACAACTTTTACAAACGATAAAACGAATCATAAGCAACGTGTCAAAGTTCTAATTAAATCAGAATATGATGAGGTTACAAGACCAAATAATCCAGAGTCTGGTGGTTTAGAGTTTTGGATAGATTTAGAGTGTGAAGCTCCTGATGATACTATGGATTTAACTAATGTTGAATTATTACATGCTACAAGTGGTGCAGTAATTAGTGATACATCTAATACACAGGTTTCAGGAAGAACATATACTTATGTATTAAAAGAGAGTGTGGTAGGCTCTTCCTTTAAATTGAATTTGGAATGGCTTTCAAATACGACTAAAGCATATGTTTCTTTAGTTAATGACTCTACAACTGAGATAAAACCTACAAATGTGTTCTCTCCACATAAAACTTGGTCTATAGGTGTTAAGGTATATGTATTCTTACAATCACAGGCTGAAAACAATCTTGTCTACATAATTGATACAAAATTTGCAGATGAGCGTTCCACGGAAAATGGAATAGCGAATGTTGTATTTAAGAATGGAAATGTTCCACTAAACTTTACATTTAATGAAACTCAAACTACATATCCAAGCAGTGGGACAATTAAGGTTCCCTTCTCTGTGACTAGTTTAAATGTTGAAATTACTGCTAAGCATGCTAGGGAAACTTTGGCTGCAGGAATAAATTTCATTTCAAGTGGAATTGATACAAACCTTAAAGCTTACCAAACTGTTAATTTGCAACAGGGAAATAATGTATTTAAGGTTCAAGGTGTTGCTGAAAATGGGCAAGCAGGTAAAATATATACTTTCAATATTGAACGCGAAAGTGGAAGTACCTCAAATAAAATTGAGAGCTTAGTTATTAATAGTATCAATTGTGCAGATACCTCCTTCTTAACACAATATTTTGATTATGTATTTAATAGTTTAGATACGAATTTCTCCTTTTATTTACCTAGAGGAACAAGCTATTTAAATGTTGAACTAGGTGTATCCTTAAATGCTAGCTTTACCATTACCTCTTCTAAGGCAGACCCTACATCAACGAGTCCATTCTATTGTAGTGTGACAGATGGAGAAGTGGTAGTATTAACGATAAATGTCAAATCAGAAACAGAAACAATAACTGGTGTTGGCTCTGGTAAAACATATACAATTCGCGTATATGTCGCTGATACAGATAATAAGCTAGATAATTTAAATATCTATGTTTCTCAAGATGAATTGGATGATATTTTAGATGAAAATGGAAATACATTTAATTTTGATTCTAATACAGCAAATTTAGGAACCTTTACTGTTCCATTTAAAACAAAGGGAGCTTTCTTCCTTCCTTCAAAGGATGGTTTCTTTGGTACGATTGCTTTTGATGGTCAAACCTTAGGACAAGCCTCTGATGGATATGAAAAGAGCTTTAATAAAGCAGGATCATATAAAATCACGGTTAAGGTTACCTCAGAATTAGGTAATTTAGCTAAAAATGATGCTAAGATAAATAAAACAGATAAGTCATTTACCTATACATTTACTGTTGTAAGAAAAGAAGGTTCTAATAATAATTATTTAACTAACTTAGAAATTTATATTGATGGACTTAAAAAGGACTATACAATTAATGGAGTTGCTCAGCCATTCCTTAAAACAAATACTGGACCATATATGGTTGAAAATGTTAAGGCTGTGTCACCAGATGCAAATATAGTTGCTGTTAAAGAGGATGAGTCTGCGACAGTAACAGGAGATGGTGTTCAGACAATTGCCTTGCCTGATGGAACAATTTCTCAATTATTTGTTATTAGAGTTACAGCAGAGGATGAAGTTTCTGTAAGAGATTACAAGATTCAATTATGGACGACTAAAGCAAATCCTAGTACAGATAAGGCATTAAATCGTATTACAGCAACCTCTGATACAGATGGTAAAACGAATAAATTGACACCTACTTTCGCTCAAAATATTCATCAGTATACAATCAATTTATCTTCAGTTGAAGAAGAAGCAATCCTACATTTTACTAAAAATAGTTCAGATTCAACTTTATATATTGATGATGGTTTAAACAGTGTAGCAACAACTGATACAAGCTATGATTATAGTGTGAGTGTTTCTCCAAATAGTTCTGTAGTAGTTACTGTATATTTAACTGCACAGGATGGGTCTGAGGGTGATCCTTATGAAATTACAATTTCAAGAGATGCAGCTGACACAGATGCAACCTTAGATCAGTTTACAATCAATGGTAAACCAGTTACGGGATTTACTTCTGGTGATAATGGTGGACAATATGAGGTGCATATTGGAGATGCTAATGAAGTATATTTTGATGGTGTACCAAAAAAATCTACAACAACAATATCTCGTAACCCAGCACCATCTAATGATCGTCAGCCATTAAATATTGGAAGCAATATCTTTACAGTTGAAACAACTGCACAGGATGGGAAAACAACTTGCAGATATACAGTTAATGTAATTAAAGATGCTCCTAGAATTTTAGATGAATTAGAAGCATTAGTTGAAAATACTAATAAGCTTACACCAACCTTTGCTCCTGAAATCTACAGAGGATATTCTGTATCCCTAACCTTTGATCAAACAAGTGCAATTATTAAATATGTTTCACAGCATGTAACAGCAGGATACAATACTGTTTCTGTATTTGATCCACAGGGAAATGAAATTACAAGTGCAAACAATTTAATTACGATTACAAATATCGCTGTTGGTTCAACTGTGTATAAGGTACGTGTTAAAACCGAGAGTGGTGCTACAGCTGATTACGAAATTACTTTTGTAAGAGATGCAGGTAGTGATGATAACTCTATCATTCAATATGAATATTTAGCTAATACTGGCGATTCAAGTTATACGAATTTAACAGTTAATGGTGTAGATACAAGCTATAAATATACAGTTGGAAGAGACATTACCACTTTTGATCCTAGAATCACAACTTCTGATCCTAATGCAGAAATCATTATGCCAACGGATTTGACTTTAACTCCAGGAAAAGCAAATATAAAGAGAGTAATTATTGAGAGTCAAACAGGAAAGCAAAAGATATATACATTTACAGTATATCCATGCGATACGGACTTTGATATTGATGATGTCAACGCATTAGTGTCCTTAGGTGGAGCTGATATTTTAGATATAGATGGTACAAAATTTATAGATTATGAAAATGGTAATTTGAGTATAACTGTTGCAAATAGCATAGCCCAAACCTATTTAGAGGTTTTAGGTGGTGGTGCAAATTCTGTTATCTATGTGAATGGAAATAAGTATACAAATCAAATAGTTACCTTAAAGGAAGGAACTAATACATTTGTAATCTATATAAAGAGTGAATATGGAGAGGCTGATCCAGCTGCAACAAATGCACAATCTCCATCTGTAACTATTACCATTACTCGTCAAGCAAAATCAACAGATTCTACCTTAAAGGAATTGACGGTAACTTATGTTGATTCTGCAGGTGTATCACATACTATAGAGCATTTAAGCTTACCTGGGAACAGTGTACTAGCAATCCCTAACATTGGTGAGAATGTTACGGTTGTTAATATATCTGCAACACCTACAGATCCAACCTCAACTGTATTAGGAACAGGTCAAAGAGATTTAAATGATAAGGAACAAGCAATCTTTAACTTCACTGTAAAATGTACAGCAGAGGATGGAAGCTCAACAGATTATCCAATTAAAATTGCTCGTGGTCCAATTGATGTAGATAAGGATAATAGTTTAACCTACATTGAAGTAAGTGATGGTACAGGTACAATACATTTAGGACAGGATTCTTTCAATGTAAATACAACAAGCTATGGTACTTATCATATTCCTTTTGAAGCTCAAAACTATACAATTACAGTAGTTAAGCCTGGATATTCTCCTTCTATTGTTTTGATTGATAATCAAACTGTAATGAGTGGTACTAGAACTACTACAATCTTAGATTCTGATCGTGGTAAAACTAAGACTGTAAAGGTACAAGTGCAAGCTCAGGATGGTACAAAGGGACAAGAATATACCATAGAATTAGAATTTGATGCTCCAAGTCAAAATGCTTCTCTTTCTGATTTGACAGCAGATGGTGTAACAGTTCCAGGATTTACTCCTGAGGATCAGGGTGGAACCTATACATTATCTCCAAGATCCTATGATACAGAAACAATTGAAATTGGCTATAAGACTTCCGATTCTAAGGCTACAGTTGTAGGAGATATTGGTACACAAAAATTAATTGAAGGAGTAAACACATTTGTTATTGTTGTTACTTCTGAGAGTGGTACAGCTTATACCTATAGAATTGTAGTTCAAAGAGATTATCGTGCTCCTTATTTAACAGATTTAGGAGCAGTTGGTGAAAAATTATTAGATACGTCTTATAAGAATACAACCTTTGATAAGGAAGTATTTGAGTATACTACTATTGTTACCTATATGACATTACATGCAACAATTAATGCTGCTATAGATAACGAAACCTACACTGTATCTTGTAGCAATTCTACTGCAATAACAACAACTGGTCTATTAAGAAGCTTTAATGTTGATTTAGCAGAAGGATTAAATCGCTTTACTATCACTGTTACCTCTTTAGAAGGTAAAACAACAGAATATGTACTTACAATTAAACGTCGTGGTGAGGATTCTACAAATACAGATGTTGCAAGTATTGAAATTAAGCAAATTGATCAATTCAAGACAGAATATACCAATGATTTAAGAGAATATGCTTACCAGGTACCAAATGGTATTCGTAACCTAGATTTCATTGTACATCCTGAAAAGCTTGCTGATTCAAATGGCGATGGAGCAACTTATAAAATTATTAATGATAAGAATTTAAGAGTTGGTCATAATACAGTAGTTGTATTAATCATTGCTGAGGATATGGTTTCTACACGAGCAATATTAGTTGATGTAGAGCGTCTTCCAATGAATTTTACAGTTGATACGGAAGCCTATGAAAAATTTGAATGTACAGCTACTGAGCAAAGTACGGTATATGAAATTGATTTAGGAGATAAGAGGGCTTCTGCAATTGAAGATTATACTAAGTATATTAAATTTGATCAGGAGCATTATGATACTTCTAACCAATATGTAGAAGAACCAACTGTAACTGTCATTTCTGATATAGCTGATGAAAATTGTAGAGAAGTAATTGTAAGCATCTATGATGGTTCTGAAGAACAATTTGTTACATTTAAATTAAAGTCTACGGCATTAAATACAGGATACTCTATTCCAGAGATCCTTCAGCAAATTATGCCTTGGATTCTTTTAGCGATTGCAATCATCATCTTAATTATCATATTAATTTGTGTTAACCGTGATAAATATGGTGCAATTAACAAAAAAAGAAAAAAAGATCAAGACTAAGGAGTGAATAAATATGAATTTATTAGAAACAGCTTTATTTGCCATGGGAAGCTTTGAAATCACACTTACTATCTTGATTATAGTTCTTGTCATTATTATTGTTCTAGTAGCAATTATTGCTTATCGATATAACCATCGTAAGCAAGCAAGAGCTAGCCAGTATATGGATAATGAATGCTTAATTTACAATAAAAAAGGATTAGAAAAGTATATTCAAAAAAAGAAGAAGAAGTTTTCTAATCCTACCGTACTGGTAGTTGAAATGCGTAACTTAAGTTATCTCTATATGAACTATTCAAAGAGAAGTAAATTGATGTACGATATTACGGATTGCTTAACTAAAGGCTTAGCTAAGCATGAAATGATTAGTAGAATTGAATTTGATAAGTTCTTCCTAATTTTAGATAATAAGGAAAAAGAAGATATTAGAACCATGTGTCAAAGCATGGAAAGACGTTTAGTTGAAATGCAGATTGAAGATTTTGGCATGTATGATTTCTACTTATATTTTGGTGTTTATGAAAAAGCACCTCTTGATGATCCAGAAATTATTTATATTTCCTCTGCAATCATTCCTTTTTCCAAATTGATTGAAAATAACTTTTATTATTATACAGATGATGTAAGAGCTATTTTTGAAAAGCTTAAAAAAATCAATAATGAGAAACAACCAGATTTTGAACAAAATAAATTTGTTCCTTATATTCAGCCTAACGTTGATTTAAGAACTGGTAAAGTTGTTGGTGGTGAAATATTATGTCGATGGGAGGACGAAGAAACTGGATTTAAATTTAATCCAGGAGATTTTATTCCTTTATTCGAACAAACAGGATTCATTCGCTATATTGATGAGCTGATGTTGAAATCAGCCTGTGAATTGGCACAGCGCATGATTCATCGTGGAAGAACAGATATTATTATTTCTGTTAATGTATCTAAGGTACAATTTTTAACTCCTAACTTTGAAAGTAGAGTAATGGAAATTGTTCAATCCTATCAGATTGATCCTAAAAATATTATGCTTGAGATTGCTGAGAATACATTAATGGAGAACTACTCCTATATTTCAAAAATAATTACAAAATTACGTCAATTTGGCTTTACTGTAGCTATGGATGATTTCGGTAAGGAATTATCCTCTATGGAATCTTTAACTACAGGTTCCTTTGAATATGTTAAGCTAGATATGCTTTTCTTTAAGAATAAGCTAGCAACAGAAAAGGATCGTGTCATTGTTAAAAATATCTTACGTATGCTTTTAAATTTAAATTATAAGCTAATATGTGAAGGTGTATCCGATGAAAAGACACTTACAGAGCTAGCTCAAATTTGTCGTGATGTTATCGTTCAAGGATATGTAATTTCTGAACCGATTCCATTGCCAATGTTTGATCCTTTTGCTGATCGAATCTTCAATTTCAACTTACCTGAATATGAAGAGGATGAGGAAGAAGCACCTAAAGCTAAGAAAAAGAAGGCTAAGGATGGAGCTGGTGAAGGTGGAGATTCTTCCATTGCTGTAGATGTAAATGCGGCAACAACTCCTAATGGTGGTACTTCTATCAATATTTCTGGTTTAGGTGGAACTACAGTTGTACCTGAGCAGAATAAGGAATTAGAAGAAATGCGCCGTCAAATGGAAGAAATGCGTCATCAATTCCAAAGCTCATTAGAGGAACAAAAGCGTCAAGCGCATGAGGATGAAATGAAGCGTATGAGAGATGAGATGGCAAAGCTTCAAAATCAGCCTAAGGAAAGCAATTCTGAAATTGATGCTCTACGTCTTGAAATTGAACGCTTAAAGGCAAATCAAAATGCAGGTGGAAATACTACCTATATTCAAAGAGAATATCGCGATAGAGGCGTTTATTATGATTATGATGATGAACTTTCTCGTCTTCGTAGAGAGGTATCTGATTTGAGATATTCTTCGAACAGAGATAGATATTATGTTAAGGATAACTATTATGTGAAGGACAATCGTGATAGAGAATTTGATCTTCTTCAGAAGCAAATTGATGATTTAAAAGAAAATCAAAAGAATCAGCCAGTATTTAATATTGACGAGCTTGTAGAAAGATTGACAAAGCGTCAGGATGACTCTCGTTATAGAATTGAAAAGGCTGAGGCTGAGGCTAAATCTTTACGTGAAAGACTTGAACAAGAGCGTAAAGAGCGTGAGGATTTAGAGTCATTAATTGCTGAGCTTCAAAACAAGCAGTCTGAGGAGGAAGAGGTAATCGAGGTTGACTTAGCAGAACAGGTTAGAGAACAAGAAGAAGCTGACCGTAATCTTAACCTTGATCTTTCTACACTTTCTAGAACGGATGTTGCAGATGATGAGGATGATGACGACGATGATGAGGAAGAAATTGAAAAGCTTGCTAAACCTAAGTTGTCATTAGAAGAACTAGAGGCTATTATTCAATCTTATCGTGAAAAATACAATGAGGATTGGAGTACCTATGCTAAAAATGAGCTTAAGGATGGATATTATGAAATTATTGATGGCTTAAATTATTATAAGCGTACAAGAAGAACATTCTTAGATCGTATTAAGAAGGCTTCTCCAGAATTGAAGCAGGTATTTAACATTGTTAAAAATGAAATTATGAAGTACTCTAGTGTATCTAATAAGCTAACAAACTTCTATGATAGCTTCTATCTAGGAAGAAAGTTAGTTTGTAAGCTTTCCTTAACTTCAAAGAAGCTTAAGGTTTATTTGGCTGTTGACCCAACCAAATATCCAGAGCGTCAATTCCCTCATAAGGATGTCTCTGAAAAGAAAGCTCATGCAAGAACTCCATATTATACTATGGTACGTTCTCAACTTTCAGTAAGAAGAATTAATAAGGTAATTGCAGATTTAATGCAAGAACAGAATATTGCAGTTAATCAAAGCTACAAGGTTGTAGATTATGCAAACAAATTCAAATACATGAAGGATACTAAATAAAAACTTTTAAGACTATCCTCTCATAGGATAGTCTTAGATTTTAAGTAAAAGAGGGAGACTTCTTTTACTTAGAATCTAAGAAAAGGAAGGATGAAAATGAAAAAAATCATTGTATTTCTTTTATGTATATTTTGTTTAATAACCTTTTCTTCTTGTAGTACAGATGAAGATGAAAATGAGCTTTTATCTATTGAATTAACAAAGCCTGAACATATAACAGTAGAAATGGGACTTATCTATCAGCCTAAGGATATTGTTGTGAAGGCTATTTATACGAATGAAACGAGAATCGTAACTTCTTATGCAAAATTTTCTCATGTAGATACAAATACCTTGGGAACGAAAACAGTTGAGGTTACTTATAAAACGAAAAGTGCTACCTATGAAATAGAAGTAATAAAAGGAGTTCCGGCAATCAATTATAGTTTAAGAATAAAAGAAAAGCCTAAAAAAATGATTTATTATGTGGATGAACAGTTGGATTTAGAGGGCATTAAAATTGTCATGCTAAAGAATGACAAGGAAGAAACAGAAATAGATTTAGATAAATTTGATATGCATCTAAGTTTAAATGGAATCACTAAGGAATCCTTATCTGAGCCAGGAAACTATAAGTTGACATTTTCTATCAGGCATTTAGAGAAATTGTATTCTATTAGTTTATTTATTGAGGTCTTATTCAAAGAGGATAATACACCTAAGGATAAGCTTATAGTCGATCAAGAGCAATCTAAATTAGAGTATTGGCTCAATGAGGTTTTTGATCCAACTACAATGATTGTTTGTATAACAGATGAAAAAGAAGAACAACGAGTTCCCATATTGACAAGTTTGTGTAAGTTTACGGTAGTATATAATAATATCGTTATAGAGGACCAAAAATTTAGAGAAACTGGCGCCTACATAATTCAAATTGAATATGGTAATTTTAAATGTGATGTTGAGGTAATAGTGAAATATAGGCTGATCAATAAAAAATTAGTTTTAGACTTGGAAAAGGCTAAAATCAAGTTTACTGTTGGTGAAACCTTTAGTTCCTCTGGATTAGGTATCTATTATTACGAGGATGACGTCCTTAAAAGAATAGTGAGCAGTATGTCCTGTAATTTTACTTTACTTCTAAATGGAATAGAAAAACCGTCCTTACTATTGGATGAGCCAGGTACATATTCAGTTTTAGTAGAATTTATTGATGAAAATGTATCTGAAGGTTATAGAATTGCTGTAGTATAAATAAAAAAAGATTAACATGTACTAATGGAGTGGTCATATGAAAAAGCTTTTAAAATTCATAATAACATCAATGTCTTTCGTTTTTATATTGATGTCTATCATTCAATCCTCTTCTACGGTAAAGGTAGAAGAAAATAATTCTTCAATACCTATGAATAATCCAGTTGATGTCACAAAGGATGCAAGAGCAGCAGATGAAGCGATAGCATCTATAACTATTACATCAGGGGATTATACACAAATAAAAAGTGAATATAATATCTATACTAAGACTTATGAATTTACAGATTTTCCTTATACGAGTACCTCCTATACCTTTCATGTGGATTTTACAGATTCTACACAAATTACGAATCTGACTTTAAGCCATAACAACATATCTGTAGCTGATGTTCCAAATACCTATGACGACTTTTCGTTAGATTTGGTGTTTGATAAGGAAGATGATGATACCTTACATATAGAAATCACGACAACTAAAACCTATAGATATGATATAAAGATTACTAGAGAAATTCCAGATGATAATGCCTCTCTTGGAACAGTATCTATTATTGCACGTCGGCAGGAGGAAGAGGTTACAATTTGTAATAGCTTTACAAGTACTAGCTTAAAATTTGTTTATCCTGATGGAGCTACTGCCCTTCCTTGCACATTTGATTCTATAGAAGTTGAGGCTACACCTGAATCTGAAAAAGCAACCTTAGAGGTTAAAATTAATAATTTAAATACTCATACATATACTTTTCCTGAAAAAACTGTAGAAAGTTTAAGTGTTGGAATTTCTATTATTGTTACTGCAGAGAATGGTACTGAAAAAACTTATAAAGGAACAGTAGTACGTGCGCAAGCTGATGACAATCGAAATATTACTATTGAAGAGGAGTCTTTTACCTATTTAGATTCTCAGGGAAATGAACAAACAGGGACATTTACGTTAGAGCTCATTGAGGGAACGGATGAAGATGGAACAACTAAAATAATTAACTATAGTAATCCAAATAGCTTAATGAAGTTTTCAACGATTAAAGCATCCTTTAAAATCGTTCCTGAATCTCCAACCACTAAAGTATATATTGATGGAATAGATTATACCAATCAAACATTTGAAACGGTCATAAAAAATACGATTTCTAATTTACCTAAGCGTCTCAATCTTTCTATAAAATCGGAAAAGGATGAAATATTACGTCCAAATTATCCAACTGCAGGAGGCTTTAATACCTCAATTGATTTAACTTCAGAAAAGCCTGAAACTACAAGAACTATAAAAGATGTTAATTTAAAGCATTCTATAGAAAATGCATTGATTAGCAATTCTTCTAATACTGTGATTCAGGATAAGAATTATAGCTATACTCTAAAGAAAAGTATCGTAGGTGAATCCTTTAAAATAGATTTAACTTGGAATGGAGAATATACAAAGGCGTATTTAGCTACTACCAATTCTAATGATATTATGGTAGAAGGTAATCTATACAATCCAGATCAGGTATGGAGCATTGGTACAGATATTTATATTTACCTACAAGCTCAAAGTGAAGAGTATGAGGTCTATTCTATATCAACAGAATTTGAAGATGAACGTTCTACGGAAAATGGTATCGCCAATGTAGAATTTAAAAATGGAGATACACCATTGAGTTTTACATTTGACGAGGCGAATTTTATATATCCAGAAACAGGGAGTTTAGAGCTTCCCTACTCTGTTTTGCAATTGAGTGTAGAAATTACCTTAAAGCATGCAGCAGAAACTTTATTTTCAGGAGAAAATTATTTATCTGGAGCCTTAAATGATGATTTGAAAGTTATTTTGAGTGTATCCTTAAAGGAAGGAGAAAATACTTTCTATATTCAAGGTATTTCTGAAAAAGGAGAGAATGGACAAGTATATTCCTTTTCTATAACAAGATTAAGTGGAAGTACAGAAAATGATTTAGAATCCTTAAGGATTAATGGAATAGATTGTACTGATGCTACTCTCCTTGGCACAAATTTTGATCAAGCATTTTCAAAGGAAAATTCAAAATTTTCTTTCTATGCGTCTAGAGGAACAAATGAATTTATTTTTGAATTGGGAACCTCTTTAAATTCTGTATATACTATATCTACTTCAGCAAGTAGAGCAAGTAGCTATATAGTTGCAGATGGTACGTATCAGGAATTTAATATTTGTGTCAAATCAGAAGTGGAAAATATTACAGGTACGGGTGCTGGAAAAAATTATACGATAAGAATATATGTTGCAGATAAAGATAATAAGCTAGAAGATTTAAAGATGTTTGATTCTTTTGAGGGAACAAATGAGGTATTAGATACAAATGGTAATGCTTTGGTATTCCATAAGGATAATTCTAATGTACCTACCTTTAAGCTTCCATTTAAAACTAAAAAAGGATATTTTCTTCCTATCAAAGAAAATTTCCATGGAACAGTAGCCTTTGATAGAGAGGAGTTACCAAGTTTATCGAATCGCTATTTGAAGGAATTCAACGCTTTAAGGAATACATTTGATATCATTGTAAATTCAGAATTAGGTGTATTAGCTGATGGTGATCCTACGATTCATGATCAAACCTTTACCTATAAGCTTATAGTAGAGCGTGAGGCAGGGAGCACAAATGCTTATTTGCAATCCCTATCTGTAGAAATTGATGGGGATGCTTCTGCATTTTCTTATCAAATGGAAAACCAAGATTTTAATAAAGAAATATTAGGACCTTATACAGTGGAGTATGTTTCCAAAACGGCCTCAAGCTTAACGATTAATGCTCAAACAGAAGATCCTAATGCAACCATTCAAGAAGAATTGGTTAGAGAAATTCATTTATCGGATACGACAATTTCTCAAACCTTCACAATAACTGTTTTAGCAGAGGATGAGATTACAACAAAAGTATATTCTGTAGAATTATGGATTACCAGAGCTGATCCTGATGAGGATAATACTTTAAGATTTATTTCAGCGAATTTATTTACTAATCCAGCTACAAATATCTTGACTCCTACGTTTACTACAGCAAATACGAGCTATCAGGTGAATATAGCTGCGGAGGATGATGTCGCTTTAATTATCCAAAAACAAAGTGAGTATGCTAAAATATTTGTTTCTGATGGTAGCACCATACAAGAGGTGACAACAGAAAATGGTAGCTATGCAATTCCTACGCTTCCATCAAATACAGAAAAAAATTTCAAAATCTATGCAGTTGCAGAATCAGGTGCTAAAGGGATAGAATACAACATTTTAGTGAAAAAAGCAGCTGACACAGATGCAACTTTAAAGGAATTGACAGTAAATGGTACTGCAGTAGAAGATTTTATTCCTGGAATGACTGGACAAGAATTTGAGATTTTTATTGGCAGTCTAGATAGCATAACCATTGGGGCTGAACCTACTAAGGATACGGCTACCTTAGAAAACTTGAGAAATCCTTATGCTTTACAAGTAGGAGAAAATTTAATAGATGTAGTTGTTACTGCAGAAGATGGCACGACGAAAGAAACATATACTCTTTGTATTATTCGAGATGCAGATGCAAAGCTAGATGGCATTGAGGCTATTGTAGTAGAGGATGAGCAGGAAGTAGATAAATTGCAGCCACAGTTTAATGCAGATGAGTTCACTGGCTATCAGGTTAGCTTACTATATAGCCAAGATTCCCTTGTCCTTCGCTATGTATCAAGCTACAATACAGCAAGTGTTATCGCTCCAGATTTAACAGAGCTCACTAGTGAAAATAAGGAAATTACAATCAACAACATTTCTGTTGGAACAGCTACCTATAAGGTTAGAGTTAAAACGGCAAGTGGTATTACCGCTGATTATGAAATTCAGATTACAAGAGCGGCTGCAAGTACGGATGCCTCTTTAAAAGAATTTAAAATTAATGGAGAAGCTGTCACAGGCTTTACTGCTGGTATGACAGGTGGTTCCTTTGAGGTATTTATTAAGGATGCTGATACAGTATATTTAGAGGGTATCCTAACAGATAAAAATGCTAAAATTACCTCTAATCCATGTGAAACTCCTGTAGATGTAGAGGTTGGAGAAAATGAATTTACTTTTATAACTACAGCAGAAGATGGAATAACTACAGCCACCTACATTGTCAAGGCAATTAAAGATGCGCCAAAAACTTTAAATTCCTTATCCTTAACGTTAAATGGCATAGAGCAAATCTTAAATTTCAATTCCACTACCTTTAGCTATTCTATTTCTTTAGAATATGAAGAGGATAAGCTCATTTTAGATTTTACAAGAACAAATGAGAGCTTAACCACTTTAAAGGTATTAGATGCAAAAGGAAATGAAATTGAAAATATTGCTGACGTCTATACGTTAAGCGATATAGCAATAAATTCCTCAACCTATAAGATTCGTATAACGGCTCAAAGTGGTGAATACCAGGATTATGATCTTGTCATAACTAGAGATGCAGGTAGTGATGTTAATACCATAGAAAGCTTTAAATATTATGCAAATCCTACAGATACAGAATTGACGGAGTTACCCATCAATGACCAGGAAACCTCCTATACCTATATAGTAAATCGAAATACGACAGAATTTGCTCCTGAAATAGCTTTAACAGATGATAAGGCGACAATGATTTTGCCTAATGATAAAGCTTTACTAGCTGGACAGGCCAATACAAAAGAGATTCTTGTTCGTAGCCAAAATGGGAAAGAAAGAACCTATACCTTTGTAGTTTATCCTTGTGATACAGATTTTACAATTGAAGACATTTTGGTTAAATCTGAGGAGGGGGATTCTAATCTATTAGGAATAGATGATAGCTTTATTGATTATAAAAATAATCAGCTAGAATTAATGGTGGCAAGTACGATTGCCTCAATGAAGCTAGAGGTTGTAAAGCCTAGTGCTAATTCTATAATTTATGTAAATGATGAAGAATTTACTAGTGATATATTTTCATTAGAAAATGGCTTAAATACCTTTACTATCTATGTTTTAAGTGAGTATGGGAAAGCAAATCCTACAGATGAATCCGCAAAATCTGAGGTAGTTACTCTTTCTATCACTCGTGTAGTAGATCCAATTTTCACTATAAATACACAAGGAAAAAAGGAAGGACCAACTTCTAAAGAGGAAAATATTACTTATGGTAGCTCTAAGTCCTATTCTTTTGCTGAAGAGGGCTATACAATTCAAAGTGTTAAAATTGATGGTGTATCTCAAGAAATTAAAGAAACCTATGAGTTTGATAATATTGTAGAAGACCATACGATAGAAGTAATCTATGAAATCAATACATACACAATCACTATATCTGTTACTGCTGGGTATGGTGGCGCTTATGTTGGAGATGAAAAGATAGAATCTGAAATTAGCTATACCTTTGGAGAGTCTATTACTTTTACGTTTAGACCAGATGAGGGATATCTTTTAAAGCAAATTGTATTAGATGGTGTTATCGCAGGTACTCATAGTAGTCTTTCTGTTGGAATTAGTGGAAATCATACTATCGAATTGAGCTTTGAAATTATAAAATATAAAATAACTTTAGAGGTTGAAGGAGAAGGACAAATTACTCCTAATCAGACTGAACTTGCATATGGCTCAACCCTAGAATATAGGTTTCAGCCTAAGGTAGGTCATCGTATAAAAGAAGTTCTTGTAGATGGACAAACTCTTGGTAAAGTAAACTCCTATACTTTAACGGAGGTTAAAGATAATCATACAATAAAAGTTATATTTGAACAAGAAAAGTACACAATCTATGTCATTGCTTCTGGTAATGGAACTGTTGATCCAGGGGAGGATTTAGAATATAGCTTTGGAGAGACGGCTCTATATACGTTTGTTCCTAATATAGGGTATCATGTTGCTTCTTTAAAGATTGATAATGTTGATATAGTTGGTTCTACATTAGAAAATATAATTGAAAATGGGTATGAATTTTCAAATATTAACACACATCATACAATAGTTGTAAAATTTGAAATTAACACCTATACAATAGAAGTTATTCAAGCACAGAATGGTACAATATCTGAAGCTTTAGAAGCTTATACTTATGGTGCAGATGCAACCTTTACCATTACTCCGAATGAGGCATGTCATATTCTTCATTTAATTATAGATGGTGTTGAAATTGACCCTAGTACTACCTATACCTTTACTAGTATTGATAGAAATCATACGATTTCGGCTGTCTTTGAGGGAGATTCAACAACCTATAAGGTTTATCATCACTTCCAAGAAATAGGAAGTGAGGAATATGATGAGCAATTAATTGAAGAGGTATCTGCGAAGGTCAATGATTCAATTCAATATTATGCTCCAAAAATGACTGGTTTTGAAGCACAACCTGTGGCACCTATCCTTGTTCAGCCTGATGGAACCTCTGCCATACATGTTTATTACGATCGATTATCCTACACTATTAGCTGTGTAGAGCATGATGGTATATCTGCAACAACTGGCTTTGGTACCTATCCATATGGTAGTGAAATTGAAATTAGTGTAGAGGTAAAGAAAGGGTATCGTTGGAGTAGCTTTATAAGCAGTAATGAAAGTAAAGTTCCAAATAGTACAGATAATCCATATCGTTTTACTGTTCCAGCTGAAAATATTGAATTTTCATTTGATTTAATCAGCTTTCATACCATTGATGTGCGTCCTACTAAAAATGGAGTAATGGACAAAGAGGTTGGTATTTATGAATTTAATTCAGGTGAAGAATTTACAATTCATTTCACACCAAATGAGGGCTATAAGTTAAAACAGCTTATTGTTGATGGCAGAGCTATCACAGATTATCAAGAGGATAGCTATACATTCTCAAATATTGTTTCTAATCACTCTTTTACGGTTGAATTTGAACAAATTATGTTCGATTTATCTATAACAATTCATGGTACAACTGCAACATTTAGTGAATCACATAGGATACCTTATGGGGCTAGCTATGTATATACCATTACACCTATTGATGGGTATGATTTAACTAATATGAATGTTGATGGTATGGATTTAGGACCAATTACAGAATATACCTTTGAAGATGTAAAAGAGGACCATGAAATTTCAATTGAAATTGAACAGATTCTTTATGAAATCATGGTCACAATTAAGGGAAATGGTACTGTAAGCCCAAGTGGTAAAAATTATGTTACCTTTGGCTCAGATAGAGTTTTAACCTTCTTACCAGAAACTGGATATTATATCAAGAATGTCAGTATAGATAAACGCGATATGGGCTCTATAGAGACCTATACCTTCTCTCGAGTTACAAACGACCATTTGGTTGAGGTTGTCTTTGAGCAATTAATGTATAATATCAATCTCAATACACCTGAAAATGGAGCTATAGAATACGAAGGGGATTTATATTTACCATATGGATCTAATAAGCAGCTAAGCTTTATTCCAGAGGAAGGATATAGGATTAAGGATATCAAAATTAATAATGTTAGTATTGGCACACCTTCTACCTATACCTTCTTAAATATCCAAGAAGATCAAAATGTGGTTGTAGAATTTGAACAAATCTACTTTACTATAGAGGTAAACTCCTATGGTCATGGTATATTAAATCCAGAGACTACAATTTTAGTTCCTTATGGTTCTAATAAAAAATTTGAAATCATACCAGAGCTAGGCTATACAATAAGTCGATTAGATGTTGATGGCAAAAGCATAGAAATTCAAAGTGAATATACTTTTGAAAATATTCGTGAGGATCATTCTATTTCTGTTGAGTTTGAACAATTAATTTACACGATAACTATAGATGTTATTGGCAGTGGAACAATAAATTCTGATTCAGTAACAGAAGTATTTTATGGTGCAAATAAGGATATCCTATTTACACCTGATTATGGCCAAAGGATTAAAAGAATAGAATTAGATGGCGAGGCTATTGAAAATACGAATAGAATTTCTTTAACAAGTATACAAGAACATCACCATATCGTTGTAGAGTTTGAACAAATCTATTTTAGTATAACAGTTTCTACCATTGGCAATGGAATGGTAACCCCAAATACATCTTTGGAAATTCCTTATGGAGATGATGAGACGTATGCATTTATTCCTGAGGATGGGTATAAAATTAAAGAAGTAATTGTTGATGGTGAGGCATTAGAGCCTAATAGCTCTTATACCTTCTATAATATAACCTCTAATCATACGGTTTCCGTAGAATTTGAAAAAATATTCCATACAATTCAAGTATTATGTGGGGAAAATGGGACTGCAAATTTACCAGAAATCAATACGTTAGAGCATCGTTCTAATTTGATGTGTAGATTTACTCCTAATGAGGGCTATCGTCTTAAGGATATTCTTGTAGATGGAGATAGTGTAGGTGGAGATTCAACCTCATACTATTTTGGTAATATTTCCACAGACCATACAATAGAGGCAGTTTTTGAGGAAATCTTATTCTATTTTACTGTTCATTTTGGGCCAGAGGGAACGGTTACCTATCCAAGTGATGAAGGTCCAATAACACCATCAGATAAAATAGCTGTACGCGTTGGGTCAAGCTTTTCTTTAAATATTACTCCTAATCTAAATTACATTGCAAAAATTATGATCAATGGTGAGAAGATTGATACAACCGATGTATTAGAATTTAATGATATTCAAATGGATTATTTTATTCAGATTGAATTTGTACAATTAATTCATCTAGAAATATCAAAGGAAGGAAATGGAACGGTTCCAGAATCAGCCTCCTACGAATGGAAAACACCTGTAACGCTTGTATTTAAGCCAGAAATTGGAAATCGTGTTAAGGAAATTCTTATCGATGGAAAAAGTGTAGGAAGTGTAGAGGATTATTCATTTCCTAATTTAGTAGCCGATCATACTGTAGTCGTAATATTTGAGCCTATCCAATATAAAATCAACTATACGATGTATGGAAGGGGTACTGTTTCAAGTGAAATGAATTTGAATACAGTTCTTTATGGACAAAGCTGTGATTTAAGCATTGTGGCTGATGAAGGCTGGCAGCTTTCTATCGTATTTGTAGATGGTGTGGAAACAAAAGTTAAGGATGGTAAAATTACGATTGATAAAGTGGATCAGGATATACAAATTGTTGTGTATTTTTCTGAAATTCCAGTGAAGGCTATACCAATGTGGATTTTTATGATATTAGGTGCAATTATATTCGTATTATTAGTACTATTGATTGCAATTAGCATCTGGAATAAAAAGCGTAAGCTTTATCGTTATTAATTTTTAAATCAATTCTATATAATAGAGGCAGAATCGTTTTTACAATTCTGCCTTTTTTATTATTTCCTATAAAATCCAGGAAAAACATTAACTATTTTGTCTAGCAAAGCATACAATAAAATGGAAATAATGGAGGTTCCTATGAACGGTCACTTTTTAACTCCAAGAGAGTTAGAGATTTTTAAATTATTAATTCAAAATGAAACGACAAAAACAATTGCTGATAAGCTACATATCAGTGATAAAACAGTCAGAAATCATATTTCTAATGTGATTGGTAAGCTGGGAGTCACAAGTAGAACACAAGCAATTATCATGTTAGCTAAAAGTGGAATGATTGAGATATAGTCATTTCACTTTTTTATGTCAAATAAATTTTGTCGTGTTTCAGCAAAGTAATATTTTTTTGCTATCATAAAATTTAATATATTGAAGAATACTAATAATGGTGAATAAGATGATAGAATCAGATACAATAAAATTATTAAGAGAATGTGATCTTGGAATAAAGATGGGAGTATCAGCAATAGAAGAGGTCGTTGAATCAGTGAAGAATGAGGAATTCAAATGCTTATTATTGGAATGTAGAAATAAGCATATGGCTTTAAAGAATGAAATTGTAACTCTTTTACATGAGTATGGTGATAAGGGAAAGGATCCTAATCCTTTAGCAAAGGGAATGTCTTGGTTAAAAACAAATGCTAAATTAAGCTTGAAGGAATCTGATGCAACCATTGCCAATCTTATAACGGATGGTTGTAATATGGGGGTTAAATTTTTACATCGATATTTAAATCAATATAAGGCTGCAGATGAGATATCTAAGAACTTAATTAAAAGACTTATTAATATAGAAGAAAAGCTTGCAATAGAAATAAGAGTCTTTTTGTGATGATAAAGGTACTCTCTTTAAAAGGAGAGTATTTTTTTATTTTTTGAACATACTAGGAATGGTGATAAAACTATGAAAACTGTATTACTAACTGGTTGTACAAGTGGAATAGGAAAAGCGTTATCTAAGGAATTTGCTTCCGATAATCATAATCTAATTTTAGTAGCTAGAAACAAGGATAAGGTATTAGAACTATCCAAGGAATTGTCCAAAAAGTATGGCATTTGCACCTATCCAATTCTATGTGATTTAAGAGAACAAGATGCGTATCAACAGATTTATTGTCAGGTAGAAGAATTAAATCTTGTTGTAGACATTTTAGTAAATGCTGCTGGATTTGGAATCTATGGAGAATTTGTAGATTCTGATCCTGTGCTGCAACAGGAATTGTTACAGGTTAATATGAGCTCTTTACTTTGTTTATGTAATCTTTTTGGTTTACAGATGAAGAAAAGAGGCCGTGGCTACATAATAAATTTTTCTTCCATTTCTGGATTCTTTCCAGGAACCTATATGTCCTCCTATTATGCCTCTAAAGCTTTTATATTATCCTATTCAATTTCGTTAGCAAGAGAGCTTAAGCCCTTTGGAGTAAAGGTACTGGCCCTTTGTCCAGGTGTTATAGATACGCCCTTTTACAATAAGGCTAAAGCTGATAAAAGGCATAGCTATCTTCTTTATCGAATGCCTCCTATTTCAGCTTCCAAATTTGCTGAAAAAGCCTATAAAACTATAAAAAAGGAAAAAATTTATTACAAAATTATAGGAATTAAAAATAAAATCCTTGTATTTTTATCTATTTTTGTACCTAAACGTGTGTTAGCTGCGATTCTCAGCTGGATACAGGCTAAAAAATAATTTGGGCGAATTCTTTATGATTTATTTCACACTTTCCTTACTTTTTCATACCATAATATAGGAAGTGATATAAATTGTGTGGAATATTTTATAAGAGTAATTTTTACACAAAAACTGATGAGAAAAGATTTATTAAGGCCTGTAATCTTTTAAATCATAGAGGCCCTGATGATTATGGATTTTTATTTAATCAGGAGCATTCCTTTGGACACAAGAGATTGGCAATTCGAGAGGTTCTAAAGGCAAAACAGCCTATGAGTATTTTAAACGATCATTTAATATACAATGGAGAATTATATAATCAGGATGACTTATTACCAAAATTAGATGCACCCTTAGAATTTAATAGTGATACACTTTTATTATTAAAATTATTAATGAAATATAAGGAAGACATTTTAAAGGAATTAAATGGTATATTTGCGTTTGTATATACACATTTAGATGAAGTGCTTATTGTTAGAGATATGTTTGGTGTAAAGCCACTATATTATACTTTATATCATAATGATATCATTGTTGCCTCGGAAATGAAATCTATTTTAGCCTATACGAATGAAAGAGTTGTGGATAAAGAGGGATTATGTGAGCTGTTAGGAATGGGACCATCCCATAGTCAATCCAAAACGGTCTTTAAGGGAATTTATGAATTAAAGCCAGGACATTACTTGAAATTTAAAAAGGGACAGTCTATAGAGGATCATACATATTACCAGCTAGAGGCAAAGCCGTTTCATTTAAATTATGAAGAAACTAAAAATAGAGTTAGATATTTATTGGATAAAGCAATCGTAAGGCAAATGGTATCCGATGTTGGACTTTCAACACTTTTATCAGGTGGCCTAGATTCCTCTATCATATCTACAATAGTGGCTAAAAATAAAGAGAAGCTAGATACTTATAGTATATCCTATGAGAAATCAGAATTTAAAGAGAATGCCTTTGAACGATCTAAGGATTCGGATTTTACTCACTTGGTGAGTGATGCAATTGGCTCTGTTCAGCATGATATAGTTACAGATAATAAAACCTTAGTAGAGGGCTTACGAAAAGTAGTATTAATGAGAGATACTCCAGGTATGACAGATATTGATTCCTCTATGTACTATCTTACCGAGGCGATTAGAAAGGATCATGCGTTATCCATGTCTGGAGAATGCTCAGATGAAATTTTTGGAGGATATCCTTGGTTTTATGAGAAAAAAAGAAAGCTTACTACCTTTCCTTGGATTAGAAACTTAGATTATAAGGAAAGTCTGTTAAATGAAAAATGTAGGAGTATTCTTAAGTTAAAGGAATATGTGATGAAGGAATTTGATATGGCGATAAAAGAAGCGCCAACGCTTAGTACGGATTCTAAAACAACAATACGAGATCGTCAGCTAACCTACATTAATATAAAATATTTTATGACAAATCTTCTAGATAGAAAAGACAGAATCTCTATGGAGTCATCCCTAGAGGTAAGAGTTCCATTTTGTGATAAGGACTTAGTAGACTTCCTATATAATGTTCCTTTTAAATATAAATATAAGAATAAGACGGAAAAGAAACTTTTAAGAGATGCCTATAAGGGAACTGTAATTGATGAGGTTATTGAAAGAAAGAAAAGTCCTTATCCTAAAAGTAATTCAAAAGAATATCATGAAGAGGTAGTAAAGCTTCTAAGAGAGGTATTAGAAGATAAAAGTAGTGTACTATATGAAATCTTTGATATAAATAAAATTGAGGATATATTAAATAGTGAAGAGGAGCTTGAGGTTCCTTGGTATGGTCAGCTCATGCGTAAGACAGCATTTTTAGCTTACCTTTATCAAATAGATTATTGGTTTAAAACCTACAAAATAAAATTGGAGATTGAGTAAATTTGGAAAACTTAGATTTTGTGTCTAAATTATTAAATGAAAGGATTATGCTTGGGAAAAAAGAAGATATAACAGAAAATTTAAGCATAGTTCCAGTATATAAGGTAAAAGTTAATTTCTTTAATGTAAATACAGATATAAAGGATACAGCAGGAGATGGAAGTAATATTAATTTGTTGATTACACCTGTATGTATATTACAAATTAAAAATGAGGATATTACAATTTTGAAATTTGATGATAAAGCTCCAAAGGAAGATTTCTTTGATATTATTCCTAGCTTAATATCAAATATTAATGTAAATGATGTTCTTAAAGGCTTGAAAATATAATAACTAAGAATAATTAAGCTTGTTGACAAAGTAGTTGGCAAGCTTTTTTTGAATATCTATTAGGTTGAAAAACATATATTTTTAGTTTATAATATATTTATATTAAAAGGAAAAGAGGGAGATAAAATGAAAAAGAAATTAATATGGTTAGGACTTCTTGCATTAATGTTTTTTACAGGAGGAATGATAACCTCCTATGCAAGTTTTCAAGATGTTTATTATCCCGGTTGTAATACAGAACCTTTTTATGTAGTTGGAAAACAATGGGGATTAGACAAGATTCAAATTGAAAAAGCATGGGAAAAAACTGTAGGTAAAAGAGAAATAAAAGTAGGAGTAATTGATACAGGAATAGATATCACTCATGGTGATTTGAATAATTGTGTTGATAGAGAATTAAGTAAATCTTTTTTAGATAAAAATGAAAGTTTTGAGGGGAGAGATGCTTACGGAAATCCAATACTCCACTATGATGATCCTTTTTTTGATGATGATGGACATGGAACACACGTGGCAGGAATAATAGCTGCTGACTCCAATAATAGCTATGGCATAGTCGGGATAGCACCAAATATAACTTTAGTATCATTAAGAGTTATTAATATAATTGGAAGATATGATTATCGAGATGTTGTAGAAGCAATACTATATGCAGAGGAAATGGGTATTGATGTTCTAAATTTTAGTGCAGGAGGTATTTATTATAAGGAAATGGAAGAAGCAATAAAAGAATTTTCTGGTTTGTTTGTCTGTGCAGCAGGTAATAATTATCAAAATAATGATAAATTAGGACATTATCCCTCCAACCTTAAATTGTCAAATTTGATAGCAGTTGGAGCCTCCGATGAAAATGATCAAATTTGGAAGAGCAAAGAAACCTTTGGAGGAAGCAATTATGGCTTGAAAAATGTGGATTTGTTTGCTCCAGGAGATAATATTATAAGCACATATCCTATTATGATATGTGATGGAACTTATAGAACAAAATATATAGATAGTTATCATGATGATTATCACATAGAGGATGGATTTCATTATTCTACGGGGACCTCTATGGCAACACCTTTTGTGACCGCAGTTGCTGCATTATTACTATCTAGCGACTATTCTTATACTCCAGAAGCGTTAAAAACTATAATTTTGGATAGTGTAGATAGAGTTGATGGATTGAAGAACTATTGTGTGTCTGGAGGAAGGTTAAATGCTGAAAAAGCCTTAAAAAATAGCACGCATATGCATAAATTTAAAGTTAGCTATTTGAATAGCGAAAGACACATAAAGAACTGTAGCTGTGGTTTAACATCAGGATCCGCTGAATTGCATTATGTGACTAAAGAGATATATGATAGAAATCCATCTAGTGTAATCTGTTTAGGTTGTTTGAAAAAATTAGATTTAAGCAAAGATTTTGTAAGTATTATTCGTAGTAAATTAAAAACTAAAAAAATTACAGAAAATGGCAGTTATACACTACCAAATGGAATTGTAGTATTAGTAGAGGAAGATATAGAAGCATATAAAGAAGGAACACTTATCTTCTATTAAGGAAATATATTAGAATTGAGGAAAGATAGAATGATAAAAAAAGTTATATTTATATTACTTGAAGGAATTATTTCATTAAGTATATTAGCGTCTTGTAAAAATGATTATGCAAATAAAATGTTTGAGATATATCTAAATGAGCCAGATAAAATGATATCACCAAATGCGAATATAATTCCATTAGGGCAGTATGGAACAAGCTATGTAGCTTGCTTTCATGAAAAGCATGGAGGAGATGGACATATCCCTACTTTACACGGCTATACCATTGGAGAGTATTGGATTAGAATCCCTTGTCCTATGACATGGATTTGTGTGTATAACCAGAAAACAAAAGAATTATTACATATAAGTGATGCTTATGAAGCAGGGTGGATTAATGATGATGATTTGTTACATATTTTCTATGAATACGATCAAGCAAGTGAGCAATTCACAGGTCACGATTGGCAGAAAAGTGAAGAATTCATATGGGATTTAGAAAGATATAGAAAAAAGAAAAGGATTTAAATGAAGTAGTATCAAAGAATCTTCACAATCAAAAATCAGAAGAGCAGATACTATTTGAGTATAAAGTGTATTAAAAAAATGTTAAACAATTTGCAGATCTTACTCTAGTAGAAAAGAAAAAGTATAGTTAAATGGTAATACTTAAATATTTCTTACAAGCAACAGTTTTAATAAAATGCCATTTTTAATTTGTAATAACAATTAATAATACAAAAGATTAATAGTATAATATTAATTTTTTATATAAAATATTGATATTTTGCATTAAAAAGTATATAATTATACTGAAAGTAGGAGAAATACTATGTCTATATTTACAGAAGAAAATATTTTAAATTTACTTTATTCTTATAATTCATGGTGGAAAACAGGAGTTATACAAAAGGAGTTTGATAAACCTTTTAAGAGGGTACCATTTTATGATGCGGAAAAATCCTTTAGAAGTGAAATTAGAAGAACAGTTCTATTGAGTGGAGCAAGAAGAACAGGAAAAACTACAATAATGTATCAAATGATTTCAAAATTATTGGATGAAGGAATATCTCCAAAGAATATTTTATTTATATCCTTTGATCATCCATTACTTAAGATGTGTAGTATAGATAATGTATTAGAGATATATACTTCATATATTTCTTCAGATAAGAATATATACTGCTTTTTTGATGAAATTCAATATTCAGATAATTGGAATAGTTGGCTAAAAATTTTATATGATACTTCCCCAAGTATAAAAATAATGGCAACAGGCTCTGCAAGTCCTGTATTAGAAGACAAAGCAAAGGAAAGTGGGTTAGGAAGATGGATAACTATTCAAGTGCCAACGTTAACATTTTATGAGTATTGTCAATTATTAGATATAGAAAAGCCAGAATTACCTAAAAATATTAAACCAACACAGTTATATTCTCTTTCTCAGCAAGAACAAACAGATATTGTAAAAAAGTTATCATTTTTACAATCCCATTTTATTCGTTATTTACAAGTTGGTGGGTTTCCAGAGCTTGCATTATCTAAAGATGATATTTATGCTCAAAGAGTACTAAGAGAAGATATTGTAGATAAAGCAATTAAAAGAGATATTCCAGCAATATACTCCATTAGAAATATCAATGATGTAGAAAAAGTGTTTTTATATTTATGTTATAACTCATCTAACATTATTAATCTTCAAACAATATGCAAAGAATTACAAGTAAATAGAATCACCTTAGAAAAATATATTAATTATTTGGAAAGTGCTAATTTGATTTATATAAGCCATTTAGTAAATATTGGATCAAAGCAATTACTAAAATCACAAAATAAAATTTACATTTCAGATGCAGCAATAAGAAATGCAGTATTATTAAAAGATGATATTACTAGTGATGTAACAGAATTGGGAATTATTGCAGAAACAGCCGTTTATAAACACATAAGGGCTTTTAGTTATAATAGTCTTGCCGAGGTTGGGTATTATAGAGGTGGTAATAAAGATAAAGAAATTGATATTGTAGTTAATTACCATAAGGACTTCCAGCCTATAATGATAGAAGTGAAATACAGAGAAGATTCAAAAATAACAGAGAAAGATTTGATTGTAGAAGAATCAAATCCTTCACGTCCTAATTTAGTTATAACTAAGAAAATTGATGATTTTGGTTTATTTCATTTTTCAAACAATAAAGATATCTATAAAATTCCAGCACCTGTTTTCTTGTATTTATTAGGATATGTTGAAAGTAATAAGTTTAAATAAATGAGGAAAGATAGAAAGATAAAAAAAGTTATATTTATACTACTTGAAGGAATTATATCATTAAGTATATTAGCGTCTTGTAAGAATGATTATGCAAATAAAATGTTTGAGATATATCTAAATGAGCCAGATAAAATGATATCACCAAATGCGAATATAATTCCATTAGGGCAGTATGGAACAAGCTATGTAGCTTGCTTTCATGAAAAGCATGGAGGAGATGGACATATCCCTACTTTACACGGCTATACCATTGGAGAGTATTGGATTAGAATCCCTTGTCCTATGACATGGATTTGTGTGTATAATCAGAAAACAAAAGAATTATTACATATAAGTGATGCTAATGAAGCAGGATGGATTAATGATGATGATTTGTTACATATTTTCTATGAATACGATCAAGCAAGTGAGCAATTCACAGGTCACGATTGGCAGAAAAGTGAAGAATTCATATGGGATTTAGAAAGATATAGAAAAAAAGAATAAATTTGAATCCCATTAAAAATTCTAATTACCTAAAATAAATGATTTTTTAGATAATATGAGATAATAAAAAAAACTATATTATAAATCTTAATTTAGATCTATATTTATAGCTTTTTATTTTGGCTCTTTAAAATTTGATATATGTAGGTGGAGTGTAAAATCTAAAGTTTGTGGTAAAAAGTATACCTATATCAAAAGGAAGATAGGTGAAACATCTCTCGTTTTCGTATAAATAAAAAAGAAATCATATTGTAATAGAATAGACAAAAATGCTATATACAATTTAATTTCTATGTATAATTATTAACTATATTCATCTGTTTTAAAGATGAAAGAATTGAATTTATTAAAGAATCGTTTGTTGGGAAAAATCAAAAGAACAAATAAGCTATGTATCAACCTAAGAGACTTAACCTACAATAACCAAAAGCTTTATGATTCCACCTTCCTAAGCTATGCCAATGAACAAAAGGAAAACAAAGTTTTTAAAGAATTAGATACCTTCACAAGTCTAACTTCAAGTATAGAAGAGTTAGATAAATATAGTTCTAGGTTTTATAATTAAATTAATCAAAAATGAGAAAAAGTTATATTTTTATTGCATATATGTTAGTATTGGTATATAATAAAGATGTAAGAAATATAATAAAAAAACAAGGCTAGGTAAAACTATCTGGTTTTGTTTATTTTCCGTATAATTCTACCTATTTTGCTTGGTGGCTATAGGTAGAATTTTCTTTTTCTTTAATTACTTTTTTAACTCGATGAAATGTAATAACAGTATTAACTACCGCATTAATTAACACAAGTATTTGAGTGATTACAGATAGAATATTCATGCTATCCTTCCTCCTTAATCACAGGCAAATCCCATAAGGAACAACCCTGCAAGATTCCAGATAGCTACCTAGCCTTGCCCAAGGCATGACCTTGTAGTCTTAAAGACCAATCACATTTAACCACATTTCGACTAATTTTACAATATACATTTAATAAATATCTTCTATTTTTCATAATAATATTTTTAAAAAAGTATGACCCTTAATGTATTCCTCCTTATTTTATAGATAAGTCATCTCATAATCAAAACATCTGTAATACTATGTTATAAGAAATATGAATACGATCAAGCAAGTGAGCAATTTACAGGTCACGATTGGCAGAAAAGTGAAGAATTTATGTGGGATTTAGAAAGAGATAGAAAAAAGCTATATTATAAATCTTAATTTAGATCTATTTTATAGCTTTTTCTTTTTATTAATATATCTCTTCTACATAGTTTACATATTCTAATTTTGAAAAGGCATCTAAATATTCCTGATGATTGATTCTCTTTTTCTTTTCTAATACTTTCAATGATATAGTATAAACACTTAATCCAGAAGCAGAATAAGCAGAATTATGCTCAATAGATATAACTTGAAAATTCATTTGGCGAATAAGATTTATAAATTGTTTTAAATTTTCTCTAGTTTGAAATTCAATATGGATCTCAAAGAAATTTGATTTACGATTAAAGGTGGATTCAATTTTAGGTAAAATAGCTAAAACAATAGATATTACTAAGGTGCCAAAGATTGCTAAAGTATAGAATCCGATTCCTACTGACAATCCCAAGCAGGCACATGCCCAAAGTCCAGCAGCAGTAGTTAGTCCGCGAATTTGATTTCTAGAAGTAACAAGTATGGTTCCTGCTCCTAGAAAACCTATTCCAGAAATTACCTGTGCCCCTAGACGAGCCCCATCACCCATATTTGTTGATAGAGAAATAAATTCATTAGTAATCATTGCGATTGTTGAACCCAAACATACTAAAATGTAGGTTCTAAATCCTGCGGCCTGATGCTTTTTAGCACGCTCAAAGCCAATGACTCCCCCACATAAAATGGCAAGAACTAATCTGAAACAAACAGAGCCAAAATTTATTCCTGCCAATACATCCCATTTGAAAAGCTTGATTATGGGATCTACAATTTCATATAAAAACATTATAGTACACCTCTTTCTTTAATTATACAAAAATTAAATGAAAAATTAAAGTATTTTTGTTGAAATTACAAGAATCGTTTAGATAGCTTAGGATGGATTATTTTTGATTTTATCTTTTTCCTCTTTCGTTAAAGGAACGGGATCATATCCAGGCTTAAATAAAGGATTACATTTTAATAATCTTTTTGTTACGAGAAAGGAAGCTTTTGCAAAGTTGAATTTTTGATAGCATTCTTTTGCATACTGACTGCATGTAGGAGTGAATCTGCATCTTGGTGGAGATGTGGGGGATATATTTTTTTGATAATTTTCTATCAATCGAATAGGTAGTTTATTTCGCATCGTATATTCTTTCTTTTAAGGAAAGAAGTGCTTCCTCACCAGCAAGCTTTTTTATAATTTCATAAGCAAATTCAATACTTGCTGCCGCGCTTCTTGCGGTTATGAGATTTCTGTCAGTAACTACAGGTTGATCTAAATATATACCACCAAAGTCTTCATTCATACAAGTGAAGCAAGTATAAGACTTGTCTTTTAAATATCCCAGTCTACCTAAAATTGTAGGTGCAGCACATATTGCACAAACAATCTTGTCCTTTTGCATAAAATAGTTTATAATTTCTATAGCAAAATCATAGCTTTCCATAAATTGGTAATGTGGTCCACCTGGAAGCAATAGTGCATCATAATCCTTATAATTGATTTCTGCTAAATAAGAAATGTCAGTAAGATGAATGGAATGGGCTCCAATGACTTCATTTCGTTTAGATGCAATAGTTAATTCTATTCCAGCTCTTCTAAGTAGTGCAAAAGGCGCAATACCCTCTACCTCTTCAAACCCATCAAAAATAATCGCAAGTGCTCTCATAGCATACCCTCCAAAGTGTATATACTATTATACACGTTTTATAAAAATTTATCTATATGAATTTTTAAGGTTTTAGAAGAATATACATAATTCTATAATAGGATAACTAAAATTAAGTATGGGAAATATAATTTTAAGAAGTACTTTATTAGGACTTGGTCTTTCTATGGATGCTGGAGCTGTGGCAATAGCAAATGGAATGAAATATAGGGATATGTCAAAAAGAAGCATGCTATTCATAAGTTTTCTTTTTGGCTTCTTTCAAGGGGGTATGCCTTTATTAGGATATTGGATTGGGCGAGCTATATTGGCACAAATACAGGAATTTTTACCATGGCTTGCCTTACTTATTTTAGGCTTTCTAGGAGGGAACATGCTTTATGGAAGCTTTCAATCTGATACCAAGGCTATGAAAAAATTGACACCATTTTTTTGTATTCTTCAAGCCATTGCCACCTCTATAGATGCACTATCAATTGGAATTACAATTGTACATTATTCCTTGATACAAGCTATAATATGTGCGGCTATCATTATGGGAGTTACGATGATTATTTCCTTTCTTGGGATTTATTTAGGGAAAAGGTTTGGTCTAAGATTTAAAGGAATTGCTGAAGGTATTGGTGGACTAATATTAATAGGAATTGGTATAGAAATTTTTTTAAAAGGAAGAGGGATTTAGATGAAACAATCTATTTTAGATTTAGTAGGGAATACACCTATATATAGAATAGGAAATACGAATATATACGCTAAGCTTGAATGCTTTAATCCTACAGGCTCTATTAAGGATCGAGTTGCAAAGCAAATGATTTTAGCAGCTAGGAAAGCAAATGTTTTACAACCAGATTCTGTCATCATAGAACCAACTAGCGGAAATACGGGGATAGGGTTAGCAGCGATAGGTAAGGCACTTGGCTATAAAGTTATATTGACTATGCCCGATAGCATGTCTGAGGAACGGAGAAGTCTATTAAAAGTTTATGGTGCGAAACTGATTTTGACAGATGGCAAATATGGAATGCAAGGTGCAATTCAAAAGGCTTTAGAACTTGAAAAAAACAATCCAAATGCTTTTATGCCAAGTCAATTTGATAATCCACAAAATCCAGAGGCACATTATCTCACTACTGGTCCAGAAGTATGGCAACAATTGAAAGGAAAAATAGATATACTAGTTGCAGGTATTGGAACAGGAGGGACAATTTCAGGAATGGGCAAATATCTTAAAGAAAAAAATCCTAATCTTATAATAGTAGGCGTAGAGCCTGAAGCCTCTCCAGTTTTAACGAAGGGCTATGCTGGAACTCATCAAATTGAAGGCATAGGAGCAGGGTTCATTCCTAAGGTGCTAGATCAAGCTCTTTTGGATAAGGTTTACACCGTATCTAATGAGGAAGCAATAGAGGAAACTAAGAGTTTTATTAAGAAAGAAGGCATCCTAGTGGGAATTTCTTCTGGTGCTGCGTTGGTGGTAGCTAAAAAAATAGAAAAGCTTTATCCAGATAAAACCATTGTTGTCGTCTTGCCTGATTCAGGGAATCGTTATCTATCAAAAGGAATCGCTGAGTAAGACATAAAAAATAAAGAAAAAATAGAAAAGGAAGAAATTCCTTTTTTTTCTTAAGAAATAAAAACAATGTTTGACATTTTTATAGAGGGGGGGGTATAATGAAATTGTATAGAAGCCATACAATTTATTCGGAGGAAAAATAGTTCATGAAGAAGTTTTTTGCAGTATTTATTTTGTTATCCAGCTTAGCAGTTTTACTGATGAGCTGTAGTAGTACCAAAAATCCTAGTTGTGAGTTGAACCTAACAAGTACGGATTCTTCTGTTTCTTATCATGTGACATTTAGTGACTTAAATGAGAAACAAAGCAGCTACAAAATTGAAATTTGCAAAGGGGATAATGTAGTAAAAAATGAAGTTGTTTCAACTACTATTACAGCAGGTCAATTTCATAATTTAGAGCTAAATACTAAATATAATGTTTCTGTGTATTTATCATCTAAAGCAGAATATGATACCTGTATTGCTAAAGAGGAAGTGCAAACCAAAAAAGGAGTTCTTACAGGAATTATCTTTCATTCCCAAAGCTTTATCTATGATGGTAAAGAAAAGTCTATTGAGGTTAGTAATTTGCCTGCAGGAGCGACAGTTGATTATACTGGTAATGGTATTGCCGAGGTAGGAGAGCATACCATAACGGCTATTGTTAAAAAGGATAATTATGAGGATTTAACTCTTTCAGCTAAATTAACCATTACTCCATTAACTTTAGACTTTGAATTTAAGGATAAAACTGTAACTTATACTGGAGAAATTCAAACGATAACTGCAACTACAGAGTTGGAGCTAACCTATGAATATTATTCAGGTGAAACAAAATTAGATTCTGCTCCAAGGGATGCGGGAGTATATCTAGTGAAAGCTATTTATTTGGGAGATAAGAACCATGAAAAAATAGAAAAAACTGCGACATTAACTATTACAAAGCTTTCTTTAGACTTTGAACTTAATAATAAAACTGTAACTTATACTGGAGAAACTCAAACGATAACTGCAACTACAGAGTTGGAGCTAACCTATGAATATTATTTAGGTGAAGCAAAATTGGATTCTGCTCCAAAGGATGCAGGAGTATATACAGTGAAAGCTATCTATTTAGGAGATAAGAATCATGCAAGAGTAGAAAAAACTGCAACATTGACTATTGAAAAAGCAGCTTCCTTTATAACAGCTGAGGATATTATCATAAAATTGGGAGAAGAGTACGAGGTTTCTGCCTCCTGCTCAGTAATGGGAGCTATATTGAATTACTCCTATTATTTAGGGGATATTCCATTAGATGCTGCTCCTACAGCTATCGGATCTTATACAATTACTATAACTTTTGCAGGAAATAACAATTATACAGCTTCAGAAAAAAATATTTCCTTAATTATAACAAATCCAGAGAATTTAGATGTGACTATTACTTTGGAAGACATTACTACAGTGTATGGACAGGACTATAGTGTTACTCCTGTTGTTGATCATGATATTACCCTAGAAGATGTAACTATTAAATATTTTAAGGATGGTATAGAAATTGAAAAGCCTGTAAATGCAGGAAGCTATGAAATTATAGTGTCCTATCCGGGAAGTGAAGAAAAATATTTGAATCCTGCAACTAAGCGAATAAGCTTAACTATAGATAAAGCCGATTATGATTTATCTGCTATCTCTTTTTCAGATGTAGTATTTATTTATGATGGTACAGAGAAGAAGGTTATAATTTCAGGACAATTGCCTGTAGGAGTAACGGTTTCCTATACGAATAATACACTTGTTGAAGTGGGACAAACACTAGCTACAGCAGACTTTATTGGAGACTTTGACAATTATAATATCATACCTTCTATGACAGCTACTCTATCGATAGAAAAACAAACATTAGAGCTGTATCAGGCTTTTAAATTAATCTATGGAGATGCTATAGATATCAGTAATCTTTTAAAATATTTTTCCTATGAAGGTATAAGTGCTGCCTCATTTGAGATGATTAAAAATGATATTATTTTAACATTACCTACAGATATTACTGAAATTGTGAATGCGGGAACCTATTCCATACATATTACTTTTTCAGGTACAGATTATATTTATGCTATTGATCAGATTGTAGAGCTTATTATTGATAAAGCAACTCATACTATAGAGGTTATTGATTTAGAAAATCAAACCATTACAAGAGTTGTAGGCTCAGAATTTAATTATACAAAAGACTCCCAAACAGATGCTTTATATACCTATTCTCAGGATTTAAGATATGCACCAGCAGGAACCTATAAGGGAGTAGTAATTACTTATCCTGAAAATGAAAATTATTTAGAAGCTTCTATAACCATTCAAGTGATATTGACAGAACCAACGCATGCGACCGATTTGTTTATATCAGAATATTATGAAGGGAAATCAAATGATAAATTCTTAGTGTTATTTAATGGAACTGGCAAAACGGTAGATTTATCAGAATATACGATAGGCTCTACTACAAATGGTGAAAAATTTACATCCAATATTTCTAAGCCAATTTCAACTTTTGATGCCTCTGTTACAACCTTAGAGTCTGGACAAAAGCTTGTAATCTATAATGCAAATTTAAATAAGGATTATATAGCTGCATTAGAAGCAGCAGGCTGTATTCTTGTCAAGTCAACCACTTGTACCTTTACGGGAAATGACGCAAGACTATTACTTCATAATAATAGAGTTATTGATATATTTGGAGAAGCTACAGGAATTGATCCAGGAAATGGATGGACCTTTGGAGGTCTTGGAAATGCAACACAAGATCATCACTTTGTAAGAGCTTCTTATGTATTTCATCCAACAGCCTTATATGACAATGGATACAAATGGAATCCAGAGGAATGGATTTGCTATGGAGATTTGACCACATTTGAAATGACTAAAGCATATCAAATGGATATTCATGCAAATAAATTAGGAAATCTACAGCTTGTTTTAGATGCTACTGAATATGCAGTGAATAAAGTACCAACAATTCAGCAAGTGGTATCCCCTATTTATGGTTACTTACCAGCCTTATCTTATTATACTTATGATGGCATGACTTATACTAAATTAGATACAAAGCCAGACTCTGCGGGTACATATTATCTTGGATATGATGCTCAAGAGATAACCATTGCTGGACAGGTTATACAAATAGAAGAACAAAAGATTCAATTTAAACTAGGAAATAATCAGTATATTAATGGTTATCTAGATGGATCTACAAGCGAATATATTAATATTTACGGAGATACGATTTTAGAGTATGATGGAAATGAGCATACCTTACTATTTAAACAGGTCGTAGGAAGTGGTTTTATCGTTACCTATGATGGGGTAGAATATACAGCCACTCTACAAGGAGAAGTGTATCAGGTACCTGAATTTTCTTTCCAAAATGCAGGAACCTATACATTTGTCGTATTTGCCCCTACAAGTGAGGGCTATCTATCCTATAATCATACCTATACGATTATTGTAAATCCTATTTCTTTACCTATCACGACAGAATATTCTACGGATGGGGAAAGCTTTATAGAATATCCGTCTTCTGGACTTGATACAGGAGAATATGAGATTAAATTAAAATCCCCAGTTTTATTTTCCATTTCTTGTGAAGAACTTTCCATTTCAAATCAGGAGGCTACATTTGTAGATAATACGTATGTAATACAGCTTACAGGAGTGAATTCTAAAATTGAGATAACTGTTATATCAGCAGATGTAAATTATAAGGATAAATTGGTAACTATAGCTGTTAAAACCTTTGATCCTAGTGGCGTTACTACAGTTGAGTATGATCTAACGAAGAATTTTAATGATTATAAAGGAAGCTGGAATACCTCCTATACACAAAGAGTTCTTTCTTCAAGCACCATTGGAGATGGATTGTTAGACGCAACTATTACATTTGATAATGCTTGTAAACAATCTAATACAATCACAGATTGTCCTGTAGTTGCTGCAAAAAATAATACGACCTATGTGACTCTGCAATTGAATGATGCAGGATATTATATAGATTCCTTTAGTGTCAATTTAAAACAATGGACTACTAAGACTTTTAAGGATATTCATTTAGAATATTTTAATGGAACCGAATGGGTTACCTGTAGTGATAGTATAACTGTGCCTAGTGTTTTAGAATCCTTTACACTTTCAAAAGAAGTTAAGCAAGTGAGAATTGCATTTACTACAACTAGTACAAGTAATGTACAGGTAGGAATTAGTGGTTTTACCATTCAGGCAAAGGCAAACTAAATCAAAAGGAATAGGATGGCTTTGTCCATCCTATTCTAGTCTTTAAAATATATATAAAATAAAAAAGGAGGTCCCAATGAGAAGGATTAAAATAATTTTACATACTCTACTTTTGGTTTTTATTTTGTTTTTGTTTGGTTGTAAAACAGATTCTATAGAAATAAGTGCACAAATTACTAGTGTAACTACAACCAAGGATTCCATTACCTTTTATGAAACGATTCATAGTAATACTGAGGTTACAGCAAGAGCCTTATTAGAACAGGGTGGAAAAGAAGTTGATGAAATTAATTCTTTAACAATAGGAGCTACAACAGAATATACCTTTACCAATTTAACAGCAGGTACAGAGTATGTGATTTTCCTTCAGTTAAAAACAGATACTAGCTATGTAACCTATGCTAAGGAAGTTGTACAGACCACAAGTGAGAATCAATCCGAGCTAGAAATCATTTGTGAAAATAAAGAGGTACCCTATGATGGAACGAAGAAGGTTTTGCAAGCATCTACAAATGTTGAAGAGCTTCCTTTGATTTATAAGTATACTTTGAATGGTGTATTGGTTGAGGAGCCTATACAAGTAGGGGAATATCGATGTGAAATTTCTTTTTTAGGAAATGAAAATTATAGTCCTTGTTCAATTATTAGAACCTTAAAAATTGTAAAGGCAGATCTTACCATTATTGCAGAAAATGAAAGCTTTATCTATGATGGAAAAGAAAAGCAATTATCAGCCTCAATTGACGGAGGATTTCCTTTAGAATATACCTATTATGAGAAAGATAAAATTATAGATTTTCCTGTAAATGTTGGAGAATATAGAGTGGTTATAAGCTTTTCAGGAAATGATTCTTATAATTCAACGACGATTGAAAGAACTTTAACGATACAGCCTTGTTCAATTGACATAACACTAGAGTCTTTTGAAGTAGAGTATGATAGGGAATATGTAGTAGAGCCTAATCTTTCAATGTCATATATGTTGATATTTTACGAGGATGGTATAGAATTAGAAGAAAAGCCAAAGCTGCCAGGCTTATATACGGTTAAGGTTGTAATTACAGATTCAAATTATGTCGGAAGCAAAGAAGTAGAATTTACTATACATAAAGCGGAATATAATTTACCCTATGAGGATATGTATGCATTAGTAGGATCAGCCATTGCTTTTGAGGTAGAGGATTTTGTACAAATAGAATATTATTTAAATGGAACAAAGGTTTCTGACTTTTCTTCTATAGGAACCTATGAGGTCATCTTTTTCTTTACAAAACATCATTTTTATAAGGATTTTACCAAGAAAATAAATGTTGTAATAGATCATAAATATCGATTAGCGATAGAAGCTGAAGATGCCTATTATGAAGAGGGAATAGAATATGAAATTTCCTATAAAACCAATTATGATGTAGAACTAAATATAGCTTACTATTATAATGACATAGAAATTGCTAAGCCAAATCAAGCGGGAATTTATAGGATAAGGCTTTCCTATGCAGAGGATCAGATCTATTATGGTGCTGAAGCGTATTGTACGCTATATCTATATCCAGAACAGCAGGAAATTACAGAGCTTAAGGATGGACTCTATCATATTTTAGGTACAGTTCTAACGAAGAACAATACCTATAGTTTTATTGCATATAAGTCAAACGTCTTATTAGTAGAGGATCTTAGTTTAGAGCTTGGAGCTTCTTATGACTTGGTGGGTATTTTTGATACAACAGAAAGTATTTTAAAGGGCTCTGTTTTAAAGAAAACTAAAATCAGTACTATATCAGTAGAACCAGTAGATGCTTCCTTACTTGGTTTTGCAGAGCATGTGGATGAATATTTATATCAATTTATTTCATTAAAGGGTATGGTAATTCAAAAGGAGGATACCTATGCCTTAGCCTTAGAGGAGGATTATTCTATTACCTTAAATAAAAACTATAAGGAAGCTTTTGAGCAACAAAAAGCAGTGGAAATTCAAATTATATTTTATGGGGTAACCTATGAGCTTTTAGATTTCACCTTTACAGAGCTTACAGATGAGGAAATGGTTTATGCACAGGCCTTACTCTATACCTTTGAGGATATTGTAGATACGCTTCCTTTAGAGACTGTAAAGCCTTTTGAAACTTCAATCAGTTACATAACCTCTTCTAATCCAGAGGTGATTCGGATTAATCCACTGCAGGTAATTCCTCCACGTAATGAGGACAAAATGGTACAATTAGAGGTGTGCTTTACGGTTGGAGATTATTCTTGTACTCAATGGTATGAGGTTAAGGTTTTAAAAGAAGAAATCAAGGAGTTAAAAATTTATAGTATTGAAATGCATCAGCAATATGGAGATTCAACGCTTATCACATATGGAGATTTTGAAATTTTGATTGATGCGGGAGATAAAAAGGACGGTCCCTATGTTAATAAATTTTTAAAGGAACATATCTCTGAAGATAATCATTTAGATATGATGATTGTTACGCATTGCCATTCGGATCATATGGGAGGTTTAGCTTATGCAAGTAATGAATCACAATCCACAGTAAAAGCTTTGGATGGCATAGCTACCATTGGTACGATTATTGATTATGGACATGATCGTTCTACGAATGCATTACATAATAGCTGGGTAGATATTAGAAATTCTTATATTAATAAAGGTGCTGAATATTATCCAGTCTACGATTGTGCGAAGAATACAAATGGAGCAAGCTCTCATCATCAAATCGATCGTAAGCTAAGCTTAGACTTTATTGACACGATGACCTATGCATTACCAAGTCAAAATATTTCAACTGAGCTAAATATTTATTCTATAGCCACCCTTTTGACTTTTGAAAACTTTAAATTTTTCTTTGCAGGTGATTTAGAGGATAAGGGAGAATCTAACCTTTATAAAAACCTTTCTAATACACCTTTAAAAAATATTACAGAGGACAATGTTGTCTTATATAAAGCGGCTCACCATGGAACAGACCCAGGAGCAAATAATGGTGGTGTAAACGGAGGGAATCAGCTTCCATTTTTGAGGAGCTTAAAGCCAGATTATTTCTTTGCTTCTGCCGCTATGTGCTTGGGAAATTATCCTACCAATAGTTCAGGAGATAAATTCATTGGAGGACAACCACACCCTTATATTAAATGTATAGCTAACTTCTTAAAATTTAATGATAATGTGTATTTCAATGGAACAAATGGAACCCTTGAATTTATTACCGATGGCTATGAAATGAAAAGTATACGTGGGGCAGGAGCTACAACAAACTATCTATTAGAGGTAAATGGAACTCCTATAGACTATGCTTCTCAAGCAAATTTGAAATTGGTGGATACCTTATGGTATAGAAAAAATAGAAAAGCAGCTGTAGATAATATTTTAGGTTGATAATAGTATAAAATAATTATGAAATGGTTGGAGGAAATGCTAGTTGGAACTAGCATCTCTTCTGACCTTTTTTATTTATGAATAGAAAACAGATTCATAAAACTATTTTAATTCTAGTAGAATAGTATAGAGGATGATAAAACTATGAAAATACTAGTATTGGGAACAGGAGTAGCAAATGATGGAGTCGTTATGCTATTAAAGGAGGAAGGATTAGATTATGATTATTTAAATATAGATGAAGTTATGACTTTTGATTATCAATTTGTAGTTAAGGCACCAGGAATTCCTATGACTGAGCCCATAATCCAAGGGTTTCTTAAAAAAAATATTCGCGTCATTACCGATGTAGAGTTGGCCTTTCTTTTAAGAAAAAAGTTTTATATAGGTGTAACAGGAAGCAATGGAAAGACGACGACAGTATCTTTAATTAAACATATTTTGTCGGCAAAATATAAAACGATAGCCTGTGGAAATATAGGATATAGCCTTTGTCGTGCTTTAGTGGAGCACAAGGATGCAGAAATTTTTGTTGTAGAATTATCTAGCTTTCAGTTAGAAGCTAGCCTTATTGATTTTAATATAAGCGTTTTGTTAAATGTTCATCCTTGTCATTTAGATCATCATAGTTCCTATAGGGAATATATTGATAGTAAGGCAAATCTTTGTAAAAATCAAAGCTCCTCTCATTATTGTGTGTATCACATGGATGATCCTATTTTAAGAGAAATGGTAAAATGTATTTCTGCAGAACAAATTTCTTTTTCAAGGACTTCCTATCTGGCTAAATGCTATATCTTTGATGAGCATATTTATTTTCAAAATAAGAAAATTTTCAAAATAAATCTGTCCTTAAAGGAGAAAACCTTTTTTTTAGAGGATGTAATGGCTGCAATTTCAGCAGTATCTTTAGTGAAGGGAATTTCATCAAAAATTATTCGAGATCAAATGAAAAGCTTTGAGGAGATAGAATATCGTCTTACAAAGATTAATTCCTTCATATATAATGATGCTAAAAGTACGAATCCTTATTCTACGATGGCAGCTTTAGAATGCTTTGATTCAGTAGAACTCATTTGTGGAGGATATGACCGAAAAGAAAATTTAGATTGTCTAAAATCCTCCTTGACTAAACTTAAAAGAGTATATGCCTATGGGCAAACTAAGGGAAAAATTGAAAAATATATGCAAGATAATAATGTAGAATGTTTAACCTTCAATTCCTTAGATGAGGCTTTTGAAAAGGCTTATCTAGACCGAAAAGAGGAAATTATTTTATTTTCCCCTATGTTTGCAAGCTTTGACGGCTTTAAAAATTATATAGAACGTGGAAAATACTTTAATGAAATAGCATTGAAAATGTTAAAAAAGTAAAGGAATCATAGTTCATAAATTGAGGGTATTCTAATGGTAGAATACTCTTTTTTAATCTTTTAAAATAGAAATATGTAAGAGTATAGACAAATAACTTGAAAAAATCTATATTTTAGGTTAAAATATGTAAGAAATTGATATAATCTACAAGGAGTGAGAATTATGAGCAAATATGTAATAATGATGGATGTCTCTGGAGACATCGTTGATGAATCTATAAAGAAATGGGATCTTAAATTTATCCCTATGCAATATTCCTTAGGAGAGGAAATGAGAACCTCTACAGGACCAGAGGATGCCGCTGTATTAAAAGCCTTTTATGATGGACAAAGAGGAGGAGATTTGACCAAGACTAGTCAAATTACACCATTCCAATATGAAGAATATTTTGAACCATATTTAAAGGAAGGCTTTTCTATATTGTATTTAGCCCTATCCAGTGGATTATCCTCTACCTTTAGTGCGGCTTGTTTAGCAAGTGAAACCTTGAAGGAGAAATATCCTGAATTGGATGTTATGCCAGTAGATTCTTTAGCAGCCACAGGAGGAATGGGTATATTAATAGAACAGGCTTTAAAAAATAGAGAAGCTGGAATGAGCCTACAAGAGAATTATAAGGTACTTACCTCTTTAGTGCCTAAGGGGAGAAACTGGTTTTTGGTACAGGATTTAAACTATTTAAAGCGTGGAGGAAGAATATCTTCTACAACAGCTATATTTGGTTCTATGCTAAACATAAAGCCAATATTGAAAATTGATGAGAATGGAAAATTAACTACCATAGCTAAAAAGCGTGGTAATAAAATGGCTGTTCAGGCATTGATTGATTACTTTAAAGAAAACTATGATCCACAGGCTCCTAAAACAATATATATAAGCAATGCGGATTGCAAGGAATTAGGCGATATGCTTTCAGGGAAATTAAAGGAGCTATATCCAGATTTAGAAATTAAGCAAACAACCTTATCTCCTATCATTGGAGCACATACAGGTCCAGGGATGCTAATGCTAAGCCATATAGGTAAATAAGAGAGTGAATGCTCTCTTTTTTCTTGCAAATTTTAAATTTTTGCTGTAAAATATGTAAGAAATCGATATAATTTTTAAGGAGAAAATTTATGAGCAAATATGTAATAATGATGGATGTCTCTGGAGACATCGTTGATGAATCTATAAAGAAATGGGATCTTAAATTTATCCCTATGCAATATTCCTTAGGAGAGGAAATGAGAACCTCTACAGGACCAGAGGATGCCGCTGTATTAAAAGCCTTTTATGATGGACAAAGAGGAGGAGATTTGACCAAGACTAGTCAAATTACACCATTCCAATATGAAGAATATTTTGAACCATATTTAAAGGAAGGCTTTTCTATATTGTATTTAGCCCTATCCAGTGGATTATCCTCTACCTTTAGTGCGGCTTGTTTAGCAAGTGAAACCTTGAAGGAGAAATATCCTGAATTAGATGTTATACCTGTAGACTCTAAAGCTGCAACAGGGGGAATGGGTATCTTAATTGAGCAGGCTTTAAAAAATAGAGAGCAAGGGGTAAGCTTAGAAGAAAATGCTAAGGCGTTAAAAGCGTATGTTACTAAAATAAAACATTGGTTTTTAGTACAGGATTTAAACTATTTAAAGCGTGGAGGAAGAGTTTCTTCTACCACAGCCTTTGTTGGTTCTATGTTAAACATAAAACCAATATTGAAAATTGATGAGAATGGAAAATTAACTACCATAGCTAAAAAGCGTGGTAATAAAATGGCTGTTCAAGCTCTCTTTGAACTATTTAAAGAGCATTATGATGAACAGATTACAGATACAATTTATTTATGTGATGCAGATTGCAAAGAATTATCTACTCTATTAGCTGAAGAGCTACATAAGACATTTCCAAATCTTGAAATTAAACAGACTACACTTTGTCCCATTATTGGAGCGCATACAGGTCCAGGGATGTTAGCGATTTGTCATTTAGGAAAGTAAATAAAAACCTTATTTTGCAGAAAGTGAAAGCATTTTCTGCATTTTTTGCTTTTATTTAAGAAATGTATAACAAAATCTTAAAAAAATGTGTTTTTTTGGTATTTTACAATGTTCATTTATATGATATAATTATTTTGTATGTGAAATAAAATTTACTATAATTAAAAGGATGTGTTGAATTTGAAATTAAGACATGAAGCTGTTCAATTAATTGAAAGCATTTGTGATCGCTACAAGAATGAACCTACTCCATTAATGCTTGTATTGAGTGATATACAAAAGGAATATGGGTACATTCCTCTAGAGGTTCAAGAAATTGTTTCTGCAAAGCTTGGTATGCCAGTATCAGAAATCTATGGTGTTGTAACATTTTATTCATTTTTCTCTTTAACACCTAAGGGAAAATATGTTATTGGTGTATGCTTAGGTACAGCTTGTTATGTAAAGGGTGGACAAAATGTTTTGGATAAGTTCGCAACCCTACTTGGAATTAAGTCAGGAGAGACTACGGAGGATGGTTTATTTACGCTTGATTCCTTAAGGTGTATAGGTGCTTGTGGTATAGCTCCTGCGGTATCTATCAATGGCAAGGTTTACTCTAAAGTTACCGTTGATGAGGTGGCTAAAATTATTGATTCCTATAAGAAGGAGGCTGCTTTACATGGCGCAAATTAAGTCAACTGAACAGCTACAAGAGCATATTAAGCATTGTACAGCTTGTTTTGAACAAAAATTAAATTCTAAAGGAAAGCGTTCTGTGCTAATATGTGGAGGTACAGGATGTCTTGCGAATGAATCCAAAGAAATTTTGGAAAAAATTAGAGAAGAAATTAAATTGAATGGATTAGAGGAGAAGGTTGAAGTAAATCAGGTTGGTTGCTTTGGCTTCTGTTCTCAAGGACCATTTGTTAAAATTATGCCTGAGGACACCTTATATCGTACAGTTCGTGTAGAAGATGTTACTAAAATTGTACAAGAGGATTTGATAGGACACAAAATCGTTGAGGATTTATTATATGTTGATCCTCAAACGCAAAAGAAGGTTGTCAAGCAGGATGAAATAAATTTCTATAAGAAGCAAAAGCGTATTGCCTTACATGGATGCTCAGTAATTGATCCGGAAAATATAGAAGAGGCTTTAGGGTATGATGGCTTTAAAGGACTATTAAGAGCTTTATCTATGCAACCACAAGAGGTTATTGATGAAGTACTTACTGCGGGCTTACGTGGTCGTGGTGGAGCAGGTTTCCCTACAGGTAAGAAATGGCAATTTGCTCATGATGTTTCTAGTGAAATCAAATATGTGGTCTGTAATGGAGATGAAGGAGATCCAGGTGCATTTATGGATCGTTCCATCTTAGAGGGAAATCCTCTTGCAGTTATTGAAGGTATGATGATTGCAGGTTATGCTATCGGAGCTTCTCAAGGATATTTCTATGTTCGTGCTGAATATCCAGTTGCTATTGATCGACTAAAAATTGCGATTCATCAGGCAGAAGAAATAGGTATTTTAGGAGATAATATTTTAGGAACAGGATTTAATTTCCATATTGGTATTCGCTTAGGTGCTGGAGCCTTTGTGTGTGGAGAAGAAACTGCTCTTTTGAACTCTATTGAAGGGGAGCGTGGAAATCCACGTCCTAGACCACCATTCCCTGCTGTAAAGGGCTTATGGGGAAAGCCAACTATTATTAATAATGTTGAAACCTTAGCTTGCATCCCTTATATTTTACGTGAGGGTGCAAAGGTATTTAATTCTATTGGAACAGAGGGTTCTAAAGGAACTAAGGTATTTGCTTTAGGTGGAAAGGTAAATAATGTAGGTTTAGTTGAAGTTCCTATGGGAACTACATTAAGAGAATTAATCTACGATATAGGTGGAGGAATTCCTAACGACAAAGCATTTAAGGCTATTCAAACAGGTGGACCATCTGGTGGATGCTTAACTAAGGATGATTTGGATACACCAATCGATTATGATAATTTAGTTGCAGCAGGATCCATGATGGGCTCAGGTGGAGCTATTGTTATGGATGAAGATAACTGTATGGTAGATGTTGCTAAATTTTATATGGAATTCATTTGTGATGAATCCTGTGGAAAATGTACACAATGCCGTATAGGTACGAAGCGTTTATTAGAGTTTTTAAATAAGATTACAGAGGGACAAGGTGAGGTAGAGGATATTGAAAAGCTAGAAAGTCTTTCTAGTACTATCAAGGTTGGTGCTTTATGTGGGTTAGGTAAAACTGCAGCCAATCCAGTGCTTTCGACTTTACTTAAGTTTAAAGAAGAATATTTAGCTCATATTGAAGAAAAGAGATGTCCAGCTGGTGTATGTAAGAGTCTTATAGATTATCATATCAATCCTGAGAGATGTAAGAAATGTTCTATGTGTGCTAGAGTATGTCCAACTAACGCTATTTCAGGTGTTCCTGGAAAAGAACCATATGTTATCAACATCAATAAATGTATCAAATGTGGTACATGCTTAGCAACATGTAAATTTAATGCAATCTATAAGGGATAGGAGGTAGTACCATGGCATTAGTTAATATTAAAATAGAAGGGTTTCCCTATTTAGTTGATGATTCTTTAACTGTATTACAGGCTTGTCGCAAATGTGGATATAATATTCCATCTCTATGCTCATTTAAAAACGGCAAATGCTCTGTTGCTAGCTGTCGTGTTTGTTTAGTTCGTGTAGAGGGAGTTCGTGATTTAGTTGCTTCCTGTGTATATCCAGTAAGAGATGGTATGAGTATTTTGATCTCAGATCCAGATGCAGTAATTGCTAGAAGAACAAGTGTAGAGTTGCTTTTATCAAATCATAATCGTAGCTGTCAGGAATGCTATAAAAATGGAGATTGTGAATTATTAGAGGTGGCGCATTTGGTAATGGCTAGACCACATTTCTATGGTGGTAGCCAAACGCCTTCAACCTATGATAAGGTGGCACCTTCCATTATTCGTGATACTTCTAAATGTATTTTATGTGGAAGATGTATTGAAGCATGTAAGGAAGCACATGGTATAGGTATTTTAGGATTTGAAAATCGTGGATTTAACACGATTGTTGGTCCGGCTGGGAATAGAAGCTTTGCCGATTCTCCATGTTTACAATGTGGACAATGTGTCAATGTTTGTCCTACTAGTGCATTAATGGAGCATAGTCAAATTGATCGCTTAGATGAGGCTTTAAAGTCAGGAAAAAAGGTGATTGTCCAGGTGGCTCCAGCAGTACGCGCTGCCATAGGTGAGGAATTTGGATTACCAATTGGTACTCCTTGTACTGGTAAGATGGTTGCTGCATTACATCGTTTAGGATTTTATCGTGTGTTTGATACTAATTTTGGTGCTGATTTGACCATTATGGAAGAGGCAAGTGAGCTTTTAGAGCGTTTGACAAAGAACACAGGACCAATTCCAATGATTACCTCTTGCTCTCCAGGCTGGATTAATTATTGTGAGTATTTTTATCCTGAGTTGATTCCAAACCTTTCAACCTCTAAGTCACCTCAATCTATGCTTGGTGCAATTATAAAGACCTATTATGCTGAGAAAAATAATCTAGATCCTAAGGACATTTTTGTTGTTTCTATTATGCCTTGTACAGCAAAGAAGTATGAGGTTGAGCGTCCAGCTTTACAAAATGAAGATTTACCAAATGTAGATATCTCTATAACAACTAGAGAGCTAGCAAGATTGATTCGAAGAAATGGAATAGATTGGAAAAAGCTTCCAGACGAAGAATTTGATCAGGATTTAATCGGAGAATATACAGGTGCTGGAGTTATCTTTGGTGTTACAGGTGGAGTTATGGAGGCTGCTCTACGTACAGCCTATCATACACTTACAGGTGAGGAAATGGAGCCTGTTGTATTGACACCTTGTCGTGGTCTTGAGGGGGTTAAAGAGGCAACCGTTAAGATTAATGGAACAACGTTAAATATTGCGATGGCATCTGGTATGAAGCATGCTAAACCATTACTAGAAGATATTAAAAATGGTTCATCAAAATATCATTTTATTGAAATTATGTGTTGTCCAGGTGGCTGTATCAATGGTGGTGGCCAGCCATTTGTTAAACAAGTATTTTTACCAAATGAAGAGGATGAAATTTTAGATACTTACATTGCTAAGCGTGCTCAGGTTTTATATCATGAGGATGAAAACCGTCCGCTAAGACGCTCTCATCTAAATCCGCAAATTCAAAAGCTTTATAATGACTTCTTGGGTAAGCCATTATCTCATAAGGCAGAAGAATTATTGCATACATCCTATAATAAGAATAGAGAAAAATATCCTACAAAATAGGAAAAAGGGACTGGAAAGTTAGAAAATTCCAGTCCCTTTTGGTTTACATAGTATTAAGTCTTTTTAATCCCTTATTGGTAAGCTCGTAGGTTTCCAAAGCAACCTCCTCTAATAATTACTATCATGAGTAACACATAGTATAGCTCCCTTAAAGTCTTTTAACATAGATCTTATAATAGGATAAGCGGCTCTCGGTTTCATTATCACCTGAAAATAGTAAGTAGAGAAAATATTCAATGGCAATAATAGAAATGATATGCTATAACAACGGATTATTGTGGGTGCAATATCCAATATTGTTTTTGTTGGTTTCATGAAAATGTAAATGTAAGAATTAGGGCAAATCAAACTGAGTGCAGTCCAAAATATACTAAATACTCCAATAGTGTATAGAGCATATCGCAGAGTTTCTTTGATACGCCGCCATTTCTTTGCACCATAATTTATAGAAATAATTGGCTGTGCAGCCTGCCCCACACTATAAGCGCAGCACTGGACAATCGTACCTATATTGACAATCGGTCCATAAACAGCTAGTGCATTACTGTCTAAATATTTCATAATCTGACGGTTGAAAAGTACCGTCAAAATCCCCATTGCAATATCGACAAAAAATGTTGGGAAACCAGTAACCGTTATTTTTCTCAATTTTCTCAAAAAACCAGTTGGTTTTCGGAGAACTAGCGTATTTTTCTTGGACCAGAAATGTGAAACCATGACTGCAAACGAAATCCCAGAACCAACTGCTGTTGCAATTCCTGCACCCAAAATTCCCATATCAAAAGTAAATACAAAAATGTAATCGCCAATAATATTGAACAATCCTCCAGCTAATATGCCGATAGTAGCAAGTTCGGGGTGATTGTCATTCCGTAGAAAAGCCGCTAGCAACAACAGCTAACGCTGCCGTACCATCTGGACCTTGATATTGTCCGACCATTGCCATATCCACAAGTGAATATACTGATGTAATCATTGCACTCCCAAAGGCAGCAGATAAATACTTAATATAGATTTTTTTGATGTTTCATAATAGACATTGAACTTTGATGTGTATAACTAGGACATGGAAAAAATTTAGTCATGATTCCATAGCCCCATAGAAGTATCACAAAGTATTTAGGGTTTGTTCTAAATAGCCTATAGAATTTTTCGAAATCTCTATATGACTATGATAGAAGCAGTAATCATCAATTAAATTTTATCATAAATGTATTTGATTAGAGTGGATTTTCCATTGCCCTCTTCGCCTATAATTGCAAGCTTATCCTGATTTGATAAGGTGAAGGTTAAATGTTCTACTATTTTCCTTCCGCTTTTCATAGTTAAAGATATATCATTAAATTTCATTTTTAACGCCTCAATTTCTTGAGACGCTTTTAAAATATAAATTGGATTGCAAGTTTATAAGCTTAAATGCACATTGGTATCAGCACCCCTTTCTTTTAAGCTATTATATCATAGAAAAAAAGCTTTTCTCAATTCATATGTTTTATTTATTTTTATGATATTTTAAAAAAACTATATTTTATAAAAATAAAATAGAAAATAATAATAGAGAATATAAATCATTAAATTTTATCAAAATGTGATGTTAACCTCGTGGAGTTTAAACTCAACTTATAAGATAATTAATTGGGTGATGAAATTTGAGCATAATTAACTATACGGAAGAAGAATTTAAACATAGAAAATTGTTAGGGCAAAGAATCGTTGAGCTTAGGCATAAGTATAGAATGACACAGGAAGAACTTGCTGATAAAATTAAAATCGCTCCACGCTCTTTAAGTGAGATTGAAAATGGAAAATGTTCTCCCAATGCAATCATAGTCTATAGAATTGCTAAGGTTTTAGAAATTCCCCTAAACGAATTTTATTCTTTCCATGAGAAAGAAAAAGTTTTATAAATAATTTAAAAAATGTTCTAAGTTTATATGTTCTTAGAACATTTTTTAATGGGAGTCACCCTAAATAAAGAAGAATAGAATCTCCTTCTTTTATTTTTTCTCCTGCATCAGGAGATTGATAAATAACTTTATCTCCCTCTCCATAGAAGATATAATTATAAAAGCTAGAGGTTTTGATTTCTTTTTTTGTTTTGCCTATGTAGTTTTCTACCTTATAGGTTGGAGTATCTAAAAACCATCTTAAATTTTTTTCAATCTGATTTACGTAATCTCTTTCTACTCCTAGATAATTTAAGGATTGTTCCATGATTTCTCCAACAAGAGGGGCTGCCACAGTACCTCCATATTGGACAACATTCTTTGGATGATCAATTGCTAAATAGACTGCAATTCTAGGATCATTCATTGGAGCTAGCCCGAGAAAGGATAGAATGTATTCTCCACTAATATAGCCACCATTTGAGGATATTTTTTGAGCTGTTCCTGTTTTTCCTCCTACCCTGTAGCCTTCAATAAATGCATTTCTACCTGTACCTAGAGCACAAACATTTTCTAAAGCATATCGCATTAGGCTAGATGTTTTGTCACTGATGACTTGTCGCTTAACCTTTTTTTGGTTTGTATAAAGGATTTCATCTGTATAATTATGAATTTCCTTTAATAGATAAGGCTTTAAAAGTGTTCCACCATTTGTGGCAGCAATTGCAGCCATAACTAATTGGATAGGAGTATAGGCACTGGTTTGCCCAAAGCTTTGAGTTGCAAGCTCAACAGGTCCACAATTATTTTGATTCATTACAATTCCCTTAGATTCTCCCTGTATATCAATTCCAGTTTTTTCAGTGAAACCATAAAGCTTAAGATATTTATAAAAATTTTCTACTCCAATTCGTCTTCCAAGCTCCATGAAGCCAGGGTTACAGGAATTTTGAATGACCTCTAAAAAGGTTTGAGAACCATGACCTCCTGCCTTCCAACAGCGTATTTTTCTATCGGCAACTGTAGTACTCCCTCCACAATAAAAGAAGCTGTTCATGTCAAATAGACCTAGCTCTAGGGCAACGCTATAGGTGAATATTTTAAATGTTGACCCCAATTCAAAGGAATAAAAAATAGGAAGAATTCGATTGTAAATACTAGGATCATAATCCTGATAATGACTTGGTTCAAAATAGGGATAGGAGGTCATAGCAAGAACCTCACCTGTTTGTGTATCTACGATTAACCCCATTACTTGGTCTGGGTCATATTGAGCAATGGCATTATTGATTACACCGTCTAAGATGAGCTGTAAGTTCATATCTATCGTAAGATATAGATTCATCCCAGGGGTGGAGGCCTTATAAACAGAAGTAGTATCATGCATCAAATTTCCCTTGGCATCCGTATAAATAGATAAAGCTCCCGTTTGACTAGTTAAATAATCATTATATTGATACTCAATTCCTGAAAGTCCCTGCATGTCAATTCCACAGAATCCTAAGACCTGCCCTAGAGTAGAACCATAGGGATAATATCTTTTAGAGTCAGCAGTTAAATAAATCCCAGGTAGCCCCAAGGAATTGATTTTCTTTGCTTGTTCATCTGTAATTCGTCTACCCTCTGGCTTGATCAATTCTAGACTATTGTTTTTATTTAAATGGGCTAAAATATCCTCTGTCTTACAGTTGAGTATTTCTGCAAGTGTTTTTGCGGTAGCTTCTTTATTTTTTACTTGACGATTTATAGAGGCAACGGTATAGGCTAACTTATTTCCAACAATTACAGTTCCATTTCGATCATAGATCAATCCTCTACTGCTTTGTACGGGAATATCTCTTTTCCATAATTCATTAGCTAAAATATTTATTTTATTAGAATCATAGAAGGTTATAACTCCTAATTTAATAATTAATGCACTAAATAAAAAAATAAAAAATATAATCACCATAAAAATTCTTTTTTTCAAGTAAATCACCTAATATAAAATATGGTAGGAAAGGATAATTCATAACGAAAAAATTAAATTCTATACAAATAGCTTTAAAAAAAGAGGTCTAAGCTAATCTTAAGACCTCTGTAAATTAAAACATATCAATTTCTTTTTTTAATTCCTCTAAAATATTTTCTTCTTTGATTTTTCTGATGATTACTCCCTTTTTAAAAAGAATGGCTTCCTGCTTGCCACCGGCTACCCCTAAATCTGCCTCCCTAGCTTCTCCAGGTCCATTGACTGCACATCCCATAACAGCTACATGTATTTTTTTGTTGACGTAATTTAAATATTCTTCAATTTCTTTAGCAATTGGAATCATATTGTAGGCAGTTCTACCACAGGTTGGACAGGCAGTTAATGTGGGGATATTATCAAGATAATGTAGCTCCTTTAAAATTTCTTTTGCTGCAATCACTTCATGCTTAGGATGATCGGTTAAAGAAACTCGAATTGTATTTCCGATGCCTAAATCAAGGATTTTAGAAATTCCAATACTAGATTTTATTAATCCCTTAAAGGATGTTCCTGCCTCTGTAATGCCTACATGTAGAGGATAAGGAAAGGTTTTGCTAGCTAGCTCATAGGCCTCAAGTGTCAAATCAATAGAAGAGCATTTTAACGATAAACAAATATTATAGAAGCCTAATTCCTCTAATATGACAATATGTCTTCTTGCCGCCTCTATCATATGCTCCTTCGTTGGCTTGGCTATATCCTTAGGAAGAGAGCCTCCGTTAACTCCAATTCTTATAGGGATATTTTTTTCTTTACAAAGCTGTACGATTTCAACTATTTTCTCTTTATTAGAAATATTTCCTGGATTCAATCTTATTTTATCTATGCCTTGCTTAATGGCTATAATAGCAAGCTCAGGATCAAAGTGAATATCTGCAACCAAAGGGATATGAATTTGCTCCTTTATTTTAGCTATACTTAGAGCATCCTCTTGGTCTAAAACCGCAACTCGAATGATTTCACAGCCTAATTGCTCTAATTCTAAAATTTGGGCTACGGTTGCTGCTACATCCTTTGTTTTCGTATTGCACATGCTTTGAATGTAAATGTGCTGATTTCCGCCAAAGGGTAAATTTTTCAACATAAATTGTCGTGTTTTTGTTCGATTCATCATTGTTATCACCAACTCTTATTATATCAAAGCTAATAAAAGAAAAAAAGTAGTTGCATTAAATAATTTTATTTGATATAATTTTAAAGGAAGTAATCTTTAAGTCTGGAGGGAAAGAAGATGCGTGATTTAGTAAAGCTAGTTTGTTCTGAATGCAAGAATGAAAATTACTATACAGACAAAAATAAGAAGACAACTCCTGAAAGAATGGAGATTAAAAAATATTGTCCTTTTTGCCGTAAACATACTACTCATAAGGAAAAGAAATAAGCTTGCAAAAAGCTTTTTTCTTTTTATTAGGCTATGATAGAAAAAATCGTTACTGGAGAGTTTCAAACGAATACATATGTAATTTCAAATCAGGGAAAATGTATTTTAGTAGACCCTGGGTTAGACTTTAAGCGTTCGGCAGAAAGGATTAAAGAAAAATATGAAATACAAGCTATTCTTTTGACACATGGACATATAGATCATATAGATGGAATAAGATTTTTTAATGTTCCTATTTACATTCATGAGGCAGAGCTTCCTTTTTTGGATGATTCAAGGCTTTCCTTATATCGAATGCTTGGTTTGACCCAACCCTTTTCCTCAGCTCAATTTAAAATTATTCCTTTAAAGGATGGAATGGAATTTGAGCTTATCGGGTATAAATTTAAGGTATATCATACGCCAGGACATACGAAAGGCAGTGTCGTATATGCATACCATCGTAAGCTCTTAAGTGGAGATACCCTATTTCATATGAGCATGGGAAGAACAGATTTTCCTACAGGAGATGCTTCTAAGATGAGAAACAGCTTAAAGCGTATTATAGATACCTTTGAGGATTCGATAGAGGTATTTCCTGGACATGATGAAAAAACGACTATAGGATTTGAAAAAAAACATAATCCTTATTTATAGTTCAAAGTACACAATCTTTGCTTGTGTGCTTTTTCTTTTATAACAATTTTTAGCACTTTTTAGTTGACAGTGCCAAGGGTTTGGTATATAATAGTGTTGCACTAAGGAAATGAGAGTGCAAAATTGAGGTGATGAAATGTTAAGCGATCGTCAAAAGTTAATTCTTAAAGCCATTATAGAGGATTATGTTACGAGCAATGAGCCAGTAGGCTCTAAGGCTTTAACAGAAAAGCCTTATTTGGATTTTTCTTCCGCTACCATTCGTTATGATATGCAGGATTTAGAGGAAAAGGGATACCTAGAAAAAACACATACCTCTTCAGGAAGAATTCCTTCACAAACAGGCTATCGGTACTATGTTGATCATTTGATTATTCGTGATGAGCAGGTTTTAGAATATTTTAAATATTTAGATGAAATATTAGATAACAAAAAGCTTGCAAAAGAGGATGCCTTGAAAAAGCTTGCAGATTTTTTAAGTGAGTTGACAGGCTACTATACAATCATATTAGGCTCAAGTGCTGATTTTGCAAAGGTAAAGAAAATGGAAATTGTTCCACTTTCTAATACAGAGGCTGTAATGCTTATAGTGACGAACACAGGACAGGTTCAATCGCAAAGAATAACGATTCCTGAGGGGTATAATCAGGATGATTTATTGAAGATTATTGAAATGTTTGATAATGCCATGTACAATCATTCTGTATATGAAATTCGAGAGGTTTTATCTAAAGAAGCTTCTAAGCCAAGAATTCGGCAAATGGTTGATTTTAGAGATGATATTTTGAATTTTATGATCAAAGGCTTTTCCAGATTTTTAAATACAGAAACCTATGATTCTGGTTTATCTAGATTGTTTAATCAGCCTGAATTTCAGGATTATCAAATCATGCAAAAAATTTTAAAAGCGATTGATGATGAGGCTATCACAGATTTTGCGCAATGCTCAGCCGGAAATTTAAAAATACAAATTGGTAAGGAAAACACGAACGGACTAGAGGATTGTTCTATTGTGACGATTCCATATTATATTGATGACAATGAATATGGAACTATCATTTTAGTAGGACCAACTCGTATGAATTATCGTGGAGTTGTTCCACTTTTAGAATATGTTGCTAAAAGTATGCCAAAATTATATAATAGGTAGGTAATGAAATTGACTGAGGAAATGAAAGAAGAAGTAAAAGTAGAAGAAAAGGAAAAGACTGAGGAAACTCCAAAGGAGGATACTAAGGTCAAAAAAGAAAAGAAAGATAATAAATTTAAGGAACAAATTGCGAAACTAGAGGCTGAGCTTAAGGAAAAGCATAATGAATATCTTAAGGTTTTTGCAGAAATGGAAAACACGAAGCGAAGATTAAAAGAAGAAGCGATTAAAGATCGAAAATATGCTTCTCAGAAGGTTATTGGAGAATTGATCAATCCTATTGATATGCTTTGTAAAATTGTAAATTGTGAGGCTCCATCTGCGGAGATTGCAAATTATTTGCTTGGCTTTCAAATGATAACCAATCAGCTTATGGATATTTTAAAGGCAGAGGGCTTAAAAGAAATTGAAGTTTTGCATAAGGAATTTGATCCTAGTACCATGCAGGCTATGTCTACAGAGGAAAACACAGAGTATGCAGATAATTTGGTAACTAAGGTTATGCAGACAGGGTATATGTATAAGGATCGCATATTAAGACCAGCAATGGTTGTAGTAAATAAAATAAATAAGATAGAAGAGAAACAGGAGGAAAATTAGTATGTCAAATAAGGTTATTGGTATTGATTTAGGTACAACAAATTCATGTGTTAGTGTAATGGAAGCAGGAGAAGCGAAGGTTATTACAAATGCTGAGGGTGTAAGAACTACTCCATCTGTAGTAGCATTTAAGGGAGATGAAATTCAGGTTGGTGATGTTGCAAAGCGTCAAGCAATTACAAACCCAAATACAGTAAGCTCCATTAAGCGTCATATGGGAGAAACAAATTATCGTGTAGATGTAAATGGAAAAAAGTATACTCCACAGGAAATATCTGCAATGGTTTTACAAAATTTAAAGAAAACTGCAGAAAGCTATTTAGGAGAGACAGTAGACAAGGCTGTAATTACAGTTCCTGCTTATTTCAATGATGCTCAGCGTCAGGCTACTAAGGATGCAGGAAAAATTGCTGGCTTAGAGGTAATGCGTATTATCAATGAGCCTACGGCTGCTGCCTTAGCTTATGGTATAGATAAAATAGATAAAGAGCAAACGGTGCTTGTCTTTGACCTAGGTGGAGGTACCTTTGACGTTTCTATCCTTTCTCTTGCAGATGGTACTTTTGAAGTATTAGCTACTGCGGGAGACAATGTTTTAGGTGGAGATGATTTTGATAAGGCAGTTATGGATTGGTTAGTTGCTGAGTTCAAGACAGAGAGTGGTGTTGATTTAAATCAGGATAAAATGGCTTTACAGCGTTTAAAGGATGCTGCAGAAAAAGCAAAGAAGGATTTATCAGGAGTTACCTCTGTAGAAATCAGCTTACCATTTATTTCTATGGGTGCTGCTGGACCTCTACATTTAAATAGAAGTCTATCTAGAACAAAATTCAATGAATTAACAGCAAATCTTGTAGAGCGCTGTTTAGGACCAGTTCGTAGAGCTTTAAAGGATGCTAAGCTTACAGCTAAGGATTTAGATCAAGTCCTACTTGTTGGAGGCTCAACTCGTATTCCAGCTGTTCAAGAGCTTGTTAAAAGAGAATTAGGTAAGGAGCCTAATAAGTCTGTTAATCCAGATGAGGTTGTAGCTATGGGTGCTGCTATCCAGGGTGGTGTTTTAACTGGTGATGTTAAGGATGTATTGTTATTAGATGTTACTCCACTTTCTTTAGGTATTGAAACCTTAGGTGGCGTATTCACGAAGTTAATTGAGAGAAATACGACTATTCCTTGTTCTAAGAGTCAGGTTTTCTCTACAGCGGCAGACAATCAACCAGCCGTAGATATTCATGTATTACAGGGAGAAAGACCAATGGCTGCAGATAACAAAACTTTGGGTCGCTTCCAATTAGGTGATATTCCAGCTGCTCCACGTGGAGTACCACAAATCGAAGTAAAATTTGATATTGATGCGAATGGTATCGTTAATGTTTCTGCTAAAAACTTAGGTACAGGTAAGGAACAAAAAATCACGATTCAGGGTGGTTCAGGATTATCTGATGCAGAGATTGAAAGAATGGTTAAGGAAGCTGAGGAAAATGCTGAATCCGATAAAAAGCGTAAAGAGGAAGCTGATTTAGTAAATGAAGCAAATCAATTAATTTTCCAAACAAAGAAGGCATTATCAGAGCTACAAAATGTAGATCCAACAGAAAAAGAAAATGCAGAAAAGCTATGTGAGGATTTACAAAAGGCTCTAGATAAGAACGATATGGCAGACATAAAGGAGAAGAAAGAGGCTTTAGAAAAGGTTGCTCAAGATATAGCTGTTAAAGCATATCAGCAAACACAAGCAGAACAGCCTCAGCCTGATCAGAACCAAGATAATTCCTCTAAGAAGGATAATACGGTTGATGCAGATTTCTCAGACGTACAATAAGAGTTTAAAAATGAAGGGACCTTTTGGCCCCTTCATGCTTATGAGGTGACCTAATGGCAAAACGTGATTATTATGAGGTGCTTGGTTTATCTAAGGGAGCGAGTCAGGATGAAATTAAAAGAGCCTATAGACAATTGGCAAAAAAATATCACCCTGATATCAATAAAGAACCAGGTGCAGAAGAAAAATTTAAAGAAATAAATGAAGCCTATGATACGTTATCAGACGAGCAAAAAAAGGCTCGCTATGATCAATTTGGCTTTGATGATCCTATGGGAGGAGCAGGAGGCTCAGGCTTTAGTGGATTTAGTGGCTTCTCTAGTGGTTTTGGTGGCTTTGAAGATATCTTTTCTTCCTTCTTTGGAGGTGGGTCTAGGAATCAACATAATGGACCTCAACAGGGTAAGGATGTAGAAAAGACCATGACCATCAGCTTTGAGGATGCTGTATATGGCTGTAAAAAGAAAATTCGCTTGACAGTAGATGATGAATGTACTACCTGTGGAGGGACAGGAGCATATTCTAAAAATGATATAAAGACTTGTTCTAAGTGTAAGGGGCAAGGAAGAGTCTACATGCGTCAGCAAACAATTTTTGGTCAATCTACTGTACAAACTACATGTCCAGATTGTGGAGGCTCAGGAAAGGTAATTACCAAAAAATGTGATGGCTGTGGTGGAAAAGGCCGCATTAGAAAAACGAAGGATGTAGATGTAACGATTCCTGCAGGCATTGATACAGGAATGACCTTACGTATGGCTGGCTGTGGAGAAGCTGGTATAAATGGTGGAGGACCTGGAGATTTATATATTACCTTCACGGTTACTCCACATAAGAATTTTATTCGAGATGGATCAGATATAATTTTAAATGTACCTATTAGCTTTACACAGGCTGCATTAGGAGATTCTATTGAGGTTCCTACCATTGACGCTCCCGTTATGCTGAAAATTCCTGCTGGTACACAAACAGAAACTCGTTTCCGTTTGCGTGGGAAAGGAACCAAAAATCCAAAATCCTCCTCATCCTCTAGAGGAGATCAATATGTTATCGTACATGTTGAAACACCAACCAATCTAACTCAAGAGGAAAAAGAGCTTTTAGAGAAGCTTGGGAATGTTCAGAAAACAGAAAAGAAGTCTCCTTGGGAACGATTTAAAAAATTATTTCAATAAAAAATTGGCTAATTCTTTTGGTTAGCCCTTTTTTTTTATTATCAAAATTGATATAATACTTATGATTATATTTTAGGAGGAAAAAGCGTATGATGGAATACGAAAAGCTATTGTTTGAGGATACGAAAAGAAAAGAAACCCAAAAGGCACTTACAGAGATTAAATTAGGTCTTTTTGAACAAAAAGAAGAGGAAAAATTTGATTTTTCTACCTATACTAAAATGACATATGGAAAAAAATATAAAGGACTATACGATTTATATCAAAATAATGAAACCTTTCAATTGGTTATGGTTTGTCCCTTGATTGAAAATAATAAAAACGATTATAATGAACGTAAGGATTTAGAACCATATGGATATGATTGTCTATATTTAGAATATTTAGATCAGGAGGCTTATGCTCTAGTTTTAGAGGCAGCAATTCATGAAAGATCATTTTGGATTAATTTCTTTTATTATTTTGCTGTAGTTCTATATATTTTAGGCACTACACTAGCGTTAGGAGCTTCCATATATTATATTATTCAGGATTCTTTCTTAAATAGTATCCTAATATGTGGTGGTTTATGGGGAGGAATCATTGTTTCTACTATTCTTTTCCCAATTTTATTAATGAAATATCGTAAATTTAAGGCGAATTAATATGCAAAAATTTTTTATTTCTTTAGAAGAATTTGAAGCCACTACAATTGTTGGAGAAGCCGCTTATCAAATAAAAAATGTTTTAAGAGGAAAAGCAGGAGATCAGGTTTTGGTTGGCTTACAGGGAAAAACCTATTTAGCAGAAGTAACAGAAATTCATAATAAAGAGATAAAGTTTAGAGTTGTTAAGGAAGAAACCGGCAATTTTGAGTTGCCGGTCTTTGTCTCTTTATTTCAAGGATATCCTAAGGGAGACAAGCTAGAGTCTATTATTAAATACGGCACTCAGCTTGGAGTAGGAGAAATTCATCCTACGCTCATGAGCAGGTCTTTATTTAAACTAGATCCTAAAAAAAGAGAAAACAAATTAGAAAGGTTCAATAAGATTGCGAAGGAGGCTGCAGAACAGTCTTTTCGCACGATTGTGCCTCAGGTCCATGATATAAAAAAAGTAAAGGAGCTTGATTTTTCTACCTTTACAATAAAGCTCCTATGCTATGAAGAAAGTGCTAAGAGGAAGGAAGTCTCTTTATTTAAAAATATGATTCAGAATGCAAAGCCTTCTGATAAAATAGCTATATTGGTTGGACCTGAGGGGGGGATTGCTCCTGAGGAAGTAGAGTATTTAATGAGTCAAGGCTTTGTTTGTGTAGGCTTAGGACCAAGAATTTTAAGAACGGAGACAGTAATTTATTATGTGTTATCTGCAATGAGTTATGCGTGGGAATTAAAATGAAACGAGTTGGATTTGTTACTTTAGGATGTAAAGTTAATATATATGAATCAAATGCATTAAAAAATGAACTTATAAAACGAGGATATCAGGTGGGAGAGCCAACAGAGGATTGTGATGCATTTATTATCAATACCTGTTCTGTAACAAACATGGCTGATGCGAAAAGTAGAAGGATGATTCATAGGTTAGCTAAATTAAACAAAGATGCAGTACTATGTGTAATGGGATGCTATAGCCAAACTAATCCTGAAGCTTTGTTGCTAGAGGGCATTGATGTATTGGTAGGGAATGGGAATAAGCTTGATATCATTCCTATGCTAGAAGATAGCCTCTTCCATAAGGATCTTGCTAAGCAGATTAATATTTTAGATATATTGCAGCATAGAGAGTATGAGCCCTTAGAGGTTACAAGCTATGATCATACACGTGCATTTGTGAAAATAGAGGATGGCTGTGAAAATTTTTGTACATATTGCATTATTCCCTATGCTCGAGGACCAGTACGTTCAAAGCCAGCAGCAGATGTTATTAAAGAAATAAAGCGCATTGTATCTGAAGGCTACTTAGAAGTGGTTTTAGCAGGGATCCATACGGGAAGGTATGAGGATCATGGATTACATCTTTCAGACTTATTAGAAAGGATACTAAAGGAGATTCCTGGTCTTAAGCGTCTACGCTTATCCTCTATCGAAATAAATGAGGTAGATGATAAGTTTATAGATCTTATGAAATCCTCTACCATATTAGCCGATCATTTACATTTGCCCTTACAGTCAGGTAGTGACCTAATATTAGAAAAAATGGAACGAAAATATAAGAGTCAATTTTTTTATGAAAAGATAGAAAAAATAAGAAAAGCTCGTCCTAACATTTCAATAGCAACAGATGTAATTGTTGGTTTTCCCTATGAGACAGAAGCTGAGTTTAAAAATACATTGGAATTTATTAAAAAAATTAAGTTTAGTAAGCTTCATGTATTTCCGTATTCTGTTCGAAAAGGAACAAAGGCAAGTACATTTCCTCAAATTTCAGATGCAGTAAAAAAGGATAGAACTAGAATATTACTTGATTTATCAAAGACTCTAGAAGAGTCCTATGCTAAAAAATTTATCCATCAAAATGTGGATGTGATTCTTGAAAAATCTACCTCCTTAGAGGAAATGATGGGACATTCTAGTAATTATTTAGAGATCTATGTTCCTAAGGATGAGATATATTTAAGAAAAAATGTATGTGTTTCTATAGAGTCTTATCAGGATGGCAAGCTTAGAGGTAGGATTTTAGAAGAAAGAAGCTAATTCAAACAAAAAAAAGAATGCTTTTTTAGAAAAAAAATATTTTTTTACAAAATAGCTTTATTTTTTCTAAAAATATCTTTACAATCGCTTTTGAATTATGTATAATATTATAGGAATTCGTCCTTGGAAGGAGGCTTAGTCATGCCAAAAACTGTTGTACGTGAAAAAGAAAGCATCGAAGATGCATTACGTAGATTCAAACGAGATGTTTCTAGATCTGGTAACCTTCAAGAGGCGAAAAAGCGTCAATATTATTTAAAACCTAGTGATGTTCGTAAACAAAAACGTCAAGAGGCACGTAAAAAATATAAGTAGAAGAGGGCATTTATGCCCTTTTATTCTTAGTAAAGGAGAAAACTATGAAAATATTTATGATGGGGGATTCCACTATGAAGTACAATAACATTTTTAGTTATCCCCAATTTGGTTGGGGCCAGGTGCTTCATTTATTTGCTAAAAATGAATGTTTGATTGAGGATCATGCTGAAAATGGTAGAAGTACAAAAAGCTTTATAGAGGAAGGTCGATTTGATAAAATATTATCAAAAATGTCAGCTGGCGATTATGTGATTTGTCAATTTGGACACAATGATGAAAAAAAGCAGGATAGCTCTAGATATACAGAGCCTTTTGGGACCTATCAGAAAAATCTAGCCTATTTTGCTGAAGAAATAGAAAAAAGAGGAGGGCATATTGTTTATGCTACCTCCATTACAAGACATAAATTTGAAAATGGGAAATGCATTAATTCTCATCAGGATTATCCAAAGGCTATGCTTGAATTTTCAAAAAAGCATGGCTATACCTGTGTGGATTTAAATCAGTTAACTATGAATTTATATACTAGACTTGGTGAGGAGGAGTCTAAAAAATTTCATATGATATTTCCTACTGGAAAATATGCGTCCCATCCTGAGGCAAAGGATGATCATTCTCATTTGGTTATGGAAGGTGCTTTAATGGTTGCAGAATTATTTGTACGTGAAATATTTAATACAGAGGACCCAATCAAGGAGTGCTTTTTAGATTTATCCAACAAAGAACCCATTGATGAACAAATGCTAGTTGATTAAGCCCGTTTTGGGCTTTTTATTTTTTTAACATAACCATATTCAAAGGATAGATCCTTATCACAGGTTTTCATAACATTAAAAATGATTCCCATCATAAACATTGAAATGACTAAGCTTGATCCTCCATAGGATACAAAGGGCAAGGTTACACCTGTCACAGGAATTAATCCAATAACTACAGCTATGTTGATGAATACCTGGATCATCAATAAAGAGGTAAAGCCAAACACTAAATAGCTGGCAAAGCTGTCCTTACTTGCTTTAGCTAGCTTATATCCTAAATAAATGAGAATAGCAAAGAGTAAGATTAAAAGTATGCCACCAAGAATTCCTAATTCCTCTACAATAATTGCAAATATAAAATCATTTCCAGGCTCAGGTAAATAGAAATATTTCTGTTTTGATTTAAATAGCCCATATCCAAACAAGGAGGCTGGTGAGATTGCATACAAAGATTGAATGATTTGAAATCCACTTCCAAGTGGGTCTTCCCAAGGATTTAAAAATGATATAATACGTTCAAGTCTGTAAGGTGCTGCTAAAATCATTAGGGTCAATCCTCCTAATGCAAAAATCATACCAATCACAATGTTTTTTAATTGAAACTCCCCTACAAATAGGAGCATAACAATACCCATAACCATAATTAATCCACTGCCAAAATCGGGTTGAAGTAGGATAAGACCAAATATAATTCCTACAAATAGCATGTAAGCATAAAAATATCGATTTTTCTTTAAAATGCCTTTATTTTTAGAAAGAAATTTTGCTGTAAAAATAATTAACCCTAGCTTCATGAATTCTGCAGGCTGAATTGAAAAATCACCAATTCCTATCCAAGAACGTGCCCCACCACGAACAATTCCTATTCCTGGTATCAATACAAGAATGAGAAGAAGCAAGCAAGCAAAAAAGATTTTATTTGCTTGTTTTAGCCAAAACTGATAAGGGATTCTAGAGGCTATTATAAAGCCTACGAATCCAACTCCAAAAAATAAACCTTGTCTTAAAAGATAATAATACGGATTTCCAGTTTTATATTCTGCCCAGATACTTGATGCAGAATAAATCATGACTAAGCCTACACCTATGATAATAAAAAGAACAGAGGTATATAAAATTAAATATTTTTTCACAAGCCTCACCAAAAAATTTTATGCGAGAAAGCTTGAAATTATTAAAAAAAATAGTATAATGATAATAATTGCGACTGAGTCGCAAAAGGAGAAAGCATGTATCAAACGAATCATCAAAGGGAAATCCTATCTTTATTTAAAAATCATCCTGAACAAGGTTACACAGGAGTAGAAATTGTACATTTGTTTAAAGAAACTATAAATAAAGCTACAATTTATCGTAAACTTAAAAATCTAGAGGAGAATAAAATAATAAGAAAAAATTATAACCCCATCAAAAAATGCTTTGAATATCAATTTTCTTCGGATTGTGAAAATCATTTACATTTGATATGCAAGCAATGTGGTAAAATCACACATCTAGTCTGTGAGGAGACTAATGGATTTATAGCACATATTTCTTTACAGCATGCCTTTGAAGTAGATAAACTGTCTACTACTATCTTTGGCTTATGTCAGGAGTGTAAAACCTATGCTTGATCTTTTATTAGATTCATTGCTAGATAGTCTAAAGGTATTTGGAGTAGCCTTCGTATTGTATTTTATTTTTTCTTTTCTTCATGAAAAAGTAACACAATTGTTTCAAAAGCATAAAGGTATATCTCCAGTCGTTGGGGCTACATGTGGCTTAATACCTGAATGTGGAATATCGATTGTTGGAGCTGATATGTATCAAAAGAAGCAAATCAGCAGAGGGACGATTTTGGCGATATTTTTTGCATGCTCTGATGAAGCATTATTTATCCTATTTAGTGATTATCATAAAATGATTTATATACTTCCTTTATTAGGCATAAAATTTATCTTTGCCTGCATTTTAGGCTATGTAGTTGATGTAAAAGCTTCTTCTTTAAATACTATAGATGAAGTAAAGCTTGATTGCTGTGAGCATGAGCATAAAGAAGAAACTTGGATACACAAGCATCTCCTTCATCCTTTTTCTCATTGTTTTACTATCTTCTTATATGTATTTATTATTAATTTATTTTTTGGTATACTGGTTTATACTATTGGAGAAGAAGTAATCTTAACCTTTCTAAAATCAAATGAATGGCTTTCCCCTTTATTTGCAGGTTTTATAGGTCTTATACCAAATTGTGCTTCCAGTGTATTAATGACAGAGTTATTTTTAATGAATGGTCTATCCTTTGGAGCTCTAGTGACAGGATTAAGTATCAATTCAGGTTTAGGGCTCATGTATTTGTTACGCTTTAAAGAAACGCGAAAGGATGCGTTATGGATGACTTTGATAGTATTTGGTTATGCACTACTTATTGGCTATTCTATTATGGGATTGATGAGGTTATTTTAGTATGCAAGAACTATATGAATTAGGAATAAATTATTTTAATAAAAAGAATTTTGTAGAAGCATTACGTTGTTTTTCACAAATAGATTATTTAGACAGCAAAAAATATGAAAATGATTGCATTGATCTTTTAGAGGATTTGATATATTATTCAAAAAGGAAACAGGCTTTACTTTATCTAGAATCCTTAGCATTTTATAAAGATTATTCTTTCTTTGTTGATGCTTACAAAAGAAGGAGAACCAATTTGATTTCTAAAATTTTAATGTTTGGAAGTGCTCTTATTGGTACAATCATCCTAATTATTTTAAGTCTAATGTAACTTCCTATAAATTTGACAATTTTCTTCCTTTTTTTGCCATTTTATTATAAAAATTATTAAGGGATTATTTATTTAGACCAGAACTTGAAGAAAGCAAAATTCTTCTAATTAATTCTATTTATTTCTTTATTAATTAAATTAAAGAAGATTTTATATCAGCAATTCGATTAATCCACACAAGTGGAGACATTCTCTTGCTAGTAAACTAATTAGTCTAAAAGTACCCTTATACTTAAGCATCTAATTTGATGCTTTTTTATATAAAAAGAAAAAGGATTTATTTCTCAACCAATCCATTAATTTTTATATGTCTTAAGCATACTGAAATAATACCTTCAAAAAAGGTTAGACGTACTGAAGTAATACCAATTTTAATGAAAATTGGCTGGAAATGAGCAGTTCAAATCCCATACACCCTAACATTAAAAACTATCCTTTTCGAGATACTTGTTATTTTCTCCCCATTAATACTCTTGTTTTATAATCATTAAGGAAGTTGATAACATCTGCTTTTTCAATCACTCTTTTATCCATTTTTAAGTTATATTTGTGCCTTTCTATTTTTAGTATTTTAGATTCATCTTTTATAATATTTTTAAATGTTTCAATAAAATAAGGAGTTTCTTTATCACTTCCATATATACAAATGAAATGTAATTTTTTTACAAAGGAATTCCATTTTTCTTCATTATGAGAAAAATAATCTTGCATTCTTTCTGAGATTATAAAAAACAATGATGATGGATTTCCACAATACATAGGAACAACAAATACAATTTTCATATAGTCATTAGCAGAGGCAAATAAATCATAAACATCGTCATAACGATATTTGCATATTGAATTAAAACACTCATAATTACATTTTGAACAGGGATTATAGAATATGTCTTTAAATAAAATCAACTTATCATTTTCTCTAAGTAAATAGTTTGCAACATCTTTACAATTTCCATCACTTCGGGCACTGAAAGAAACATACAATATTGAATCCTCATCTAAAGGACTAAATGATTCATTATGATTTCTATCAAATAATTCATCAATTTCCACTTCAAATTTTTTTATTAAAAGCATTAATTTATCATAACTGATTTCATTAATACCTTTTTCTATTTTATTTATAGTAGATCTAGAATTATATCCAAGTACTTTAGCAAATGCTTCTTGACTCAATCCTTTTTTAAGTCTAATCTCTTTTATTTTCTCTCCTAGCTTATTCATTTTCTATTCTCCTAATTGCTTTCACATAATTATCATTAAATAATTGTTTTTGTCTATTTGCTTCTTTATTTAGAATAGTTAGACGCTCATTTTGAGAAAGATTACTTTTAATTAATAGAGAATTATGATATTCCAAATTCGATAAAATTGAAAGTTCAATTGTTGTAGCATAATCTCTTATATTCCCATTTTTATCAGGGTTATTCTCGCGCCACTCTTTTGCTCTCAATCCAAATAATGCCACATTCAGCATGTCTGCTTCACTTGCATATACATAATTCATTTGTTTAGATGTTAGATTTATAAGAATTAATTTTTCTTTTATGGCATCTGTGTGAATTAAATAATTAAGTTTTGTTGATAATCTTTTCCCATGCCACTCAAGTTGTTCTGATTCTTGAATTTTTAGCCTTTGGAATTCTTTAATTATATATAATTTCACTTCAGGAGAAATCCAAGATGCAAATTCTAAAGCAATATCTTTATGTGCAAATGTGCCACTATTATATCTTCCTGATTTTACTCTTAATCCTATTGCATTGGTTAGAGTAATCCACTTTTTCGGAGAAATTGTAAATGCATTTTGTCCAGGCTTACTTTTAAACCCCTCGAAATCGGTGGGTTTAAAAGTTTCATTATTGATAGATTCCCATAATTTTAAAAAGTCTAATGTATCAACTCTTCTCATCCAACTAGCAATTACCATATTCGTGTCTTCATCATTCTTAATTCTTGCGATATCTGTTAAACTGATATAATCTTCGTCACTAATTCCTGTAATATTAATTATCCTATCTTTTACAATAATATTTTTCATTCTATACGCTCCCTATATAGTTTAATTATATAGCATTGTAGATTATAAATCAACAAAATTTTGTTTTAAATTAAAAAACAGATAATAGCAACGTATTATCTGAGTACGATTAAGATGGTGACCTGTACGGGGTTCGAACCCGATTTAGCAACTTTTTTAAAAGATTATATAAATTACTTGCTATTTAATTGCCTTTGCTTTTATCACTTGCATAACACCATTAATTATCACTACTTGCAAGTCCTTTACAATTAAAACTTCATTCATTGTTGCTTGATAATATCTTAGTGTTCTTTCACAAATTCCATATTCACTTTGCAAATGTTCTATGGTAAGTCTTTTTTTTCCTCTACAAGATCAATATAAAGTCTTATTATATTTACAGATTTCATTATTTCACCACCTTCAACTGAATAATACAACAAAATTCGGCAATTTTTTTGCCTTTTAAAAAATTATTTTATTTTTATTGAATTTAATTTAAAAGTAGTGTAAAATAATATTATGAAATAGTAAATTCTATTAATAAATTATTACATATAAATATTGAATTTTAAGGTGTCAAATACCGGGGGTTAACGGAGAATGGCACCTTATTTTTTAAAATTACGAAATTGCTTGATATTTCAATGTATTTTTGACTTACTATTCTCCATTAGGGGGGCTATTAGTGTAGCCCCCCTCTAAAGTTCTTGCTACACTTGAAAAAACGCATTTTTTACCTTCTTTTTTGGAGTGGAGCGAAAAAGATAAAAGGAGCATTTTGCAGATGCTCCTTTTATGTGCAGCTGATTCTCATCATTGAGTTTTCCTTTCAATCTACCCCTAAATCCCCATTCATGGGGACTTCCCTTCAATCAACCACCAAACCTCCAATCTTGGAGGCTTTTTTCTTGAACTGTTTTTCTTAACGCATGCAGATTTTCTTCTACCTGAAGCTTACTTGCGTATTATCATTCGATCTTGCAGGCTAAAGCTAACATATCCATCATTAAAAATCAAGTAAGAGTATTTTTTTATTTTCACAAAAACGATGAAAATAAAAAAATCTTCCTTTTTTTGCCAAAGCAAAAACCCATTGATTTTCAATGCGTGGTATGTTCCCCTATGGGCTGCCAGCTCGAAGGAAAATACGAAGTAAGAAATCTTAGGGAATGAAGAATATCTGCATGTTAAAAACAGTTCGCTTTTTTAGCCGCTCTCGGAAACCGAAGTAAGTTCCCTAGTTATTCTCTACTTAAGGTTTCTTGCTAACCCTTTGAGCTTGACATGAAAGGAGGTGAAAATTGTGTTAGTAGTATTAAAAAAAGAGGATGCCGAAACCATCCTCAACCTAAAAACCACTACTATTGCAGACCTTCAGCATTATATGTTGAATGGTTGGCACATAGTAGAATATTTACATTATGGATTATAACATAATGTAGATTAGTTATCAAGTAGTACAATCTTTAAAATTAGATATTTCTAGTTTTAGAGATTGTCTCTTGATAAGGAATTAATATCAAAGGCAAAAAGATTGCAGATAAAAATTATAAAATCTTACAAAAGGAAGGCTTAAAATATGAAAAAACAAGATGTATTAAAAATATTAGAACAAGAATTTTTTTATCAAAGAGAGAATTATGATAACTACTATAAAAAAAATGATAATTTGTATAGTTATTATTATGGTGGAATGATTGCGGTAATATCTATTTATTCGCAATTAAATGATTCTATTAATCATGATCAAGCTAAAATAATTCTTACAAAAGCTTATTATGAGCATCTTAAAATTAAGGAGAAAAAATAAAATGAGTCAAGCAATAAGAGACTATGGATTCACATATTTTTCTATATCAATGATTAATAAAAAATTTTTAGAAAACAATGATATTTTAATGAATGTAAAAGAATTCAAAGAATTTGTAAAAACACAACCATACAAAGTTGCTTTAACAGGTGGAGCAGGTTATTGGAAACACTGCAAAATATGGAACATAGAGAATATAAAACTTAATCTTCCAAAAAAATATCTACGTCCCAAAAAATATGAAATCTATTAAAGAGCAGTATTAATTGAATAAATTAAAATAAGCCAGGCATAATAGGCTCCTGGCACCTTATGCAATAAAAATGTGTGCTGTATGCAGAAGGCAATATAATTATAAAATAGGAGGTCCTTAAATGCAAGACTTTACCCAAGAAAAAAAGATGCTAAAATACTGGTATTGCACCTTTAGCACCTTAAACCAAATCTTATCTGGAGAATTTAAATCAAAAACAAGTAAATATCTTATATGCATTCAAGACACCTTAGAAAAATTAAACAGCAAGGATCCTAATTTAGATTATCAATTTATTATTGGATGCTATAAACTAAATATAACGGTTTTCAATAATTTCCTTAAATTAATTTTAAAATCTACTTGTATTTCTTGAAAAAATCACATATAATAAAAATACAAAGGTTAATCAATGATTACCCTAAATATTGTTCATGAAACAATCGCTAGAGCGTCAATTCAGCGGTTGTTTTTCTTTTTGATTAGAAGAACTATGAATCTAACCAGGCTTAAGAAAACATTCAATATAGCCAAAATTAAGGTGATTATAGCCATTAATCCTTTTTATCCTTTCTATAGAGTCTAACATAAAAATATATCACCTCCAAAAAAGGGCAACCACTTATTTTAATTAACCTTTGCAATTAGTAATATACCAAATTTTAAGGCAAATTTCTTGCCTTATAAAACATCAAATAAAGTTATTTGTCTTGATTCTATTATTATAGTTTTTTTTCTTTTAGCAGCTGCATAAGAAAAAAACCATATTTTTTCTAAATCATCATAATCCAAAATTACATCATCAAAATCATAAACAGGACATATTATAGTATTGATTGGTGTGCATATTAATTCTAATAATACATCTCTAGATCCTTTTTTTTGAATAGAAACACTACAAACCTTCAATTTAACTATGTTATCCCATTTAGAAATATAAAATAATTCTTGATCAATTAGTTCTACTACATAAGAAAATTTGTAAATAGGATTCACAAAATCCTTTATATCTTTTACATACATAATTTTTCCTTTCCTTTTTCCACTCAAGTGGAAAATCAATTTAAAATGGCAAAAGATATCGTAATTTAAAAGTTTTAACCTCTGATTCTAACTGCTTCATATATTCATCAATATCTGATTGAGTTAACTCATAAAACAAACCAGACTTCCAATTTTTCCGCCTATAATTATTAATCATCGAAATATCCTTTTCAGTTATACGATCTCTCTTTTCTTTTAAATAATTAAGCTTATCTTGCATTTCTTTATAAACCTTTCCAGCTCCTGAAAAAACCCAATCATCATCCTCATATGCATTTGCAATCTCTAATATGATATCCATTCGAGAAAGCGAATACGTTCTCCAGGATACTTTAGTTTCAATCGTGCTTTCAAGAACTGGACGTAAACTAAAAGAAGTTCCTTTTACAAAAGTTAAAAATTTTTCCCATGATGGATATACATCTAACTTTCTAACATCCTTCATCTCACTTTTTTTACCATTATAATAAGAATGCTTTAAAGTAAGCAAATTCTTTAACTGTTCACATGAAAATTTACCAATATCATTTAATTTATTTTTTATCATAAAATAAGCTAAATTATCTGCGGCATCATGTCTGAAACGCATCTCAAATCTAGTCCAATACTCCCCTTCCCAAGAATCATTTTTATTTTTACGTTCAGCTTTCTTATTATAAATACAAAGCTGTTTATCACTTGTATTTTTTCCAAAATACAATGAGCAAGGCTCTTCATCAACATCAATATCTTTATAATTATTTTTTCGCAAAGCAGAATCATTTAAAAAAGGAATACTTCGAAAAGAAGAAGTATATAATCCCTTTGCAACTAGATCAAGTATTTTAGAAAGCTTAATTACATCACCTTTCATATCATCTATTGCAATATCTATACGTGTAAATTTACCTCCATGAGATTCAACCCAAGAGATAATATTTAAATAATCAATATTTCCATTAGATAAAAATTCAATCTCTCTACAAGCTTGTCCTTTTAATTCCACCATTAAAGAATCATATTTTTCCTCTGACTTTACCCTTTCATCCCAATCAATTATTTTCTTCATAGCATTACGATCTCCACCAAAACGAATAATTATATTTTCTCCTAAAGAAAGTTGATATTGATATCCATCATGTGCCCAGTCAGATATTTGACCATAATTAACACTAGTCATATAAAATAAATTAGCTATTTCCTCTTGAATTTCTTCAAAAGCCGATCTAACATCAATTTGACTTTCTAAAGGAATCGTAAAGGACATATAATCCATATGGATTTGAACATCATCTATTTTTTCCACATATTACACATCCTCACTTTCTTCAGAATTAAATTGTGCTTGAACAATTTTTGAATAATTTCTTAAACCTGTTTTAGAATATTCTATTAAATCTGGTTCTAAACTTGTCCATTTTTCAAGCATTAATAAATTTTGTTTTATTCCTTTTTCTTTATAAAGCACGCTCTTTAAATCATCATAAAACTTTTTAAAAGGTGTAGAATTATATATTAAACCTCCTTCATGATCAAAATCCATTACATTTAAAGAATAATGTATCATCTTTGAATTTCTAAATTCATCATTTGTAGCATACTCAGCATATATTTTAAAATATTGAAATTTTTCAAAATGAGAAACAATTTTGTTTAAAACAAATATTACATATTTTATTAATTGATATAGAAATCCAACATTATTCTTTTTATAAACTACCTGTTTACGTCTAGAAGTCCACTTTTTTTCTGTTTTAGGACGATACCCTAAATATGCTAAAACAAGCTTTAAAAGTTGATTATAAAACCATAGAATAGGTTTATAAATTAATTGAATTAAAAACGGCATACATACTTTTTTCTTCTCTAAATGATAATATCCACCTGCTACACCTCTAATACGTTTAATACCCTGATCCTTATCTTGACCATCTAACCAGGCTGAACCGTGTCTTTCTAATAAATGTGATAGAAGAGCAAAAAAGGCAAATGTTCCATCGTCTCCTACTGTCTTTTTGTCATCATGTGAATTAAATTCCTTATCATATTCAGGAAATATCAATGTCATATCTGGCTCATATGGGAAAGAATCAAGCTTCTTAAAAAATCTCATAGAATCTATAGAACCAATCCGACAGAAAGAAGAATAATAAGGATCTTTTATTGGAATTAACCCCACAATATTCGTCCCTCGATAATATTCATTAAAAAACATTCTTGATATTTCAGAATTAACAAAATTATACAAATGAAATAAATCAAATAAGATATTAGGAGCTGATTTTATTACATTATCTAATTCTTCTAATTTAAAATCTAAATAAAATATTTTTAATAATACCCTAATCTTTGCGAAATTAAAATTAGGATACTTTATTTCAAACTCTGCCATTGATTTTTCATATTCATCTAAAAAAATTTCAGTAGATGCTAATGCAGCTTGAGCAAGCGTTAATGTTTTTCCTGCTCCAGGTTCACCATCAATAACATTTACAGTTGCAGAATTTGCAATTAATCTTTTAAAACAAGCCCAATTCCTATTACACTTTTTAAAGGCTAAATGCTCAACTACTTTTAAATATGTGAAAATTAAAATAAATGATAAAACAAATTTATTTCCGTTTAAAACAAAATCAATTATTTTTACAAGCAAAAATTTAAATAATTTAAACAAAACTAAATATGATGTAAAATCAAACACGTTTACTAAATATATTATTATAAAAATAATTGTTTCAAATAAAAATAATAGCCCAAAACCACTACACGTCAATATAACAATTCTTTTTGATTTTTCCTTTATAAAATCATATAATAATCTTATTTCTTTAACAATAAAGCTTACCAAACAATTTAAAATCCTTGCTCCTAAACTTACTTTATATTTTTTATTTTTGCCATTTACCCAGAAATTAAAGAATATTTTTATTATTAATATTAAAGGAAATAATATGGATGCTAATATCCAAAAAGTCATAGAAGTAAATAAACCAAAAATTCCTTTAACAAATTTTTTTAAATAGCTTACAAAATTACTGAAGAAATCTCCAAAAGAAGCAATAATACTATTATAATTATCATCTAAATTTGGAACCTCATAAAAGGCTATTAAACTGCCTTTCTGAGCCATTTCTATAATTCTAATAGAAATATACCTAATACAAAAACAAAAGCAAAAAAGGGATAATAAAATAATGATTATCCAATATACTTTTTTTCTCATATTTATTACCCCTTTCTTAAATTTTATTTATCTCTTATTTTTTTGATTAATTTATATAAACCTACTCCTAATAACACAAGCAAGAAGAAACTTAAAATTGTTAAAGGAATTGATAAAGCTAAATTTCCTTTATACTGATCTACAAAATTAGGTTTTTCTTGTTCAATAGGTGGAACTTTAGAAATATCATCCCCTACAACCTCAATCTTGCTTTCAAGAATTTTACCTTCAGTCATTAATCTCAAGGTATAAAACCCTGTTGCTGCATCAAGCTGTTCAAAATATGCTGAAGCTACCTCAACAGCTTCGGATTCTTCTAGAGTTAATTGTCCAGTTCTAATAAAGTAATTAATAACCTGTTCCTTTGTGATTTTATCCCCTTGATTTACAATCATAATATAATCTGGATCAATTTTAATCGAAGGCATGTCCTTATCCTCATTTAGAAATGGGAAAATCTTTTCAATGCTATTGCCTGCAGAGTCTGAAGCTACCACTTTAATTCGATACGTGCCAGCTACTTTTTTATGATTTAAATAATCGTCTAAATCTATCAATTCAAAGTTAGTGATATTCCCTTCCTTTTCATCTGTTACTGTTACGTATGGTCTAAAGGAATCTAAGGTAAAATCATCCAGTGTAGTGATTTTTAGATTCTCAGGAACAACAAGGAATGGGGCCACATCATCAATTACATTAATGATAGAGGTTGCTGTGGCTTCATTCCCCTGTTGGTCTAGAACCTTTGCTGTTAAAGTATGCTCTCCTAATTGCTGATATGTGCTAGTGTAATTGTCCTCAACCCACTTAAAAATCAATTGATCCTTTGGAGTATAATTATCTGAATAGCTAAACAATGCTTTCTTTTCAGCTTCAGTTAATAGCTTTTTATAACTTACATTAATTGTCTTTCCTGTAATTGTTGGATCTGTATAATCGACCACATGGGCATAGTACATTTTAGTAGTAGTATTGCCAGCATTATCTGATATACTAACCTTAAAGCTATATGTACCACAAGCTATCTTTCCATTCGTAAGGATATAGGTATTATCTGTAAATGTTAATCTAGAAGTAATATCCCCATCGGTTTCATCATGTGCAGTAAATCTACTTTTGATTTGTTCAAAGGTAAGTGGATTATCTACATTAATATAGATGTTTTCTCCAACAATACTAGGAGCTGTATTATCTAAATATGGTGTTTGTTCTGAAGCAGATAAAATACATGTGCAGGATAGCATTTTTAAAAATAAGTAATCTAACTCCTTATCATAGGAAACATTATTATAGATTTCATCCTGATCGATTTTAATTTCATTAATAAACATCCCATCATCAAACCACATGGATGATAATTTCGAAAAATTTTCATTTTTTTCTAAAGATTGTTCGATTGCTAAATCCTCAATATTATCTAAAGAACCATTTGCCGAAATAATCTTCCCATTTTGAATATCGGATTCAAAAATTGTAGGATAGTCTACACCATAATTTAAATCAATACCATATCCACCTAAAATTCCATTTGTGAAGCGAATAGTAAAATTAAACATAAACCAGGATTGATAGCCATTAGGATCCTCTGTAACAAATTCTCCCACTGCTTTTATCACAAAGCTTTGTTTATCTGTCTTGCTTAAAGCATAGGTTTTCAATTCATTATTTAATAGTAAATTTAAACGATCAATATCAAATGCTTTGGTATGTAACCATTTTAAATTAATATTAGAATCCATCATATCTAGCCAACATTTATTAATTCCTTCTGTAGATACTGTAGAGTTAACAGAAGACATTTTCATTTTATTAGCTTCAATACTTGCTTCTTTAATGGTATTACATGAAGCTAATCCTATTAATCCTGTAATTACAAATAAGAATAGCCATAACTTTTTAATTAATTTCATATTTTTCAATTCCTTTCTTTTGTTTTAAATATATTTTTCATGATTTCTGATGGAAAATCCGTTTCATTTATGTTCATTAAGTTTGTGAAGGTTGCTGTAGAGGAAAGCAAATTTTCAGGGTTTAAATTTAGCTTATAATTAGAAAACATAAACGTCTGTTCTAAGCTCCATTCCCTATAATCTGTCAAATCATATTCTTTAGAAGTTACCCAGGAGTATTTAGAATTATAGATTCCAACAAGATGAAATACATTATTTCTATATTCGTAAACCTCAGCTAATCCATTTGAATCCCCTATTAAATTACCACTAGAATCTCTTAATGGATCTGCCCAAACGTTAAGGTAGAATGTCTTTTTATCTAGTGTTTTTTCGTTTAAAAAATCCACCGCAAATAACAACATATCAAGTGGATCCTCATGATACTGACTTACATACTCTCTATAATGTGCATCCCATATATCATTAAGCGGATGTTTTCCATAGACAGCTTTATCATAGTTGTATGTGCAATCTGCAATCGCTTTTAATCCTTCTAAAGAGATAAGTTTTACTTCACCCACTGGAGCTGTAGTTTCGTCCTTGATTTCATCAATTTGAAACAGATCTGTAAATAATGAATCGCAAATCTTTTGAATGTCTGAGGCTGTATATTTAGCTACAGATATTCCAGTTAGATTGTTATCACTGTCTGTAGTAACAATATCATCTACCTTCTCATTTCCCATATGATAAATATATTCCAAATCATAATCTTTCCATGGATTAGCTTCTCCACCCTGTTGGAGCTTGATTGTGGCTTTACTTTTATTTGTTACCTGAAAAGTAGAACCTAATAGCTTCTGAGAAGCTTTACCATAGGTAGTAATACCTTCAGAATACTTACCAATCAAATCACCGTTATACCATTTCAATTCGATTTCTTTAATTTTGGCTTTAGGTATATAATCTGGATCATATTCAAAAGAGCTTTCTTTTTCAAAAGTGAAGGTTACATAAATATACATTGATTTCTTTAAATCATTTTCCAGGTTAATATAAAGGTTTAACTTTTCCTCTACAGCATTCGTTTCGAAGATTCTAAGAGATCTATAGGCATCCTGATAAAGCTTTGTTACCTCTTTAGAGCTAGATAAGGTCTTATCTGTAAAATAGCTGTTAAAATTAATTTGATTAATACTTAATACTGTTTTAGAATCCTCATTAAAAAGATTATCAGAGGTCAATTTAGACGTGTCTATAATTCCTTCCATTTTGGAAAACAAATCTTTTATAAAATCAATTGGTTTCTTGAAGATATTTGTAATATTATCTTTTTCTTCTTTAGGCGCTACTGCATATGTAATCCCTCCAGCAATAATTAGAATTAATAATATTGAAAATAATATTTTAAATACTTTTTTCATCTTTTTACCTCTTGAATAAATTAATAATTTTTTTAAAAAAACAAATAAAAACCATAAAAATAACAATTCCTATTATTAAAGAAAATATTATTGTAATCGTATCTAAAATCTTATTTAAAGTCTCTGATGCCGTTTTGAAGAAGGATGAACTTTCTATTTGGCCAACAAATTGATCCTCAGGCTGAACTAAATCTTTTCCTGTTTCATCTTCAATAATTCCATCGGCACCCATAGAATAATCATCTAGAGGATTTCCATTTGCGTCATAGATGCCTTTTAAAACACCATTCTCATCATACAGTGGATGGGCTCCGGCTGGCATAAATGAGCTTGCCACCTCATTTCCTGTTTCTGGATCTAAATACCAAATATAAAGATAAACTATTTCAGAAACTTTAAAATTCCACATCCATTTAAAATTACATTCCTCAAAGTCTGTTTCAGCTTTATCAAAATCTTTAAATTTTTTTTTAAAACAAATATTATTATCTCTTTCTGTACATATTGTAAACTGTCCATCTTTAGAAAGTACATTGCCCATTGTGAACATATGATCTTGAAACCCTTTGTCAGATATATCTTTATTTCTTGTATATTTTTTACCATCAATAATATAACTAGCTTTTAATCTGGTCACATTAGTAATAAAATTACCTTTTTGATCTGTAATACGGATATAAGAAACTGTTCTAATCCCTCCAAATGGCGTAATTTTTCCGTAAATATTCCAATATTTAACATTTGCCTGAGTCCACTCAGTATTATATATTGATGGATCCTCTCCAGGCGCTAAACCTATTGAATCTGCATAAGTTGTCACCCCTTTTAACGAAAAAGAAAATAATCCTATTATCATTAAAAGAAGAACAGTTATTTTTTTGTTTAATTTTCTTTTCAAATTAATTTCCCCTTTCTATGGTGCATTCACACCTTCCTTTTTTCCACTTGAGTGGAAAATATTATTTTTATAGACGACTTGTCCTTTTACCATTTTTAAAAGTGCTAGCCGTCTTTCAATTATTCCTTTTACAAACGATAAATTTTGTTCTTGTTTTTTTGAACAATTAATATCATTTGCAAATCCATGAAACTGAACAATGTCCAAACGCATATTTAATTGTAAAGTGAATTGATTATCTAAAGATTTATCCTTATTAGAATCAACATAAACAATAATTGTGTTTTTATCTAAATATCTTTCATGATATTTTGCAGAGAATAAGCATTGCTTTAATTTTCTTCCTCTTATTTTAAAACTAATAGCATTTTTAGGTAGACTAAAAATATATCCTGCTTCTTCAAATTCTAATAAGGAATATGCTTCGCTTAAATTAATAAATTTTAATTCATTCACTTTAATTTCCTCTTCATTAAAACGTTCAACTAATTCATCATGAGCAACATCTAATTCTTTTGGATATAAAATTCTTTTATCCTTTAAATCTAAATTTAATTGTTTAGCCATTTTTATATAATCATCATACAAACTAAATGGTTGCTTAGACAAATATTTAACCATATCATGAGTTATATATTCTTTACGAACAGATAAATAATTCAACAAATGAATATCCTTAACATATGGTTTTCCTAATTTTAAATTTACTCTATAATAGCAAAAATCTAAAACATTTTTACCTACAGAAGTATAAATTTCTTTAAATAGCTCATATCTGTATTTTAAATAACCTTTATTAGTTTTTAAACAATCTAAAAGACTACTGAAAAAATCAGAAACATTATTTGTCCAGCAATATTTTTCTAACTTATACAACGTTTCTAAATTCGGATAAATATATAAACTTCTTAAAAAAGGAATAATTTTATAATTATAAACAAAATCCTTTTCTATTTGTTTTATGTCAAGATATTTCAAAAATTTACTTTTAATATTTGTAGTTATATATAAACCTCTTAAAAAGAAAACCTCTTCATATTTCCAATGATAAAATATATTTTGTTCTTCAAATGGATATCTAACATTCTTTGCATATGCTTCCTCAAAAGGAAATATATACTTATATCCCATATGAGCTTGATAAACATTAATGTTCATGAAACAATTCTTATTTGATATTAAATCATAAACCTCAGTTGATAATTTAAAAAAAGATTCTTTAAATTTCAAATATCCAGACTTAAAATCATAATAATGTGTTATGCAATACGTTTGATTAATTAAACAATTATCTTTATAATCCAAAATATCAAAAATAAATCGAATGATTCTTTCTTTCTTTACTCTATTAGAAATTCTTTCCACAAGAATAGATTTACCACATTCAAAACAATTTACTATCCCAGGTTCAGAAACATATCTTGATTCGTTTGCTAAAACTATTTTTTTACATCTAGGACAATAACAACGTTTTTTATATAAAACGGAATTTTTAATTTGCTTTTCAGCCTTATTCATAAGATATTTATAGACCTTTGGTTTCTCATAAATAAGAGAAGTAGTAAACTTTTTTAATTCATCTCTATTCACGAAAAAATATCCTCTAAAGAAACTTGAAAATCATCTATAGTTTTACTTTCTTTTATTTCTAAATATTCAAATGCAAGCTTCTTAAAACCATCAAATGGATCAATACAACAAACGCCCTTTGTTTGATTTTTCTTCGCATAAGAATACATGTAATCATACATTCCAGATACACTTTTATTTTCTGATATTTCAGCATCTGCGGGAATGTGCATTTTAAAACACTCTAATATTTGTTTAAGCATTGAATTATCAGAATCTTGTATATCTTCCTCTTGAAGCCTTAAAAAATCATTTTTTGTCATGTTTTATACTCCCTTCAAACAATTTGTTCAAAGCAATAAAACATTTGCTTTGAAAATCAATATCTAAAAATTCAAATACCATATTTTTTGTTTCTTTTATCACTTTTTCGAGTAAATTAAATTGAGCTTTAAATCGATTATAATCTTCATTAGAACTAAGAGACACTTTCTTTTTTAACGCCTCTATACTTGCTTCTAAATTTCTTTTTTCCTCAGTAGAAGATTTAAGACTTTTTTTAAGTTCATTAATGGTTTCTTTATCAGATGAATCCTTTAGCTTTTCAAGTTCAGAAGAAAGCTTTGCATTATTCTTTTCAGCTTTAGAAAGTTTTTCTTCTAAATCTTTAATTTTTGTTTCATCAAAAATTGGAACTTCCTTTATAACTTCCCTTATCTCAGGAGCTCCTGGATCTACTTGTAAAGCTTCTATATCCATTTGTAATTGAATTATAATCGCTTCCTTATCTTCATCAATCTTTTTTAACTCATCAATTTTAGATTGAAGTTCTTTAACAGTCATCTCAGAAACATTGTTTTCTTTTACAAATTCCTTGATTTCTTTTTCATCACCGATAGAAGCTAACATATTAAATTTTGTAATCCCTAAATTTCCACTCGAGTGGAAAAAATCAGGACTATATGTTTCATATAGCTTAATATACTTATAAACTTGTGATTTTCCCATTCCATATACTTCTGAAGTATATTCATCCAAAGTCTCATATCCAGCAACTAAATATTTTTTAGTTTCATTTAATTGCTTAAGAACACCTCCAAATTCATATCCATATAAAGAAGAATATGTTGCAGCTTGATAAGCCTTATTATGAAGTTCTAAAAATTCCTGCTCATCATTAGTTAATTCTTTTTTTGTAATTATTAAATCTAGTTTCATTTCCTTTTCCTTTCTACACACAGCACACAATTTTAAATATAAAAAGAGGCCCGGAATCTTAAAGGATTCCAAGCCATCTCTACTAAAGCATTTTTACCTCATCATTATCTAATTCTTCTAAAGGTGTTATTTTTTCTAATATAACATCTAAAGCAGTTTTAGAATCACTACATGAATCAAGCAACATTTCAGTTTTAAGCGTTGATATAAAATCACTTATCCTAATTCGATCAGATATCAATACTTGACACCTAATATATGGAAGTCCATTACTTCCAACTCCATAAGTCAAACGAGTTCGTATATTTTGTTTCAAACTGGTATTTTTTCCACCTAAAACAGTTAATAAATTATTATTGTGATAATTTATATATTCTACTTGCTCATCGCTTAACATAAGAAGTAGTTCAATCTTTTTTCCTACCCCATTAGTTATAGTCTTATGGAGCCTATAATAGGAACTACTACGTCCTGACATCTTTTCAATCAGCCATGGTTCAACAACATAATCAAGAGTATATTTTTCACCCTCATTGTTTGTTAATTCAACTGGATATATTTTCTTTCCTCCAGCTATTAATTTTTCATTTTGAGATGCAACTACTGCATCAATCTTTTTTAAATCAAAATTCATTTTTTATTTTCCTCTCTGCACACAGCACATAATTTTATTTTTTTTTAAGTCAGACGTCTGACTATTTTACTTTTTCCCATAAAGTTTTAAAATTTCATCACTAGAAAGATTTTCTTTAGTCTTTTTGAAATGATCTGCATGATCTTGATTTGATTCTAAATAACCCACTCTACAGCCATCACCAAATGCATCTTTCACTTCTTGTGGAGCATTCTTATAATCTATCTTAGATAACTTTTTAGTTTCAACTCCAATTGGTTCTCCAGCCTCATTTCGTTTGACTTTTTTAACTTCACGAGTTTTTAACTCATTTGAAATTCTTTTTCCTTCTCTAAATGGATTTCTAGGTTTTCTATTTTTATAAGCCATTTTTTTCACCACCTTTCTTTTTATTTTGTAGTAAACCAACTCCAATTTTAACTATGGAATATGATCACGTGGCTTGAACATTTTCAACACCCTTTCTTTTTAATTTCAAAATAAGGACATTCTATTTCCTTATCGCCTTCAGCAAATTTAATTTTTTGCTGAAGAACAACATTAACAATTTGAATAAAAGAAAATTCATCTTTCAATACGATTAAATGCATCAACTCATAAATAGTTATTTTTTCACTAAGATCCTCTACTATGATATTCTTTTTATTTTTAATTACATCTAAAACTTTCTTTTCCAATTCTTTTAAATTCATTTTCCAACTTTTTAAACCTCAATATAATAATCATCTTTAATTTGTGCAAGTATAGAACGAAGTTGAAGTTTCAAATAAACTATTTGATTTATTAAACAATTGTAACCTAAAACCTTTTCTTCTCTATTAAAAGGACAATCATCACAACTAAAATCACCACAATAAATAGGACTATCTTCGCCACCAATAGCGCCAACTTTCATATGAGCAGTAAGCCTTCCTAAAGCTCGCTTTTCATCCTCATTCAATGTAACAACAACACTTTTTTTTATTTTCATAAAGCATTTACCTCTTGAATGGATGATTTTTCAACAACAGAAGGAGAATTATCTAATAAAATAATTTTATTTTTTTCGTCTAATTCCTCTAAAATTAATTTAATTTCTTTATCAATTGTTTTTCGAGATTTTAATTCATCTTGATATACATTAGAACCGAATGCTTTCATTACCTGCATAAGAGCATATTTCTTACTGATCAAATCATAAAGAACAACTGTATCTATTTCTTCATCCTTTTTTACATCATCTATATCTCTTAATGTCATAAGTATTACTTCAGTAATTGCTTCAGTTAATTTCAAAGCTTCGTAATCAGTCAGCTTAAATTTATATTTACGTTTCTTAGACTTATTTTCTTTTTTTAAAAACATTATCTATACCTCCTGTTTTCCATATTAATAGATAATCTACAATCCAAACATGCTTTTAATCTTATATCCAAACCAAACAAACAAAACAATTAATCCTATTCCAATAAGAATAAATATCGTATTCCATACTATTTTAAAAAAACTTCATCTCTACACCTCACTTTTTCCACTCGAGTGGAAAATATCACTAAAAATTTTAAATACTCCAGGAACATTAACGTTTTACATACAACACACATATTTTTAAAAGAGAAGATATGAACAAAAGAATTCCTGGAGTATTTTATAAAAGGCAAAATTTTTGCATTAAAAAGTTTAAACGTACTTTAAAATATGTTATAATTACTTTGGTGAAATAATGAAATACTTACTTAAAGTCTCTTTTTATATGCAGACTACCTTTTTATGTTGTAAAAAGGTTCTTTTTACTTTTTACAAATGTAAACAATTGTTTACAAAAACATTATATCATTAAATAAAACGAAAGTAAACAATAATTTACACTTTTTCAAGAAAGGAGAAAATATGCTGACTGAAAACTTGATATTTCTATTTGAAAAAGAAAAAAAAGAAACAGGCAAATCTATCGCAGAAATATGTAATTGCATTGGAATAACAAAGCAAAATTATAATAGATATAAAAATGGGTCAGAACCAACTGCTACTTTTTTTTATAAAATTGCTAAATATTTTAATATTTCAATGGAAAATTTACTTATCACAGACTTATCAAAACAAAATTAAAAAAAAGAAGAGGAGTTAAAATAATGAAAAAGAATGAAAAAATTTTCAAAAACAAAATCTATTATATCATTCTTCCTAATAGTGAAATTAATATAATTCCAGCTACAGTAAAAAAAATTAATGATAAATACCTTTGCAAATCAATATCTGATTCTCCTGGTACTATAATTTGTGATGCTTGGCAAATATATAGTGATTTATTTGAATTGTTTAAAATGTATATTTTTCAAAAATATTCTTGGGAAATGTCTATCAAAATCACTAAAGAAATCAAGAATGAAATGAATACAAATTTAAAAAAAATATTTTCTCAAAAAAAAGCTTTAGCAGATATGGCTTTTGTAAAATATATGAAACAATTCTTAGATGAAAACGACATTTTTCACATTTAAATAATAAAGGCAATTATCTTGCAAAACATTTTTATATAATCTTTATACACAAAATATTTAAGGAGATTATAAAAATGAATTCACAAGAAATTTTAACTCAATTTGCAAATTTAATTTACAATACTAAAACCAAACTTTCAATTAATCAAGCCTATTTTAATATGCTTGAATATTCTAAGACTAGATGCAGAGCTGGAACTATTGAATACTATCAAAAAGTTTACAACAGCTTTAAAATGTGGTTTTCAGATAATAATATCAAATTTGTTGAAGATATTAATAAACAAAATCTAACTAGATATGTTTCTTATCTCAAAACTGTCAAAGAATATAAAAACAGTTCTATTAACAAACATATCGAAGTTATTAAACACATTTGTAAATACAATTTTGATAATGAGCTTAGTTCAGCCAACAACATTAGTAATTTCAAAAAATTAAAAAATGATACTTTAGAAACTATTACTATTCAAGAAAAACAAATTTTTAAAATTTTGGATTACTTGAATAATCTAAATCTAAAAAACATTGTTACACTAAGAAATGTTTTAACTATTTTTTTATTAAAAGATACAGGAGCACGCATCAATGAAATATTGCATATAGAATGTAAAAATATTTCACTTGAAACTAATCGTATTCTTTTATCTTTTACTAAAACTGGTTATCCTAGAAAAGTATATCTTTCTTCTAGAACAATCGAATTATTAACTGATTATCTATCTAGACCAGAATTAGAAGATAGTAAATTTCTTCTGATTAATTTTCAAACAAAAGAAATTGTTTTTAAATCAACTATTTATTTCTTTATTAATCAAATTAAAGAAGATCTAAATATCAATAATTCGATTAGTCCTCATAAGTGGAGACATACTCTTGCTAGTACTTTAGTTAATCAAAACGTAAATGTTTCTATCGTTCAAAAAGTATTAGGACATACCTCACTTGAAATTACTAAACGCTACCTTCATGCTGAAGAAGATTTTATTTCAAAAAGCGTTCTTAATGTCTTAGAACAAAAAAAAGATACAAGTTGCTAATACTTGTATCTTCACCTAAATATATCTATAAATTTCTCAAAACCCCCATAGCGTTGGGATAGAAAATTTATTGATATATCAATATTTTTATGGTGACCTGTACGGGGTTCGAACCCATAAATGCATGCGTGAAAGGCATGTGTGTTAACCGTTTCACCAACAGGCCATTTTTATATTGCTTTTTAATTATATCATAAAAGTACTTTTAGTCAACACATTTTTTATATTTTTGAAAAAAAGTATAAATTTATTTTTTGAAAACACTTACAATTTTTAATTTTTAATGCTATAATAAAATTGTAATTATAAGGAGGAGCATATCATGAAATATGTTATAACAATAAGTCGTGAATATGGAAGTGGTGGTAGATTTATAGGTAGGCTTATAGCTGAAAAGTTGGGGATCGGCTTTTATGATTCAGAACTTTTAACTAAAGCATCTGATTTATCAGGAATTTCAAAAGCCTGTTTAGAAAACTATGACGAGACAAAGGAGAGTGCTTTTTCTTATGCACAGGGCTTATATGGTATGGATATGTCATTAGGACAAAAGGTATTTTTAGCTCAATTTGATGCGATTAAAAAAATAGCTGCTCAGGAATCCTGTGTAATCGTTGGGCGCTGTGCAGATTATGTATTAAAGGACAATTCGAATGTGGTAAAAGTTTTTATTTGTGCACCACTAGAGGATAAAATTGAACGTGCAGTTACCTATTATAAAATTAATCCAGCTAAGGCTGCAAGTATAATATCTAAGAAGAATAAGAAGAGAAAATCTTATTACAATTTTTATACAGATAAGGAATGGGGAAAACCAGATTCTTATGACTTGTGTATCAATTCAAAAAATGGAATAGAAACAGCTGTGGAAGCTATTTGTGCTTACACAAAAAGACGATTTAATTTGGAATAAAGAATTGCTCGCAAAAGGCGAGCATTTGTTTTGTATAAAGGAGAAGGTAAAATGGGATTTAAAGCATTAGATTATAGTGTTAGTGTTATTGCTATTAAGAAAAAGGAAGAGCTTTTAGGTATGACTTGTGCTTGGGCTATGCAAGTGGACTATGATAAAATGGTCTGCTTACTTGGTGCTCAAAGTCAAACTGGAAAAGCCTTAGAGGTTGGAGATATACTTGGTATTTCTGTATTAAATAAGAAACAAAAGGATTATGCTATTAAATTTGGTGAAGGACATTCTAAAGAAGGTAATAAGTTTTTAGATATAAAATATATCCAAAAGGAAACGGCACTATTGCTTCCGAATTCAACACGTATGATGATTTGCAAAGTTGAAGAAATTTTCCATTTAAAAGGAATTGAAGAAGATAGTTTAATATATGTGAAAATTATAGAGAAGGAGGAAAATGGAGAGGATTTTCTTCATTATAGTGATCTATAATGTTTACAGTAGATTTGCATCTTAAAAAGGAAACAATCTCTACTGCACTATATAATTTAAAAGAACAAATTAAACTTGCTAGAGCCACTAAAGAAAAAATAATTTGCTTCATAGTAGGCTACGGGAGTACAGGAGGAAGCCATAAAATCAGAAATGCTGTTCTCGAACAATTAAAGGAGTTAAAAGATAAAAATCAAATTAAGGATTATATTTTAGGCTCTAATATTGATATTTTTAATGAGAAATTTCAAAATCTAAAGGGAAAAGAACTATTAGATGAAGATTGTAAAAAAAGAAAAAATCCAGGAGAAGTTATTGTAATTTTATGAGATATGATACAGAAATAAAGGATGTAGAGCTGGTAGATGCAGAGCCTAAGGATATTCCTGATATATTACAGTTAATTTATGAAATTGCTTCTTATGAAAAACTAACCCATGAGGTTACAGCAACTTTAGAAAGCTTACATGAGTCTTTATTTGTAAGAAAAAGAGCTCATGTGATTTTAGCTAAATATCAGAACAAGACTATAGGATATATGCTGTACTTCTTTAATTTTTCAACATTTGTAGGAAAAGAGAATCTTTATTTAGAAGATTTATTTGTTTTAGAACAATATAGACATATGGGAATTGGGAAGGCACTTTTTAAAGCTTTAGCAAAGGTGACTGTATTGCATGATTGTAAAAGAATTGATTGGGTTTGCTTAAATTGGAATGAACCAAGCTTAAAATTTTATCAAAGCATTCATGCAAAACGACATGATGAGTGGACTCTACATAGACTTTCTAATGAAGATATTTTGGAGCTTGCAAAATAATATGGGTTAAAACGCTTTAATAGTTTTACTATTAAGGCTTTTATGTTATAATGGGATAGCAATATTTAAGGATGTGAAAGCGATGAAGGAAATTAAACAATTTGATGTCGTTATTTTAGGTGGGGGTCTTGCTGGAATATATACAGCTTTATGCCTATCTCCTAAATTGCATATTGGTTTATTTGTGAAGGATGCTATTGAACGTGGATCTTCTAATTTAGCGCAGGGCGGAATTGCAGCTGAGCTTTCTTTAGAAGCAGAAATGCTAAAGGAGCATTTTGAGGATACATTAAAGGCAGGTGCGTATCAAAACAAGATAGAAGCAACCAAAATTCTAGTGAACGAGGCTAAAAAGAATATTGATAAGCTTTTAGCACTTGGAGTAGAGTTTGATAGAAAAGAGGATGGTACCCTACTTTCCACTTTAGAGGGTGGACACAGAAGTAGAAGAATTCTTCATGCAGGTGGAGATGATACTGGTGCACATATGATGAAAAATTTAAGAGAAGCCATATTTCAAGCAAAAAACATAGATGTTTATGAGGATGAAATGGCAATTGAACTCTTACATAATGAGAATAAGGCCTTAGGAGTTATTGTAATTAATCAACAAAATGAAGAGGTTTATGTTTTAGCCAATCAAATTGTTCTTGCTACTGGGGGTATAGGAGGAATATATAAAAAATCGACAAATGAAAAGATAGCCTGCGGGGATGGCATTGCGATGGCCTTCCGTGCTGGTGTAAAAATAGAGAACATGGAATTTGTCCAATTTCATCCTACAGGATTTTATGAAGAGGATCGAATTGGGAAAACCTTTCTGATTAGCGAAGCTGTGCGTGGAGAGGGAGGAATCCTTAGAAATATTGAAGGCGTACGCTTTATGGATAAATATGATAAGGAGCGTATGGAGCTTGCTCCAAGAGATATTGTGTCTCAAGCAATACATAGGGAAATGTTTGATACCTGGAGTGATCATGTTTATTTAGATGTGACACACCTATCTAAAGAATTTTTAATGAAAAGATTTCCAACTATTTATCAGCATTGTTTAGCAAATGGGATAGATATTTCAACTAAATATATACCTGTTTCTCCTGTAGAACATTTTTTATGTGGTGGTATAACCGTGGATGAAAATGGTCATACGAGTATGGATAATTTATATGCTGTTGGGGAATGTGCCTATACAGGAGTTCATGGAGCAAATCGATTAGCATCGAATTCATTACTCGAATGCATTGTTTTTGGAAATCGAATTGCTGAGGATATTCATCAATATGGTACCTTTGCTAAGCTTGATGTAGTTTTACCCGATCTTGTATTTACTCACAAAAAGTATAACTTTAAGGACATACGAGTAGAAATAAGAGATGTCATGACCAAGTATGTTTTTATTGTAAGAACGGAAGAAAACTTACTTCTTGCTAAAAAGCTTTTAACTAAGCATTATAACAACTTAAAGAAAATTCAAATCTTTTCAAGATATTATTATGAAACTATAAATATGGTAACAGTAGCCTTACTTGTTATTGATCAGGCGTTAGCCAGAAAGGAATCTGTCGGATGTCATTTCCGATTAAATTAGGTGAAACAATGGAACAAAAAATAAAGGAAATAATTTTAAATGCTTTACAGGAGGATATGCCTCATGGAGACATTACTACAGATCATTTGATTCCAGTAAGTCATAAATCTAAGGCTTATTTTATTGCTAAGGAAAAAGGGATCATTTCTGGGATTCAGGCTGTAGAAGAGGTTTTTCGTGCTGTTGGTGGTACCTTTGAGTTAAAGTTTCTTGTGAAAAATGGAGAAGAAGTTGAAAATAAGACAGTAATCGCTACAGTAGAAGGAGATACTAGGACAATCCTTAAGGCTGAAAGAGTTGCTTTAAATATTCTACAGCGTATGAGTGGTATTGCTACTACAACTAGAGCCTATGTTTCTAGATTAAAGGGGAATTGTCAAATATTAGACACAAGAAAAACAACTCCTAATTTAAGAATTTTAGAGAAGCAGGCTGTTTTAGATGGTGGAGCTACAAATCATAGATTTTCCTTATCTGATATGGTAATGATTAAGGATAATCATATTGATGCTGTAGGATCTATAGCAGAGGCAGTTTATCTTGCAAAGCAATCAACGAAAAATGTAAAAATAGAGGTAGAGGTTGAAACCTATGAGCAGTTTTTAGAAGCTATGGCTACCGATTGTGATATCATCATGCTAGATAATATGCCAAATGAATTGATGAGAAGATGCGTTTTGGAAAATCATAATAAAAAATTATTAGAGGCTTCTGGAAATATGAATTTAGATAGAATAGAAAGTGTATCTGCCTTAGGTGTAGATTATATTTCCGTAGGTGCTTTAACTCATTCTGTAAAAGCAATGGATATTTCTTTGAAATTTCATCAGGAGATAAAGTAAGATGATATCCTATATAGAAGAAATTAAACGATTAAAGAAAGAGAAGAATGCAATTATTTTAGCGCATTTCTATCAGCCAAAGGAAATACAAGATATTGCAGATTATTTGGGAGATAGTCTAAAGCTTGCTCAGATTGCTGTCGAGGCTAAGGCAGATATTCTTGTTTTTTGTGGTGTTCATTTTATGGCGGAAACTGCGAAAATATTAAATCCTAAGAAAAAGGTTTTACTTCCAGTTTTAGAAGCAGGCTGTCTAATGGCAGATATGATTACTGAATCAGATTTGAAAAAATATAGGCTCTCCCATCCAAATACAAAAATAATAACTTATGTGAATAGCACTGCCTCAACAAAGGCAGAAAGTGATTGTATTTGTACGTCAACGAATGCTTTAAAAATTATAAAGCATTATACAGATAAAGGGGAAGCTATCTTATATTGTCCTGATCAAAATCTTGCAAAGTATGCTATGAAACAGGGGAACCTTTCTTTTGATGCTTGGAAGGGATGTTGTCCCATCCATCATGACCTAGATAGGAATGAGGTTCTTAACAAGAAAAAGGAATATCCAGAGGCTCTAGTATTAGCTCATCCAGAATGCCAGCTAAATATATTAGAACTCGCAGATTATGTGGGCTCCACAAAGCAATTATTAGATTATGTGATAAAGAGTCCTAAGGATACCTTTATTATTTGTACAGAAGAGGGTGTAATTCATGCAATGGGGAAGGCTTGTCCAGAAAAAAACTTTATTTTAGCAAGCACATCTTTACTTTGTCCAAGCATGAAGTATACTACCTTAAAGGATGTTTATACCTGCTTAGCAAAGGAAACAAATGAAATTATTGTATCAGAAGAAGTATCTAAAAGAGCGAAACTGGCTTTAGAGGAAATGCTAAAGCTTTCATAGGAGTATGTATGAGTATTTTAAAGGTGACAGACGTTTCTTTTTCCTTTGGGAATCGAGTGATATTGGAGAATGCCAGCTTTGTATTGCAAAAAGGGGAGCATATTGGCTTAATCGGCTTAAATGGAGAAGGGAAAACGACATTTATAAAAATGATTACGGGTTCTTTAACCCCTGATGAAGGAAAAATTGAATGGTGTAAAAGAATTACAACAGGCTATTTAGATCAGTATACTACATTAACCAAGGGCAAAACAATACGTGAAGTTTTAAGAGAAGCCTTTCAGCATATGTATGATTTAGAAGCAGAAATGAATCAAATGTATGAAAGGATGGGCGATTGTACCCCTGAGGAAATGGAAGAGCTTTTAGAGGAAACAGGAGAAATACAATCCGAATTAGAATCTTCAGGCTTTTACTCCCTAGAGGCAAAAATAGAAGAGGTTGCCTTTGGCTTAGGGCTAAAGGATTTAGGATTAGATCATGATGTATCTGCCTTAAGTGGTGGTCAAAGATCAAAGGTATTGCTTACAAAGCTTTTATTGGCTCAGCCTATGATTTTAATTCTAGATGAGCCTACAAACTTTTTAGATGAAGCGCAGATTACATGGCTAAAACAATATTTAGAGAATTATGAAAATGCCTTTATTTTAGTTTCACATGATGTTCCTTTCTTGAATAGTGTTGTCAATGTAATCTATCATATGGAGGATGGAACGTTAACTAGGTATACGGGAAATTATGATGGATTTATGGCGATGTATGAGTTGAAGAAAAGACAGCAAAACATTGCTTATGAAAAGCAACAAAAGGAAATAAAAGACTTAAAAGAATTTATTGCTAAAAATAAGGCAAGGGTTGCAACGACAGATTTAGCAAAATCAAGACAACGACGCTTAGATAAAATGGAAATTATTGATAAGGCAAAGGAGCAAGTGAAACCAAATTTCAAGTTTAAAGAATGTGGTGCATCAGGTAAATTCGTTATAACTGCAAATGATTTAGTGATTGGATATCATGAGCCTTTATCAGCAAAACTAAATTTTACAATTGAAAGAGGACAAAAGGTTGTCATTAAAGGTGCCAATGGAATAGGAAAAACTACACTTTTAAAGACCCTTCTTGGCTTACTTCCTCCCTTATCTGGGGAATGTAAATTGGATTATAATATACATTATGGATATTTTGCACAAGAGGAATCTAATTCAAAAAATACAGCACATGAGGAAATATGGCAGGAGTATCCTGCTATGACAAATGCTGAGGTTCGAGGAGCCTTAGCAGCCTGTGGCTTAAATAAAGATAAGATTGAATCCTTGATGATGGTTTTATCAGGTGGTGAAGCAGCTAAGGTTAGATTATGTAAAATTATGCTTAAGGAATGTAATACCTTAATATTAGATGAGCCAACCAATCACTTGGATGTATTAGCAAAGGAAGCCTTAAAGGAAGCTCTTAAAGCATTTAAAGGAACGATTGTTCTTGTTTGCCATGAGCCTGAATTTTATGAGGATTTGGTAACAGATACCATAGATGCAGAAAAGTGGACAACAAAGCTTATATAAGAGAAGTATATTTAAAGAAAGTAGAGGTGAGCTAAAATGCTGAAGGAGTATAAAAATGTCAAAGTTAACTATGAAGCGGATGCTATTATAGAAATCAATACTAAGGAATATAGGATTCATGATTGTATTGATGGAGAAGACATTTTAGTTGAAACTGAAGGGAAATACCCTTATCTTGCAAAGGTTTTAAAGCCAAGCCCTCATCGTATTACAAATGGATGTCCTTATCAAAGGGAATGTGGAGGGTGCCAGTTTATGCATATGGAATATGGCTATGAGCTAGATCAAAAGGCAAAATTTTTACAGGAATTATTTAAAGGGATAAAGAATATACCTCCTATTGAAATCATTCCTAGCTTTGAATATCTTCACTATAGAAATAAAAGTCAAATGACTTACAAATTATCTAAAACTAAAAAGGTGGTTTGTGGTTTTTATGAGGAATATTCTCATAAATTGATTACCGTTTCGGATTGTATGCTACAGGCCAAGCCATCTAATGAAGTAATTAAAGAGATAAATAAAATTTTATCTAAGCATAAAATAAAACCATATGACGAAAAAACTAAGACAGGAACCTTACGTCATATACTTATTCGTTATGGCTATCAAACGAAAGAACTTATGTTGATCTTAGTTACCAATGGAGAAATTTTTCCAGGTAGAAATAATGTGGTAAAGGATATTTTAAAGCTTAATCTGAATATTAAAACCATTGTTCAAAATTTTAATGCTAGGGATACTTCTATTGTATTAGGAGAAAAAAATAAAATATTATATGGTGCTGGCTTTATTTATGAAAATATTGGAGCTTATCGATTTAAAATATCTCCAAATAGTTTTTTTCAAATTAATTCTTTAGGAATGAAAAAGCTTTATACCCTAGCTCTATCTCAAGCCGATATCACAAATTCAGATATAGTTTTAGATGCATATTGTGGGGTGGGAACTATTTCTATCTTTGCCTCAAGATATGCAAAGGAGGTTATAGGTGTAGAGCTTTCAAAACAAGCGATTGAGGATGCTAGAATTAATGCAAGACTGAATCAAATTGAAAATGTAAGCTTCATATGTGATGATGCTACAAATTTTATTACTCATGCAGCAAAAGAAAAAGCACATTTTGATATTCTTATTCTAGATCCTCCAAGAGATGGATCTACTCCTCAATTCATACAAGCGATAGGGTACTTAAAGCCAAGAAAGGTAATCTATATCTCTTGTAATCCTATAACCCTTAAAAGAGATTTAAATCTATTTAGAGATTTAGATTATAAAATATCTAAAATTACTGGCTATGATAATTTTCCTCGAACGAAACATATTGAGGTAATCACATTACTAGAACTAAGAAAATAAAAATTAAACTTAAAAATACATTGAAATATCAAGATATTTTTAGGTTTTTTCTTTTTAAATTTTAATCCATTATTTTCCATTTATTTTTAACATAATTCAACCAACCTTGTATTGGTATCCATAAAAAACAAATAGATAAAAGGCTTTAACCTCGTTCTACGGAATAGAAATGGCTAGATGGAATTTCTAGTATTTTTAGAAGACATTCGAGCCTTGTTTTACTAAAAAAATAAGATCTTATCTTTGCATTAGTAAAGTAATAAATTTAAGTATGGTTTAATAAATAACATCAAAACCATCAATAACAATTAAGAAATATAAAAAATTTATATTTTAATTGAGTTCCTCAAAAATTAAATAAGGTTATATCGTTTATGATAAAATCTTTAAAAATTTGTAGAAGTGTACCAAAATTTATATATTTTTAGGAAGTATAACTCAAAGTAACTTACCCGAATTAAAAAATAGGGAAACTTAAAAAAAATGACAATTAAAAAATATTGCAAAAAATAAAACTTAAGGTAAAATATATATACAAGGTATATTTGTTTGTTCATTAACATATACTAAAATGTCATGTGACATTGGGCTGGCTTTTGTCTTGGTCCACCAACGGCGGGAAATAGTCCCGCTTTTCTTTTGGTTTGGAGTGGTTTGATGGAAAAAATATTGAGTAATTTTATAGATGAATCTGGCGATTTTGGCTTTATAAAAGATGCATCAAAATACTATTTAATAACTATGGTCTTTCATGATCAAAAATTAAATATTTCTTCTAATATTGAGAAAATTAAGGGTAAACCTGTTTTTCATGCAGGTCCAATTATAAGAAGATAACCACCATTTCAAGATTCAACTATAGAAGAAAGAAAAAAAATATTTCAATCAATATTTCTATTTGCAATGAGTTTACCAATAAAATATAAAACTTTTCAATTTATAAAGAAAGAATATAATAATGATATATTGAAGTTTGAACGAAAAATGACAAGAGAATTATATAGCTTCTTTATGGAATATTACGAGTTTTTTAACGGATATAAAATAATTATTTATTATGATAATGGGCAACACCATATTACTAGAATATTAAATAATTCTCTAGCTATTACAGGATTGGAATATGATTTTAAAAGAGAAGTTCATCCATATAATTATAGGTTGTTTCAAGTTGCAGATTTTATTACCACAGTAAGATTATTAGAATTGAAATCTAATAATAAAGAATCATCTAAATCGGAATTGAAATTTATTGACTCAAGACATTTAAAGAAAAATTATATTAAAATGATTAATAAGAAAGAAATAAGTTGATTCATTCAGTCAACCTGCATTTTAATTGTGTGTTCAAAATAGATGAAAATTTCTTCTTTTTAATAAGACAACATTTGTAAAAAGAAGCATATGGCTTTTTCTTTGAATTTATCCAAACAAATGTCCAGTTAAATATTGAATTAACAGAACAAGAACAAATCATATTCAATCTAATAAATAATTCAAAAAAAATAAGTAAATCAGAATTAGCACTCCGAATTGGCAAATCTGAAAAACTTTTCAGAGAATTATTGCATCACTTATAAACAAAGATTTAATCATTAGAATAGGTTCTAATAAAGATGGTTATTAGACTGTGAAAGATAATTAAGAAAATCTATTTTTTATATAAATACAAGATGTATGTCTGTTAGAATAGATGTAGATAATATTTTATAATAAGAAATGATATGTTATTATTTAAACTACAACATCCTAGTGTACTAGTATTTTTATAAGTACCATACATATTGAAGTAATAACATTATTAGAACTAAGAAAACAAAACATCAAAATGTATTGAAATTTGAACACTTGTTTAGAAGTCAAGATTTTCACTTAAAATAGGTTGCTAATTCATTAAATATCTTTTAAAAATAATTTAACCAACTATCCCACATAAATAAAATTTGACTAAGAAAGTTTACATTAATATAGTATTTTTGCTTCATGCATGATTAGAATAATCTTATTGTTGTTCTCTTTTTATTTTCTATTAGTATTTTTATAGTTTGATAGATATTTTGTTCTTTTATTTTTTATAAATTTTATCTTAATTTTATTATAAATTATCAAGTACGAAACCTGATATGATACCTCCAAAATAGACAAATAAAATAATTAAAATATAACTATTAACAAATTATCATCTTTAATGGGGAAAAATCTTTTTTCTTGACTTTATTAATAGGGATGCTATAATAATTTTGAGGTGAGTAAATTTGTGAAGAAGATATTATTTGTTTGTTTTATGTTTGTTATTAATATGTTAATTATTGTCGGGGTAGATACAAATGCGTTTTCTGTTGATGATGAATATTATGATATGCTTGTGAAACAAGATCTTAAAGATTATTCTAAAAAAATAGAAAAATTAAGCCATTCTAAAAATATAGGTGCTTATTACAAAGTTGGAATTATGGGGCATCGTAGGGTTGTTGAAATAGGAGAATTCAAAGGGCTAAAATATGTTGAACTTTCTTCTAGTGAAGATTTTGAAATAGGCACTTTGAGTGGCATGGAAGAAAAAGAAACAACTGTTTATGAAGTAGAAAAAACCACGATGACTTCAAAAAAAATAGTTCTAGGTTTTTTGAAAATTCTTTCGACCACCCTTAATTTTGGCGATATAGGCTCAGTAGGAACTGAAAATAATTCTAGTTTTGAATTTGAATTTGAAAGTCAAACAAAATATTCAGAGAAGACTATTAAAGAGTACACACGAACTTTAAACTACAATTTCAATAAAGTAATACCAGAACAAACAACAGTTTCTGTTGGGCAAGTGGCTTTAGTTGCTGAATTTGCAATTACTTCTAGTTATACACAGGAACAAAATATGTTTGGGCAATGGGGAAAAATTAAAAATACAGAAGTAAAGGATTATATTGCTACGTATATTGTTGCAACTGTAACAACATTTATTTACCAAAAAGGGTTTGGAACTACAGATACCGCGTATCATCCTTTTGGAGTTATTAATTTAGATTAGAATGAAACCAAAAGAAAAATTTATTAAAATTATAAAGAAAAATTTATATTTATTTTTGACTTATCTAATAATATGTATTTGCATATTATTTCTATGTGTGTTTTTAGGGGATTCTTTTTGCAAAATAAAAGAATATAGAAGTTACTTTTATCAGAATCACGCCTATTTGGTATGCCCCTCCTATGAAGATTATAATTTCCTTATGTCTAAGGAAAATTTTGATAAAAATAGTGTTACATTATATGGCAAAGAAGTTATTGAAATAGAGGGATTAAATTATGAAGTAATCTATTCTTCTAATTTAGAAAATGGAGAAATTCTTATTTTAGATGAAACAATCAAAGTCTATAAAACGGAAGAAGCGTTAGATAAGTCAAAAATATATCAAACACAATCGAATTTTAAATTTGCGACAAAAAAAGATCTGTCTTTACTTAAATTACCTTTTGTAGAAGATAAAACACCCAGCTTTTTATATAAATATAAGGAAATGAAAACTATAGAATATAAAGGTCTATATTTGATTGTTTTTAATAAAGAATCAGAACTTTTTTATGACTTTTGTAAAATGTTTGGTTATCCTAATATTAGAGATGGGTTAACAATAGAATCAAGATGCTTTGCTTATGGAACTGACGAGGCTAACTCTACAGGTATTATTCAAAATATTTTTAAATTTGTTAGTGTAATTTACTTCATACCAATAATATTTTTTGTTGTTTGGATTAAGTATATATATGAATTCTTTATGCAATCAGAATTAAAGGAATTACAAATTCACTATTATTTCTATAAAACAAAAAGTAAAATATGGGGACAAGAATTTATAAGAAATCTTTGTTTGTTTTTATTATGTTCTTTTTTTGCTCTTGGAGCTTATAGTATATTTGTAAAAATAACTAAAGAAGCCATTTTATTATTTTATTTATTTATCTTATTAGAAATTATGATATTATTTTTCTTTATTAAACATTTAGTATATAAAAATTTACGGATGGTGTTATGATGAAATGGACTTTACAAATTGAAAACAAAAGTTTTAATAATTTAAATCTTTTTTTAGATACTAAAGTAGAATTTGAATCTGGTAAATTTTATGCAATAAAAGGGGAATCTGGTATAGGAAAAACAACCCTTTTGAAAATGATAGGTTTATTAGAATCTTTTAAAGGCGATAGTTTTATAAATGAAAACAAGATAGACTATAAAGAATTAGAAAAATATAGACGGGATACCTTTACTTATATTTTTCAGGATTTTAAATTAATTCCTGAGCTTACTGCTTATGAAAATGCCATTCTGCCTTTAAAAAATCTTCATGAACCAGTGGATTTAGCATATCTAGATGAACTTTCTGAATTTTTAGGTATTGTTTCAATTTTACATAAAAAAGTTAAATTTTTATCAGGCGGAGAAGCACAACGAGCAGCTATTCTTCGTGCGTTACTAACAAGACGACCTTTTATTTTAGCAGATGAGCCTACTGGTAGTCTTGATGGAAATAATGTAGATATCGTAATGTCTATTTTAAAGGAAGTCGTTAAAAAATATAATCGAACAATCATAATGGTGACTCATGATAAAAATTTAGATGAATATTTTGATTGCATTTATAAAATTGAAGAGAAAAAGGTTGTGCTATATGTATAATCTAAGATGCATGTTTAAAGCATTAAAAGCAAAATCAATGAAAATGATATTTATTTATTTTGGGGTTTTATTTGTATTGTTTATATTATCTTTTTCTGTGGAATTATTTAATAAAGATAGCCAAAGATATTTTAGTAAAATACAAAATAATTACATTTATGGAACAGAAGAAATTTGTATTGAGGATTGTGAAAAGTTTTATCAAAGTATTGAAACAAAAAATAAGACTTTACAAGCAAATCATTTGGAAATTCTTTCTTCTGGCTTTTATTATGAAACTTCCTTTAATTTAAATAAAGAAAAGGGAGCTTTTAGTGCAATTATTGGGTCTGATGAACATCTTTTAGATGTGATATATCCTGTAGAATTTAAATGGATTTTTAAAAAAGAATTAATGAATGATGCGGTATATATACCATATGATTTGTATAAGGATTTAAATTTTCCAACCTCTATAACACTATCCAAGGAAGATATGAATTTTGAAAAAGAATATCAAATTAATGGGGTATTTAAAAGTGATAAAATAGTTAAAACTATCTTTTATGGTTCTTTTGAAATATCGAATTCTTTTCCAATTATAGTAAATGAACCAAACATTTTAAATGTATTTCCGTTAGATCAAGTAGAGGAATGCAACTATATAATAAAATTAGAGAATGAAATTAAGAAAGAGGATATATATTTAATCGATAACCTCTATAGTTCTGCTACTTATCATTTAAAACAAGAAAATAGCAATTTAAATATGATACAGGGAGCTTATGATGTTTTAATGCATCTTGTTATTATAATTTTTATTTTCTCTATGGCATTAATGACTTTATTATTTAGTTCCTTTTACAAAAGCCTAATTCAATATTTGAATATTAATTCAATTTTCTACTTGTCAATAAAGGAAAGATATTTATATAGCTTCTTACCTTGTATATTATTATTTACAGTTCCTCTTGTTGGGGTGATTTTTCTTGGCTTGATTTTTGATTTAATATTATATTTTAATTTTGGTTACTTTATAAATTTATTTCAAATAAGTGTAGTATCAGTTTATTTATTTATGATTTTGGTTGCTATAGTAGCAGGATTCATAAATATAAAAAGAAAAAATTAAAATTTTTTTGAAATTATAAATGAATAATTATAAAAAAGGCGCTCTAAAATGAGGAATATATGATGTCAATGATAGGAATATCTGTTAAATTATTTGTAGATGATAAAAGCTCTTTAAGTTGTTGAAATGTTAAGATGTTTGTAGAAACAAAAAAGTGTTTGTAAACATCTTTTTTCGTTTTATAATTGCATATATGCAGCTTATAGAATATTATATAGATATAAGAAGCAAAATGTATTTGGCCAACTAATTTTGATGAGCATTATATTTCAATTTCATATGGAAAAAGAATAAATGGTAAGAGAAGTCTAATAACGAAGGAACAGATATTTTGTTGGAGGCAGAAATAGTAGATAGAGATTATTCTAACTCTACTTCAACTCCTTCCATGAAGAAAGCAATAAAATTTGCCATTTTTTATAAACTTAGATGTGCTAATGGATTTTGGGGGGGATTGGGCTTTTAATGGTAATGATAGTGGAAATATTGAAAAAGAAATGTATAAAACATATACAAAATAATCATTTTTTTCTAAAAAAAATTTTGAGTTCTATGAATTTTCTTTTAGTTCTGATGATGGTGAAATTACTACATATTATGGCATTTTAAAATATTTAGGTAATGAAGAAGAAGTTATAATACCAAATACATATAAAACTTGTGAAGTACGATATATTTTTGAAAAGGTTTTTTCTTAAAAAATATTAAAAGAAATGGGGAATCCACAAAATTTAGAAGCTGTTATATTTGATCATGAGCAAAACATAACTATTTATGGTTTGTCTGGAGGAAGTGTAGAGGAATACGCACAGAAGGAGGGCCTTTCCTTTTGTGTATTAGATAATAAATAAAACTTAAATTTATGTAAATTAGTATTTTTCTTATTGCATTAAAAATGGCAATAAGTTTTTTTTATAATCAAAAACAAATTTAGTCAAAAATAGGAATTCATTTGTATTATAATGGGTAAAATATATTTTATAGATAATACGTTAGAAATGGTTTTTTTAACCATTATTCTTGAGAAAAAACATAAAATATGGTAAAATTATAAATAATATTGTAAAAAAGGGTGATTTATTATGGCGAATAATACCTATAATGACGATTCGATAACCGTCTTAGAGGGCCTAGAACATGTTCGTAAGCGTCCAGGTATGTATATTGGTTCAACTGATGAACGTGGATTACACCATTTAGTTTGGGAAATTATTGATAATGCAATTGATGAGGCTCTATCTGGCTATGGTAGAGAAATTGTATTAACTATAAATCATGATAATTCAATAACCGTATCTGATCAGGGTCGTGGTGTTCCTTGTGGTAAGCATGCTACAGGAAAGAATACGATGGAGATTATATATACAAAGCTTAATGCAGGTGGAAAATTTGGCGGGAATGGCTATAAGACCTCTGGTGGTCTTCATGGCGTTGGTGGTTCAGTTGTGAATGCATTATCCACATTCATGGAGGTAACCTCTATGCGTGATGGTAAAATTCATAAGATGCGTTTTGAAAAGGGAGGAACAATAATTAGTCCCTTAGAGATTTTAGGAGAAACTAAGAAGACAGGAACAACTGTAACATTCAAACCTGATCCAGAGATTTTCTCTACTACCTTATATAACTATGAGACGATAAAAACCAGATTAAGAGAGAGTGCCTTTTTAATAAAAAATTTAAAAATGGTTTTACATGACAAGCGTAATGGGAAATCAGATACATTTATTTATGAGCATGGAATCTCTGAGTATGTAACCTATTTAGATACTAATAAAAAGCCAGTGCATCCTGTTGCTTATTTTGAGGGGACTTATGAATCTATTGAGGTAGAGGTAGCTCTACAGTTTGTAGATACCTATAGTGAGACGATTGTGTCCTTTGTAAATAATGTTAGAACCTCAGATGGTGGTTCTCACGAGACTGGATTTAAATCGGCTTTAACAAGAGCATTTAATGATTATGCTAAGAAGTTTAGCTTGTTAGGGAAAATTCAAGCTCTTGATGGGAGTGATATACGTGCAGGAATGACCGCCGTTGTTTCCGTACGTATCACAGAAAATTTACTAGAATTTGAAGGACAAACTAAGGGAAAGCTAGGAACCCCTCTAGCAAAAACTGCAGTGGATGCAGTTTTATATGATAAGCTATCCTTTTATCTTATAGAGAATAAGAGCCTATCTGAGGCCATTGTGAAGAAAGCAATTCGCGAGGCAGAGGCTAGAGAGGAAGCTCGTAAGGCTAGAAATCAAGCTCGTTTAGATAAAAAAGATAAAAAGGAAATGAATCTATCTACTAAGCTTGCACCTACAAGTGAGAAGAATAAGGAAATTAATGAGCTATATTTAGTCGAAGGAGATTCTGCAGGAGGCTCTGCAAAACAGGGGCGGGATAGAAAATTCCAAGCGATCCTTCCTCTTAGAGGTAAAGTTTTGAATACAGAGCGAGCTTCTGCAGATGCTGTTTTAAAAAATGAAGAAATTGCTACAATGATTTATACTATAGGTGCAGATTATGGTAGCTCCTTTGATATAAAAAAATGTAACTACAAAAAAATTATTATCATGACCGATGCCGATGATGATGGTGCCCATATTCAGGTATTGCTACTGACCTTCTTCTTTAGATATATGCGTCCTTTGATCGAGGATGGAAGAGTTTATATTGCCTGCCCACCCCTATTTAAAATTACAAAGCGTGGGAAAAAGGAAGAAATTATTTATGCTTGGACTAATGAAGAAAAGGATATGATTCTTTCTAAATGTAATTCACAGACGCTCGTACAGCGCTATAAGGGTCTTGGTGAGATGAACGCAGAGCAATTATGGGATACAACGATGAATCCCGAGACACGTAGCTTAATTCAAGTAAAGCTAGAGGATTTAGCAGAAGCTGAAACAGAGATAGATATCTTAATGGGCAATGATGCAAATCGTCGTAGAGACTGGCTAGAAAACCATGTTCAGTTTACACTAGAAGAGGTATAGGAGGGGTAGAATGGCTAAGGATATTAAAAAGAAATTAGATATATTTCTTGCTGAAACCTTTCAAGAAACTAAATTAGAAAGTGTTGTTGGAGATCGGTTTGGAAGATACTCAAAATATATTATTCAGGAGCGTGCTATTCCCGATATTAGAGATGGATTAAAGCCAGTTCAAAGACGTATTTTATATGCAATGAATGAACTAAAAATAACGGCAAATGCTCCTTATAAAAAATCAGCTCGTATTACGGGTGAGGTTATGGGTAAATACCATCCTCACGGAGATTCCTCTATATATGAGGCTTTGGTTCGTATGAGCCAAACCTGGAAAATGGGTGTACCTTTAATAGATATGCATGGAAATAATGGTAGTATGGATGGGGATGGTCCTGCTGCCATGCGTTATACAGAAGCTCGTATGAGTAAAAATGCAGAATTTCTATTAAAGGATATTGATAAAAATACAGTGCCCTTTATTCCTAACTTTGATGAGGAGGAAATTGAGCCTACTGTTTTACCAGCGAAATTCCCTAACCTTTTAGTGAATGGTTGTATGGGAATTTCCTCAGGCTATGCTACTTATATTCCAACCCATAACTTTAATGAAGTTATAGAGGCAACCATTGCCAAGCTAGAAAACCCTGAGATGACCTTAGATCAGTTATTAGAGATTATGCCTGGTCCTGATTTTCCAACAGGAGGAATCATTCTAGGGACAGAAGGAATTAGAGAGGCATTTTTAACTGGAGCTGGCGCTGTAATCGTCCGTTCAAAATATTCTATTGAGGATATGGACAATGGGGCGAAGCGAGTTGTTATAACGGAAATTCCTTATGACACTGTAAAATCAAAAACAGTTGAAAAGGTAGAACAGCTCAGAATGGATGGGAAAATTCCAGACGTATCTGAGGTTAGAGATGAATCTGGTCGTGATGGACTACGTATTGCGATAGATTTAAAAAAGAATGCCAATGTTTCTGCAATAATGGCATATCTATTTAAAAATACAGATTTACAGGTTTCTGTGAATTATAATATGGTATCTATATGCGATAGACGCCCCATGCGCTTAGGTGTTCTTCCAATCTTAGATGCCTATATCAATCATTATAAGCAAGTCGTAACGAATCGTACGAATTTTGATTTAATTAAAGCGAAGAAAAGGTTACATATTGTAGAGGGACTAGTTAAGATGATTTCTATTCTTGATGAGGTCATTCGTATTATTCGTGCAAGTAAAAATAAAGCAGATTCTAAGCAAAATTTGATTAAGGAATATGCCTTTACAGAAGAACAAGCAGAAGCTATTGTAATGATGCAGCTTTATCGTTTATCCAATCAAGACATTACAATTTTAATGGAAGAGGATAAGGAATTAAATGAAAATATTGCAATCTATGAAAAGATATTAAATTCTGAACGTGAACTGATTAAGGTTATCATAAAGGAACTAACTGAGGTTTCTAATGCTGCTAAGGTTAAGCGTCGTACAGAAATAGATAGGGAAGCCTCAACAACGATTAAATATGATGAAACAGATCTTATATCGAAAGAGCAGGTTATGGTATCTATTTCAAGAGATGGATATATGAAGCGTGCATCAATCAAGGCCTTTAATGCTGCTAAAACAAATGGCTTAAAGGAAAATGATGCAGTTCTATATTTAGGAGAGGTTTCAACTCTAGATACACTATTACTATTTACGACCTTAGGTAATTTTATCTATTTACCTGTCCATAAAATTGCTGAATGTAAATTTAAGGATGTCGGTACCTACATGAATAGTGTTGTAGCAATTGCTCCAAAAGAAAAGCTGATTCGCTGCTTTGTAATCTCAAAATTTGAAACAGGAGAGACGGTTCTATTATGTACAGCTAAGGGTGCTATGAAGCAAACTCTTTTATCTGAATTTAATGTTAATCGCTACACTAAGCCTGTTCGTGCTATGAAGCTTAGTAGCGATGATGAGCTTGTTTCAGCAGATATTATAGATAATCCTTTAGAGATTTTAGTATTTACTAGAAATTGTGAGGGCTTGCGCTTTAGAGCTAGTGATATTTCCTTATATGGCTGTAATGCAGGTGGTATTAAAGCTATCAATTTAAAACCAAAGGATAAGGTGGTTTCTGCCTTTTATGCAAATAAGGAGGATGATTTCCTCTTGTTAACTACTAGATATACTCTAAAACGAATGCGTATTACAGATATTGTTTTAACGCGTAGAGCTAGAGCGGGATCTATAGTAATTAAGCCTGTGAAAACAAATCCGATCTTCTTAGTAGATGCTGCCAAAATGACACCAAATCAATTTAGAGAAAATGTAACGATTGATGTACGTTATAAGCATGGAAATGATGGAATTGAGGCTAGATCTCTTAAATACAATGTGTCCGATAATGGAAGAAGTATTCAAGTAGAACAATACATAGATCCTGAGGGACTATGGCTTCCAAAGCCATCCAAACCAGATGAAACAGTTTCTGGAGATTATTTGATTGAGGTAAGACCAACGTTATTTAATATGGATGATGGTGCTGAAAATGAGAAGCCATTGATGTCATCTAAAAAACAAGATAATATATTAGATGAATTAGATAAGATTTTAGCAAGTGAAAATGCTAAAACAAAAGAACCAACGACGCTTTGGGATATTCCTTTGGTAGAAAAGACTGATCCAGAACCTCAAAAGATAGCACCTTCTCCTAAGGAGGAGCCTAAGGATTTATGGGATTTAGCAGAAGAAGTGGAAGAGACTTCTGAGGAAGAATTGCCTATAGCATTAGAAGAGCAGGCTCCATCCATAGAGGATGTAGTTACTTCCACTCCTTTAGAAAATACGTTATTGATAAAGAAAAATACTTCTAAAGAGGAAGAACGACCAACCACTTTAGCAGAAAATGATTTGCTAGAGGAGGATGATTTTGACACCTCATTTTTAGAGGAGAAAGATTCAAAATTAGTAGAGGAAGCTGAATCTTTTTTGCAAGAAAATACAAAAAAAATCCTTCCGATAGAAGAAGCAGATGAAACAGATAAAAAAGAGGATTACCTAGAACCTCTTCATACACCTAAAGATTTATTTGAATATGAGGAACAGGAAGAGGATGCTTATGCCTTTGAGGAACATGAGGATGAGATTCCGCAAGGCTCAGAGCCTAAAGAGGTTAAAATAATAGAAGGTGAAAAGTATATCGTTAAGGAAACAAAATCCTCCTTATTTATAAGAGAAAAAGATCCTATAAAGGAAATTGATGAATCAGAGGATGAGATTCCAGATATCCCTTACAAAAGAATAGATTTTAATAATCGTTAAAGCGTCTAAGCTTTATATCATATTATTTATAAGCAAGAGAATGAATAAGGATGAGTGTCTGATTTTTGTAGACTACAAGTCCTTATTTTTTTAATTTAATCTTTTATTATAATTTTACATATGTTATAATAAAATAAAGTAAGCGTTTACAAGAGAAAGGAATTGAGAATATGAGTAAAACCATACGTAATGTAGCTGTACTAGGACATCAGGGGAGTGGAAAAACATCATTGATAGAATCCCTATCCTCCATTGTTTCTAATCGTCCAAAGGGTAGCGTTGAGCGTAAAAATACAATCAGTGATTATTTGCCAGAGGAACAAAGTAGATTGGGCTCTGTTCGTTTATCTATTGTTCCAATAGAAACAGAAGAATGTATCATCAATTTAATAGACATACCAGGAAACGATGATTTTATTGGAGAAGCAATTTCTGCTGTTACTATTGTAAAAGGGGCTATTTTAGTTATTGATGCCTCTAGTGGTGTAGAAGTAGAAACTGTAAAGCATTGGAATCTTCTTAGAAAGAAAAATATTCCAACCTTAGTCTTTGTAAATAAGATGGATAAGGAAAATGTAGTATTTGAAAATATTCTTACAGAGATTAGAGAGAAGTTAGGAAAGAATGCGATTCCTTTTTGTTATCCTATGGGACATAATGATAATTTTGATGGCTTTGTTAATGTTGTCACTTTAAAGGCTAGAAAATATAATGGTCAAATATGTGAGGATGCTGAGATCTATGATGATAAAAAATTAAAGGTTTTTGAATTAAACAATATGATGGTAGAGGCTGTAGCTCAAACCTCTGAGGAATTGTTAGATAAGTTCTTCATGGGAGAGCCTTTAACTCATGAGGAAATTCAAGTGGGATTACGCTCAGGTGTGCTTGCAGGTGAGTTGATTCCTGTATTAGTTGGCTGTGCAACAAAAAATATAGGTGTGCATACTACCTTAAGAATGCTTATGGATTATTTGCCTAATCCTTCTGATTTAAACCCTATTATGGGTTACGATGATCATCAAAAGGAAATCTACAGAAAAACATTAAATGAGGAGCCATTTTCAGCCTTTGTCTTTAAAACCTATGTAGATTCCTATTCAGGGACTACAAGTATATTTAAAATTAATTCTGGTGTTTTACATGCTGGGGATGAGGTAATGATTGCTAACACAAAGAAAACCTTTGTTGTTGGGCAATTATTTAAGATTTGTGGAAACAAACAAACGGCTGTTCGTTCCTTAAGTGCTGGGGATATTGGTGTTTTAAATAAGGTAGAAGGCTTAGAAACGTCTATGACCTTATGCTCTTTAAAGCAATTTATTGTATATCCAAAAATAGAATTTCCAGGTGCTGTTTATTTTAAAGCCTTAGAAACTAAGAGTAAAGGGGATATAGATAAGCTTGGAGGGGTTCTAGCTAAAATGATGCTAGAGGATAAATCATTAGAAATAAGAAGAAATATTGAAACCAATCAGCTTTTACTGGGGACATTAGGTGTTGGACATTTAACTTACATCTTAGAAAGAATGAAAAATTCTTATAAATTAGAGGTTTCCTTAAATGATTATAAGGTAGTTTATAGAGAGACTATTAAAGCCTCTGCCCATGGTACAGGAAGATACATTAAGCAAAGTGGTGGTTCTGGATTCTATGGGGTAGTAGAAATGGATTTTTCTCCAGCAAAGGAAAATATTTTCACTGAGGAAGTATTTGGTGGTACAGTTCCAAAAAATTATTTTCCAGCTGTAGAAAAGGGCTTTACTGAAGCCTGTGAAAAGGGACTTCTAGCTGGTTTTCCTGTCATTGGAGTTAAGGCTTGCTTAAAGGATGGAAAATATCATGCAGTGGATTCTAATGAATTATCCTTTAAAATGGCTTCAATTCTTGCCTTTAAGGATGCCTATTTAAAATGTAAGCCATGTATTCTTGAACCAATATTGGAGGTTACCGTTACCGTTCATACACAGGATGTAGGTACTATTTTATCGGATTTAAATTCAAGACGTGGAAGAATTACGGGAATGGACATCAATTCAGTAAAAGATCAAAAAATTACAGCATTAGTTCCTGAACGTGAAATATTAGAATATGTAAATGATTTAAAATCTATGACCCAGGGGAGTGGATATTTCTACCAACAATTCCATAGCTACGATGAAGCGCCTAGTCATATTCAAGAAAAAATATTAAAGGAAATAAAACTATAAAGGTATCCCTCTATGTAAATTTGCATAGAGGGTTTTTAAATGCATAAATGGGATATACTATATATAGGAGGTAGCTATATGTGTACAGCAATTACTTTTAAGACAAAGGACTCATATTTTGGTAGAACGCTAGATAATCCTTATTCCTATGAGGAACAGGTAACAATTACCCCTAGAAATTATAGCTTGAAATTTAGAAAAAGAGAATCAATACAAAAGCATTTTGCTTTTATAGGTATGGCGCATTTAACTAAAGAATATCCCTTATATTATGATGGATGTAATGAAAAAGGGTTAGCCATTGCAGCATTAAATTTTGTAGGGAATGCCTTTTTTCCTAAATCAGAAGTTGGAAAAGAAAATATATGTCAATTTGAATTTATCCCCTATATTCTTGCGACTTGCAAATCAATAGAGGAAGTATTAGAAAGATTACAAAATCTTTTAATTATTGATGAACCTTTTTCTAAGGAATTTCCAACTGCAGAACTACATTATTTCATTTCAGATGCAAAAAGATGCATTACAGTTGAGCCCCAAAGGGACGGACTAAAAATATATGATAATCCTATAGGAGTATTAGCGAATAATCCACCCTTTCCTAACCAATTATTTCATTTAAATATCTTTATGGGATTATCAAATACAAACCCCAATAATACATTTTCTAATCAAATAGATCTAAAGCCTTACAGCAAAGGAATGGGAGCCATTGGCTTACCAGGAGATTTATCCTCTCCTTCTAGGTTTGTACGAGCTTCTTTTGTTAAAATGAATTCTGTTTCTAAAAAGGATGAACTTTCAAGTGTGAGTCAATTTTTTCATATTTTAGCCTCTGTTGATCAGCAAAGAGGCTGTTGTAAAACAGAGGAAGGAGCCTATGAGGTTACCATATATACCTCTTGTATGAATCTCTCTAAAGGCTTCTATTATTATACTAGCTATGATAATCATCAAATAACAAGGGTATCTTTATTTGAAGAGGATTTAGAAGACCATTTGTTAGTATCCTATTCGTTACGCCTGCAGGAACAAATTTTTATTCAAAATAAATAATTATATGGACACCTTAATCAAATAATTGAGGTGTTTTTATTTGCCTATATTTATCCATTATTTTCCAAAAAATCTTGAAAAAAAATATAGAAAATTGTACAATACAAATTGTATATGCTCTTAAAATAAAGTATAGGGGGAAAATATGAAACGTATAGTGTTTAGATTAAATTTTATTTTTATATTATTTTTGACATTTTTTTTATTTACAAAATTAAATGTAGGCGCTACTACTATAGCGGAAGAAATGGGTTTTTCTATTCCAAAAGAAATGACTATTGTTAAGGAAAGTGAACAAAACAACTATAAAGTGAAATATAATAAGAATTATTGGACCGCACATAATAAAGGTGTTTATGAATGTGCGAATTTTTGTACATGGCAAGGAATCTATCAGTATTATGAGGAAAAAACAGATACTTTATACATATTTTTGACTTCATTTTCAAATACCTCCCCACTAGATCAAAAAATTAGTGTTGCTCCAACGGCTAGGGTTAGGAATAAAGCCATATATCAGAGCATTTCTGTAAGTCAAGGGTCTCTTAATTCTTCAGTTCCTACTATTTTATTAGGTTATTCACCTGTAAATAAGAATGGTCAATGGACTGAGACTATTGGTTTTACAATTGATTCTGAAGGGTATATTCAACCCTCATATTCTATATCTGTAACACATGATGATGTAGAATGGAAATCTAATGGAAATAAAGAGGGATTAGAAGTAAATTATAATTATACGAGACATACTAGTAGCAATGATGGAATTTATACAGGTTCTAATATACATTTAGCTAGCTACTATTTTTGTATAAAAAATGCGAAATCTCATGTTTCAAAAACATTGAATTTTGCTTGGGACTATAGAGCAGAATATTATATTGATGATGCTGGTTGGGAAAATTATAATGCTAGTACATCAGATAGTACTAATCAATTAAGTTTAAAAGAAACTTTCAATTATACTGTAAAATTATAAAAAATTATTTTAAGAGCATATACAAAAATTAAAATTTAGGTGATTTAAAATGTTTACATTAACTAATCTTATTCAAAAATATAAAAAAGAAGAGTTTCTTCATATTGATAAATTTAGCTTTCCAGATAAAGGTCTTGTTTTGATTAAAGGGCCAAATGGTAGTGGAAAGACAACACTATTAAAAACGATTCTTGGATTATTACCTTATAGTGGTACTATTAAATTTTTAAATAAAAATATTGATGAATGGGGAAATTCCTTATTTGAAAAAGTATGCTATGTTCCTCAATTTAATACGTTATTTAATAATCTTAATTTAGAAGAAAATTTAAGATTGAATAATATTTTTTTAAATCAACCTGATCATAAATATCCTAAAACAAATAAAATGAAGAAGCTTTCAGGTGGTCAACAAAAAAAAGCAAATTTAGATAGAGGGGTGTTTTTTGATTTTCTATGTTATATTTTAGATGAACCAACAACATCCTTGGATTCAACAAGAAAACAAGAGTTATGTGAATTTATTCAAAAGGAAAAAGAAAAAAAGCTGTTTATTTGTGTATCACATGATGAGTTTTTAGATTCCTATGCAGATAAAATTGTTCAGATGGATAGATTTCTTATGAATGAAAACGAGGTAAAGAATACATATGAAAATAATAATGTAACCTGTTATAAAAATACTATACCATTTAAGTTTTATTTTAATTTATTCTTAGAAGAAAAGTTGATAACTTTTTTTAAATTAGCTTCATTAACTATTCTTTGTATCATTTTCTTTCTAATATATAATATATATACTTTGTCTAAGGATGAAATGGAAAAAACCTATATTACTCATATTTTGAATTATGCCTATGTAGAAAAGGATAAAGAGATTAAGGAAAACGTTTATGAAGAATACATTCAAGATACTTCTGGTTTTGATATGGTTGGATGTAGTGGAAGTCGTAATGTTATATTTTATAAAAATGAAAATAGAATATTACGAAAGGTGGAAAATATATATTTTTCAAAAAGCATAACAAATGCAATTATAAGTGATTATGTGCTAGAAGAACATGAGGATGTTTTTTCATGGAGTATTCTTATAGAAAATGAAATTGTAGAAATTGACAAAATTGAAATGACTAGAAAAGCTTTATTTGTTTCAAATTCAGGTAATAAATTAGATGCATGTTCATATATTATATTACCTTATAAAATATTAGAATCCTATAGTGAAGATTTTAAGAACCAATTACATTTTACTATAAAATCAACAGATGAGTTACCTTTAGATTATAAATATATACAAAATTATTCAGATTATTCAGAATTAAAAGAAAGCTATTTTCTACCTCGCATTCTTTTGATACCAGCAGCTATTATTATTTTTGCTATCTTTATTTATATCGAATTAGTTCAATTTCATCAAAGAAAGAATAGTAGTCATTTTGATGAAAAATTAAAAGTTTTTGCTGCTCCTCCAAATACCTTACTCAAGGTACAACTGATTAAAGAGGCCGTACTCATATTTTTATCCTTTGTACTGAGTATGGGAATTGGGATATTATTTGTCTATCTTTGGGTTAGTAATCATACGACTTCAGAATTAAGAAATATATCTATTTTATCTGCGCGTATCCCCTATGAATATCTAGGTATTTCTCTATTCTTACTTATGATTTTATTTGGTTTGCAAGCTTTAATAATTAGGAGAAAAATATGAAAGTTGAGTTAAGAAATATAAGAAAATATTATCAAGACTATTGTGTTTTTGAAAATCTCAATATTAACTTTTCCTCTAATTTAATTCATATAATTGGAGAGAATGGTGCTGGTAAATCAACATTGTTGAAAATTTTATCAGCAAATACAGAGTATGATGGTAGTATATTTATCGATAATATAAAACAGTCAAAAGATGATTTACAAAGAAATGTAATTTTAGCAAATCAGGATATAATTTTATTAGAAAATTATACAGTGCGAAAGAATTTAAGTATTTCAGGTGTGAAAAAGAATAAGTATATAGATCAGTATTTGGATTCTTCATTATTAGAATTAAAAGTGAATGAATTATCAGGTGGACAAAAAAAGTTTCTTTCCTTGATCATTGCTTTTGCTTTAGAGCCATCCATGATATTGTTGGATGAGTTTTCAAATTTTTTAGATGATGAGCATTTAGAAAAAACAAAAGAAGCTATTTTGGAGTATAGCAAAACGCATATGGTTATTTATGTAGACCATAATGTTAGTTTAGAGGGAGAAAAACTAAATTTAGAAAATCCACAATCTTTTTCCTCTAAAGAAAATGGGGCAGTACTATTTAAAAAAAGAAAATTTAAGCCATCTAGTTATTATTTTCTTAGTCAATATAGTATATTACCTTTTGCATCCTTTTTGATATATTTTATGTTATATATAGCACTATTATTTATAACAAATATTTTAATTGCTAATCCTTATGAAATTGCTGCAAGCTATTATCTAGATAATAACTTTACATATGTGCCATTAAATGCTTCAGAACAGAATAAGGATCTTATCTTGTATTATGGAGTAGAGCTTACAGATAAAGAAAAAATTGAATTGACTCCATTTTATTCTGTTACATATTGTACAGAATTTAATTTCAGCTTAGCAAAGGAAATAGAAGAGAAGGAGGGTTATAAACCATGCTTTGTCTTTGAAATAGATTATGAAGTACTTGGAAAAACATTTACTTATGATGGCGAAAAATATTATGTGAAGGGAATTATAGATTATCCTTATTCAAAGGACTCAACCATATCTACATTATCTACTTTTTTTGTCATTGGAGAAAAGCCTGAAGAAAAGGATATATTTACCCTTTTTACAAATTTTAATGATGATTTAAAATTGGTAGAGTATTTTAAAGCAAAAAAAGTTTATTTAGAAAATTCTGGCTTTCTATCTGCAATTAACCAAAATTTAAAAAAAGATGTCTATCAAATTTTATTAATCATTACCATTTTAATCACATTATTTTTTTACGGTTTTGTAGGTGTAATTCAGATGAAAATTGATAAGAATAAGCTACTATTTTTAAGGCAATATGGAAAAAGCGAATTAGAATTATCAATCTCTAAAATTTTGGGGGAGATTCCTAAATTTATCCTTATTGGATTATTAGGGTATTTTTTAACTGCATATTTACTTAATATATACGAAAAGAATATTATTTTTCCTTGGAGAACAATGTTGATTCCATCGTTGCTTTTAACTATTTTACTCTTAATCATAAATTTCTTATTAATGCTTGTTTTACAATACATAGTTTGGAAAAAATATAATAAAAATTTATAAGAAAACTTCTCCTGTTTTAAAATGATACTTCCAAAGTAGACAAATAAAATAATTAAAAGGAAACAATCTTTTAGTTGATTTAGACCTTGAGATTATGAAGTCTGCATTGGAGTTTTTTTTCATTTGATAAAAATATTAAAACTAACTCTTTTTAAGAAATAGCATACTATGAAATATGTCTAGAAAGATTATATAAGATTAAAAAAATTAAGTTTTTTTAAATTTTTCTTTCATTTCCTAGGAGAATAGAGTATAATAAGGCTTAGAAATTTTGACGAGGTTTTAATATATGTTTACTTTTACTTTAATTGATTTTAATATGACTCCTATGCAGATAGCTGGAAATATTCTAACTTTAATAGGAATGAGTTTCTTTTTTATTAGCTCTTTTTTAAAGAAAAAAAGAGATATTGTTTTAACACAAACAGGAAATCACGCTATTAGCTTAATAGGTCAATGTCTTCTTGGACAGGTTTCAGGAGCTGTACAGGATGGTGTATCTGTAATCAGAAACATTTTTATTGTTTGTAACAAGAATAACAAATATTGGAATATCTTTTTTATTGTTTTAGGTGTTGTTCTTGGTACAATTTTAAATGTTGTTTTACAGTTGGATTCTCCAATGATGATTGCCCTAGGGTTTTTACCAGTCTTTGCAGCCTTCCAGTATTCTATCATTATCCTATTACCTAATGTTAAGGTTCCATGGATTAAAGCATCCATGGCATGCTCCTGTGTTTGCTGGACAGTTTATGGATTGTTCCTTAAAAATTATTCTATGGCACTTACAAATAGTATTATTTTTATTGCAACCATTATAGCCCTTATTCAGTATTTTGTTGGGAAAAATAAAGCTTCTACAGTTGATGAGGAACAGCCCTCTGAGGAATAATTTATAAGCAAAGAGTGAAAACATTTTAGGTTACTCTATTCTTTTATTAAGATAGAAAATGTGCTATGATAATACATAAGAAATATGGAGGATTCAGGTATGAATAAACCAGAATTAGTTGCAAAAATTGTTGAGCAAATGAACTTAACCAAGAAACAGGTCGAAGAAGTGACGGCTGTTTTATTTGATGTGATTATGGAAGCCTTAGTAAAGGGAGATAAGGTTGTTATATCTGGCTTTGGCACCTTTGAGGTACATGAGCGAGCAAAAAAAATAGGAAGAAATCCCCAAACTGGAGAAGAGATTCTAATTGAAGGATCTAAGGCTCCTGTCTTTAAATCTGCAAAGGTTTTTAAGGATCAAGTGAATAGAGAATGAAAGAGCCCTTTTTAAGTCTTTATCGCAATGATATTCCTTGTTTGACCGACTATACTGAGCATGGAAAAATTAATATAGTTGATGAGCATCATCGTTCTTTGCTTCATCATGCGATAAAGCTTGGATTAAAAGATGCATTTTCGCTTCTCATAGGCTGTTATATAGATTTGGATATAGAGGATGATATGGGGAACACCTGTTATCATTATGCGGTGCTTCATAATCGACTCAGCTTTTTAAGAATCCTATTTTTAAAAGGTGGAAATCCCATGCAAAAAAATAAAGAGGGTAGAACACCTCTATATTTAGCTTGTAGGTATGGAAAAGAAAGTATTATAGATTTATATTTAGAAAAATATCAGCTAGATATGGGAGAAAAGGATAATTTGAGTCAAACGATTTGCATGGCCTTAGTTCTTTCAGGAGGTAGTCATTTATTAGATAAATATGGAAACTATTTATCTTGGCTTGAGGAACCTAATTATCTAGGAGAAACTCCCTTAATGCTTGCAGTAAAGCTAGAGAATATTAAAATGACAGAGTTTATACTCTCTAAGGGCGTTTTTGTAAATCAAAAAAATAATTTAGGTGAATCTGCAATCTTTTATGCTGTTCGTAAGGATAATCGGGAGCTATTTAAAGTTTTATTTCATGCGGGAGCCTTTTTAGATTTTAAAAATCATTATGGAGAGACTCTACTATCGTTAAGTACAGATAGAATGAAGGAATATATAAAGGAGTGTAGGGCTACCAGTTTTTATAATTCCTATGAAAGAGCTTATCCCTTACAGTATGCAATCTATGTCAACAATCAAAGAGAAATTGAAAAAAATTTGGTTTTACCCTATGCCATCTTAGAAGATGATTTTCATTATACACCATTGCAATTGGCAGAAAAATACCATCTTATGGATGTGATAAAGGCGATAAAGCATTTAGAAAAACAAGCGAAAATTCAAACCTTTCGGACAAAAGTATAGACAAGTAAGATAGAGTATGATACAATACATACGTTAAAATTAAAAAATAGAGGTAGCAATGCAAAAGAGTAATCTATGGAGAAGGCATTCTGAGAAGTAGAGGAAAGGTAATCATTGCCGAATAGATATCTAGGCATAGGTAGGCTATGGGGATATAAGGGAATACCTATATCACTCCTACATTATTCAATGTAGAGGCGCTAAAAAATAAGAAAAAATTAAAGGCGCCTTAGGCGCTTTATTTTTTTTAAAAAAGAAGAGGGATTATGATGAATTATAAAGAATTAAAGAGAAAATATGGAACTCCCTTATACATTTATGATGTAAATAAGATTAAGGATATCATCTCAGCCTATAAGAATAATTTTCAGTCAGGTAAGTTTGAAACGGAAATAATCTATGCGTCTAAGGCCTTCAATATCAAAGAAATGCTTCGTTTGATTAAGAATGAGGGGTTATCTTTGGATGTTGTATCTTTAGGAGAGCTTTATACAGCTACGAAAATAGGATTTCCTATGGAACGCATTTATTTTCATGGAAATAATAAAACTGAAGAGGAGTTGCGTTTTGCTATAGAGTATAATGTGGGTATTTTTGTTATCGATAATTTAAGTGAACTTAGGAAGCTTTCTATATTATCTAAGGAATTACAAAAAAAATCCTCTATTTATATTCGTTTAAATGTAGGTGTAGAGGCACATACACATAAATATATAGTTACCTCACATATAGATTCTAAATTTGGTGTTTTGTATGGTTCAGAAGAATATAAGCAGATGCTTCAGCTTATAGAAGCCTGTGAGCAAATTGAACTCAAAGGCTTGCATTGTCATATAGGCTCACAAATTTTTGAACTTAATCCATATGATATTGTTATAGAAAAATTAACTACGATTGTACAGGACTTTCCTTACCCCTTATCCATAAATCTAGGAGGAGGCTTTGGCGCATTTTATACTCAAGCTGATCATGTTATTCCTTATGAGAGGGTTGCAAGACACTTGATTCAAAGAATGGAAGAAGAACTAGAGAAGAAAAAATTGCGTATTCAAAAGTTATCTATAGAGCCAGGAAGAAGTATAGTGGGAGAAGCAGGAAGAACCTTATACACTTTGGGTAGTACAAAGCAGACACCAAATCGTTTATATTATTTTGTGGATGGAGGCATGACGGATAATATTCGTCCAGCCCTATATCAGGCTATCTATGCAGCCGATGTTGTAGGTAAAGAAAAAGAAATAAAAAATAAAATGGTTACGATTGCTGGAAAGTGCTGTGAGAGTGGAGATATTCTTGTAGAAAACATTTTACTGCCAGAAGCTCAAGAAGGAGATTTATTGATTACCTATTCTACAGGTGCATATGGATATGCGATGAGCAGTAATTACAATAAGGCGTGTACGCCTGCTGTAGTATTCGTTGAGGATGGTCAAGATAAGCTTGTAGTTAGAAGACAAAGCATGGAAGAATTAATTGAAAGGGAGATATAAATGGAATTTTATAAAATGCAGGGATGTGGAAATGATTTCTGTGTGATGGAGTATGAAGAGGGAATTGACTATTCTGCCTTAAGCATAACCTTATGTGATCGTCGTTTTGGCGTAGGAGCAGACGGTATAATCGTAGTCAAGAAAGCACCTTTGGAGATGCTTTATTTTCATTGTGATGGATCTAAAATTGGGATGTCTGGAAATGGTATTCGCTGCTTTGCTAGATATGTCTATGAAAAGCAGCTAGTAGATAAAATGCAGTTTGAATGTCTTACACAGGCAGGAAATAGAAAAATAAGTATCACTAGCCTCTCCCCATTTTTATGTAAGGTTGATATGGGCCAGCCTGCATTTCATAATCAAATGATTTACGTGTCAGATGATATTACTTCCTTTGGCCGACTTTTTACAATTGGAGAATATCATCTAACAATTTATTCTTTTTTTATGGGAACCATACATACTGTAATTTTTGTGGATAGCTTAGAATCTGATTTATTACAGCTAGCAGCTGAAATATCCCATCATAGATTATTCAAAAAGCAGACGGATGTTAATTTTGTACATATAATAGATGAGAGTCATATAGAAATGAAAACCTATGAGCATAATAGCGGTTGGACACTTGCCTCAGGAACTGGCGCATGTGCAAGTGTTATTACCTGCTATAAGCTAAGTCTTACCAAGGCAAAGGTTGAAGTGCTTCTTCCCAAGGGAATGTTAAAAATAGAAGTTGGAAAGAAGGAGAATGTCTTTATGGAGGGGCCAGCAGCTCTTACTTATATTGGAACTTTAAAGGAGGTTGTAAAATGTTAAAGGGAAGCTTTGTGGCATTAGTTACCCCATTTGATCAAAAGGGAAATATAGATTATAAAAGATTAGAGGAATTAATTGAATTTCATATACAAAATCAAACAGATGGCTTTGTTTTATTAGGAACAACAGCTGAGGCAGCAACGATGTCTCTTGAGGAACAAAAAGAGCTAGTATCCTTTGGACTTAAGCAAATCCATCACCGAGTTCCTGTTATTGTTGGCGCAGGCTCCAATCATACCAAGCAGGCTGTGGATAAAGCAATCTTATTTTCTAGCCTGGGGGCAGATTATATATTATCAATAACTCCATACTATAATAAAACAAATGAAAGGGGACTTATTGCTCATTTTGAGGCTGTAGCAGATGCAGCAAAATGTCCTGTAATTTTATATAATGTACCTTCTAGAACAGGTATGTCTATTTCTATTTCTGCCATAGAGTCTTTAGCAAAGCATCCGAATATTATAGGTATAAAAGAGGCTTCGGGAGATATAAGCTATGCTGCTAAACTTATGCCTTACCTGACAGATGAGTTCGTTATGCTCTCTGGGAATGATGATTGCATTGTTCCTCTTATGTCTATAGGTGCGAGTGGTGTAATTTCTGTATTGGCAAATATTTGCCCTCAGCATACACATAAGCTATGTGAGTATTGTTTGAAAGATGATTTTAGCTCTGCTCGGGAACTGCAAAAAAAGCTTTTACCTATTGCAAATGCTTTATTTTTAGAAACGAATCCTATTCCTGTTAAAGCAGCTATGAATGCTTTGGGGATGGATGTTGGAGGATATCGATTGCCATTATATGATATGGATGAGGGATTAAAAGAAAAGCTAATGTATATTTTACAAGAGCATAAGGAGATGATTTATTGATGAAATTATGTGTGGTTGGATATGGAGCTATGGGAAGGATTGTTTGCGAGCTTGCAAAAGAGGAACTTGCCTATCCTGTTTCCCTAGAATGTGAATTTAAAACTTTGGAAGAAACTGATAAATGCTTTGATTGTATTATTGATTTTTCCCATCCTTCCAATCTAGATATGATTGTTTCTTTTGCAAAGAAATATCATAAGCCTGTCGTTTTTGCTACCACAGGCTTTACGGAAAAGGATAGATTAAAAATACAGGATTTGGCAAAAAGTGTTCCTGTACTTCTAAGTGCAAATTTCTCATTAGGAGTCATATTACTAAATCGTCTTGTAAAGCAGATTACGCCAATTTTAAAGGATGGCTATGATATTGAAATTGTTGAAGCTCACCATCATAATAAGGTTGATAGTCCAAGCGGAACAGCAAATATGCTTTTGTCTACCGTTATGGCTGCTACAGAGTATCATCCAGAATATGGTCGTCAAGGAAATGGAATTCGCCATCCGAAAGAGGTAGGTATGCATTCTATTCGAGGAGGCTCTATTGTCGGAGAACATGAAGTATTGTACTGTGGACTAGATGAGGTTATTTCCTTAAAGCATCAGGCACAATCTAAAAGAATATTTGCAGTAGGAGCAATAAAGGCGGCACATTTTTTAATAAATCAGCCCGTTGGCTTCTACGATATGGAAGATGTCCTTTTTGGTAAAGAAAAATAGAATCTTTTATGGTTTTCGTATTTACCTAAGGAGTTTGTAATGGTCAAAATCCAAAAGGATGCATTAAATAATACTGAACGGCTTTCTTTTTGCCGTCTGGTTTCTTGTTTGTTAGGAGTGAAAAAATGAAGAAGTATAATATAGGAATTTTGGGGGCAACAGGAGCAGTAGGAAGAGAAATTTTGAAAGTACTTGCAGAGTACAATATTCCTGTAGGGGAGTTAAAGCTTTTTGCTAGTAAGAAGAGTGTAGGAAAATCTATTTTATTCCGGGGGACTTCTTATCAAATAGAAGAAGCATGTGATACTTCTTTTATTGGTTTGGATTTTGTTTTTGGAGCTACCTCCAATGAGGTTGCAAAACGGTTTAGGGATAGTATTGTTTCATCCAAGGCAATATTCATTGATAACTCTAGTGCTTTTCGCTTAGATTCTACGGTTCCTTTAGTTATACCTCAAATTAATGGGGAGGATGCAGTATTACATCAAGGAGTTATTGCAAATCCTAATTGCTCAACGATTATTGCTTTAATGGCAATTTATAGTATTGAAAAGCTTTCAAAGATAGAGTGCATGCTGGCAACTACCTATCAGGCAACAAGTGGAGCTGGAGCATTAGGACCACTTGAGCTTTCTCAGCAAATGAACGCTATATGCAATTATAAGCCTTTGGAAATAGAAGTATTTCCCCATCAAATTGTAGAAAATGTTATACCTCAAATTGGATCATTCCTAGAGAATGGATATACAACTGAAGAAATGAAAATGCAGAATGAAGGAAGAAAAATCCTTCATCGTGAGGATTTATGTATTTCATGTACCTGTGTACGTGTTCCAGTTGTTCGTTCTCATTCCATTGCAATAGAGCTTGTTACGAAAGAGGAACTATCCATAGAACAAATAAGGGAAACATTATCAAAGGAAAATGGTGTCTTATTGTATGATTCTCCTGAAAAAAAGGAGTATCCTATGCCTATCCTAACTTCAAATCAGGATTTGGTGTATGTGGGTAGAATACGTAAATCACTATTTCACCCTAGAGGGATAGTTCTTTGGTGCTCAGGAGACCAGATAAGAAAAGGTGCAGCAAGCAATGCTGTTCAAATTATGATGAAGCTTATAGGGCTAGTGTTTTAGGAGGGAGTATATGTTAGTAGTGACAAAATTTGGTGGTTCATCTTTATCATGTGCTACCCAGTTTGCTAAAGTAAAAAGAATTGTTGAATCAGATGCAAAAAGAAAAATAGTTGTTGTTTCTGCGTTAGGGAAAAGAGATGCCTCAGACACTAAAATTACAGATTTATTATATATTTTGCATGCACACTTGAAGTATGGTGTTCCTTATGAAGAAATTTGGAATATGGTCGTTACACGTTTTTTAGATATTAAAGCGGAGCTTCATTTGCAATATGATATTATGGCTGATTTAGAAGGTCTAAAGCTAGAGTTAAATAAAGGAATAGCAGAAGATTATCTAGTTTCTCGTGGAGAGTATCTAACAGCCAAATTAATGAGTGATTACTTAGGATATACATTTGTAGATGCTAAGGATCTCATTTGTTTTAATTATGATGGTAAAATTGATTATGCACTTACAGAAAAGAAAGTTAAGCTAGCATTTTCAGAATATGGTATTATTGTAGTTCCAGGCTTTTATGGAGCTTATCCTAATGGCAGTGTAAAGCTATTGTCTCGTGGTGGCTCAGATGTCACAGGTTCAATTTTAGCAAAATGTCTAAATGTTTCTTTATATGAGAATTGGACAGATGTTTCAGGTATTTTGGCGGCAGATCCAAGAATCATAGATCATCCTAAAGCTATAAAGGAAATTACGTATGAGGAACTACGTGAGCTTTCCTATATGGGAGCAAATGTTTTACATGAAGAAACTGTATTCCCGGTTCAAAGCTTAAATATTCCTATTAATTTAAAAAATACAAATGATCCAAATCATCCAGGAACCTTGATTAAAAATATTTGTGATGATAAAACAGATATTGTAACTGGCTTAGCTGGAAAAAAAGAATTTGTATCCTTTGATATTTCAAAAAATCATATGTCAAATGAAATTGGCTTTTTGAGAAAGGCCTTAACTATTTTTGAAAAATATCAGGTTTCTGTGGAACATATTCCTTCAGGAATCGATAGCTTTTCTGTAGTTGTACCTCAAGATAGTGTTGAGAAATCTCAGTATGAAATTATTACGGAATTAAAAAAAGCGTTAGGAGCTGAGGTATCCTTAGATGAGGATATCGCATTGGTTGCTGTAGTAGGAAGAAATATGGCTGGTAAAAGTGGAATCTGTGGAATGATTTTTGAAACTCTTGGAAGCCATAATATCAATGTTAAGCTTTTAGCACAAGGTCCCTCAGAATTAAATATTATTATTGGTGTTTCACAAAAGGATTATGAGGCAACCTTAAAGGCTTTATATCAAAAACTATTATAAGGTTTAAATTGCGCTATAAACAAATTGCTTAGCTATAGGCGAAGCATTTTGGCTACTGGTGTAGAAGCATAGAAGTGAATTGAAAAAGGAAAAGAGCTACAATGAAATTTCTCATTGTAGCTCTTTTGAATTAGAAGAGAAGGAGACTCGTAAAGAATCTCCTTAAGAAAAAAATGATTTATACACAAATTAAACTAATTATTATTAAATTTAGATAGCTCAGCAAATGCCATAAGGAAAGGTCCAATCGCTTTTCCATCATCGCTTACAATTTTACGCTCTATATACATTTCATAAGTGCCAGCATAGGCATCAGTTCTTGAGGATGTCAATCCAGCTCCTATACATATACCACCTAAAGATAGAATTCCATCTTCATTCTTCTTGAAATAGGTGTCACAGGTCCCATAAAAAATTTCTTCCCCAATTTCTTTGTATTTGTTAGACAATACACCAAAGCGAACTGCCTTTAAAATGGTGTAGGCTATCATAAGTGTACCAGAAGTTTCTAAATAGTTTCCTTTTTTCTTTGGTTCATCTACTACCTGCCAAAACATTTTTCTTTCAGAATCGAGATACATCAATAAACCATCGATTGTTTTTTGAATTAAATTAGCTATCCGTTCTCTTAAAACAGAATCCTCAATAATTTCATAACAATCAATTAGGGCCATTTCATACCAACCACAGGCTCTTAACCAAACGATCTTAGAATGCCCATTGAATGGATTTGCCCAAATCATACGCTTGTTAGAATCACGATAATTTCCATCATATCCATGAACCATCAATTGTCTAGATTCTTCCCACGTTAGGTTAAAACAATTTTCCAATTGAAATACAATATCGTTAAAGGATTCTCCATGATTAAATTCCTTTTCCCATTGGGCATAAAATGGTTGAATCATGTATAATCCATCTAACCATATTTGGTTTGGATATTTATCCTTATGCCAAAAGTTACCCTCTACGCGTGGTAGATTTTTGACTTGATTGTGCATATAATGAATTGCTTTTAAATATTTTTCCTCTTTTGTTTTGTGATATAAGAGGAAAAGAACCTTGGCTTCATTACATGGATCGGAATCTCGTCCTGTTGTTGTATATTCATTATAATTGTTGTAATACAATATCTTTATTTTTCCATCCTCAGGAACAATTGGATCAATATAGTTTTTGATATATTCAAAAAGTTTTTCGTCCCTTGTTTGCAGATAAAGAGTAGTAAGACCTACCATCATACAGCCATCAATATAGGTCCAACCTGATTTCTTAAGACCTATGAGAACCTCTTTGTTCCATAAGGGTTTCTCTAATGTTGAGTTTTTTAAAAGATATTCTAAATAGGAATAGAAGTTACTTGCAATATCTTTACGCATAATGATCACCTCTTAGTTTGATTATATCATAATAAAAAAACTTGTCAACAAAAATTCGAAATAATGATTATGATACGGATATACGAACATTTAAGTGTTTAAATGAGAAAAATTAAACATGAGCATCTTTTATTAAATTATTCAATAGAGAATAAAATAAAAAAATATGACTTGACAATAGTATTCTAAAATTGTAAAATAGACTTGATGGAAGCGCTATTTTGTGTTTTCATATTATTTTGTAAATAGTTTTGAATTTGGTTCGCAAATACGGAAATGTTTGCGATTGTATTTAATCAGTATTTCGAAATTCGATTCGCATATTCGAATTTTCAGAAGGAGGAGATAGGTTGAACAATTTAAAGAAGATGGATTTAGTATTTTTCAGTATTATCTCTATCATCGCAGAATTGGTTACAGCTATTAGTTTTGCAAATTTAAGCACAGGCTTTTATTTTAGTTTTGCAATATTAATCTTTATTATCTTTTCTATACGATGGGGAAATATCTCTATCATAGCCTTAATTTTATCAGGTATTCCTTTGATTTTTATACAGCCTATTGGAAATTGGCAAAGTATAGAGATTTGGAAGGGGATTTTATATTATATGGTAGTGAATGTGTTTGCAATAATTCCGATAGCCATATATGGTAAGCGAAACAGAAATAAACTAATTTCAGGACCAATCATTTTGACATTATATGTTCTTGCAGTGTTTTTATCCTTATCTTTGGGAAAAGAAATTGCATTACTCATAATTAATGGGGATTGGCTTGGTGGCATAAAATATTTTATTTCAGAGATATTTATTCTAGTTGTTTCAGTTGTTGTATTACTTATCTTGGCTAAATTAAAAATAAAATTAATTTGTGATATGGATGAGTTTATGAAAGAGGAAAAACTAGAAGATGATTATGTAAATAAAATTCAAGAGAAAGGAGAAAGTGAAACAAATGGAGAAAATTCAGATGAGAGAATCGAGGATTAAAGGGATCTTCAAAGAAATTAAGAAGGAATGGATGCTATATCTATTGCTTGTACCTATTGTACTATGGTTTGCATTATTTGTTTATAAGCCAATGTCTGGTTTGATTGTTGCTTTCAAACGTTTTGATGCAGCGGATGGTATTTTTGGTAGCGATTTTAGAGGTTTGACAAACTTTATAAATCTAGTAGTAGGAATTAACAAAGAAGAATTTTGGGCTGCTTTTAGAAACACATTTGTTATTAGCGCTTATGGATTAGTATTTGGTTTTCCTATTCCTATCATATTAGCTTTGTTGTTTAGTGAACTTAGAAGTGAAGGATATAGAAAGATAGTTCAAACTATCACTTATTTACCTCACTTCCTATCAGAGGTAACAATTACAGGTATTGTAATTATGTTGGTTTACTCTGGAGAGCGTTCTACAGGAGTAATTGCGCAAATGTTGTATTCTTTGAACATTATCCCAGAAACAAATAAAATTATTGATACAGCTAATTATTTTAGGCCAATGTATATTATAACAGGTATATGGAAGGAAAGTGGATATAATTCCATAGTATACTTTGCTGCAATCATGGGGATATCCCCTGTTATGTATGAAGCAATTAAAGTAGATGGTGCTAATAAATGGCAAGAAATCAGGTATGTAACGATTCCAGGTATGGCTCCTACTCTAATTATTATGATTATCATGCGTATTGGTAGAATGTTGTCTGTTGGATATGAACGAGTTTTATTACTTTATAAACCGAATACCTATATTACAGCGGATGTTCTTTCGACCTTAGAACAGAGACTAGGAATTGAGCAGGTAGGAAATCAGGGATTAGGTTCAGCAATTGGTATCTTCAATTCGGTAATCGGATTTGCTTTAGTTATGGGGGCAAATGCAATTAGTAGACAAGTCTCAGAAACTTCATTATGGTAAGGTGTTATTATGAATATAGAAAGATTAAGTAAAAGTGAAATAATATTTAAAGTTCTTGCATATTTCTTGGTTACCATTTTTGCATTAATGTGCTTATATCCAATTGTATACGCATTTAGTGTTTCTATAAGTGGTAAGATAGCTTATGAATCTGGAGAAATATGGTTATTTCCAAAGGACATAACAATTCAAGCGTACAAAGTAGTTCTATATGATAAAAGCTTTTGGATTGCTTATACAAATACAATATTCTATACCGTAATAGGAACAGCATGGAGTATGTTCATTTCTCTTACAGGTGCGTATGTATTATCCAAGGATAAGCTACTTGGAAAGAGAAAGTGGAATTTCCTACTTGTGTTTACTATGTGGTTTTCAGCAGGTATGATTCCCATGTATTTAAATTATAAAGAAATGCATTTAGTACAGTTCCTAAGGATATAGAAGAGGCTGCAACTATTGATGGTGCAAATGAGCTTCAGATCTTCTCAAGAGTATATATTCCAATGTCAGGAGCTTCCATTGCTACAGTTACGTTATTCTATGCGATATCCCGTTGGAATGGCTACTATTGGTCGAGAATGCTATTAAGGGATTCTACAGAAACACCTTTACAGGTGTATTTGAGAATTCAAATTGAGAACTTCCAAAAACAAGGAGAAGATGGAGTAGTAGATTATGCTTACTCAACAGATAGTTTAATTTATGCAATAATTATTTGTTCAATAATACCTGTATTAATTATTTACCCTTATATTCAAAAATACTTTGCTCGTGGTGTTAACTTAGGTGGAGTAAAGGGATAAAAACTTAGGTAAGAGCATTTGCAATATTGTAAATGTTTTACATAAAAAAGAAAGGAAAGAAAGATATGAAAAAAAGAATTTTAGGTGCGTTATTCTTATCCGCAACTTTAGGCTTAGGTCTAGCATCCTGTGGTGGGAATGACAAGGTTGAAGTCAGATTTAATTTAGCTTATGGTAACAACTTGCGTACTATGACTTACAACCAATCTACACCATTAGAGTTACCTAATGGAACAACGGTTTCTGCAGGGCAATTAAAACCTATGTGGCAGAAGTTAGAAGAAGATTTAAATGCAAAATTTACAGATGTTGCAGTTCAAGATCAGAAGTCAAATGATATGATGAAGACTGCTGCAGCTAATAACTTCAGAGATGCCGAAATCTATGGTGGAGGCTCTATAGCTACACAATTAATGGGATATGGTGTTGATGGTAAATTTGCAAACTTAACTGATTTAATGGCAAATGGAAAGTTACCTCATTTTAAAGCATATTTAGAAAAAAATCCTATGATCAAAACATCTATTACTGCTTATGATGGAAATATTTATCATGTTCCTTATATTGCAGAAGTAGGTACTTATGCTAAAGTATTCTCTATGCGCAAAACTTGGGTTACTAAGTTGCTAGATGCTGCAGATGATGCTAATTATGATACTTCAACAACAATAAAGAAAACTTATGAAGGTTTCTGGAAGGACGATTTAGCTAGAACTGGAGATAATGGTGGTACTGTAACTCCAAAGAAGGATGTTAACGTAAAGAAAAACACAAACGAAAATGTAATCGTATTGATGAATCAAACCTCTATGAATGGTGCTGAATTGGCTAAATGCTTGAAAGACTATATCAAGAGAAACTATGATTATGAAAATCCATCTGAATTATATTTAGGAGCAAAGGCTGCTTATGATATTGATGAATTGGTTGCATTATTCAGAGTTATTAAGGCCAACCCTACATATTTAACTGATGGCAAAGCTACGGTTGTTTACCCATTCTTTACAAGACAATCTAGTTATCGTGAAGATATCTTAAGATTTGCAACTTATTTTGATGGTGTAAAGATTCATGGTTCTGATTCCTTTAGTTCAAGATGGTTTATTGATAATAATGGACAACTTGTTTATACTTATGGACAGAAGGAGTTCTATGATGTTGTAACTTATATATCTCAATTATATAGTGAAGGATTATTCTATAATGACGTATTTGATGTTTCTAATAAGTCTAATCATCGTAGTGCATTATATGGAACTGATACAGGTGATAAGCCTTCTTTTGGATTTATGACATGGGATTTCACTGCTTCCACAACAGCTGATTCTTTAAATAAGCCAAATGGTAATGATGTCGTTGGTGTATTGCCACCAGTATCTAGAGTAAATGGAGTATGGCAATATTATATTGATAGTTCCCGTGTTATCAAGTCAGATGGTTGGGCAATTTCAGCACAGGCAAAAGGTGCTGCTTTAGATAAAGCATGTGAAGTTTTTGATTGGTTCTTTACAGAAGAAGGTGCGCTTTGCCAAAATTATGGTATGGATTATATGTTAGATGGATCTAATAAGTATACTGGTCCAGATGGTGTTGAGTATCCTAAATATAATTCATGGACATTAGATACTTGTCAAACTCGTGCAAAAGGCGATTTATCAGCATTCCTACGTGATTGGATTGGTAGCTTAATGCCAGTTGGATATCAAAAGGAAATAGGTTTTGAGTATCAGTACACTTCTGAAAATGGATTTGCTGCTTGGAAATTGTTACAAGAATCAACTCTTACTATTCCAACTTATGCAGGTACAGGTCCAGCAGGAACGAATAAAAATTATTATACATTAATTCCACCAGCATTCTCTTTAACTAAGAGACAGCAGGATACTTTGGCAGAAAATACAAAGATTGAAAATTCAGATGATTTTGTTCAAAATATTTTCAATATAGTATTGTACAAATCTTCTGGTGTTGCTATTCCTGATAATATAAAAGTTCTAAAAACTTGGGAAGAGTATGAAGCAGATTTAAAAGCTCGTGGTATTGATACATACGTTCAAGTTTATAATCAAGCTTATGCTACAATGCAAGGAATTAAGTAATAAAATATAAAAGTCATCTCAGAGGATTTTTCCTCTGAGGGCTTATAAGGTAAATAACATAATCTGTTTATCTTATAAGCCCTAAAAGATGAAGAAAGAATAAACGAAAGGATTGTGTTTTTATGAAGAAAGGATTTATGTTTCAAAGAATAGGCTTCTTTTTATACCTATTTATGTTGCTTGTAGCAGCTGCCTACGCACTAAGTTTTATGACAGACTATGGGAATTTATTTGGTTTTGTTTATCTAGAGAATAAGCCAGTTACAGATTTCTATAATAAAATGCAAACATTTAATCAAATTAGTTTTTGGTTTGCTGTTGTAGGTGCAATTTCAATAATAGCAATGTTTGCTTTACAACTTAAAACTAAGGTTTCTGATTTATTTGCATTAGGAATAATGAGTTCTTTTGGAGCAGTAAATGTTGCTTCAGGTATATATGGCTTAATGACTTTACCAAAATTAATGAGTGAATATAAACTTGTTGATTTTTCCAATCTGCATTTAGAAGATCCAATTTACAAGGATACAGCTTATGAAATGCAATTTAGATTCTTTTATATCGGCTTTGCAGTGTTTTCTATATTGCTAGTCATAACGCTTATTTATGTCGCTATTTTGTGGATTAATCATTTCATTTATAAGAAAAGCGAGGTCGTTGCCCATGAGTAAATTTTATATGAAATTTTTAAAGAAGCATATCTTAAAAAAAGAAAATAAAATTAAGGAATTAAAAGGAATTGATGAGGTATTATCCAAGGTTACCTATAATAATTTGACATGTACTAGTGATTCAAATTCTAAGAGAGTTCAAAATCATTTGAAGAAAGTGGAGAAAAAACTTCTCAAATTAAAGAACGCTCATAGTAAAAGAGTAAATCAAACTTCTTTAGAAGATAAAACTGCAAAGAAATTATTAGATAAATTTAACTTTGTTTTAGAGAAAAGCATTTATAAGATTAAGGTTAAGAATGCTTATTTGAAGCATCAGGTTAAAGTTTCTTCAGATAAATTATGGTGGCAGGAGATGCCAAAAGAGGAAAAAAAGGAAAGACGTTCAGATTTATCCTTTTATAGGCCAGATAAACTAGGCTACAGTTTGACCTTATTAAGTGTAGTAGCTGAATTGACATATCTAATAATGCTTTTAAGTATTATGGTAAGATCCTTTTGGATTGGAATCACAATTCTTACGAATATTGTATTTTTATTGCTACTATTTACAATAGCAATAAAGGTTAAAAATTATAAAAAGCCTTATGCTTATTGGTCTTTTGGTTTCGGAGTGTATTGCATTATTCGAATCAGTTGGATAATTACGGGCTTAATGGGAGTGGATTTAGTCTCTGCTACTGCAATGAAACAAGGTTTTATATGGGGATGTAATATTTACATTATTTTGGCTTCATTTGCTGTGGGAATACAATCCTTAATGAAAATAAAGCATCAAGAAATCTATTTAAAAGAAGAAAAGATTTCAAATATTCAATTATCAAAGTAGGTGATTAGCATGTCGGAATTGATATTAAAAAATGTTAACAAAATATACCCTAATGGTGCACATGCTGTTCATGATTTTAATTTAAGTGTTAAAGATGGAGAATTTATTGTTCTAGTTGGACCTTCAGGCTGTGGAAAATCAACTACACTCCGTATGATTGCTGGTCTTGAAGGAATATCCTCAGGAGATATGCTTATAGATGGAGAACGAGTGAATTCACTTGCCCCAGTGGATCGAGATGTTGCCATGGTTTTTCAAAACTATGCATTGTACTACAATATGAGCGTTTATGACAATATAGGTATTTCTTTGAAAATACGTCATGAACAAAAGGATGCAATTCATAAAAACGTTAAAGGTGCTGCTGAAAGATTTGCTTTATCAGAATACTTAAATCGTATGCCTGCAAATTTATCTGGAGGACAAAAACAAAGAGTTGCTTTAGGAAGAACAGTAGTTCGAGATCCTAAAATATTTTTAATGGATGAACCTTTGTCAAATTTAGATGCAAAGCTTCGAGAAAAGACAAGAGGCGAAATTGTAAAACTACAAAAAAGCTTAAATACAACTACAATTTATGTTACACACGATCAGATAGAGGCTATGACCATGGCTGATAGAATTGTAGTTATGTCTATGGGATATGTCCAACAAATTGGTACGCCACTTGAGGTTTATAATTATCCTGCAAATTTATTTGTAGCTGGCTTTATTGGAATGCCAAATATGAATTTTATAGATGGTAAAATAGAAAATGGTTATTTTGTATTTGAAGACTATAAAGTAAAGGTATTAGATAAAGATTTGAAAAAATTAGAGAACTATAATGGGAAAAATGTTAAGCTTGGAATTCGTCCTGAGCACATTGATTGTGATGAAACTTTAATGAAGAAATACCCTACAGCAACCTTTGAATTACAGATAGATCATACGGAATTCTTAGGAAAGGAATATTATGTAGAGTGTTTGCTTAAAGAGGGTACAGTTCGAGCACGTATATCTAGCAGATATAATGTAAATGTTGATCAAATCAAAATTGTATTCAATATGGAAAAGGCTCACTTTTTTGATGCTGAAACAACAAATAGAATTGTGGAGGAATAGTATATGAAAGAGAAGATGAAATCCTTTTTTGCCAGTTTAGGGCACTTCTTTAAAAGAATATTCTTATCCTTTAAGGAAGGTCTTAAGCATGATCAAAAGCGTATTGCCAAATATGTGATTTGCTTTGCAGCTATTCTCCATTTGTTATTATCTAATACGCAAATTCAGGCAATTAATAAACTATCAAATGAAATTTGTGGAATTTACATGTTTATGTTTGTTTTAATAGGCTTTGCTTGTTTATTCAATGCAATTCGTCTTAAAGAGCCAAGTCGAAAGAAAATTGTATTCCCTATTATCATGTTGATTTTAGTAATGGTATTTGGGGGATTATTAGTTTATGTTTATATTGATGCTTTAATGCATCAAAGGAATTTATTAAAATCATTTGTTATTAATGGAATGATTTTATCAATTGTTATTATAGCCTTATATCTGTTTGGTTTAGTTGAAACCATAATCGCTCATGTTTCTTATTTAAAGAGTCAAAAAAAGGAAAAATTATCCAAAGAAACAAAAAGCCTAAAATGAAAAGGAACGTGAAATTATGAAAGAAGAAATGAATGTGCCAAGTCCAAATCAAAAAAAGAAGAACTTTTTATCTAAGATACCTGATGGTGTTAAGGTAGAGTTCTTTAGATGGTGGTTTGTAGGAGCGATTTGCTTTTTCATTGCTTGGGGGACTAATTTAGGAAATAAAGAGGATCCTTTTGATTTAATATTTGTTTTGGCACTTGTCATTTCTTTAGGTCATATGCTCATTTTTAATCCAATTGTATATGGAATGTTTGATATTAAACGAAATGGTAAAATAGTTAATAAAAAGATAAATGAGCGAAAAATATGGGAAGGCTCTTTGCTAAAAATGTTTGATTTTTTTCAATCCTTTGTGACAAGTCTACTAGTTTATGTGTCTTATATTTTAATTAATAGACTGATTTTAGAAGTGGCACATTTGGATGGTTCAAGATTGCCTTTTCCAGTAGAACCTTTTGGCTATGCAACTTTATTTTTGATTTTCTATCTTGCCATTTCTTTTATTGTTAACAAATCTATACTGCTTATTTCTTTAATAAAAAGAAAGCATATACAAAAAAAGAATATGGAAAAAGAGGAAGAATAATATGCGCGACTTATTTTTGATTAAAAATTTGCCTAAATTAAAGGAAGAAATAAAAACTACAAAAAGACTACAGTTTTATCATTTAATGGATCAATGTGACCGTTATGAGGTAATGCATGTACCAGTAGAACCTCCAAAGGAAAGTACAACATATTTTTGTCAGGCTATTATGAATTTTTCTTTGCTTTACATTTTAACGGAAGAAGATAAATATTTGCATCATGCATTACGATATATTCGAATTGTATGTGGATATCCGTATTGGGGAAATGCTCATTTAGTAAATGTTGATTTGAGTGCTTCCTGGATTATGTTTGGCTTATCTACAGCTTATAACTGGTTATATGATGCTTTATCTTCCGAGGATAAGAAATTAATTTTGGATAAATTAATTTATCAATCAGACTTGATGTTTAAATATCGAAATGAGAATTTAAATAAGGGTTGGGCAACGAATTATTATCAAAATCATAATTGGATTAATATGACTGGACTTGCTTGCTGTGGATATGCAATTGAAAAAGAATACCCTAAGGCAAAATTATATATAGAAGCTGCCAAAGAAAATTTTGCAAAGGTGTTTTCTTATTTGCCAGAGGATGGCTCTGATTATGAGGGAGTAACCTATTGGCGATATGGTACTTTGTGGCTATTTATCTATGCAGATCTTCTAAAGGATAGAGAGAATATTGATTATTTTGAGCGTTGCGATTTTTTGAAAAATACTGTAGAATATCGCATTTATCAATCTGCAAGTGAACTTCGAAAGCAAATGAATTTTGGAGATTGTCATGATAGATACTCTTCACACAGTGCAGCTATATACTATAAGACAGCAAAAGAGTATCAAAATGGATATGCTCAAAAGCTAGGAAATATGGTATCAGGATATTTTCTTTATGAGGAACAATATCAAAGTAAATTGAAGCCTGGTATTTTGCCAGAGGCTTGGCTTGAGGTAATTTGGTTTGACCCTGAGATTAAAGAAGAGAATCTAAGTGATTTACCTCATGTTAAAAAATTTGATGATTTAGGATTGATTTCCATTCGTACAGGCTTTCAAAAGGAGTCAACGGCATTTTCCTTTAAATGTGGGTATCCAGGTGGGAAAAAACAATTTTTAACAGCGTTAGATATTTATGAAAAGGAAAATAAATGGATTCTTGCACTTTCTCATCATCATCCAGATAATTTATCCTATATTCTAACTAAGAATCATTCCTATATGGCAATAGATGATGGGTATAATAGAAATATTATGCCTACACATCATAACACTTTATTGGTGGATAGAAAATATAGTGAATCAGAGGACAAAAATGATATATATGTGGATAGCTTGAAAAAACGTGTAGAGAAGGATGTAACCTATCCTATGCGAAGCTATTATGGAGAAATGGAATATTTCCATACCAATGGCTCTATTACCATGTTTAAAGCTACGAATACAAATATTTATCAATTAGATTTACAAATGACAAATGTTAGTAGAATGGTATTTACAGATTATTTAAAATTTATCGTATTTATAGATGATTTTGAAAGTGAGCTTCTCCATCAATATCAAAGTATTTTAAATACAGATGTAATGGCTAAAAAGCTTAATGAAAATAAGTTTTTAATCCGTAATGGATTAGAGGAAATGACTTATTATACATTTTCAGAAGAAGCACTTGCACATGAGCAATTTTTACAAACTGTATCTAGTGTGATGACGACGCAAGAGCCAGATAAAAAGTGTATTGTTCATTTAAATACATTATTAACTGAAAATGTACAGCCTTCTAAAAAGCATAGACATATTGAGATTATTTCTTTTATTAAAAAAGAGATAGTTTATAAGGACCATGTTTTATCTATTGGAGATAAAAAGAAGCTATATTTAAAGCCAACAAAGGATATCCAATTTGATGGAGATTATGCTTATGTGGATTTAGAAAATGGGAAGGCTGCTATTGCAAATGGAACTGCGCTTACCTATCGAGGACTGCAAATGAATAAAAAAACAAAACAATGTATGATATGGGGTGATAAGGATGCAATACTTAAATAGTAATTTTGTTAAGGCGATTGAAAAAAATGGAAATTATCAAGCAGCCATTTTGAAAATTCAAAAGGAAGTAGATGCTTTTGCTAAAGACTTCAATGATGATCCTAAGAAAACAAGTGAATGGGGACATAGTTATTTTTGTGATTATGATGGTGGTAGATTAATATTTGATATTACAAAGCCACATACGCATAAATGTTCTGTATGTGGAAAAGAATTTTCTAATGAATTATATGATGGTGTATGGGTTTACTTTTATAGAAACCAAGCGATACTGACTATATGGAAGGCTGCTGGCGTTTATGCCTATACAAAGAATAAAAAATATTTGGATATCATTAAAAGTATTATGGGCTTTTATGCAGAAAACTATACTAAATTTGTAATCCATAACAAAGAGCGAGGAAGATTTGATTCTTATGAAACAATGAAATGGGGTTGTGGAAGAATTCTTCCGCAAGGTCTAAACGAATCTATTATAACAATTCGTATGATTCAAGCCTTAGAATTAGTTAAGGATGATTTAGATCAAGCATTTTTAGACTTTGTGTATGAGCATTTATTCAAGGAAATTTATCATTTGTTGAAGCCACAAGTAAATGCTATTCATAATATTCGTTGTTGGAACAATTGTGCAATTGGATTGATAGGACTTTTCTTTCAAGATAAGGAAATGATTGAATTTGCATTTGAGGGACCATTCAATATTAGAAAACAGATACAAGAAGGAGTAACCTCTGATGGCTTTTGGTATGAAGGCTCTATTCATTACAATTTCTTTACCTTAGAGGGAATTACACCTTTACTTCTTTTTAGTGAAATATATAACTATGATTTTGGAAAAGAAGAAAAAGAAATAATCAAAAAAATGTTTATCAATGCCTATCATTATGCCTTTGATAATCAGTACTTTCCAAATCCAAATGATGGTTGGCCTAGTATCAACTTGAAAACATATAGTTACATTTATCATATGGCTGCCAAGGTATTTGGAGAGGATAGTGAAATTGGTAATCTTTTGAAGAATATAGAAAATTCTTCCTTGCCACGCACAACCTTACCATTATCAAAGCCTTATTATATAGATAATGAAATAGCTTATGAAAGATTGTTACTAAATACAGATTTTGATTTAAACCATTATACAAGGGTTGAGCATGAAACGAAGAACTTTCCTAAATCAAATTTTGCGATTCTTAGAGCTGGTGGTATGAATGCCTTCGTAAAATATGGTTTAAACGGACCATCTCACGCTCATCCTGATTTGATTAATTTAGAAATTATGTATAAGAATCACAGAATTAGCCGTGATTTATCTAATCCAGGCTATGTGGCAAGGCTTTGTAGTGAATGGCATAAAACCTCTCTTGCCCATAATACTGTGATTCGCAATGGAGAGAATGTTTTATCTAGAGACCCAGGAGTCACTTTAGAATATGATTCAACTCATATTTTATGTGAAGCAGATAATACTTATCCAGGAGTTAATTATGTTCGTGACGTGAAGATTACGCCAAACATTTTAGAGGATACCTTTATTGTACATGCAGAAGAGGAAGCAGTGTTTGATTATGTTTTCCATTTGGAATCTGAAATTCATTTAGAAAATGATTATGTTTCTGAACCAGCAGAGCTAGGCTTTAGCTCTAATGGCTATCAGCATGTCCTTGAAACACATCGTATTATTACAAAGAGTAAGGCTATTACCTTTACAGCAAAGGTAGATGAATTAAATATTCGAATTGTACTTTGTCTAAATAATAAAGAATTGTTCATCTTAAGAACCATGGATAATCCCGTTAATATTACGCGTACAACTTTCCTTTTAAGAGAAAAAGGGAAAGAGGTAAAATATAATTTACGTTTAGAAATGGAGGAATAGAATGGAAAAGATTCAGCATTATTTTTTGGATCAAGATTCTCAGTATGAAGAAGTTGATCCAGGGGTGTACCGAAAGGTTATTGCCCACCATGATGCCCTTATGATTTGTCATTTGCACTTTAAAAAGGGAGCAATAGGAAAGCTACATGAGCATTATCATGATCAATGTACCTATATACTTTCTGGCAAATTTGAATTTAACATAGGTGGCGAAAAAATGATATTAGGTCCGGGAGATTCCACCTATAAGGAACCTCACATTATTCATGGTGCTGTATGTTTAGAAGAAGGAGAATTATTAGATATCTTCGCACCAGAAAGAAAAGATTTTTTAAAATAGAAAGGAATAGAAAAAATGAAAAAAGTAGTTATTATTACAGGAGGAACTGGTGGAATTGGTTCCGCAATTGCAAGAGTATTAGGAAAGGCTGGCTGGTCTATTGCCTTAAATGGAATAGATGATGTTGCTGCTAAGTCTGTTATGGATGATTTAAAGGCATTAAATGTTGATGCTAAATATTATCACTTTGATGTAACAAAGGAAGAGGAGGTTAATGCAGGTGTTGCCCAAATTGTTGCTGATTTTGGACAAGTTGATGCATTAATAAATAACGCAGGTGGCTTAGGTGGTCGTTCTCGTTTTGAAACGATGACGACAGAATTCTATCGTAGTGTGCTTGCATTAAATCTAGATTCAGCATTCTTTATGTCTAGAGCATGTATTCCACATTTAAAGAATTCTTGTTGCCCATCTATTATTAATTTCTCATCTAACGCAGGTTGGAATGCAGGTGGACCTGGTGCTGGTGTATATGGTACCTCTAAGGCTGCTATTGTTGTATTTACGCGTGCATTAGCTAAGGATTTAGCTGAATATAAAATTCGTTGTAATGCAGTATCACCTGGTACAATTGATACTCCATTCCATGATAATATTAAAAAGACAAATCCTGCCTTATTTGAATCATGGAAGAATAATATTTTAATGAAGAGATTTGGAGCTCCTGAGGAGGTTGCAACTGTAGTAGAATTCTTATTGAGTGATAAGGCTTCCTTTATTACAGGAGAAGTTGTCCAAATTAATGGTGGACAGGATTTATTATAAAATGAATTACTTTAAAGAAGCTGTTTGCTTTGATCCTGTGAATTACTATCTTCTTTTAGAAAAAGAGGATTTGACAGAATTAAAACAAAAACTTTCCCCAAAGGATATTCAAGAGATTGTTCAAAAATTAGAATCTATTCATGTTAATTATCGTCAAGAACAAATCAGTGTTGTAAATAAACCTACCCATTTTCTAGGTTTTGATCCTAAGGATTATGTATCCTTGGCAACATATTATTGGCCTAATCCTAATACAAAGGACGGACTGCCTTATATTTCTAGAGATGGAGAGGCAAATCCTGAGGGAAAGAAATTTGATAAGGATAAGTTGCGACAATTGGCTTTTATTACCTATTATCAAGGCATATTATATTTTCTTACAGAGGATAAAAAATATTATTTATCTTTAAAGGATAATTTAACCTATTTCTTCTTAGATGAAATAACAGGTATGAATCCAAATCTTAACCACGCCCAAATGATTCTAGGAAAAAATTTAGGACGAGGAATTGGAATTATCGATTTTACTGCAAATTTTACTTACCCTCTTCGTTTATTAAAGATACTAAATGATTTAGGATATATAGAAGAGGAATTCCATTCTGCATTAAAAAGCTGGATAGAAAAGCTTGCCTTATGGCTAGAGGAATCCCCTTTAGGCTTAGAAGAAAAATATGCTAGAAATAATCATGGTATATTTTATGATTTGGGGCTTGCTACAATCTATGACTTTTTAGAAGAGGATAAAAAAATTTTACCTTTAATTTATCAGATGATAGAATTCCGTTTGGAAGAAGAAATTGCTTCGGATGGTAGTATGCCTAAAGAAACAGCTCGTACAAAGTCTAAAAACTATTCCTTAATGGCAATTAAGGGAGTATATGATTTTAATACGCTTATAAGAGAATATGGCTATGATTTATATCATCTAGAGGATTGGTATTATCGTAAGACGAATATAAATTTAAAGAAGTCCCTTGAATTTCTTTTAGATAGACTTGTCACTAAAAAAGTCTCTTGGGAATTTGAACAAATTATTCCTTTTGATGAAGCAACCTTAATTCCTTTATTAGTGGAAAGTAGAAAACAATTTTTAAATATTCATTTTGATATGATAAAAAAATTAACGATGAAATTCGATATTCTTAAGATGTTTTTATAGATAAATTTTTACATAAAATTGACTCTACTTTTATAATTTGTTATAATATTATATATAATTTTACATTTTTTGGATTTTAATTACGTGAGGTAGGGTTATTTATGAATAGAACAATTAGAAGAACATTTGATATACTGAATTTCATTGCTACTGGGGATGGAGTTACATTAAAGGAGATTATTGATAACGTAAAAATGCCAAAAAGCAGTGCCTTTGATATTGTCCATTCCCTTTTAGAACTTAATTTTATTGAACCAAATTATTACAATGATAAAAAATACGAATTAGGAATTAATGCTTTTGCGTTAGGCCAAAAGTATACCCAAAAAAAATCTTTTGTAGATATTTGTGCAAAGCATCTTATGCCTCTTGCAAATGAATTAGAGCGTACTACCTTTGTAGGCGTTAGAAATGGTGCTGAGGTTATATATGTATATAAATTTATGGGAGATGGAGCTAAGCTTGCTACATGTAGTGTAGGTAGCTCTCATCCTGTTTATACGACTGCTTTAGGGAAATCCCTACTTGCTTATTTAGATAGTGATACTCAGAAAGAAATTCTTGATACTATAAGCTTTATTGAAAAGACAAGCAATACGATAAAGAATAAGGAATCCTTATTGGTTGACTTAAATGATACAAAAAAGCGTGGCTATTCTATAGATAATAAAGAAAATGAAAAGCTAATGATTTGTTATGGAGCACCTATTTTTGATGCTTCTAACAAGGTGATTGCAGCTGTTTCCTTTTCTGATATTAAGAATCCAGTTCTATCTGATGAGGAGATTGGGAGTAAAATAAGACAATGTGCACTAAGTATATCAATTGAATTAGGTTATTCTGGTGGCCCTTTTTGGCAAGAATAATATTTAGAAATATTTAGGAGAAATTTATGAAATTTAATAAAATTATACTTGGTGTCTTGACACTACTCTTTTCTTTTACCCTATTTTCCTGTTCTGAATCTGAGAAGAAGCCAGAGGATGATACTACAAAGACGGAATTAAAGTTTAAATCAGCAGTTTTAGTTAGTGTTGAGGGAACGAGCGATTTAAATATAAAAGCTTCTGTTCAAGGTGAAAAGGGTGTAATTTATGCTGTTCTTTCTAAGGAGGATTCCTCTCCAGCAGCTTCAGCAATAGTTGAAGGAAAGAATTTTGTTTGGGCTGATCATTCTGTAGAGGGACAGGCTTTAGAAGCAACCATTAGTGAATTAGAGGCAGGAAAGCCTTACTATGCTTTTTTTGTAATCAAGCATGAAAATGTTTTTTCAGATATTGTACGAAAGACTGCTACAACGATTGAGCCTGATGTAGATAAGGGAGAAGGTACGGCAGAAAATCCATATAAGGTATCTACAATTGAGGATTTAGAACATGTTGGTACTGGACCATATGACACATATAATTTGGATTGGAATGCAGATAATACATATTATATTTTAGAAAATGATATTGATTTAACATCCAAATATGGAGAAAATAAAAAAAGCTGGACACCAATAAAAATAGGAAGAGAATCTGTATTTGATGGGAATGGTCATAGCATTACAGGTGTATATATCTCTACCACCTCTACTACAAATCTTGGTCTTTTTGAGGGAATTAATATACATGGAATGGTAAAAAATTTGCATGTTACTAATGTTCGTATTTCCTCTAATGGGTATGTAGAAAGACCAAAGATTTATGATGCTTCCTTAGAAGGTGAAAAGAAGTATACGAGTACTAACGCAGATGGTACTGCTCAAGGTATATATGTTGGTGCTTTAACAGGAGATTGTAAAGGAAGTATTGAAAACGTACACGTTACGGATGCCGTTTTAAAGGTAGAAGGAAGTCGTGTTGGTGGACTTACAGGAAGATTATATTCAGATGAAGGAACAGCTTGTAAGATCAATAAAGTATCTGTAGAAGCTGTGATTGAAGGAGTATCTAGATTGGGTGGTATTGTTGGTTTGATTGATGCAAAGAGTAAAACTAATTTTGAAACTCCAATTGTAACAAATGCATATTTTAAGGGAACAATTAAAGGAACAACCACCTTCCCAACAGAGGATACCTATATTGCTGGTGAATATTTAGGAGGCTTTGCCGGCTATGCTAGAGCATTTAACGCTTCTAATATTGTTGTTGATGCAACTATAGCAGGCGAAAGACATGTTGGTGGAGTTGTTGGTTTCCTTCAATTTAATACAAATGTTCCTGATCATAATTCCATTATAAAGGATTGCTTATTTAAGGGAAATCTTTCTATAAACATTGGAACAAATATGGGACCAGTCGTTGGAAATCGTAGTAATTCTAATGCAACTACAGAAAACTGTATAGCTACAGGATATTATTTATCCTCTTCTATTTTTATGAAAAAAGAAGAACAAGTGATGTTTGATAATTTAAATGCTACTGCTAAATATGGGGAGGCTGTAGAAGTCTTATCTAAGGAATGGTATGCACAGCATTTACCATCTTTAGATCTTGAATCTATCTTTGTCTTAGATGAAAATTCATTTCCTACTTTAAGGTAAAGGCAGGCACTTCTATGAAAAAATTAAATTTACTTGGACTTGCCTTAGCTTTAGGACTAGGGCTGGCAGCCTGTGATTCTAAAGGTCCAGCCATTAGTAATTCTGATCATAAGCAATTTGCAGATCTTTTTAAAGGCGATTGGAATATGCCAGGGCTATATGAAAAAAATGGGGCAGCACATACTATGCCTGAGCCTATCAAGGAAACAGGAATGGAGATTGATGTTACGGAGTATGGTGCTAAGGCAAATAATCCCAATTTTGATAATTATTCTGCATTTAAAAAGGCAATGGATAATGCTAACTCAGGAGATACAGTGTATATTCCCAATGGAGACTACTATTTTAAAAATTATAAAAGAGCCTCTGAGGAATATGATACACATATATCCTTAGTTGATGGAGTTACACTACGTGGAGAAAGCCAAGCAGGAGTTCGTTTGATTTCTTGCTTTAGTGAAAGTAAGAATGAAACGGATAGTACTACTGTGATTGCGGCTGTTAATGTAAATAATGTTGCAATTAAGAATCTAACAGTTACTTCAAATACGAGTGATGACGTTTTACCTGATAATACGAATTCTAATTTACAAAGCTTAATCTATACTGCTCCAAAATATGGAATAACAGCTGCCTCTGGCGGTGTTATCGCAGATCAGGAGGATCAAGCCTCTAATATTTTAATTGAGGGAGTTACTGTAGAGAAGTTCCAACGTATGGGGGTACGTATCGCTAAGGCTAAGGAAGTAGTTGTAAAAAATTCTACCTTCCAAAAGGCGACCTGTCTTGGTGGCGGTGGAATGGGCTATGGTGTAAATATTCAAGGCTATGGTTATGGCTTTGATTGTACAGATACCTTTATAGATACTTGCTTTAATGTGGTTGAGGATTGTCATTTCGTTGGTCCTTGGCTAAGACATGGAGCTTTGATTCAGTATTCAGCACATAATAATGTGATACGTAATAATCGATTTGATGACGTATTATTAGACTCTATAGATATGCATGGAGAAGATGAATATTCTAATGAAATCTATAACAATCAAATTAATAATACGAGAAAAGGTGCTGGGATTGGCTTAGGAAATACTGGTGCTACTCATGATGCTTCTGGTAGAAATAACTTTATCCATGATAATACCATTACAAATGGAGCTAGAGGTATAGATGTAATTCTTGGAACACCTAATACCATCTTATATAAAAATACTATTGAAAATGTGGATAATGGTATACGTTGTAGTAATGCAAATGGTACTCGAATTGTTGATAATACTTTGACCAATATTGAGGGTACGGCAATCAGTGTAACCTATTCCTACGTATATGGGAATCCTAATTTGGGATTGCCAAGCAATTATAAAATCCTTTCAAATTTAATTAAATCCTGTGGTCGTGGAATTTATATGGATTCAAAGGGAGAGAACTTTGTTCTTAAGGATAATAAATTTGAAGCAATGGATTCAAAACTTCAGATTGTAGACGAATCAGCCTCTTTTGTTATACCTAATGCTACAGATTTAACCTCTCCTGTGGAGGGGCAAAATGTACTGCCTAGAGAAAACTTCTTTATAACACAAGAAAGCAAGGCTAAACCAGCACAGTATCAAAAGAATTTAAAGCTAAAATCTAGTGCTACAGAGCCTTTATACAATCGTATGATTTATGCTTTATTCGATAAAAAGGAAGCTCCAACAAGCTATGATAAGGTTTACTTATCTATTACGGCTAAGGCACAAGAGGGAACCCCTACCATTAATATCTTCTCAAATACAACCTATACAGATTGGACAACAGATACTCTATGCTGGAATGATTCTAAGCTACATCAGGATACACTTGCTCTGATTAAAAATACAGAGGAAGATCCTGTAAAGGAATTTACAACCTTTACCTTCCCTTTTGCAGAATATGAATTCCATACATATTATATTGATGTGACCGAGGCTTACAAAGCAATTGGTGCTGATTTGTTTACACTTGTATTAACGAATGAAAATGTGGATGGAACTTACATGGAGGTCTATTCTAAGGAGCAGACTGCGAATAATTTTGAACAAGCCTTTCGCTTGATTTTCACAAATTAGAAAGGAAAGCAAAAGAATGAATAAAAATATTAATTTTAAAAATGTAGGTTGCTTTAAGGAGACAGAAGAAGGAACCTTACTTTATAGATATCCAGAAGCTGCTATTGCTGGCTTAGGGTATAAGGATTCGGTTAAGGGAAAGGAAAAGGCCATGGTTCCAGCTATGGTTGAAATTCGTGTACTTTCTTATACGACTGAGCTATCTATAACCTTAAAGGCTCTAGATTCCCATATGAAGGTTTTCTGCTACATTGATGATTTTCAAAATGGAGAAGCTATAGTAAATGAGGGTGAATCCAAAACTTTAGAATTTAAAGTTCATGAAAGATTACAAAAGCTTTATCCTGAGGTCTATGGAAAGAAGCCTTATTTGTGGCGTATTATATTGGGAAATGGATCTAGAGTTGTTTTTAAAAATTTAGAGGCAGGAGAGCTTTTGCCATTTACACCTGCTTTGCCATGGGTTTCCTATGGAAGTTCTATTTCTCAAGGTGCAGGAGCACTTGATATAGTCAATTGCTATATTTTCTTAACACAACAAGCACTTAAAACAGATATTCTCAATAAAGGATTATCAGGATCATGTCTCTTAGAAAAATCAGCAGTAGATTATCTAGCAAGTATTCCTTGCAAGGGGTACATTCTAGAAATTGGTGCTAATGTTAGAGGGATAATGGATGGACCAACTTTCGAACAGGCATTTGACTACTTAATGGATACTTTATCTAAAAAGAATTGTCCAATACTATTGATTAGTATCTTGGATATGTTTGAGAAGCTTTATGAGAATTTTAGTGAAGTACCTTACCATGAAAAAAATGTTGAGTTCATAGAAATTATAAAGAAGAAGATAATAAAGATGAACAATAAAAATATTCATTTGGTATCTTCAGCAGATTGGATGCTTCAAATTGAAGGTATATCAGCAGATATGCTTCATCCTTCTAATTTAGGACATGCTCTTTTAGCTAATGGACTGACCACAAAAATTAAATCTCTATAACAAATTTAAAAGGACTCGAAAGAGTCTTTTTTTGTTATTGGTAGCATAGTTTAAAGAAAAATGCAACAAGAAGTTAAAATAAAAAATATAACTTGACAATACTTAGTGAAAAAGGTAAAATAGACTTGATGGAAGCGCTATTATCGACTTTCATATTATTTTTAAAAACGTATTCGAATTCAGTTCGCAAATACGAATTATAGATATGCATTTTTCTTAGAATTGAGTACGGATATACGAACGCAAAGGAGATTAAACTATGTTAAAAAAAGTATTATTTACGATCGCTGGATTGTGGATGATCTTAGGATGTGTTGGTTGTGCAACGAATACTCCTGAAACACCTGGTCCTGAGGATGACACAATCCAAAAAAAGGTATTTATCGTTACCTTTGATACTCTTGGAGGTACAGCTATAGAGCAAATTAAAGTAGAGGAGGGAAAGGAGCTTCAGCTTCCTGTTACACCTACAAAGGAGGGACATACCTTTGAAGGTTGGTTTACAGATAAGGAATGCACAAAGCCTTTTTCTGATTTAAAGATATCCTCTAATATAACACTATATGCAAAATGGAAGCAAAATGAGGTTAGTGTACCTCTTGCAAATACTAAGGTATTTATGATAGGGGATTCTACTTGTGCTTATTATGATCAAGCCACAAAGGATTTAGATTATTATTATCAAAGAGCAGGCTTTGGTACAGCCATTTCTTCCTATTTTAAAGAAGAGGCAGAGGTTGTTAATTTGGCTGTTGGTGGTGCAAGCTCTAGGAGCTTTGCTACTTTAGAGCAATATACTACCTTTACTAGCTCTGTTTCAAAGGGTGATTATGTAATTGTAGCATTTGGGCATAATGATGAAAAGAAAATTGATGAGAAGTTTGCAACTCTTGAAGGAAACAGTAAGGATAAGGAAGGGACCTTCCATTATTATTTATATAAAAATTTTATTAAGGTTGCTATAGATGCAGGAGCAACTCCTATTCTTGCTACTCCTATTGTCCGCTATGATGCATCAGGTGCATATGCTGAAGGAAGTAAGTATCTACACTTTATGCAAGAGGATGCAAGCTATGGTGGAGGAGATTATGCAGAGGCAACAAGATCTCTAGCTGCAAGTGAGGGCTTAGCTTTAATTGATAATACTCGTTTAACTGCAGCTAAATGGAAAACATCAACACCAAAGGAGGCTATGGATTATTATGGTATGATCACCTCCACAGCTATAGATGGAACGCATTTAAACAGCTATGGTGCACAGATGGTTGGCTACATGATGGCAGAAGCAATAAAGAACTCCGATTCAAAATTAGCTTCTTACGTAAAAGCTGAAATTAAAGAACCTACCAAAGAGGAATTTTTAGTAGTAAATCCAAATTATGTAGAGCCTACTTATCAAGCTCCAACCTCATGGTCAACCTTGTGGGGAACAAAGGAAGAAGAGTGGCATGCCTCAGCCTTTGGTTATTTCAAAAAGGATCCAAAGAATAACTTTAAGGAATATTTTGATATTAAAGAAAATTCTAATGATACTATAACCCTTTCTGATAAAACAGATACACAATGTGGTCGTTTTAACTCTAAGGGAGATGGTCTTTTGATGTATTTTAGACAGCTTAAGGTTGATGCAGATTTTACATTAGAAGCAACTATGCATGTGGATGAGGTAAAGGTTGCCAATAATGGCTCAGGCTGTGGATTAATGGTAAGGGATGATATGTATATTGATAAATATGTTGCAGAGTTAAATACAAATTTCTTAGCTGTAGGTGCTCTTGGTATGCCTTTTACAAGTGGAGATTCTAAATATAGCTATGTTGCTTTCCAAAGAGAAAAAGTGGAGGCATTAACTCGAGACAAAAAGGATAAGGTAGATAGCTATCTTCAAGCTGGTGATGAGGTTACTCTTAAGATTGTCAAGATAGACTCAACTTATTCCTTATACTATAACGGAAATAAAACAGGTGTAAATTATGATCTTAGCCTAGCTGGTGATGATAAGGAATATATCTATGTTGGATTATTTGTAGCAGGGGTTACTTGTACCTTTAGTAATATTACATTTACAACAAATTAAAACATATAAGGAGGGCAGCTATGTTTAAAAAAATTTTATTTACCTGTTCGATGGTTTTATGTCTCTTGTTTATTGTAGCATGTAAGCCAAATGAAACAGATGGACCAGATAAGGATACTAAGGATTATCCAAGATTTAGTGATATTAGTATACTTGAATCTGTAAAAGAGGAAGGCGCTATTGATGTGTTTGTAAAGGCACTTGATACCGATACTTCTGTTCATCTAATTGTTGTTGAAAAGGATGCGAAAGCACCTACTCATGAGGAAATAAAGAAGCATGAGGCATATAGTGGTGTAAATATTGTTTCTTATTTAGAAGGGACAGGAACATTATATAAAACGATACAAGGTCTTGAACAAGCTAAGGCCTATGATGTATATGTGACTTTATTTAAAAACAATCTTTATGCAAAAGAATTTTATAAAACAACCTGCCTAACTAAGACTTTAGATGAGGTTTTAGATAAGGGAAGTGGAACAAATGAGGATCCCTTTAAGATCTTTAGTATTGAGGATTTAGAAAAGGTTGCTTCTGATGCAGAAGGATTAAATGCTTTTTATTCCTTACAAAATGATTTAGATTTATCTTCTAAATATGGAAAAGATTTATTAAGCTTTGTTCCATTAAGCTGGCAAACAGGGTCTTTAAAAGCCTTTAACGGATATTTTAATGGAAATGGCCATACTATCAAAAACCTTTATATCAATGAAACTAAGGAATCTATCGGTTTATTTGGACAAATAGGCGAAGAGGGAACAGTTGCAAATCTAATTTTAGAAAATCCTTATGTTGCTACTACAGGACAAAGACTAGGAGCAGTCGTTGGCTATAACAAGGGAAGTGTTGTTAATGTCTCAGTTCTTGGTGGTAAGGTAGAGAGCCTAGTACCAGCAGGTGGACAAGCTAAGGTTGGTGGTATAGTTGGTGATATGTATGAATCAGGCTCTATCTTACGATGCGTTTCTAAAACCTCTGTGGTTGCAGAAGGAAATAATGTAGGTGGAATCTCTGGTTCAGCAGATGCTTCAACTGGTAAAACCCAGGCTCTAGAAATTAAGAATTGCTATTCCTTGAGTGATATTAAAACAAATGGTAAATATGCTGGTGGTATAGTAGGCTATGGACTTTGTATACAAATTGAAAATTGTTATACCTTAGGTACTGTTGAGGGTGGCGAAGGTGTAGGAGGGATTGTTGGATTCCTGCAGCAAAGGAGTGCCTCTAGTATCGTTCCAACAACTAAAAATTGCTTCGTATTAGGTACTACTATTACGGCAAACGGAACGAAACAAAGTAACAATTCTGGTATAGTCATAGGAAATCGTTCAACCTCAAACAATACAAATCCTATTGTTGAAAATCTTTATTATGCAGATTCAGCTTTAGTTGGAAATCAGAAAAAGCCTTTAAGCATCGGAGAAGAAGTAGAAGCTACCTCCTTTGCAGATAAGAATTGGCTAAAGACAAATGTTCTTATGGAATGTAATGATGTATATTGGACAATGAAAGCAGATGCTTCTAGACCTACTTTAGTACATGCTACATGGGATACTGGAGCTTATAATTCTCCTCTTCTTATAAAAGAGTTAAAGGTTGCAGCGCCAGAAAGAAATCAAATTTCTATAAGTTCATCTTGTTCTGAAAAGGCTACATTGTATTATGTTGTCGTATTGAGTAGTGACAAAGCTCCAACTGCAGAGCAAATTGTTGCCCAAAAGGATTATGATGGTGTAAATCTTAAGGCCTTTGGACATAGTGAAACGAATACCTTAGATACGGTTGTTCAGGCACTTGAGGATAATACAAGCTATACAGTTTATGTAGTTGCTAAATCAGAAACAGAAACTACTAAGGTATCTTCAGCAACCCAGAAAACATTACCTGCTCCTATACTTTTAGAAGTAAGCTATGAGGTTAAGGATGGGAAAAATTTAGGAGAATTGAATATCCTTATCACTTCAAATAAAAATGTTACAACCTATTACAAAATTTCTAAAGAAAAATTAACCTTAACGAAAGAAGAAATGATTACCTTCACTTCTGTGACAGGAAAGACTATTTCAATCACAGAGTTAGATGAAAATACAGAATATTTCCTATATTTATTTAGCTCTACTGCTGATGAGGATGTTGAAGTTACAGAACTAACGTTCACGACTAAAGCAGATCCAGTTCCATTTGAAATCACAGTTGAATTTAGTAAAACTGTAAACCCTAAGGAGCTTGAATTGGAGTTAACCTCTAATAAAGCTGATGCAACCCTATGGTATATTCTTACAAATGATTTATCTAAGGTATATACTAAAGAAGAGCTTATGGAACAGGGGGAACTTTATAGTGGAGCTAAGGTCTTGTTTGGAGAGTTAGAGGATAATACAGAATATAGAATTCATGTTTATGGCAAAACGAATACTAGAGAAACAGATGTTTTAACTAAGGTTGCTGCAACTTTAGATGCGAAATATGAACAGTTTGCAGATTACTTTGTGGGTGATTGGAATCAACCTGGATTATATGATAAGAATGGTGCAGTTCATGATATGCCAACACCTGTGGCTGAAACAGGGAAAGTGATTTCTGTTTTAGAATATGGTGCTGTTGCAAATGATACAAGCTTTGATAATTATGAAGCTTTTAAAAAGGCAATAGATGCAGCAGAAGCTAATGATGTAGTCTATATACCTAATGGAACCTATACCTTCAAATCCTCTTTGAAATTAAATGGATATTATGCACATATTCATTTAAAGGCTGGTATAACGCTAAAGGGTGAATCTAAAGAAGGAACTATCCTAGTATCTAGCTTTACAGCAGAAGAAAATGAGAATCTTCAAACAACAGCTATTGCGGTAACAAATGCTTCTAATGTGGCTATAAAAAATCTTACAGTGACCTCTAATACAGGTGACTTAGAGTATGATAATACAGATCCAAATTTAACTACAGATATTCTAACAGGACCAAAATATGGAATTACCATTGCATCTAGTAAGGATATAACAACTGCTGAGATGCAGACTAGAAATGTTGTTGTTGATGGTGTAATTGTAGAAAAATTTAGACGTTCTGGTGTTAGAATTGCTATGGCACAGGAAAACGTAGTAAGAAATTCTATTTTCAGAAATGCTACCTGCTTAGGCGGTGGTGGCGCTGGCTATGGGGTATGTATTCAAGGAGAAACACACGATGTGGATACAACAGATACAATTCTAGATACAAGATTTAATGTTGTTGAGGATTGTACCTTTGAAGGACCTTATTTACGTCATGGAGTTTTAATTCAATATTATGCTCATAACAATTTAGTTCATCATAATACCTTAAAGGATATCCTATTAGATTCTATAGATTTACATGGTGAGGATGAATACTCTAATGAGATTTGTCATAACGAAATCTTTAACACCAGAAGAGGAGCTGCCGTTGGTTTAGGAAATACGGGAGCTACTCATGATGCTACAGGAAGAAATAATTTTATCCATGATAATTTGATTGATGGTGGTGCTAGAGCAATAGATATTATGCTAGATACTCCTAACACGGTAATCTTTGCAAATACGATTAAGAATGTAGAAAAAGGAATTACTTGTAGTCTAGCAAATGGCACAAGAATAGTAGAAAATACTTTTGAAAGCATCGCAGAGTTCGCTGTAAGAGTGAATTATGCATTTGTATGGGGAGCTGCTAATTTAGGTATTCCTAGAAATTATACAATTAAGGATAATACATTTATATCTTGTGAAGAAGGAATTGTTATAGAAACGAAAGAGGATTTTATTGTTGAAGGAAATCTATTTGAACAGATGGATTCTGCAAAACAAATTATAGATACTACTGCTACTTTAGTAGTACCTGAAAATGATCTTTCTATTTCTATTGAGGCTGATGACGAAGCCTTCACATATGATTTGGCAGTTACTACAAGTAAGACAGATGTAAAGGTTTATTATTTAATATCTACCTTACCTACTGCACCTACCAAAGAAGAGGTATTGGCTGAAACCCCATCTGATACGCTTATTACAGCTTTAGAGGGCCTAAATAGAGGTACTAAATATTACGTTTATGTAATTTGTGTTTCTGGTGAAGATACATCCATCATGCTTTCAACCTCTTTTGAAACAGCAGAAGAGCTAGTTCAACCTCTTACCCTATCTGCAAAGATCACAACCAATAATGCGGATGGTGTTACTGCAAAATATGCTCAAGCTGGTGCTACCTTTGAGACAACAGCGGGAGCTATGATTCATTATGTATTAACCGATACTTTAGTAGAGGATGTAACGATAGAAAAGCTAAATGGTACGATTGCAGGTTCACTAGTTATACGAGGAGAAACTGTAGAAGATCATTATTTATTTACAGGTTTAGCTTCTGAAACAACCTACTATCTATATTGCTATGCAACACTTGATGATGCTGTTAGCTCTATCGAATCTAAGGAGGTTACCACAGCTGTTTACAGAAACTTTAATCGTGATTTACCTACTAAGGGAACCATTAATATTTTTAATGCTGAGGATTTCTATAAATATATAGAGTTCTCAACTGTTGGCTTGATAATTGATGATACAGGCGTATTAACTAAGCCGTCTACCTCTGCTAAAGTATTCTTATTTGGTGACATATACTTAAATGAAACGAAAAAGGTAGATATGATTACAGATTCATTTAAGGGTGTTTTCGATGGTCAAGGCTATACTATTTATAATATGAATATAGAAAGTGGAGTTTCAGAAAATTTAGGCTTATTTAAAATTATTACAGGAAGTGGAGCAACTCCTGGAACATTCAAAAATACAACCTTTGTTAATGCAAAGGTAACCAATACCTATACAGAGGCTACAACCTCAAATGCGGGAAATGGTATCATTTGTAGTGAACTTAGAGGTATAATAGAAAATGTTATAATAAAGGATTCTATCATAACCGTTAGTCAAGAGGATTCAAGATTAGGTGCTATTGCTGGTCGTTTTACAAATTATAAGGATGGAACGTATACAGCTCATGTTTCTAATTGTGGTATTTATAATACTACTGTTACAGGTGGTAGTAAAAATATAGGTGGTGCAATTGGCTATGCCGCTTATGCTAGTGCCTATACTACTACAGAAGCAGGTACACCAATATATGTTTCAGATTTATATGTTCAAGCAACAGTAAGTACAACTGCAACACAAAGTAGTGTTGGAGGTGTAATAGGAGTAAGTGAAATTCTTGTTAAAAATGTTGTTAGTGATACTACAGTTATAGCTGCTGGAAAAGAAAGAACAGACGCTTTAATTTTAGGAACAATTCAAAATAGTTCAAAGGAAACCTCTATTGCTACTATCTCCTCTTGTATTTCTTATAAGAAGGGTACACTTGTAAGAAATTGGAAGAGTGGAGAAGCAGATAAGCTTTATGAAGTTGGTACTACAAATAGTGATACTACTGAAGTACCAAAGCAATCTGTAATCGCATTAGAAGAAATTACTTCTACATGGATAATAGAAAATACAACCTTTGATATTGAATCTGAAAATTCTTTATGGATATTAGAGAATCATCAATTAAATTTAAAATTAGGAGGCAGGAATTAATGAAGAAATTTTTTTCAGCATTAGGAGCAATAGCTTTATGTTTTACCTTAGCTGCTTGTAATACAAATAAAAATCCTGGTGGAAAACCAGAAGAAAATAAGCCACTAACTAATTTTGAACTTGTAAAAAAGACGGCTGATGATCTTTCTATTCCAAATGCAAATGAAATTAGAAAAAATATTTATTTGCCTAAATCAACGAAGGATGAGGTTATCATTGTTTGGACAACAAGCAATGCAAAGGCTATTACGCCTGAGGGCTATGTCACCAGAAGTGAGACCTCAGATCAGGCAGTTACACTAACCGCAACCTTAAGCTATGCTTCTACCGTTGAAAGAAGAAGCTTTGAGGTCAATGTGAAGCAGATTCCTTCTAGCACGCAAGCTCAAGTAGAAGAATCTATAAATGATTTTGTGCTATATGAAAATAATTATGTAGATAGAGATATATTAATTCTACCTAGAACCAGTGATCTTAATGGCGTTTATATTGATTGGGAAACCTCTGATTCTTCTATCATAGACCTAGATGGAAACGTATATAGAACGAATGAGGAACAGAAGGTAACACTAACAGGAAAATTCAGTAAGAGTGATGTAACTTTAGAAAAGAAGATAGAGGTTACTGTTGGTTCTACAGCTGATGACGAACCTGAATTGATTACGGAATCTGATCCTAGAATTTTAAACAAAATCTATGTTACGAACACAGAGGAGTTACTTAAGGCATGTGTTATTGATGATTTAAAGCCAGGGGATGCAGTGATTTTAGAGGATGGTAAATACGATGAAATTACACTTTATATAACAGACTCAGGAACCTTTGAGCATCCAATCTTCCTTTTTGCTAAGAATCCTGGAAAGGTAACGATTACAGGAGAATCTAGAATTGAAGTCGTAGCAGATTATGTTACTGTTGCAAATTTAACATTTAAGGAAGGATATCCTACAACTGATAGTGGAGTTGTTGCCTTAAATGGTAATTATTGTAGATTTACAAATAACCATATCAACAATTTTGAATATGCTACCTATGATTATAAGTGGGTTTCATTGACAGGAACACACCATTCTATTGATAGAAATACCTTTGATGGAAAGTCTACAGGAGGCTCTCTATTAACTGTATGGAGAAATGATTTATCTAGTCAATATCATCACATCTATAAAAATGTATTTAAAAATTTTGCTGATGCTGGTGGAGCAAACGGCTATGAAACCATGCGTATAGGAACATCTACCTATTCTCAAACAGATTCTCATGTTCTAATTGAAGATAATTTATTTGAAAAGGTATCAGGAGAAATTGAAATTATTTCAATTAAGTCAGGAAGAACTATAGTTAGAGGAAATACATTCAAGGAATGTGTTGGATTAGTTACGTGTCGACATGGTAAAAATGATCTTATTGAAAATAATGTATTTCTATGTGGTGGTGTTAATGATACGGGTGGAATTCGTATGTATGATTCAGGACATATCATCCGCAACAATTATATAGAAAATGCAAATTCATCCTCAAACACTCGTGCTGGTATAGTAGTACATAGTGGAGTAAATGAGGCAGGAACTACAACTACTATGAATTTACAATGGATACCATTTAATATTTTAATCCAAAATAATACAATAGTAGATAGTCGTCAAAGTATTCTATTCTGTGGAAAATATACTTATCCAGCGAAGGATGTTATTTTAGATGGTAATTTCATTGTTTCTGCTTTATGGGCCGCTATCCGTTTTGATAAGGTTCCAGAAAACCTAAAATTATCTAATAATCACATTCATGCAACCGCATATTTAGATACTACAGGTGTAATTAAGGAGATAGAAGTTCCAAAGGAAGCGAATTTCTCAACAGATATTCCTACACTTACTCCAAATGCTTCAGGTATTAAATTACATGAAACATGGGGAGTGAAAAATTTAGCTGTTCTGTCTACTGGCAATGCAGGTGCTAGTTGGCTAGAATAATATAGAATTAAGGTTCATTCTCATTTGGAATGAGCCTTTTTTATCACAGTACAACAATCTTTAAAAAAAATGTCATTTAATGTCGGTTTTTTTTCGTTGACATTTTTAAATAAAATTATTAGAATTAAAGTAAAGAAAGCAATAATAAATTTAATATCAAATAAAATCATAATAGATATCAATTTGAAAGTTATATTGTACTTATAACTAAAAAAGAAAGGAGAAGTTATAGCCCTAAGTACAATAAGGCTATATCAATTAGAGAGATGAAAAAATTATTTTCTATTCTTTATGTGTTTGTTTTTTTGTTGAATTGTTATATTTGGAAAGGGATTGATACCAATTCTTTTTCAAATGAGAAATTGACTATTAAAATGAATGATAATATTTTACGTAATACAACGTATCGTCTTACACTTAATGAATTAAAGACAATTGAGTTTAATGGGGAGGTTCATAACTTCTCTTTTCAAGCAATTCAAAACCAAATGTATGTAGTTGAAACAACGGGAAAATGTGACACTTTACTTAGAGTTCAAAGTGATTCTATAGGAACAATTACAGATGATAATAGCGGTATTGATAATAATGCTCGTATTTATTTTACTCCACTTATTAATGAAGAAGTAAAAATTTATTCTGTACTTTCTGATCTGGATGCAATAGGTGATGCAACAATTCAAGTTAGAAAACAAAAATTTTCCTTATTCGGCTATGAAGATGCACAAGGTAATTCCACTATACCAGATTTGGATAAACCTTATAATGATTTTAAGGATATTATGAATTGTATAAAATTTGTTAATGGAACTGAATCTGATGCTTATGCTATAGATGAAAGAGGCTTAGCAAATTTAAATAGTGAATTAGTTTTACTTTCTGGTCATGGAGATAAAGGTAGTGGTACTAAAGGTGGTGTTTTTTATTTCAAAGCAGGTACAATAAGATGTTCTAAACCATTTGATATGAGCAGAACAAATTTGGCTGTATTTGCTGCTTGTCATTCTGCTTATGGTAATAATGATTATAGAATTTCTATAGCGGAAAAGGCTATTAAAAATGGTGCCAAAACATCAATTGGATTTAATGACGAAGTATCTTTTTCATCAAGTAAAACTTTTACAAATACATTATTTAATTCTTTATCCCAAGGACAAACGGTTGAATCTGCTGCCAAAAAAGCAGCTTCAAAATTATTATGGCCTTGGGATAAAGGAAAACAATATACAATCTTTGGAAATAAAAATAATATAATTATTGGGAATAATCCCCAATCTAAAAGTATTTTGCAAGAAAAAAATTATACATACTTGAATCAAATATTACCTTTTGAACATTACAAATCCGAAAACTTAAATGATAATATTTATAGGTATTATGAAATTATCAATGGTGTTATGACTAATAATTTTGTAGATATAAAGGTTGAAAATGATAGTTACTCATTGATTGTAGAAAATATAAATTTCTATAATAATATATTGATTAAAAAATATGATTCAAAAAACATTTTATATCAATATTTTTCAAAAAATAATATAGAGATTTATGATATTTTAGATAGACATTGTGTTTATTTTTGTATTGATAATAATATGGTTCCATTGGATATTATAGAAGTACGATATGAAATTGAAGAAAAATTGATATTTGATTATATTGCTGTTGATCTTTATCATGGAAATATGGTAGATTATTCCGTAATAAATACTTTTTAAGAGGTGATAAATCATGAAAAAAAAGCTAATTATTTTTGTCTCTATAGGTGGAGCATTACTTTTTATTATTGCTGTTATATTAGGCGTTTTATTTGTACCTAGAAGCATTAAAACCTCCTTGGGTATAAATCTAGAAGATATTGAAGAAATATATATAGAAGCGGGCTTTGATGAAAAGAAGCAATATTTCATATCCGAAAATGAGATAGAATCCTTTTACAAGAAAATGAACGATATCCACATCATACCTACATATAGTCATACCAAATCACAATCGTCAATTCTATTTGTCATCCAAACAGAAAAGAGTAGGTTTTCTTTTTGTGAATACTATAGTATTACTGGAACAAACTCTCGCAAGGAATTTAATGTATTAGACAAAGAGGATTTTGAACAGCTTTATACTTTTTTTGCTGATTTTAACTGGGAGGATTATAGGAAATTAATTTAGATTTAAAAAATAAATAATACTTTTTATAAAGGGATGGGGAAATCCCTTTTTTTTATGGATATGCATTTCCATATCCTTAATTTTATGGTATACTTACTTAGTAAGTGAGGTTTTAAAAATGAAGGCTTTATCTATTACATCTAGAACAATCACCTTAGAACTTGAGAACAATTTGCCTTTTTATGCAAAACAAGAATTTGAAATCTATATCAATGGGAATTTATATAAAAAGGAAAGAAGAAATGTCTTTACAATTTTCAATTTATCTCCCAATACAAGTTATACTATACAGGTAGAAAAAGAGAAAAAAATAATAAAAACAAAGGGAGAAAGTCTTTGTTTAAATGTTAAAGACTTTTACGCTGTAGGAAATGGAGTAGAGGAGGATACTGTAAAAATCCAGGCAGCAATAGCAGCATGCCCTAAGAATGGTTGTGTTTATATTCCTAAAGGTGTTTATTTTATTAGTGCTTTATTTTTAAAATCAGATATGACTATCTATATGGAAAAAGATGCGAAGCTTATAGCTAAGTATGATCGAGGTGCCTATCCTATACTTCCGCAGGAACAGCAGGGCTATATTTTTGGTACCTGGGAGGGGAGCTTAGTTGATTGCTTTGCCTCCTCTATTACCGCGTTAAATTGCTCAAATCTTCGTATTATTGGTGAAGGAGAAATTGATCTGCAGGCTCAACTAGGAGATTGGTATGTGAATCATAGAGAAAAAAGAATAGCCAATCGAGGCTTTGGAATGTATTTTAAGGAATGCAATTTTATAGAGGTGATTGGTATTTATATTCATAATACTCCCTCTTGGAATATTCACCCCTTTTTTTCAAAGCATTTAAAATTTTTAAATCTGCGAATTGAAAATCCAGTAAACATGCCTACTACAGATGGATTAGATCCTGATTGTTGTGAGGATTGTTTAATTGCAGGAAATACGTTTAATGTTGGGGATGATTGTATCGCTATTAAATCAGGAACCTTTGAGCTTGCAAAAAAATATAAAAAAGCTTCTTCTAACATCAAAATTAGAAATAATTTTATGGAACAAGGACATGGAGGTGTTGTTTTTGGAAGTGAATCCTCTGGTGGGATAGATAATGTGGTTGTTGAACAATGTATTTTTAAAAATACCGATCGAGGTCTAAGAATAAAGACAAGAAGAGGTAGAGGGCGAATAGGAAACATTGATTCTGTAGTTTTTAATAATATTCTTATGGATAATGTAAAAACACCCTTTGTAATTAATATGTTTTATAATATGGGTCCTAAAGGTGGACATGATGAATATGTTTGGACTAAAAAGCCACAAGAGGTAACAGAGCTAACACCTAGCTTGGGTAATTTTAAATTTACGAATATGGAATGTCGAAATGTTTGGTATGCAGCAGGTGTTTTTTTAGGACTACCTGAGGCTCCAATTCGTGGTATAGAGCTTCAAAATATAATATTCACCTACAATTCTGAAGCAGAGGCAGGGTTTCCTGTAATGATTGAACAAAATTTTAAATTAAAAAATGCAGGTTTGTATTGTCTTAACGTGGGAAAAATATATACGAAAAATGTTACCTTTGAAGGAATAATTGGAAATCATATCATATTTGAGGAAGAGGAGAAGTAAAAGCGATGCGTAATTTATTATTCACATTGAATGCAATCTTACCTATTATTTTACCTATAGTATTAGGATATCTTTTAAAAAGATTGCATTTTTTTAAGGAAGACTTTTTAAAGGAGGCCAATAAGCTTGTCTTTAAAATTTTGATTCCTATTTTATTATTTAGCAATCTTTATTTAGCAGATTTGTCTACAATTAATTGGGCTTTTGTCGGATTTGTTGCTGTGGCAATATTAGTATTATTTGGTATAGGCTTACTTATTGTTTTGTTTATACCAAATCGTAAACAGAAGGGAGTCATTTTACAATCTACTTTTCGTTCCAATTATGCTATTATTGGTATTCCTCTTGCAACGATGCTTGGAGGGGCAGAAGCTGGAGCTGAGGCGTCTGTTATAGCTGCTGTAAGTGTTCCTCTTTTTAATGTTCTAGCAGTAATCGCCTTAAGTATCTTTGATCATGAGCAGGAACAAAAAATTTCTATAAAAAATATTTTATTTAAAATCATAACCAACCCATTAATCATAGGTGTATTCGCTGGCTTATTCGTATGTGGTATTCATATGGGAATTAATGCCGCAGGAGGCAATGTATCATTATTTTATGAGGATTATCTTAGCTTTCTTCCTACAACAATTTCTAATTTAAGTAAAGTAGCAACTCCGCTTGCACTAATTGTTCTAGGTGGAAGATTTGAATTTAAAGCAGTAAAGGCGTTATGGCGTCAATTGACCATATCTGTAACCTTGAGATTATGTATTACACCAACCATCTTTTTAGTTATAGCTTATTTTTTAGGGTTTAAGGGCTCCACACAATTTGCTATTTTGATAGCTCTATTTGCAACACCTATTGCTGTTTCCAGTGCACCTATGGCTGCTCAAATGGGACAGGACGAGGAGCTTGCAGGTCAAATTGTCGTTTGGACAAGTGCATTATCTGCATTTAGCTTATTCGTTATAATTATGATTTGTGCATCTATTGGCATATTTTCCATGTAAGAAAAAAGGATTCTGACATTCTCTTGTCAAAATCCTTTTTATATTTCTAATTTTTTTCTAAAACTATCATCATAAATTTTTCAACATCATCAAAATGCTCAAATTTGGCAGCAAAATATTCATCTCCCATAGCTCCTGCAAGAACCTTACTCATGCGCTCATGCATTTTAATTTGGGTAGGATACATAGCTTTTATCGTTTCATAACTGAATTTATAATTGAAGCGATCTCTCCTGCCAACAAAACAGCAGTAATATTTAGGATGATTAAGATTAACGTTTCTTATCTGGTCATAGCAAATAATATCAGCATAAATTTGATAGGTATCTACGGATTGACCAAAATTAATTAAATCAGGGGCAGGACCTCCTGGTGGACGCATGTTAACCTCTAAGGCGACAATGTCGCCAATTTTACCTAAGCCAGGCTTGTCCTTACTCAAACGGAAAAATTCCAAATGAAAATATCGAGAATGAATATGAAATGCCTTTAGAACTCTAGAGCCTGCCTCATATAAATCTGCAGGAATTTCCTTGTTTACATAGTAGGTGACCTCAAGATTTTCGTTTACAATGTCCATGATAGAGGGAGGGAATACCTCATTATCGCAGAAGACTATGTTGCTGTTAGAATCACAAATTCCATCTAAAGAGGTTATATTTCCTTCAATAAACTCTTCCATGATATAGGGTACCTGAAATCCCCCTTTATAAAAATTCTTTAAATCCTCTTCATTTTGTATTTTATAAGTTGCTGCAGCTCCAACTCCAACATTTGGTTTTACCACTACTGGAAAGCCAACTTTTCTTATGAAATCCATATCCTCCTCGTAGGATTTACAAAAGATATAGCGTGCAACAGGGATATTGGCCTGAATATAAAAATCCTTCATTAGAGATTTAGATGTAAAAGCAATTACGTCATCAATTTTAGCTCCATTGATATTAAAATCTGTTCGCAAGCGTGCATCTTGTCTTAACCAATATTCATTATTAGACTCTAAAAAATCTATTTTTCCATATTTGAAAGCAAAAAATGCTACCGCTCTATAAACCTCATCATAGGACTCTAAGGTATTTACCCTATAATACTCAGTTAAAGAGTCTCTTACACATTGGCGTAAATCCTGATAGGGTGTGTCCCCTATTCCTAATACTGTAACCCCATTTTTCTTTAATCGATCACAGAAGTTATAGTAATTAGTAGGAAAAGCAGGGGAGATGAAAATAAAATTCATAGCGTACAACTCCTTTTCAAAGTAAATATAAAAAATTATAACATAAAGGTATAAAAAAGTGAAGAGATTTTCTCTTGTGTTAATTAGATTTGTGGTGTATAATTTCTATATAGATAACGTGGAGGTTATGGTATGAAGAATCCATTTAAATCATATGGTTTTTGGGCAAAAATTTTGGCTGCAGCTTTATTGATTACCTTAGGTATTTGGTTAATTATAGATGTAAGCACAGGAGAAAAGTTTGCAACATTTATAGTTTTAATGTTTACAGGATTAGTTGCAGGTGTATTTGCTGTAATTCGTTTGATTCCATTAATTCGTACCCTAAAAACAGGTAGGGGTAGAATAACCTGTATTGTTGAAATCGCCATTCATCTGGCTTTATCTGTGGCAATGATTTTTGCAGCTGTTGTTAAAATAAGTAAGGAAAATTCAGAGCTTGCTGATTTTGTATATAAATACTATCGCTTTTTTATTGCAGTTTTCTTTTATACTCGCGTAGTTTCTTATTTTATGTGCGTCGTTTTATTTAAGGAAGAAACCGATAAGATAAAATTTTGGGTGCATATAGGCTTACTTTCCTTAACCTGTCTCATTTGTGCTGTTTCCTTTGAAGGTAGAACTATTGCTTGGATTATAGCCGTAATTGCGCTAGCTTGCTCTATAACCTTAATTGTTGAGGGAGGCATGGGCTATAATCGTTATCGTAAGGCTATAGCTAAGGATAGAGAAACGAAAAGAAAAGAGTCTATTGTTGAAGAACCTTTAGAAATGCCTGGAGAAGATATAAACACAATCATTATTCCCCACATAGATGAAAAGAATCAAGAAGACCAAATTGATATACAATAAATCAATTGACTTAAGTACAGTTAATACAGTATAATTAGTAAGAGTACCCTTTAGAATATAGAGCAAGGGAGCTATAGTTTGTTTAAGATGGGAAAGAGTATGAAGTATAGGATAGAAAAATCAAGAAAAAATAAAAAATATCAATGGAGTATTTTATTTTTATTTCTATTGATTATCATAACCTTTAGTGTCATATTCTTGAAATATGATATTCGAGAGATTTTTGAATGTATTCAAGAGGTTAATTATTTGTGGCTAGGATTAGGAATTCTAATGATTTTCCTATATATATATTTTGAAGGGGTTGCTATGCGACAAATCTTTAAAACTATGGAAATTCAAACCACTAGAAGAAGCAATTTTATGTATTCGGCTATTGATTATTACTTTTGTGCTGTTACTCCCTCTGCAAGTGGGGGGCAGCCCATGGTTGCCTATTATATGTCAAAGGATGGACTCTCTTTATCTCACATCTCCCTCACCCTATTAATGAATACAGCCCTATTTAAAATAATTTTATTAGTATTATCTATTATATGTATTTGTATATGTCCGCAGTATGTGTTTGATTTTCCAATAATGACGATATTATTTTTCATAGGACTAGCGATAAATTTGATTTTAATTTCTATGTGTTTTCTAGCTGCCTTTAAAAGAAATTGGATACAAGCAGTAGGAATAAGATTAATTTTATTTTTGGCAAGACATAGAATTATTAAGAAAAAAATACAAATAATTCGTAGATTTGTGAATTTGATGGAGAAGTATGAGCAGGGAGCACATTTAATCTTTAAACATAAATTTCATTTTTTAAAGGCTTTACTTTATAATCTTCTACAAAGAATTTCATTTTTTTCAATAAGCTATTTTGTTTATTTAGCCTTTAAAGACCGATTTGTGATAGCAGATTTGACTTATTTAGATTTATTTTCTATACAGGTACTAATCGCTTTATGTGTAGATTCTTTACCACTTCCTGGTGGAGTTGGAATTTCTGAGTACTTGTATGCCTTATTGTTTGGACTTGTGTATTGTGTTGGAGAGGTAAATGTTATTGGAAGTGCTATGCTTTTAACTAGAGCGGTCAATTTCTATATTCCATTGATTTTGACCTTCCTCCTTGTTTTAATAAAGCATGTGAAAATATTGAAAAAAAGTAGTAAAGGGGTAGTATAATGGTAGGGTATTATAATTATACAGTTTGGATGACATATTTGTCCTTATTAATTGGTGGTTTAGGAGTCTTTTTGACACTTACAGGAAATCCTTTAGGTGGAGTGATTTGTCTAGGTGTAAGTGGATGCTTAGATTTATTTGATGGAAAAATTGCACGTTTAAAAAAGGATAGAACTATAGAAGAAAAGCAGTATGGGATTCAGATTGATTCCTTAACAGACTTAATTTGCTTTGGAGTTTTGCCTGTGGCAATCGGATATGCTGTAGGTATGAAGGAAATGTACTTTATTCCTTTATTTTGCTTCTATATCTTAGCAGGTATGATTCGCTTAGCCTATTTTAATGTGCGAGAAATGAATAGGGATATAGATGAGAAAAGTGTATTTTATGGTGTACCCATTACTACTGCAGCTATGATTATTCCCTTCATTTGGTTACTTCGTTGTTTTTTAAAGGAAAAATTTTTCATATTATATGCTATAATTTTAGGCCTACTTATGTTTTTATTTTTATTTAAAATTAAGATTAAAAAACCAACTGTGAAAATTTCTATTATTTTTTCTACAATTCTTATAATTATATTTATTACGCTTTTGATATTGGAGCTTACCTTATGCAAAGGATAATTGAGCGACATACAGGAAAGGAAATAGAAGATTGTCCCTCTATAGGCCAACGCTTTTTATATCGCTCTATTCTAGGTAGATGTATACTTAAAATTTTGATATGTCCCTTTGTTACAAAGCTATCAGGAGCTTATATGAACAGTAGAATGTCTAGGATACATATTAAACGTTTTATAAAAAAGAATCATATCTATATGGAGGATTATCCACAGAAAAAATATAAATCGTTTAATGATTTTTTTACGCGAAAAATCCTAGCAGATCGACGTCCTATTGTGCAGGATTCTGACATTTTGATAAGTCCTTGTGATAGTAAACTGAGTGTTTTTAAGCTAGATAAAGCCTATGATGAAACCATATTTGTTATTAAAGGTGCCTATTATACCTTATCTGACCTTTTGAATTATTCCCCTTTAGCAAAGCAATATGAAAATGGATATTGCTTAATTTTTAGATTAGGGGTAACAGATTATCATCGATATGGATACATAGATGAAGGAAATCAGGAGAAGAATATAAGTGTCCCTGGTGTTTTTCATACGGTTCACCCTATTTCTTTAGAAAAATATAATTTTTTTAAAAGGAATCATAGGTCCTATACGGTTCTACATACAAAAAATTTTAAGGATGTAGTTCAAGTAGAAGTAGGGGCTATGATGGTAGGGAGAATAAAAAATCATTTTGAGGATCATAGTTTTACCAAAGGGGAAGAAAAGGGATATTTTATGTTTGGAGGCTCTACAATCATTCTTTTGATTCAGGATATTGTAACTATTGATGAGGATATTTTAATGCAAAGCCAAAAAAATAATGAGATTACAGTTCGCTATGGAGAAAGAATTGGCAAATTAAAATGAGAAAATATGTACAGCGTTTATGTGAATGTAAACTTGGGAAATTTTTTATAAAGTATCATATTTTCTATTTAATTCTTCCCATTGCTTTATGGGGCTTTAAGGCATTGTCTTACAATATTGCGATATGGATAGATCCACCTACAAGATATTTTCATTTTACGATAGATGATAAGATTCCTTTTATCAAATATTTTTTTGTTTTTTATTTCAGCTATTATTTTGTACCTCCGATTTTTTTATGGATTTTATCCTTTTATGACAAAGAAAAAGTTATAAAAATACTTTTATCCTTGTTCGTTTGCGTATGTATTAGCTTCATTTTTTATTGTAATTTTAATGTTGTTATGAAACGTGAATATGGGTATCCTAATGGGATTACCTTTACGGATATTAAAGATATTTCTACGTTTTTTGATTTTTGTATCAATTGGATTTATAAAAAAGATCTAGAAGCTATGAATTGTTTTCCAAGCTTGCATGCTATTGTGGGAATGTGCTTAGTTTCTATTGGTGCCTATATTCCAAAGCTTGATAAAAAGGGTTTGCCAAAAGCATTTCGAATTATCTCTATTATCATAGGAATAGGATGTATTTTATCGACCATTTTTATTAAGCAGCATTACTTTATAGATATGATTGCAGGTGTGATTTTAGAGGTTGTTTCTTTAGGTTCACTCTATATAGCCTTTGAACTGTATGCTAAAACTAAAAGGAAAAGTGGCTCTTGCAAAGAAAAGGGAGAAGAGGTATAATATTAGTTGCTTATGGGACCTAGATATAGGCCTAAAAAGAAAGGAAATTTTATAATGAAAAATAGTAGAAGAATTAAGCGTATGGTTGGAATAGCCACTCTTGCAGCAATTACAGTAGTATTGCAGGTGATTTCTAACTATATCAAGTTTGGACCCGTGAATATCACGTTAGCCTTGATTCCTATGGTAGTGGGATCCATCTTATATGGACCTTTAGCTGGATTTGGTTTAGGGGCTTTAATGGGAGTTGTTATTCTTACAGCACCAGATACTGCATTGTTCTGGAACTTTAATCCTTGGATAACAATTGTATTATGTATCCTTAAGACAGGACTTGCTGGTCTTGCTTCAGGATGGATTTTTAAAGGCTTGATGCAAATTAAGGCCTTGAAAAAATTTCGATTTCCTGTTGCCGTTATCACAGCAACTTTAATCGCTCCCTTAATAAATACGGGCTTATTTATTTTAGGAACCTCTGTTTTATTTAGAGGATTATCAACTGTAGTAAATGGGGAAACTATTGTTTTAGTGCCTTCTGCAGGTAGCTTTGGAGATGCCTTTGCTGCTGCTCTAGGTTTTGTAATACTAACTAATTTCTTAGTTGAATTTGCAGTGAGTGTTTTATTATCACCCTCTGTTATTTATTTGATTCGTATATTGTCTAGAAATTTTAATATAGGCATGAATTTTAATGAAGGGATATTAGATGATACAATGCCATCTAATGAATTAAAGCCCTCAGTACAAGAATAAAGAAAGGAAAAGGAGGAGTAGCCTCCTTTTTTAGGGTTAAAGGCATGATTTTGTTAGTAGATATAGGAAATACAAATATTGTTCTCGGCTTTGCAGAGAATGAGGGTATTATAGAAAAATATAGAATTAAATCTTCTTTAAATAAGACGGCAGATGAGTATTATGTACTTTTAAAGCCTATCTTAGATAATTATAAAATTGAAAATGCTATTGTTTCCTCTGTAGTTCCCGTCATAACCAGCGCATTAAAAAAGGCTTTAAAAAAATATCTAAAAAAGGATCCTTTAATTATGGGTCCTGGAATCAAAACAGGAGTTCAGCTTAAGGTAGATGACCCAAAAACAGTAGGTGCAGATATCATTTGTGATGTAGCAGCTATGAAGGGGCTAGCTGATGAGGCAATTGTGATTGATTTAGGAACTGCTACTAAATACATATATACAAAAAACCAAATCTTTTATGGAGTGAGTATAGCACCTGGAGTAAGTGTTTCTATGAAGGCTTTAGTTAATAATGCGGCATTACTTCCTAGTGTAGAATTGATCTGTCCAAAAAAAGTGATTGGAACCTCTACAGTAAATTGTATTCAATCAGGTGTAATCTATGGGGCTGCATCCCAGGTTGATGGAATGATTGAAAGAATCAAGGAGGAAATTGGCTGCAAAGCAGCTAAGGTTTTTGCTACAGGAGGGCTATCCTCATTAATTGTACCCTTGTGTAAAAATGATATTACCTTAAGGGAAGATTTAACTCTAGATGGCTTATATAAAATATATAAATTAAATCTATAGATAGGAGTAGAGTATGCTTGTCGTTTATATAGGAGTCGGGATTATATCCCTGCTTCTCATTCTTTTATTTTTATTGTCCTATGGTATACATAGAAGTGTATTTAAAAAGCGATATGAGCCAGATGGCATTATTCGATATTATACGATAGAGGATTTTACTGGATTAACGGCTGAGGCTATAGAGATTCCTACAAAGAAAGGAATTTTACGAGGCTTTATCTATAGCTATCCCATTCAACAGCCAAAGAACATTTTGATTTTTGCTCACGGTATGTGGGGCTCTCATAGTGCCTATGTTCAAGATATAGCTTATATGGCAAGTCAAGGCTTTAATGTGTTAGGCTTTGACTATTATGGTACAGAGCGTTCCGACGGAAAAAACATTAAAGGCTTAGGAAATAGTCTTCGGTCTTTAGACGAGGCAGTTGCCTTTGTGAAAAAGAAGTATAAAGCTCCTATCTATGTTATGGGACATTCATGGGGTGGCTATGCTGCCTTAGGTATTGCAAAATATCATAAGGATATCAAAGGAATTGTTGCTATGGCTCCCTTTATAAGTCTATCTCAGGTTCTTTCCCATTTGTTACCAAAATGGTTAAGAATTACAATTCCCTTTATCGTTTTAATTGATGAACTTCATTGTGGACGATATAGCCTTATCCATGCCAAGACTATTTTAAAATCTACAAATATTCCAACTTTAATCATTCATTCAAAGGATGATACAATGATTCCTTATAAGACATCTACAGAATATTTAATGAAGCATATAGTCAATTCCAATCTAAGCTATTATATTGTAGAGGATAAAGGACACAATCCTGAATATTCAGCAGAGGCGATAGCTTATACAAGGAAATCCTATCAGCAAATAAAAGAACTGAAAGCAGAGGATGTCTTAGCCTATAGGAAGGGCTTAGATTATCATAAAATGGGAGAACTAGATTCAAAAGTAATGGAGATAATAGTAGCTTTTTTGAAAAAATAAAATAAAAAATAGGAGAAGAAGCAATGGGAAAAAATAACATTAGAAAAGAAGAACAAACACCACAAAAAAATACTCCACTTATGTCAATCTTTCGTGTCATCATATTGATTGCGTTTGTGGTTGTTATGTCATGTACAATTTTATATTTTGTTGAAATGAATAGTGATAATAAATCTTATTTTACAATTCATTTTGCTTTGCCCCTGATCCTTTTTATGGTAGGAATTATTGCACTCTTTATGGCTATGCTTTCTAAACAAAGCTTGACAGGGGAGAGTAAGGGCGATAATCTAATGATAGTCGTTGGCATCCTTTTAATGGTTTGCTCCGTCATAGCATTAGTTTGGTCTTATTTTAACTAAGATATATTTACTTTTGCTTTAAAATATGGTATAGTTAAATTGCTAGGAAGATGGCCGCGAAGCTCAAACAATAAGAAAGCGAATCTGAGAGGAAACAGGTGATGTGTTCTTAACATCGTGTACTAGAACCCTAAATGTTACTAAGAGAGGATTCAAAGGTAGAAGATTTTAGTCTTCTCGACCTTCCTAGCTCTATTTATGTAGATAAAACACAGAAAGATTTCATTGATTTCTGTGTTTTTTTTGTTTACCTATTAAGAATATGATTCTTTTATATATTTATGCTAGAAATTTCTTTTTCCTTGTTTTATGTCGAATATTTTGTTATAATAAAATAGTTATGGAGTTTAAAGTATGAAAGATTTTTTAAATATGAAAATAGATGCAGCTATTTCCTCTGCACTTGAAGAAATGAATATTGTAAAGCCTACACCCATTCAGGAGGAAGCTATTCCTCATCTGCTTGTAGGTAAGGATGTAATAGGCCAAGCACAAACAGGTACTGGAAAAACATTTGCCTATGCTATTCCAATGCTTGAAAAAATAGATGTATCCTCTTTGGTGATACAAGCATTAGTAATGTGTCCAACAAGAGAATTATCCTTACAGGTTTGTAAGGAAATTGAGAAGCTTGCTAAAAATCTCAAGGTAAATGTTGCTGCAATCTATGGAGGAGAATCCTATGATAAACAGTTTAAGGCTCTTGCAAAGCGCCCACAAATCATCATAGGAACCCCAGGAAGAATTATAGATCATATTGAACGTGGAACCTTGAAATTGAAGAATGTTTCTTATTTGGTATTAGATGAAGCAGATGAAATGCTAAAAATGGGATTTGAGCAGGATATGGAAACTATTTTAAAAGAGGTTCCTAAGGAAAGACAGACCTCTTTATTTTCTGCCACCCTTCCTTCTTGGGTTCGTATGGCGAGTACCAAATATATGATACAGCCTGTTACCATAAGGATTGAGAATAAAACCTTGACCGTAGATAGAATAAAGGAAGTTTTATACTACGTTAAAAAGGAGCAAAAAAAAGATCTTTTGTTATGTGTTTTAGATTTTTATCAATTATCCTCTGTCATGATTTTTGCAAATACAAAGGCTATGGTGGATGAATTGGTTTTATATCTTCAGGAAAGACATTTCAATGTTGATGGTCTTCATGGCGATTTAAAGCAGATGAGTCGTGATCGAGTTATGCAATCCTTTAGATTAGGGTCCATCGGAATTATGATTGCTACTGATGTTGCGGCTCGAGGAATCGATATAGATGATATTGAGGCAATTATAAATTTTGATATTCCTCAAGAAAATGAAATTTATGTGCATCGAATCGGAAGGACTGGTCGTGCAGGAAAGACAGGCTTAGCAATTACATTAGCTACAACTAGACAAAAGAAGAGAATAGAAGAAATAGAGATGTATACGAAATCTAAGTTTGATGTTGCAGAGATTCCTACCCCTAAGCAAATTCAAACTAGATATCAAAAAAATATAACAGAAAGAATATTAAATGGCTTAGAGGATGCAGCGAATAATCATACCTTTGATAATTTGCTACTTGATTTATCAAGAAAAACAACAGATCCTACTCCTATTATTATTCGCTTACTAGAGCTTCTTGGAGAAAATGAAAAAAGAGTGTATACTCCTATTGATACAGTTAGACCAAGAGTTAAGCCAGACGTAAATCGTCCTGTATCCAATTGGGTATATGTTAGCTTAAATGTTGGAAGCAAAGAAAATGTTCGTCCTAACCAATTAGTAAATTATTTACATGATACAATAACTATTCATAGAGAGCATATTAGAAAAATCGTGATTCAAAAGGAAGCTACCTATTTAGAGGTTCATTATCAGGCTTTAAAGTACTTTAAGGAATTATCTAAAAAAAAGTATATGGGGAAGCCAATTTCTTATAAACAGGTTAGGGCGCTTCCAAAGAGATAGGGGGTACGCTGAATGCGTGTTGTTGCTGGAAAATATCGACATCGTATCATTCAAATGACACAACTAGATACAACAAGGGAGACCCAGGATTTAGTTCGTGGAGCTATCTTTAATATGATAGGTCCTTATTTTGAAGGAGGTACAGCCTTGGATTTATTTTCTGGTAGTGGTGCTATGGGAATTGAGGCTCTATCTAGAGGAATACAAAAGGTCCATTTCAATGATGTTGTAGCAGAGGCAATAGCTATAACGAAGGCGAATTGTACAAATTTAAAAATAGAGAATGCTAGTTTTTCTATTTTAGATTACAAAGATTTTCTAAAACAAACCAATCTTCAATGGGATATTATTTTCTTAGATCCTCCTTATAAAATGGATCAAGCAGAAGAATTACTAAGAACTGTTCTTCCGTATGTAACTCATAATGGAAGAATAGTTTATGAGCTTGCCATAGCTACAGAATATCCCTTAGAACTAGGCTCTTTAAAACTGATAAAAAATAAAACTTATGGAATTAAAAGAGTTTTGGTTTATGAAATGCAGGTGTAAGTATGAGTTATAAGGATGTCTTTTTTGAATTGAAAAAGGCAATGCAAACTTTAAATAAAAAACATACCTTTGAAAAATTTAATTCTATGAATTTTTTCTTTCTTGTAGACGAGCATTCTAAGGGAATAATCGTATTTAATAATCAAGGCCTAGAGGATGCCCTTTCTTTAACTATTTATTTTGGAGATAAAGGAATAAATTACTTAGTCGATAGCTATATGTCTGCCTCAGGATTGTTACACAATGCCGTATTTGCAGATATGATCATTTTATCCTTAGTGAAAAGAAAGGACCTTGTCGCTGAAGATTTTGCTTATTATAAAAAGCATAAAATTAGAATAGCTCAAGAAAATAATTTACTTGCTTGTGAGTTTAAAGAGGGGTATGCATATCAATATTTAAATTTACCTAGGCTTAGAAAGGTAATTACCTATCTGTATTATCTTACAAGCTTAATCGATAATGAGCTAGAGGATATAGAGGATTGCTTCAAAGAGGATAAAATTGTTTTAGCAGGCTTTGATACTAAAAATTTTTTATATGAGGTAAAATATACTGCTGATGTTTCTTTATCTAAGCTTCCCGCCTTTAAAAGAGAAGACCATGATTTTATTGAGGAATATAAAGAAACTACATATATTGATGATGTTTGCTATATTGGAAGATATTTTGAACCTGTAAAAGAAGATACTAATCTTTATTACGACACTATTTTTTTGGCATACTATGAAAAAAATGGAAAGCAGATTATGGAAAAGCTTTCCTGTAAGCCACATCAGTTTTTAGAATATAGTAAAGGATTTTTAGATTCAGTATTTAAGGAAGTTGGAGTTCCCACACGTATTGTTTTAAACCATAGACATATGATGTCATTTTTATTTAAGACATTGGCAGAGTTAAATATAGAAGTAGATTTTCAACGAGAACCTGCTCCTTTAGATTCTATATTTATTGATTATATCAGTCAAAAGCTAGAAGAGAAAGAGGAAGGAGAAAAGAAGACCACAGTCTTTGTGTCATAGGATGAAAAAACTGATTTTTTTATTTTTGGGTTGCATATTATGTACAAGTTGTACAATTCTTAAGGATAGTAGCTTAGAAGATAATATAGTTCCCATAGAGATAATAGAAATGAATGACATACACGGTCATATTGAAGATGAAGGAAAGTATGGAGGCTTAGCTAGAGAAAATACTTTAATTCAAGATATTCGAAATGAAACTAAAGAGGATAACACAGTTTTAATAGGCAATGGCGATATGCTTCAGGAAACAGCAATTTCTAGAGTCAGCTATGGTAGAGTAGTAATTGATGCTATGACTCAAATGAAGTTTGATATGATGGGGGTTGGCAATCATGAATTTGATTGGGGCTTTGAAAAAATATTGGCCTATTTTGATGGAAACAAGGAAAATGGTGAGGCAGGCTTTCCTCTTGTAAATTCAAATATTTATTATGAAGATAAGCTGATTGAGAAGGATAATACAGTCTCAAAGCTTTTAGTAGAAAAGGAAAATGTGAAGGTAGGTATGGTTTCCTATATTGGCAATTTAGCCTCCTCTATTAATGCGAATATGCTAGAGGGATATACGTTTAAGGCCCAAGCCTCAGATATTGCTCAAAGTGTGAGTACGCTAGGGAAAGAATTAAAGCTTTTAGGTGCAGATATTATCATTGTCAATATTCACGGGGGAGAAGCCTCCTCCTGTATAGATTATGAGGTAAATAATTTATTGGCACAACTAAAATATGGAGACTCCTATCTAGTGGATGCTGTTATTAATGGACATACGCATACGCTACAGGAAGCTTTAATTAAAAGAGAAGCTGGAGCTAGTCTGCCAATCATTCAATCTAGTGGCAAGCTAGAAGCCTTTGGAAGAATAGATTTAAAGTATGATGTAGAAAAGAAACAGGTGATAGAAGTTTCTACTAGTCATGTTTATACGTCTACAAGTCGAATTTCTGATCCCAAGGTAGACACAATCATTGAAAAGCATTACCTTGCATCTAAACCGATTTTAGAAGAGGTATATTGTAAGAATGAGCAGTATATCAATCGCTATGATCAAAAGTTCCAGGAATATGCATTGCGCGTTATGATGGCTGCTACTAACGCAACAGCTGCCTGCTGTAATACAGGAGCCTTTAGGAATAATGTTGCTGCTGGTGATTTTGATTTTAAAGCTCTTTATGCCTTAAATCCATTTGATAATCACATCATTTTATGTGAAATTTCTGGATTAAACTTGAAACGCTTCTATGATGCCAATTCGAATTATGAAATGGTTTTTACAAAGGATTTTGGTAGCTCGATTGCGGTTGATCAAACCTACACTCTAGCTATTGTGGATTACGTTTACTTTGGCAATTATTTTGCAGGCTATCGAACTTCAGAATTTACAGATACAAATTTAATTGTAAGAGATTTGTTGATGGAGGATTTGCGACTTCGGAAGAATGAGGGTTTCAAGCTTTCGCGAGATTATCAAAATGTTTTGATTTCTCCTACTGTATAATTGAAAAAATTTCTTGAAAAATGGCTGTATAAATGCTAAAATACTAGCATAAGATGAAATTGATGAGAAAGAGAAGTATCTATGTATTTTTATTTTTTAGCGAGGATGGTTGGTGAAAGCATCCATAAGAACATAGAGAAAGACACTTTAGAGAGCTTTTAAAAAAAGACGTACCAGGCGTTAACGGACGAATGAAGTGCTAGTTTTATACTAGAAGTAAGGTGGCACCGCGCTTATATACGTCCTTAAATAATTTTTTTAAGGACGTTTTTTATTTCATAAAGAATGGGTGATGAATTATAGAAACGAAATTACCAGTAATTAATTTAGGTCGATATGAGCTTAGAACCATTGAGAAAGAGGATTATCTTGACTATTTTGATATTGGAAAAGACGAGGAAACCTGTAAGCATTTAAATTGGGGACCCTTTCTAAAACCTAAGGAGGCTCTTTGGTGTATAGAGGAGGTTTTTTTGAAGCGTCCTTTAGCTGGTCTTCCTGCAGGATATGCAATTATAGATAAGACAAACGAAGCGAAAATGATTGGTATGATTGATTTTCATACCTATTATGAAAGTATCAATACAGCTGAAATTGGATATATCCTGCATAGAGAGTATTGGAATCAAGGGATAATGACGCGTTGCCTTAAGGAAATGACAAGGATAGGCTTTGAGATTTTACACTTAGATAAAATTTTGGTAGGACATACGCTAGGAAATCAATCCTCTAAGCAGGTAATTCTTCAGTGTGGCTATCATTATGAATATCAGTCTTTAATTAAAATAAAAAATCATGAGCGTATCGCTATGTATTATAGTATGTACTATTATGAATATGAGGAAAGGAAGTAATAAATATGATAACAAAACCCAAGGGAACCTATGATGTTTTGCCAGATGAGGTCAAAGCTTGGACAAAATTAGAATCTATTATTAGAAGAATTTGTCAAATTTATAATTATAAAGAGATTCGTACTCCTATATTTGAATCTAGTAGAGTATTTCACAGAGATGCTTCAGATACATCAGATATGGTGACAAAGGAAACCTACGATTTTTTAGATCGCTCTAATCGTCAAATTACGCTAAGACCAGAAGGAACAGCTGGAGTTGTAAGAGCATTTATAGAAAATAAGCTCTATGCGCAAAGTCCGATGCAGAAGCTATTCTATTTGGGACAAATGTTTCGGTATGAGCGCCCGCAAAAGGGAAGAAATCGTCAGTTTAATCAATTTGGAGTGGAGGCGTTAGGAAGCGCTGATCCTTTAATAGATGCTGAGGTAATCGCCTTAGGGACAAGCCTAATTAAGGGATTAGGTTTAAAAAATGTGAAGGTGAAGATCAATAGTATTGGCGATAAGGAATCAAGGGAGGCTTATAAGAAGGCCTGTGTAGCTTATTTCTCACAATATAAGGACGAGCTATGTGGAGATTGCTTAACAAGATTAGAAAAGAACCCTTTACGTATTTTAGATTGTAAGGTGGATCGTCATAAGGAATTCTTTTTAAAGGCGCCAAAGATTAAGGATTATTTAAATGAATCCTCCTTATCTCATTTTGAAACTGTATTGAAGGCTTTAGATGAAATGAAAATTGTTTATGAGATTGAGGACAACCTTGTACGAGGATTAGATTACTATTCTCATACTGTATTTGAGCTAGAGGTAGATATTCCGGAATTTGGAGCCCAAAATGTAATTGGAGCTGGAGGTAGATATGATACCTTAGTTTCTGATATGGAGGGTCCAGATATTCCAGGGGTTGGCATGGCCTTTGGCATGGAGCGATTATTGCTAGCTGCCGAGTTTGCCAATAAATCCTTAGGCAAGCCAGACTATTTACATGTTTATTTTATTGCCTTAGGAGAGGCAGCGAAAAAAGCTTGCCTAACACAAATGAATATATGTAGATTGGGTGGACTATATTGTGACATGGATTATTTGAGTCGTGGGCTTAAGGCGCAATTTAAAACGGCAGATCAGAATCATGCAATGTTTACATGTATTCTAGGGGATAATGAGCTAGAAGAATTTAAAATTAATATAAAAAATAATGAAACTGAGGAACAGGAAACAATTTCAATTTATGATGTGTATCCGTATGTCTTAAATAAAATTAATGCAAAATCTGCTTGTGCAGGATGTAAGGAAAAAGAGGTAAAAGAATGAAAAGAGTAATGCTTAAAAATATAGAGCTTGGAAAAGAAAATAAGGTTGCTGGCTTTGTAGAAAATATCCGCAATAAAAAGACTATGTGCTTTATAGTATTAAAGGATGTCTCTGGAAAGCTACAGCTTACGATTGAAAAGGAAAAGCATCCAGAGCTTATAGAGACCTTAGACCAAATAACAGTAGATAGTGTAATAGAGGCTCAAGGACTTATCGTAGAAAGTGAGTATGTAAAGCTAAATCATATGGAGATGTATCCAGATACTATAGTGGTGCATAGTATTGCAGCTCCATCTCCTATTGTTGCTCCTAAGGGAGAGGAAACAAATATTGATTTGCGCTTGGATTATCGCTGGATAGATTTACGTACAGATAAAAATACCTTGATGTTTCAGGTTCAATCCCATTTTGTTTCTAAATGTAGAGAATTTTTGTTAAAACGTGATTTTATTGAAATCCATTCTCCAAAGCTAATTGGTGCCGAATCAGAAACTGGAGCGGGAGTATTTAAGGTAGAGTATTTTGATGGCAATGCGTATCTAGCGCAATCTCCACAATTTTATAAGCAAATGGCCATGGCAGCAGGCTTTGAAAGAATTTTTGAATCTGGTCCTGTATTTCGTGCAGAAAAATTTGCTTCTCGTAAGCATGCTACTGAATTTACGGGCTTTGATTTAGAATTTTCTTATATTGAATCCTTTCATGATGTTATGCATATGGAAGAAGAAATGCTGACCTATGCTTTGAAAGCAGTGGCAGAGACTTATGGTGATAAAATTAAAGAAGTATATGGCTTAGATGTGATTGTTCCAACCCTTCCTTTCCCTGTCATGGATTTAAAGGAGGTTTATGCTGAACTAGAAAAGCGATATGGATATCAGGTCCCAGAGAGTGAAAAGGGAGATTTGACTACAGAGGGAGAACGTCTTTGTCAAAGGCTTTCCTTAGATAAATTTGGACATGAATTCTTATTTGTTACAGGATATCATAAAGAGAATAGAGCATTCTATCATATGCGTGATGAGCACGATGTTCCTTGTGGATATGATTTAATCTGGAAGGGCTGTGAAATTACTACAGGTGCTCAAAGAGAGCATCGTTATGAAATATTGAAGAAGCAGGCTCTAGAAAAGGGCTTAGAAAAGGATGTTGAATTCTATTTAGATTTCTTCAAATATGGCTGTCCTCCTCATGGTGGCTTTGGTATCGGTGTAGACAGAATTACAATGCTAATCTTTGAAGAGGGAATTAAGGATGCGATGTTTATCTTCCGTGGTCCAGATCGTCTTAATCCATAAAGGAGGCTTCTATGCATAAACATATTAGTTGGGATGAATATTTTATGGGCGTTGCCGCCCTTTCTGCAAAACGTAGTAAGGATCCAAGTACGCAGGTAGGGGCCTGTGTAGTTAATGAGGATAAAAGAATTATTGGTATAGGCTATAATGGCTTTCCGATGGGCTGTAAGGATGATGAATTTCCTTGGGGGAAAGAAGCTAAGGAATATTTAAAAACAAAATATCCCTATGTAGTTCATGCAGAACCTAATGCCATTTTAAATTGTACCTCCTCTTTGAAAAATTCTACCTTATATGTTACCTTATTTCCTTGTAATGAATGTGCGAAGCTTATTATACAATCAGGAATTCGGCATGTAATTTATGCTTCTGATAAATATCATGATACAGAGAGTTCCCTAGCTTCAAGAAAAATGTTTGATGCTGCAGGAATTACTTATCAGGAGATGCCTGAGATTGTTTTAGAGCTTAGGAGGAAAGAGGTATGAAATATTTTTTTAAAAAGTTCTGGATTCTCATCGCTTTTGCAATACTTATTAATATTCCTTTGATCGTCTTGGGAACTGTACGAACAAATAAAACGGTTACCTTAAAGGGAGGGACATCCATTGTAGGAGATTTTGTGGAGGTTGAGAATGCCTATGAGGCAGAGGGGAGCTTATCAACTATCTATGTAATTAGCTTAGATCATTCCACAATTTTGCAAAACTTAATGGTGCAGGCTAGTTCAACCTCTGAGGTATCTGAGCTTCCAAAGCATTATCTTCATTTTACAGATATGGAGATAATGAAAATGGGAAGAATCCAGCATGAATCAAGTATACAATACTCCTTAATGCTTGCTTATGAGGCGGCAGCTGCGAAGAATTCCACAATCAATTTAGATTATGAATATGATGCTTATGTGATTGCCTATTATGATGCCGTATCTGAATTTCGTATTGGGGATAGAATCATAGGAGTAGATGGAATTTATGCAAAAAATGATTTTACAGCCTTTAAAATGGCTTTTAATGAAGCAGTAGCAAGTGAAGAAAATCATATCTTTCAGGTTAGCAGAGAGAAAGAGGAGTTAGAAATTCAAAATTCAAAGGACAACCTTAGAATTGCTGGCTATTCCTATTATATTTTAGATCAAGCAAATGCTTTTCCAAAATATAAAATAAAGCCAACCAATGTGGGAGGACCTTCTGGTGGACTATTACAGACTCTAGCTCTTTATAATTCCTTGTTACCAGAGGATATTACGAAAGGTAAAAAAATAGCTGGGACAGGGACGATAGAGCCTGATGGAACAGTAGGACCAATAGGAGGAATTCAGCAAAAAATTTATACGGCTTATGAGGATCGTATGGAGATATTTTTATGTCCAGAAGAAAATTATGAGGAGGCTCTTTTGGCTTACAATAAATTGAGGTCTAAGGAGCGTATGAAGCTATATTCTGTTCGTACCTTTAATGAAGCCTTGGAGGTGCTTGCCAATGCCTAATTTTAGTGAACGCTATAGAGCTTGTAAGGAGCAGGTAAAGGAAATATCTAGGCAGACACCTCAGCGTGTGGGAATAGCATTAGTGTCTATAGCTCTTGCAATACTGCTGATGATGGGTCCTATTGTTGTTTTTGTCAATTGCTTTATATTTAGTGATTTAATGAGCTTATGTCTCATTGGTATTCTTATTTCTGTGTTTTTTATTATTTTTTTGAGTCGTGTATTTTATTACAAAACGATAACCAAAAAGCAGGTTCCTGATATGTCTTGCTTCTATTTGATGGACGCTTTGATTTGTGCTTTGGCTCTTTGTGTTGGAATTTTTATAGGACTATTTATTTAGAATGGAGGCAATGTTATGTGGATTACACTTGGCTTGTTAACTGCCTTACTCTTGGCAGATCAGGTGACGAAATATTTGGCAGAATTGCTAATAGAAAAAAATCATATTGTAAATCTTATTCCTCATGTATTAGATTCTACTTTAGCCTATAATACTGGGGCAGCTTGGTCAATGTTTTCCGATGCAACATGGTTGCTTGCAATCCTTAGTTTAGTAGCATCTGCTGTCCTAGTCTATTTTATTACGAAGAATAATTGGCAAAGAAAAAAAATGTATTCTACAGCGATTACCCTGATGTTAGCTGGAACCTTTGGAAACTGTATTGATCGTATCTTTGCCTGCTTCAATCTTAGAGAGGGCGTTGTAGATATGATCATCCTTAAGCCTTTAGATTATTTGTGGGAGGCAATTACAAAATCTGGCTTTCCAATTTTTAATGTTGCAGATATGTGTCTAGTTATTGGAATTATTTGTCTTGCGATGGATATTATATTTTTTCAAGAAAAGCGAGCAAAACTATGAAATATATTGTAGAAAAAGAGTATACAGGGGTAAGACTAGATAAGGCTTTAGCTGGAATAATAGAAGGAAAATCACGAAGCTATGCTTTAAAATGTATTGAAGAAGGAAAGGTTTTAGTAAATCAAAAAGTAGAAAAGCCGTCCTATGTATTAAAGCTAGGGGATGAAATATGCTATGAAACTTTAGAGGAGAAAGCGTTAGATGTAGAGGCAAAGAATTTGCACCTAGAAATAGTTTATGAGGATGCTGATATTGCTATTGTCAATAAGCCAAAGGGGATGGTGGTTCATCCTGGTGCGGGAAATATGGAGGATACCTTAGTTCATGGATTACTTTATGAGCTAGAGGATTTGTCAACAATTAATGGTGTGATTCGACCTGGTATAGTGCATCGCATTGATAAGGATACTACGGGATTACTGATGATTGCTAAAAATGATATGGCAGCTATGGGGCTTGCTGAACAGCTTAAACAGCATACCTGTAAAAGAAGATATATTGCTTTAGTCTATGGTAACTTTGTCGAAGATAAAGGGAAAATAAATGCTCCTATAGGAAGAGATCCTATGGATCGAAAGAAGATGGCAGTCGTAAAGCTAGGAAAGTCTGCAATAACACATTTTAAGGTTTTAAAGCGTTATACTGGCTTTACCCTAGTGGAATGTGAGCTTGAAACTGGTAGAACCCATCAAATTCGTGTCCATATGAGCTATATTGATCATCCTGTAGTGGGAGATAAGGTGTATGGTAGAAGAAAGGTAATTGGAGATCAGGGACAATTTCTCCATGCTAAATGCATTGGCTTTTATCATCCTAGAACAAAGAATTGGTTAGAATTTGAAGTGGATTTACCAAAGTATTTTCAAGATTTTTTAACAACTTTAGAAAATTAAAAGGATGCTCATTTTGAGCATTTTTTAATGTCTGAATCTGTTTTTAGCAGAATGATAATAACACAATTGACAAATACTAGAAATAAGGTATAATAAAGATAAGAAGTGGAGGATGTACTACGATGCTTAAAGAATATGGCTATGTACGTGTGGGAGCTGCAGTGAATAAATTAAAAATTGCAGACATCCATTATAACGTTGATGAAATGAAAAAAATTTTGGATAAAGCTATAGAACAAGGAATAGAGATTATAACTTTTCCAGAGCTAAGCTTAACTGGCTATACCTGTCAGGATTTATTTTTAAATGATGATTTATTACAGGGAGTACTTTTAGGAATGGAGGAGCTTAAGGAATACAGTGTATCTCATTCAATTGTCTTTATCGTGGGGGCTCCTCTTAAAATAGGAACTGTCCTTTACAATTGTGCAATCAGCTTTTCTAATGGAAAAATTATTGGTATTACACCAAAAACCTTTATTCCTAATTATGGTGAATTTTATGAGGCGAGATACTTTGCCTCTGGAAATCATTTAAAGGATACAAGGATTACCCTTTTAGGAGAAGAGGTAATGATTTCTAATCGATTACTATATCATGCAGCTGGATATGAGGATATTTGCTATGCAGTAGAAATATGCGAGGATCTATGGGCAGCAAATGCGCCAAGTAATTTGATGAGTGTCTTAGGAGCTACCTTAATATTTAACTTATCTAGTAGTAATGAATTGGTAGGCAAATGTGCTTATAGAAGAAGTCTGATTCGATCTCAGGCTGCTAAGACAAGGGGGGCATACATTTATGCTTCCTCTGGGTTGAGTGAATCTACAAGTGATTTGGTATTTTCTGGACATGCGATGATTGCAGAAGCTAATTCTATCAGAAAAGAAAATGAGAGATTTTCTTTTGAATCTAGTATTATCTATGAGGATATAGATGTCTTTCGTTTAGTACATGATAGGAAAATGCGTCCAAATATGGAGGGGCTTTTTACGAATCTTCAGCCTTGCCATACGTATTTTAGTTTGCAAAAAAATAAAAACATTTTAGAAAAAACGTATAGTAGAACGCCTTTTATTCCAAAAGATAAAGAGAATTTAGAAGAGATATTAAAGCTTCAGACCTTTGCCTTGGCAAAGCGTATCAAGCATTTAAATTATTCAAAAATGGTTATAGGAATCAGTGGTGGAGCTGATTCAACTCTAGCCTTTTTGGTTTGCTTACGTGTAGCAGAGGTTTTAAAATTACCCTATTCCCATGTGATAGCTATTACGATGCCAGGCTTTGGAACAAGTAATCGAACATTAGAAAATGCGAAAAGGTTGATAGAGGGCTCTAAGGCTACCTATAAGGAAATATCGATTAAGGCAGCTGTTTTACAGCATTATCAGGATATAGGGCATGATCCAAATGTTTTAGATATAACCTACGAAAACTCTCAGGCTAGAGAGCGTACTCAAATACTTTTTGATTATGCTAATAAGGTAGGGGGTATTGTGATTGGGACAGGTGACCTATCAGAAATCGCCTTAGGCTGGGCTACCTATAATGGAGATCATATGTCTAGCTATTCAGTGAATGCCTCTATACCTAAAACCTTAGTTACTAAATTAATTGAAAAGATTAAAGATGATCAAGAAGAAGGTATAATGAAAGATACCTTAACAGATATTTTAAATACTCCAATATCTCCTGAGCTATTACCTTTAGATGCATCAGGTCATACGATACAAAGCAGTGAGGCAAGTGTTGGTCCATATATTTTACAGGATTTTCTTTTATATCATTTTATGCGCTATGGGGCAGGTGTTAAAAAACTATATTTTTTAGCTTGTTCGACATTTGATTATTCTAAGGAGGATATTAAAAAGTATTTGATTACCTTTATCAAAAGATTCTTTACGCAGCAATTTAAAAGAAATTGCATGCCTGATGGCGTAAAGGTTGGTTCTATAAGTCTTTCTCCAAGAGGTGATTTACGGATGAGCTCTGATACATCCTATGCATTATATCTAAAGGAAGCTGAAGAGCTATGAAGATAGGAGTTTATGGGGGATCCTTTAATCCCTGTCATCTCGTTCATAAGAAAATTGTATTGACTCTTTTAGAAAGACAAGGCTTTGACAGAATCATTTTATTGCCTACAGGAAATTTTTATAAAAAAAGTAATTTAGCTAAGGGAGAGGAACGTATGCATATGCTTAGTCTTATGTTTCAAAATCATCCTAAGGTTATATTATGTGATTATGAATTTAAAAATAATTTGATATGTACGTATCGAAGCTTAGATTACCTTCAAAATTTATATAAGGGTGATGAACTATATTTCATTATGGGAAGTGATAATTTACTTTCCTTTGCCACATGGAAAAGATATGAATATATTTTAGATACCTATAATCTTTTTGTTATCGTTCGTAAAAATATAGATTTAACAAATGTGTTAAAAAAATATGAGGGGTATAAAGGTAAACTAGAGCTTGTTGATTTTGATGTTGAAGGAATCAGCTCTTCTTATATTAGAGAATGTATTTATGAAAATAAATTTTCTTTACTAGAAGGCCATTTAGATCCTATGGTACTAGACTATATCCAGCAACGAAATTTATATACAGATAAATATCAGGAATTTCAAAAATTGGTCTATACCTCTGATGAAGAATTTATGAAAAATTATGATAGTAATGCATATGAAAAGATGAGTATTACTACAGATATTTCTTTGTTTAGTATAAGTGATATTGCTACTAATAATTATCGCAAAAAGAAAGGAAAAAGCTTTAGTATTTTATTAGTACAACGAGAGAGCGCTCCATTTATGCATAAGTTTTGCATTCCAGGGGGATTTTTATCCTTAGATGAAAAGCTTCTGGATTCAGCAAAACGAGTGCTTTTTACAGAAGCAAATATTGAGGAAGTATATTTAAATCAATTTCATACCTTTTCAGATATAGAGCGAGATGTCAGAGGAAGAGTATTATCTGTGGGCTTTATTGGCTTAATTGATAAAGACAAAATTTTATCTAAGCTGAAGCCACAGGCCTCCTTTTTCGATTTAAAAATCAGAGAAGAGGAAAATGAAAGTATTGTTGAGTTTAAAAATGAAGTGCATTCCTTTATTTGTAGAGTTAAAAAGCGAATAGATGAGTTTGGAATCGTCTCCTTTGAGGAAATAGAAAACGAGTATGTTGCCTTTGATCATCTTAAAATTATTGTCACAGCATTAGATTATTTACAAAATCATATTAAGGAACAGGATGTTATTCGTCATCTAATGCCACAGCTCTTTACCTTAAAGGAATTACAATTGGTTTATGAAGCCATTTTAGGAAAAAAATTAATTGATTCCGTTTTTAGAAGAGCGATATCTGATAAGGTATTACCAACAGATAAATTTAAAAAAGATGGGGGACATCGCCCTTCTAGACTATACCGATGGACCACCATTTTGGACTAAAAGATAAAACAACTTCAAAGCGACATTATTTACATAAAGCAAGGTTTTGACATTTGAAAGCCTTGCTTTTTTTTAAGCTACAATAAAAATTTAAGGAATTCTTAAAGATTTCCACTTTGAAAAATGGTATAATCAATATGGAGGTGCTGTATGAAATATAATTGCCTTATCATCGACGACGAAAAAGTGCTTGCGGATAGCACGGCAGAATACTTTAATCTTTTCGGTGTGAATACGATTGCCGTGTATAGCGTGGACGATTGCCATAAGTTTTTCAAAGACAATACAGCTGAACTAATACTGCTTGATATAAATTTGGGCGATGGAAGTGGCTTTGACTTATGTAAGGAGCTTCGGGAAAAGACGAATATTCCCATATTGTTTATTTCCGCACGGACAAGCGACGACGACAAAATAATTGCGCTGAATATCGGTGGCGATGACTACGTTCAAAAACCGTATTCTCTCGGAGTATTACTTGCAAAAGTAAAAGCCGTATTAAAGCGATACGGACAAGTCACAAATATTGAATATTCGGACGGATATCTGATGGTCAACTTTGCGGCAAAGCAAGTTGGTGTAAATGGCAATGCCGTAAAACTAACCATGCTTGAATTTAAGTTACTTTCATATCTTATCGAAAACAAAGGAAAAGTCATATCTAAAAAAGAACTGTTCGAGAAAGTTTGGGAAGATAAATTTACGGGAGACGGTACGCTGAACGTGCATATACGAAGATTGCGCGAAGCCATAGAAATCAATCCCAACGAGCCGAAATACATTGTTACCGTTTGGGGTGACGGTTACAAATTTACGGGAGGTAACGAATGAAAAAGCAAGCCTTTTTAATCGGCGCTTTTCTCGTACTCATAGCCGAAATTATTACGCTTATCGTCTTTGCCTTGCAAGCGCCCGATTTCTCGCAAGATACCGTTGCCGTAAACGAAGTTATGCAATCGGTAACGGAAGACTTTAATACTTTGGAACAACATAAAAATACCACCGCTCTTGACTACGTTGTTTTAGACGAAAACGGTAATCTTCTTTATAAAACAAAATCGGGACTTTCCGAAAGCTTGAACACTGCAATCGCGCATAGAGATACGATACTTGATATTACAATTAACGATACCCCAGTCGGCAAGGTCATAATTTTCAACGACGGTGCGCTTTCGTTACAATCGCAAAAGGAAATAGTAATTATAGTTTTATCGGTTGCGATTGCAGTTCAAGGCGGAATCTTTATCGGGTACGCCGTATATATGCACTTTACCATGATAAGACCATTCCGTAAACTCAAAGGCTTTGCCAAGCGGGTTGCATGCGGTAATTTGGATATTCCGCTCGAAATGGATAAGCAAAATCTTTTCGGCGCATTTACCGAAAGCTTTGACATTATGCGGTCGGAACTAAAAAAAGCTCGCATTGCCGAAGCGCAGGCGCAGCAGAGCAAAAAGGAACTAGTCGCAAAACTTTCCCACGATATTAAAACGCCAGTTGCAAGTATTAAAGCTGTTTCCGAAGTCGGACTTGCGATAACAGGCAACGAAAAAGACAAAGCCAACTATACGCATATCATAGGCAAAGCCGACCAGATAAACACGCTCGTTACAAATTTGTTTACTGCAACGCTTGAAGAATTGCAACAGCTTACCGTTACCCCTACTAATATAGAAAGCAGTAAGGTAAAAACAATGCTTGAAAATGCAGACTATCTGCATAAAGCAACGATACCCGATATACCCGAATGTTTAATATTTGCCGATGAGCTACGCTTACAACAAGTGTTCGATAATATCTTTGCTAATTCTTACAAGTATGCCAAAACAGAAATTACCGTAACGGTGCAAAAAGCCGATAACTATATCGTCATCAGCATAGAAGATTACGGCGGCGGAGTTTTGACGGAAGAATTACCCGTACTGAAAGAAAAATTCAAACGCGGAAGCAATGCCGAAAATACCGACGGCGCGGGCTTGGGGCTTTACATTTCCGACTACTTTATAAAAGAGATGCAGGGCGAACTGATTATCGAAAACGGCGAACACGGATTAAAAGTAATCGTTATGCTTGCATTAAGCGGAAAGATTTAAGAAATATTTAAGAAATCGTTAAAGACATTTAAGAATTATAAAATGTACAATGAGCGTGTAAAAAGGAGGTTTTTTATGCAACAACAAATTTTATTAAAATCCGAAAAACTATGCAAGACTTTCTCTAACGGCGGTCAGCAACAGCACGTTCTTAAAAATATCGATTTGGAACTTTATCAGGGCGATTTTACCGTAATTATGGGTACAAGCGGCGCAGGAAAATCCACGCTTTTATATGCCCTTTCGGGAATGGATACGCCGTCACTTGGTACTATCACTTTCGGCGATAAAATTATTTCTGATTTATCGCAAGACGGTCTTGCAGTATTTAGGCGCGATCACTGCGGATTCGTGTTCCAGCAAATCTATCTTATCGAAGGCATGTCCGTTATGGATAACGTGCTTTGTGCAGGACTGCTTGTAAACAAAGACAAGAAAGCACTTGTGGAAAAAGCAAAGCAACTGTTTGCGGCAGTTGATATATCCGAAGATACACAAAAGAAATTTCCTACGCAAATATCGGGCGGAGAAGCACAAAGAGTTGGAATTGTCCGTGCGCTTATCAATAACCCCGAAATACTTTTTGCCGACGAGCCTACGGGCGCACTCAATTCCAAAACGGGACTTGACGTTCTCGACACACTCACAAAGTTCAACGAGCAAGGTCAGAGCGTTGTAATGGTTACGCATGATATGCGTTCCGCCCGTCGTGGCAACCGTATTCTCTACTTGAAAGACGGCGTAATCTTAGGGGAATGTAATTTAGGCAAGTATTCGCATGGCGATACGGCAAGACGCGAAAAGCTTTCCGCTTTCCTCAAAGATATGGGGTGGTAAAATGAGAAAGCTATTACTTATCGCACGTTCAAATATGCGAAATGCAAAAGGACAGACTGTGGCTATCGCCGTACTGATTTTGCTGGCGGCTATGCTGTTAAATCTTTGGCTTATGCTGTCTATGGACTATAAAGCCAACTTCGATAGATACCACGACAAGCTCAACGCCGAACACGTTACGCTTTTGGTGGACGATACGAACAAGGTGCAAAAATTCTTATCGCAAACGCTTGAACGCGATGACGAAGTAGAAGAATACCGTCTGGACAGCTGTATGTATATGGTCGGCACGTTCTCTTATAACGGTGGACAAATGAACGGACAGTTTATCTTTATGGATAAGCAAACGGCTATATCGCGCACAATCGGAAAAGCCGAAATTGTTGAGGAAGGCAATTTAATGAGCGGAGTATATTTGCCTATGCTGTATAAGTCAGATGATTACACCATAGGCAAAACGATTGAATTAACTATCGGAAGCCACCCCGTAACGTACACTGTATGCGGCTTCTTCAACAGTGTAATGATGGGTTCGCATAATTGCGCTTTAACGCAAATTATACTTACGCAGGATAAATACGCAGAACTCGAAGAATTGAATTACGCATTTCAAACAACGCTGTGTTCGGTGCGTTTGAACGAAAAATCAACTAATCTTACCTATGAGGCCAAGATAAAGGCAATCGTTTCGGAGAGTTTCCCTAATACGCAAATGGCGAGCAACTGTTATGACATAGTTACACAATCGCGGTATATTTCGCAAGGAATTTGCTCGGCAATTATGAGCGTTATGGCGTTTTTCGTACTTTTAATTGCGCTTGTAGTAATCGTATCTAATATCATTAACTATATACAGGTCAATATTAAAAATCTCGGCGCACTCAAAGCCGTTGGCTATACTTCCGGACAGCTCGTTTTATCTCTCTTGTTGCAGTTTTTAGGGTTGACTGTCTTAACGGCAATCGTGGGTGCAGCGCTCTCTTATGCGCTTTTCCCTGCCATAAACGCAATGATGATAGCGCAGACGGGAATACCGTATGCAATTCACTTTTTACCGTTGCCCGTTATAATCTCACTTATAATATTGGGAGGTACGGTTGCTCTCTCCGTTTGGCTTTCCGCCCGTAGGATAAAAAAGATAGAGCCTATCGTTGCATTGCGCTCAGGCGTGCGAACACACAATTTTAAGAAAAACCGCGTTCCGCTTGAAAAAACGAGAGCTCCTTTAAATTTTGCGCTTGCGCTCAAAACTACGCTTTCGGGCGTTAAACATAATATAACGGTTTGTATAACAATGCTCGTTCTCTCGCTCGTGGTTGTGTTTTCGGGGCTTATGATCGAAAACATTATCGTTGATATGACTCCTTTCATAGATCTTATCATGGGAGAAACAACTGACAGCGCAATTAACGTGCAAGTTGAAGTCGAAGACGATTTTATTGATAAGTTAAATTCCGAAAGCCGCGTCGAAAAGGCGTATCTTTATACCTCCGTGAACATATCGCACGTCGGCGGTGCGGAACTTTTGGCGAATATGTGCGATGATTTTTCCGTGCTTAATAATCAAAACACGATTTTTAAGGGCAGATTCCCCAAATACGATAACGAAATTGCTATCGGCGCAAAATACGCAAAGGAGAAAGGTTTCGAAGTCGGCAATGAAATAGAAATAACGGCGAACGGCAAAACCGAAAAATATCTTATAAGCGGTTTTACGCAAATTACAAACAATCTCGGCAGGGATTGCCTTTTGACAAGACAGGGTTACGAGCGATTGGGAGCGTTGCAGAGCGTTACTTATTATATCAAGCTTGCGGAAGGTACGGATATAGACGCTTTCAACGAATCAATGAAAGAGAATTTCGAGGGTAATGTTAATACCGTTATAAATGTCAATGCGACGATTGACGCTGCCGCTGGCGTTTATGTTTCGCTTATGACGATTATTGTAATCGCAATCCTTATTCTTTCGGCGGTAATAATTGCATTTGTTTTGTATCTGCTTGTCCGCACGATGCTGAACAACAAAAAGCGGGACTATGGAATACTCAAATCTCTGGGCTTTACGACCAAACAGCTTATCGTGCAAACCGCGCTTTCGTTTATGCCTACAATTATTATTTCAACCATTATAGGAATTATTTTAAGTTGCCTTGCAATCAACCCGCTAATGTCGCTGTTTTTAAGTTCCTTAGGCATTGTAAAGTGTACGTTTAATATTCCTATCTTGTTCTCTGTATTTGTAGGGTTCGGGCTTATTCTTGCATCGTTTGGTATTGCGTGCTTGCTGTCGCTAAAAATCAAAAAGATAGCGCCCCACAATTTGCTCGTTGGCGAATAAGGAGGATTATGCAACTATATGTAAGTTGTCCGCGATGTAGTGTTCACGTCAGAATTAAGATAAACAAGAGATATACAAATCATTTATAAAGTCGATAAAAACGCATAATAACAAAAAAGTGGGATTGCCTATTCGTTATAGTTCATAACGATAGGCTATTCCTCTATACTTTAGGAGGCAAACTATGATAAAAAAATTTCTTTTAGTATGTACAGGCTTATTCGTTTTATTTAACTCAAGCTGTATTTATATAGGATTATTTTCTAATGAAATTAAAAGATATACTCCCAGCATTGTTGAGCAGATTTCACATTTTTCTTTTTCAAATTATGAATGTGATTTTTATTATTTTCCTGAAAGTGATAGAAGAGTTCAATTTTGCTCTATTGATGGTAAGATTGAATATTTAATGACCTCCACGAGTCAAATCTGCTATAATGATTCTTCTATAGAGTATAGCTATGATTTGGTAGAAAAAACAGAGTGTAGGGTAGAAAAGGAGAGTATGTCTTATGATGAATATCAGGATGTATTAGAGCTGATTGAATTTCTCAAAGCCTTTGATGGAACGGCAGATAAGGTGACAGGAAGAAGAGACATAGAAATGGATGAGAATGGTAGTATAGATGAAGTCACATACTATTATTATGCTTTAGATTGGAAATATTCTAAGGGAGCGGATTTAAATTTCTATATTTCTAAGGATACCCTCACACTTAAATCCCTTTTGTTAATGGATCGTTCTAATGATGATGGAAGAAAATATCCTCATTTTGTCTTCAATTGTAATTCTATGACAGGCTTTACCAATTTAAAAGAGGAATATGATAATATAATTAAAGAAAAAACGGCAAATTAAGCCGTTTTATTCTTCATAATCTGGTTGAATTTCATAGGCAATGGGTGTCAAAAAAATCTTTTTTATCTCTGCAAGATTTTTTGTTTGTCCTAAGGCATACATTAGTTTAGTAACTGCTGCTTCACTTGTCATGTCATAGGCTTCAATAGCGCCACTTGCTAGAAGCTTTGTTCCTACCTCGTAAATATTAAAATTAGAGCGCTCATATAAGCATTGGCTACTTACGACAATAGGAATTTCCTTTTTTATTGCAAGCTTAATTTCTTTTATAAAATCTCTTCGGATATAAGAAATTCCTCCTGCACCATAGGCTTCAATTACGATGCCCTCTATTCCTGAGCTGATTAAAAGAGAAATAATAGATGGATTTGTAGTTGGTGTAATTTTCAGCAAAAACACATTGGTGTTTATATTTAAATTTAGCTTCGGCTCCTTTTTATTTTCATGAAGCATTTCCTTATGAATTTTTAGGCCTGTAGCTGATACTCTACCTAAAGGATGCAAATTTATAGATTCAAAGGCATCAAAGCTAGAGGTTCTAGCTTTGACAGAACGAGAACCGAACATAATTTTACGATTGAAGGCTAAAAATATGCCAGGGATTCCTGATTTAGCCATAGCAAACGCACAACGTAAATTATCTATCGCATCCGTCAAAGGATGAGACAAAGGAAGCTGAGAGCCAGTAAACACTATAGGAATACTTGGATTTTGTAGCATAAAGGTAATCATTGAGGCGGTATAAGACATAGTATCTGTTCCATGCGTTATAATAATGCCATCAAAATACTTTAAATTTTCATATAATTTAGCTGCTATAATTTTCCATTCCTCAGGCTGTATATTTGAACTGTCCAAAACCAGAATTCCTTCACTCTCAATTCTTGTTTCCTTATCTTCTAGAATAGTTTTTAGTACAGTATGAGAATCCTTTGGAATGAGCCCTTCCTCAGATGGAACACTAGAGATTGTTCCTCCCGTAGTAAGGATGAGTATCTTTTTCATTTTAACACCTCTATCTATTAAAGTATTATATACTATTTTCTTTTGGTTTTGTCAAAGAATTTTTAAAAAATACCATGAACTTATAATTAAAACTCATTTTTTATGATTTCAATAAACCTGTATAAAAGATTAGAAAACATTAGACAAAATGAATTGCTAGATTAGAATTAAAAATTTATCAATTTCCTTTACTTTTTTTAGGTTTATGATATAATATAAGTTGCGTTTGTACCAAATACTGGTACTAAATTATTTATATTTTAGGAGGAGTGGAATTAGTTCCACAAGATGTATTATGAAAGTAGAAAAATTAGAACACAGTCGTAATAAGGTTGTATTTGAGGTAACTCCTGAGGAGTTTGAAGCAGCTTTAGATAAGGCTTTTGAAAAATGCAATGCCAAGGTAACTATTAAGGGCTTTAGAGCTGGAAAGGCACCTCGCTCTGTATATGAAAAGAATTATGGTGTGGAATCTTTATATGATGAAGCCTTAAATGTCGTTTTAAATACAAAAGCACAAGAGATTTATGCCGATGAAAATCTTGCAAAAGAAATTGTTGGCGCCTTTGAACCAGATTTTGAAAGTGAAGAGAAGCTTGAACGTGGTAAGCCTTTTAAGGTTTCTTTATCCTTTGATGTATATCCTGAAGTGAATCTACCACAATATAAAGGAGTAGAGTGTAAGGCAGCAGAGCTTGAAGTTTCAGCTACAGAGGTTGAAGAGGCTATCAAGCAAGTAATGTCAAAGGATTCCTCTATGGTAGTAAAAAAAGAACAAATTATTGAAAAGGGAGATACCGCAAACTTTGATTTTGTAGGAACAGTAGATGGCGTTGAATTCCCTGGTGGTAAGGCAGAAAACTATGAGCTAGAAATTGGCTCTGGTCAATTCATTCCTGGTTTTGAGGATCAAATGATTGGTATGAAGGCTGATGAGGTTAAGGATGTCCAAGTAACCTTCCCAGAAAATTATGGAGAAAAATCTTTAGCTGGCAAGCCTGCCGTTTTCAAGGTTACCGTTCATGAGGTTAAGCACAAGGAATATCCTAGCCTAACAGATGAATATGTAAAGGGATTAAAATTAGAAAATGTTGAGACTGTTGAGCAGTTCAAGGCGTTAAAGCAACAAGAATTAGCTGCTACTAAGGAAAAAAATGAGAAGGACCGTCAGGTAGATGAAATCATCAATAAGATTTTGGATAACGCCGTGGTAGATATGCCTAAATCCTTAGAAGAGGAAAGAATTAATCAAATTCGTTCACAATATGAGAATCAGGCTAAGATGTACAATATTCCTATGGATACATTCCTTGGTTTAATGAACATAACAAAAGAAAAATTTGAAGAGGAAACAACAAAGCAAGGAAAGCGTCAGGCTTTATTCAATGTAGTAGTTTCTAAAATTATTGAGGTAGAAAATTTAGCTCCTACTAAGGAGGATTTAGAAGCAAGAGCTGAGGAAGATGCTAAGAAGCAGAATTCTACTAAAGAGGCAATGCTTAAGACGAATGCGCAAAGATATTATAGTGATATAGCATATCAAAGAGTTATTGAACTATTATATACAAATGCGCAAATGTCCGATGGCTCTACTGCTGCACCAAAGAAGGCTCCTGCAAAAAAAGCTACTGCTTCCAAGAGTACTACTTCAACTAAAGCTACACCAGCTAAAAAAACTACAACAACTAAGTCAACTACAGCTAAAGCTTCTACTACAAAGAAGAAACCAGCAGCAAAGACAGAAGAATAAAAATATAGGGAAGGAAGGTCAAACGACTTTCCTTTTTGTCAAAAAATAAAATATTTTTGGCAAAGCACTTGCAAAAGTGCCAAAAATAAGATATATTATATTTGTCACAATTTTTTGTGACTGAAAGGATGGTAAAATGGAAGAGAACAAATTAGTTTTACCTGCAATCGCAGTTCGTGGTGTTATTCCACTACCTAATAATGAATTTCGAATAGAGGTTGGTCGTACAAATTCTGTAATGGCATTAGATGCTGCCGAGAAGATGTATGGTGGAAATATTTTACTTTTAATACAAAAAGATGCATCCGCTAAGGACATTACAGCAGAAGATGTTGAGACTGTAGGTGTTTTAGCTAAAATTACTTTAAAGCTAAAGCTTCCTAATAAAAATTATAAGGTTAAGTTTAAAATTTCTGATCGTATTATGATTCAAAGCTTTACCTCCTTAGAGCCTTATTTTGTATGTAGCTATGAGAAGGTTCATTCTATTATGCATAATGACGATACGGAGGCAGCCTTAATTAAAAATATTGCAGCTCAAATTTCTCGTCCAGCTGCAAATTTGTTACAAAGTATGGATGAGGTTTCTCGTATTCTTCAACAGGGGACTAATGCGGCAATTTTGTCTGATATTGTAGCATTTAATTTGAAAATAACAGGTCCTCAAACCTCTAAATATCGCTATTTGGAGGAGCTTGATGCTTCTAAGCGCTTAGAATTTATTCTTGAGGATATTGAGCATGAGAAGCAAATTGTTGAGATTGAAAATAAAATTAACAATGATGTTAAAAAATCAATAGATGAATCTCAAAAGGAATACTATCTGAGAGAAAAGATGAAGGCTATTCAAAATGAGCTTGGAGATAAAGCTCGTCAGGAAGAGGATGTTGAGGCTTTAAGAAAAGCGATTGAGGAAGCACATTTACCTAAGAATGTTTATGATAAGGCTAAAAATGAGTTACAAAAATATGCTTCTACAAATAATCAAATGGCAGAAGCAGGCGTTATCCGTACCTATTTAGAATGGATTACGAATCTTCCTTGGTATAAGCAAACAGAGGATACAACAGATTTGAAGCAGGTTGCAGCAAGTCTAGATAAGAATCATTATGGCTTAGAAAAGGTAAAGGATAGAATAGTTGAATATTTAGCTGTAAAAATGATGACGGGAAAGAATCCTAATACGATTCTTTGCTTTGCAGGGCCTCCAGGCGTTGGAAAAACTTCTCTAGCTAAATCCATTAGTGAGGCGTTAGGCAGAAAGTTTGTGAAGCAATCCTTAGGAGGAGTGCGCGATGAATCTGAAATTCGCGGTCACAGAAGAACCTATATTGGAGCCTTACCTGGAAGAATTTTAAAAGGAATGAAGGATGCTGGCTCTCTAAATCCCGTATTTCTTTTAGATGAAATTGACAAGATGACTGCTGATTATCGTGGTGATCCTGCTGCAGCTATGCTTGAGGTATTAGATCCTGAGCAAAATAAATATTTCTCTGATAATTATTTAGAGGAGCCTTATGATTTATCTCAGGTTATGTTTATAACTACAGCCAACGATTTATCAAATATTCCTGCCCCTTTGCGTGATAGAATGGAAATCATAGAGCTATCTAGCTATACAGAAATTGAAAAGTTTAATATTGGCTTTAAGCATTTATTAAAAAGAAATTTAGATGAGCATGGATTAGAGGAGTCTCAATTGTCGATTGCTGATGATGCGATGTATGCGATTATTCAAAATTATACTAGAGAGTCAGGTGTACGTGAGCTTAATCGTATGATTGCAACAATCTGTAGAAAAACAGTAAAAAAGATTTTGATTGATAAGGTAGATCATCAAGAGATAACTTGTGATAATTTATCTGAGTTTTTAGGAAAAATTAGATTTACAAATAATAAAAATCGTGAATTTGATCAGGTTGGTATTGTAACAGGTTTAGCCTATACTCAATTTGGTGGAGATACCCTAGATATTGAGGTAATGACCTATCCTGGAAAAGGTGGCTTACAGCTGACAGGTAAACTGGGAGATGTCATGAAGGAATCTGCGCAAGCAGCCTATTCCTATGTCAGAAGTCATGCTATGGATTATAATATTGATAATAGTGTTTTTGAAAAGAATGATATTCACATTCATGTTCCTGAAGGTGCTGTACCAAAGGATGGCCCTTCTGCTGGAGTAACACTTACCACGGCAATCGTTTCTGCTCTTTCAAATAGACCTGTGGATTGTCATATCGGTATGACAGGCGAAATTACGCTTAGAGGACAGGTTCTTCCTATTGGCGGTTTAAGAGAAAAATCAATTGCTGCTCATAGAAGTGGATTGACAACTATATTTATTCCTAAAGAAAATGAAAGAGACATAGAGGATATTCCAGTAGAGGTTAGAAGTGTATTGGAAATTCATCCAGTATCCCATATTAAAGAAATATTGAATATTGTATTCCGTTAAGTATAAATGTCTCAAATTTTGAGACATTTTAATTTTAATAAGAAAGGAATAAAGAAATGAAAAAATTATTTGTCGTGGGGGATTCGACTGTCGCTGAGTTTCATGATCCCTATCTATATCCTAGATATGGGTATGGAACAATGCTCCATCATTATTTTAAAAATTTAGAAATTATAAATCTAGCCTTATCAGGAAGGAGTTCTAAAAGCTTTATAAAGGAGAAGAACTATCAGCGTTTGATAGAAGAAATTGGCTGTGGAGATTTCTTATTAATAGGATTTGGACACAATGATGAAAAAGAAGAGGATCAGCTGCGGTTTACAGATGCTAGGCTGCCAAAATCAAATTCTAACTCCTTTTCTTACTATTTAGAACAATACTATCTTAAGCCAGCTAGAGAGGTTGGTGCAATTCCTATTCTTTGTACACCTATTTGTAGATTAGATTCTCAAGAGGAATATACAAAAGAAACTGTTCACAATACCTTCTATGGCAATTATAAGGATGCTATTCTTAGGTTAGGAAAGGAAACAAACACCTTAGTTCTTAATCTTACAGATCTTACTAGGGATAAATTTAAATCCTTAGGGTATGCTAAGGCTCTATCCTATTTTGCGATTATAGCAGGAACAAAAGATGAGAATGGAAAAATTAAACCTAATCTAGCAACTGTAGACAAAACACATTTAAATATTTTAGGAGCGAAATATGTTGCCTATCTTATTGCAAGCTCCATTTCTAATACTTCTCATCCTTTAAAGAATTTTCTTATAAAAGAGCTGATCGAGCCTTCTTTTATAGAGTTAACCTTCAATCCAGAGTATAAGATTAGGGAATATATGCCTCCTAAGCTTTTAGAATATCAACCCTTAAACCATTTCAAAACCACAACTAGAGGCTGGTATGGAACGGCTTTTGGTGGGTCTATAGGAGATTTGACCTCAAGTGGCTTTATTGCTATGGAAGATGAAAACAACCATTTTATTGTTGGGCAAACTGGAGTTCAATTCTATGGTCAGCTTTCTTTAATTTCAGATGGTTTTGCCTACTGCTTCAAGCAGATACCGATCAACAAAAATTTTATGATTTCTGCTCGTGCTAAAGTACTTAAGATGGAAAAAACTAAACAGACAGGGTTTGGAATAATGCTTAGAGATGATGCCTATGTTGATCAGAAATCAGCCTCTGAAATGATTACCTCGAATTATATAGCTACAGGTCTTATTACAACAGATACCTCCATGAATCCTATTTTCTATAAAGAAAATGTGACGCTGCATAAGGAGGAGCCCTTACTTGAATTCTTATATCAGGAGAAGGAAGAGGCTTTTCTTAAGATAACAAGAATAGGGCAATCGATAGAATGCTGTTTAGAGTATAAAAATACCTCTTATAAGAAAATATATGTTGATTTTGATTTGCTTCAAGTAGATCAGGAGTATATGTATGTGGGCTTTTTTGCAACTAAAGGAACAGTCGTAGAGTTTTATGATGTTCATTTTGAAATACTAGGAAATTCTAAAGGAGCTTAAGCATTAGGATGAATTGAAACATAGTAGGAGTAAAAAAATTTATCTTAAGGATGTTTTTTTTATTTATATAAATTTTTTCTTTCTTTTGGTAATATTTCTTATAGAGGTATTAAAATGAATGTTAAAGATTTAAGTAAAGAGGATAGACCAAGAGAAAGATTGATTAAGGTAGGTCCAAGAGCATTAAGTGATGTTGAGCTTTTAGCTATTTTAATAGGAAGTGGGACTAAGACATCTACAGTTTTAGAGTTAGCAACAGAAATTTTAAAGCAGTATACGTTAGTAGATCTAAAGGATTTGACCTATGAAAAGATAAATAAAATCAAAGGGATAAAGCAAGCTAAAGCTTGTCAGCTTTTGGTATGCTTTGAAATTGCTAGAAGAAGTAGTCAAATTCCTAAGTATAGGGGTTCCTTAGAAACTGCCAAAGATATTTATGAGTATATCTATGATGAGATTTATTTAGAATCAAGTGAAATTATTCTTGCAATCCTATGTGATTGTAAGCTTCATCCCATCAAAAAGATTGTGATAAGAGGTGATGAAGCTCACCAGGTTAATTTTCCTACAAAGAAAATAATTACGCATGCATTAAATATTAAGGCATATGCAATTATATTAGTCCATAATCACCCCTCTGGAGATATCCATCCTTCTAAAATAGATATAAAGGCAACCTTAGATTTTCAACAGCTCCTAAATACCTTAGATATACTTTTGCTAGAGCACTTAGTGGTTTCTCCATCGGCTTATTTTTCTATGCATGAGCATGGTCTACTTTCTATGGATGGAGAATATAGTATAATGGGTGATTGCTTTGAAAAAATTTTTTTGTAAGATGAGCCTTTTACTTTTGGTAGTTTTATGCTATGTATTTATTGAACCAGTGAATCAATTTTTTAATACAGAAATAAATACTATGGCCATAACAAACTTTTTAGCTGAAAACCTGTATAAGAACGATGAAAGTGTGGCAAATGTAGATTTGGTTGTTAAGGATTATGTCTTAGAGGGAGAGTGCCTATACATTTTTCCTTTGAGTCAAGAGGTAGCCTTACCAATTGATATGATGATTGTTGAAGTGTTTGATGGTGGAGTAGAAGTGGTAAATCTAGATTCTAGATTTCGTATCAGTCGTATTAAAAACCGCTCAAAAAATCTATATCAATATGTTCATGGAATGAATCCGTTTGCTACTACAGATGATTTTTTTATTGTAGAAGGCGATAACCTATCAATGATATCCTTAAGATTACAAATTTATTATGAAAAAGTTTAGTATTGATTATAGTTTTCTAATCGTTTTATGTCTCATTGCTTTATCGCCAAAGCAGGATACCTTGGTAAAGCTTTTAATCGCTTTATGTGTGCATGAGCTTGGACATTTGGCATGGATTGGCTTTTTTCGATATAGAATAGAAAGCTTGCGTCTTTCTATCTTTGGCTTTTTTCTAAAGTTAGATGCAACAAAAGAGGAGCTTTTTAAGGATATCTGTATCTATTATGGTGGCATCCTTGCAAATTTACTTTGCTTCCTATTTGTACCAGATCCAGTTTTTAAAAAAATAAATCTCTTATTTCTTTGCTTTAATGCTTTGCCTATCTACCCTTTAGATGGCTTTCAGGGGATACGATGCATACTGGCATATTTTATTCCTTATCAAAGGGTATTAAAGATTACAGCTATCTTCAGTATGCTTAGCAGTACCATTGCTTTTGTGCTTTGCTTATGCTTTAAAATGGATGTATTTATTTTACTCAATAGTGCTTATCTCATTATTTTAAGCCTTGAGTATTATTTTAAACTAAAAGCGATCTATCAAAGCTTTTTGCTGAGAAGAAGCTTATATCCATTTGAATATCCTATAAAAAGAATCGCTTTTCCTGATTCTATAGAAGGATGCTTCTATAAATATCATCAGGTGGAGTTTATGATTGAGAATAAAAAAATAACAGAAGCAGACTTATTATTATCAAAAAATATGCTGAAATAAGTAATTTTTTTTCTTTATATATTTCAAAACTATAGTTTTTTGTGTATAATATTAAAATACGAGGTAAAAAAATATGGAACATAATGGAAGTTTTGATTTTTTAAAAAGAATTACTTATGAACGAACTGGTGGTAGTGAAGCGGAATTAAAAACAGCTAATATGATTATTACAGAATGCCATAAATATCATGTTGAAGCTCATTTAGAGGAATTTTTAGTCGATGGATATGAAATCAAAAATGTTTCCTTAGAGACAATTGATGGAACCTTTAATGCTACAGGTGTTGGTATGAGTGGGTCTACTGGTATTGATGGGTTAGTTGGAGAATTGGTGATTATTGAATCAGATGAGCAATTATCTGCTATGGATTCCTTAGAGGGAAAAATTGTATTTATTCCTACTAGAATGATGGTTAAAACATATAAGCTCTTATGTGAAAAAAAGGTAAGTGGCTTTATCTGCTGTAGTGGCTCTGTTTACGATGACATTGATCAAACAGATTTAGAGAAAATGACTTTACGTGAGCGTCATTATCAAAACGGTAAAATTCCTGGTGTTTGTATTCGTATGGTAGATGCCCAAAAGCTATTGGTATCTCGCCCTAAGGAGGTAAAGATGAATCTTCAGCAGGATGAATTTAAGCTTACCTCTCATAATGTAGTTGCAACAATCCCTGGCACTACTAAAAAGCATGAAATCGTTTGTTTTACAGCACATTATGATTCTGTTCCGTTTTCAACAGGGGCTTATGACAACGGCACAGGCTCAGCCACAATTTTAGAGGCCTTAGCTTATTTTTCTAAGGTGCGTCCGACAAGAACTTTAAAATTTATCTGGTGCGGATCAGAGGAAATGGGCTTATTGGGGTCAAAGGCCTATACAGAAGCACACAAGGAGGAGCTTTCTGCTTACAAGCTATGTATTAATATTGATATGACAGGAGTTGTGATTGGTAAGGATATTGCTTGCTGTACCTCAGAAAAGTCATTAGTTCATTATATTAATTATATGGGGAAAGAAGTTGGTTTTCCTATTGTAGCTAAACAAGGGGTATATTCCTCTGATTCAACCCCATTTGCTGATCATGGAGTTCCTGCAATTTCCTTTGCTAGGCTGTCTCCAAAGGGTGGAGCAGAAATCCATAGCAGAAAGGATGTATTGGATTTTTTATCTGCTGATATTTATTATAAAACTTGTGAATTTGTGATTTCCTTTGCCCAAAGAATGCTAGATAGTATATATTTTCCTGTAGAGCAGACTATACCAGAAGAGATGAAAAAGGAACTAGATACTTATTTGGGAAGAACTGAAAAAGATAAATAAAAATAGGTGCCCTTTAGGCACCCTTATTTATAGATGGAAAAGATGGAATTTAGATCCTTTTCAATTCTATGATATTCCTCATCTGATAGGCTTCTAACATCCTGTATTCCTTTGATATTTTGTTCCTTAGCAAGATATAAAAAATCTAAGGTGTTTTGTTTTACCTCACTTAGATACACATCTACCATTTTAAATCCTAATTCTTTCGCTATAAAAAGAAAATGATGGTTATCCAATAGGACATATTCATCCTCAATAATTTGAACAGGAAATTGGATAGAATCAAGAGAAGTAAGCTGATCTAATTCAGCTAAATACTTTTGATTTAGAAAAAATTTTGAGACCTGTAATATGGAAATGGGGAGCTTAAATGTAAAGGATTTTTCCATTTCCATATAGAAATCCTTACCCTTATAAATAGAAATCGTTGGATGTAATTTATGATGCATAGAGGCAACCGCTTCTAAATATAGAGATGTATCAGATACTATAGTAGCTATTTCCTTTGAAATCATAAATTCATAATGGTAGATATGATTATGATCTAAAATGATATAACAATTTCCTAGAATTCTAGCTGTTTTAGCAAAATATGTATCTTCATAAGCAACTTTAATTTCCATGAATATTCACCATATTCAATTATAGTATAAAACTTTGAAAAGACAAAGAAAAAGTATTTGAATTTTGTGTGTACCCATATGTAAACGCTTTTATATAGACTTTTTATTTTAATGATAGTATAATCCATAATAGAAGGAAAAGAGTGATTGAGTATGGCAGAAATAAACAGTAGTCAAAAGAAAATAGATTATGAGAAATGGCTAGAAAGTGAAAAAAAGCATAAGGATATGTGTGGTTCTTATGATTTTTGCAAATATTGTGATAAATCCTTAGAAAATCCATGTGCTCGTGCTGTTGACGCAATTTCTAAGGATAAAAACGAAACATCTTATGTTAAAAAGAATAAATAAGCATAGCTAAATCTTGCTGTGCTTATTATTTTTTACTAGTAATTTTATTGCTTTTGCATTATAATAGATTTAGCAAAGCTAGCTATTCATAGCTAAATCATAAGACTCAGGTATCTTTGAGTCTTTTCTTTTGTTTATAAGAGAGGGAAGCCTATGGAAAAATATGAATTGAATAAGTTTATAACGGAATATCAGGAAAAGGTAGAAGAGTTAAAGCAGGCTTTATCCATTGATTCTAAAAGAACTGTTTTTAAAGGACTTAGTGATGAGGTTGCCGATTCCACCTTTTGGAATGATCAAAAGCATGCTCAAACTGTATTAGCCAAGTTTAATTTACTTAAAAATACGCTTACCTCTTTTGATTCGATACAGAATAAATTAAAAGAAATTTTAGATTTAAGTAGCCTTGCATCAGAGGATCCAGAGGCTATGGAGCTATTAGAAATTATGATTCCCGAATTGAGGGAGGCTGTTTCAAGACTATCAGAGGAGGCTCTTTTATCTGGAAAATATGATGCAAATGATTGTATTTTAGAGCTTCATCCTGGTGCTGGTGGTACAGAATCTATGGACTGGGCAGATATGCTATATCGTATGTACACTAGATTTTCTGCAAAAAAAGGCTTTAAGCTTACTGTGTTAGATTTTTTAGCAGGCGAAGAGGCAGGTATTAAGTCTGTAACGCTACTTATTCAGGGAAATTATGCGTATGGGTTACTGAAGGCAGAGCGAGGTGTTCATCGATTGGTAAGAATATCCCCTTTTGATTCTAATGCGAGAAGACATACCTCCTTTGTTTCTTGTGATGTTTCTCCGCAAATTCCTGAGGCTGAGGAGGTAGAAGTAAAGGATGAGGATTTAAAAATTGATGTATTTCATTCCTCTGGGGCAGGAGGGCAATCTGTTAACACAACAGATTCCGCTGTACGAATTACGCATAAGCCCTCTGGTATAGTAGTCACATGCCAAAATGAAAGAAGTCAGCTTCAGAATAGGGAAGTTGCTATGAAGGTTTTAAAATCAAAGCTTTTAGAAATAGAAATAAAAAAGCAGGAGGAAGAAATGCGTAGTTTAAAGGGAAATCAGATGGGAATTAATTTTGGCAGTCAAATTAGAAGCTATGTTTTTTGTCCTTATACTTTAGTTAAGGATCATCGTACGGGCTATGAGGTAGGGAATATACAGTCAGTTATGGATGGAGAAATTGAAGGCTTTATGCTAGCATATTTACGATTTATGGCAGGTAATCAGAATGACTAAAGATATGATTAAAAAACGTATGATTCAATATATTTACATTGCGATAGGTGTTATTCTATTAGATTTTGGTTTCTATTTTTTTACAAATCCAGCAAATCTAGTTTTTGGTGGTATGATGGGAATTTCTATACTTCTTGAGCCCTATTACACACAGCTAGGAAGCTGGTTTACGAATTCTATATTTTTATTTATTGCCAATGGAATTGCTTTAGTAATTGGTGGAATTATGTTAGGAAAGGATTTTTTTCTAAAAACGATTTTTTCTTCCTTGTTTTCTCCACTCATTGTGTTTGTTTTTGAAAGAACATGTGATCCTAATTATTTTTTAAAAGAAGTATCTGAGGGAGGATACTATTTAGTAGCATTATGTATGAGCATAGTAACCTCTGGTGTTGGTTTGGGAATTGCCCTAAAAAATAATGGCAGTACGGGTGGTTTAGATGTTATTCAAAAAATTATGAGTAAATATATGCATATTCCATATTCTAAAACTATGTACTTTACAGATTGGGTTATTGTTTTAATTTCAGGCTTTTCTTTTGCCTCAGGCTTTTCTTATCATATTGAAATTGTACTATATGGGATTGTTGGAGTTTATTGCATTGCTTTACTTATAGATACCATCGTTTTGCGTGCGAAGGTGAGAAGAACAGCATATATCATTACAGACCATCCTATAGAGGTAAGAAATATGATTTATGAAAAAACAGATCGTGGTGTTACATTTGTAGATGCTTATGGAGGCTATACAGGAAATAAAAAGACGATGGTTATTTGTACGATGGAAAAAAATGAGGCTTATAAGGTGAGAGAATATCTTATTGAAATTGATCCCAATGCCTTTTGCTATATCAGTACTACTAAGGAAATCGTGGGAGATTATGCATGATCATTTCAGATTTAAAAAGGGTAAAGCCAGGATATTATGAATTAAGTATTGAGGCGAAGAAGTATTTAGTTACGGAAGATAGTGTTTTAAAATATCGATTGTTTAAGGGGTATGAAATTTCGCAAAAGCAATTGGAGGAATGCTTAGTAGAGGATGATTTTTCTAAAATAAAAAACAAAGCTTTTGTTTATTCCTTAAAATATTTAAAAAATGGGTATGAAACAATTCGTTATTTAGAGGATAGAGGCATCCCATATATAGAGGCTAAAAAAGCAGTAGAAGAAATAAAAAAGGAGGGTAAGCTAAATGAGCAGGCTCTTGCAAATGGCATTGCTGCAGGCTTGGCTAGATCCTCTAATGGACCTTATATGATACGATTTAAACTGAAAAATAGACATTTTGATTCTAATGTTGTGGAAGAGGCACTTTCCTCTCTAGTAGAAGAGGATATTTTATGGGGGAAGGAAAAGCTATTTAAAAAGGCTGATGCTAGGTATAAGTCCTTATCTAAGATAGAAAAAGATTGTAAAATGAAAGAGCTTCTATATCGTCATGGATATGAGAGTCTTTAATTACTTGAAATTAGGTATTATATTTAGTATAATAAAAGTATAAATGTCTTTTATGTTTAAATTGAACAATGGGGTGATAGAATGATTAGAGATATTTTAGACTCTACCTTTATGTACTATTTTGATCAAGGAAAGTCTCATGAAGCGTATAAGCTATTTGGGGCTCACCTTAATAAAGATAAAAATGGGACGATATTAGGCGTTGAGTTTTGTTTGTTTGCACCTAATGCAAAATATGTTTCTGTTGTAGGAGAATGGAATTTTTTTAATAAGGATCAGGATCCTATGCAAAAAATAGATGATAGTGGTGTATGGTACTTATATCTAGAGGGAGATTTTTTCGAGTGGAAAAGATATAAATTCTTTATGGTAACAAAATATGGAGAAGAAAAATATAAGGCAGATCCTTATGCCTTTTACTCCGAATTAAGACCTTCAACAGATTCAAAAATTTATGATATTGAGGGCTATACTTGGCAGGATCAGGATTGGATGTATACCCATCCAAAAACCTATGAGGAGCCAGTATTAATTTATGAGCTACATTTAGGCTCCTGGAAAAGAAAAGGAGAAGGAGAAAATGATTTTTATAGCGCAAATGAAATCGCTCCAATGCTTATTCCTTATTTAAAACAGTTTGGATATACCCATGTAGAGGTAATGCCGATTTATGAGCATCCTTTAGATGCATCTTGGGGATATCAAGGTGTTTCTTATTTTTCTGTTTCCTCCAGATATGGTGTTCCAAAGGATTTCATGTGGTTCGTTGATCAGCTTCATCAAAATGGTATAGGTGTAATTATGGATTGGGTACCTGGTCATATTTGTAAGGATGCACATGGATTATATTTGTTTGATGGTACACCTCTATATGATTATGGGGATCCATCAATCAGAGAAAATATTGAATGGGGCACAGCAAATCTTGATTTAGGGAAAGGTATTACACGTTCTTTTCTTTTTTCCAATGCCTTATTTTATATGAAGTATTTTCATGTGGATGGGTTCCGTGTTGATGCTGTAAGCAATCTTTTGTATCATATGGGTAATCCTAATCGTGGGGTAAATGAAGGGGCTTGTAGCTTCTTAAGAGAGCTATCAAATATTTTATTTGGTGTAGATGACCGAATTCTATTAATGGCTGAGGATTCCTCTAGCTTCCCTAATGTAACTAAACCAACGAGTATAGGTGGAATTGGCTTCAATTATAAATGGGATATGGGATGGATGAATGATACCTTAAAGTATTTTAAATTAGATCCTATCTATCGAAAATACCATCATCATCAGCTAACCTTCAGTATGATGTACTATTATAATGAGCAATTTGTTTTACCATTTTCTCATGATGAAGTAGTTCATATGAAGGGCTCCCTTTTAAATAAAATGCCAGGAGATTACTGGCAGCAATTTGCGAACTATCGCTTACTGATGGGTTATATGATGACTCACCCTGGTAAAAAGCTATTATTTATGGGAAATGAGCTTGCTCCATATAGTGAATGGGCTTTTTATAAAGGATTGGATTGGAATTTACTAGAGTATCCAAGTCATGATTCTGCGTATCATTATATGCAAGATTTAACCAAGCTATATAAAAGTTCTAAATGCTTATATGAATTAGATTATAGCTATGATGGCTTTAGATACATGGATGCAGATAATGCGGATCAATCTCTGTATATCTATGCTCGTTTTGCAAAGAATAAGGATGATCACTATGTAATCGTAATGAATTGTACGCCGAATACGTATCATAACTACAAGATAGGCGTACCCTCAGCAATGGATTATATAGAAGTTATGAATAGTGATAAGGATATTTATGGAGGCTCAAATTGTGTCAATCCTGCAAGACTAGTTAGTCAAGAGGAAAATTGGAAAAATGAAAATAATATCATCTTTTTAAATATTCCTCCTCTAGGTATCACAATATTGAAACCAAAGAAAAAAGTAAAGCCAAGAACAAAGCAGCCTAAAATTTCACCTTTTGTCAAATAATGAAACGCTTTCTTTTTCTATGTGTTGAAAGAACTTTTTTAAATATGCTATAATACAAAAGGAATTTAACTTTGGAGGAATGAAAAATGAATTATCCGAACTTTAAGGATGTTAAAACATTTAAGAATGCATTTATTCAAAATGTTGAAAACAAGTATGCAATTGAATTTGCAGATTCTACTAGCTATCAGCAATATGTTGTTTTAGGGGAAATGCTTAGAATGTATATTGCTAAGGATTGGCATGAAACGATTAAAAAAACTAAGAATCTTAAAGCACGTCAAGTATATTACTTTTCCATGGAATTTTTGATGGGAAGAATGGTAACAAATAATCTTATGAATGCAGGGGTTTATCCTATTGTGAAGAAGGCCTTTGAGGAATTAGGAATAGACTTAAATGAGGTTGAACATCAGGAAACAGATGCAGGTTTAGGAAATGGTGGTTTAGGCCGTCTTGCTGCTTGCTTTATGGATTCAGTAGCTTCTTTAGGGCTTCCAGTTCATGGAAATTGTATTCGTTATCGTTACGGTTTTTTTGAACAGGGAATTCGTAATGGCTATCAGGTAGAGCATCCAGATCGTTGGTTAAAGGATGTAAATGTATGGGAAGTACGTAAGGATGAGGAATCTGTAGAAATCCCATTTTATGGCTATATTGATATTTCTAGTGAGAATGGACGTTTGGTTGTTAAACATAGAAATGCAGAGTATGTAAAGGCGGTCCCTTATGATGTACCAATCATCGGAGATGGAAATCATATTGTTAATACGCTTCGCTTATGGAGTGCAGAGCCTGCTTCAGTATATCCTGATAATGCGTTTGAATACCATAGAAATTTACGCGAAATTTCATCTATGCTTTATCCAAATGATGATACAGAGGAAGGAAAAATATTGCGTTTAAAGCAACAATATTTCTTTGTATCTGCAGGAATTAAGTCTGCAATCCGTAGACATAAAGAAATTTTTAAAAGCTGTAAAAATTTAGATAAAAAGCTTTGCTTCCATATCAATGATACCCATCCAGCCTTGATTGTACCTGAGTTAATGCGTATTCTTGTAGATGAAGAGCAAATTCCATGGGATGATGCTTGGAATATAACTAAGAATTGCTGTGCTTATACAAATCATACCATTTTAGCAGAAGCCTTAGAAAAATGGCCTGTTCATTTATTTAAAAGACTTTTGCCAAGAATATTTACGATAACTGAAGAGATTAATCGTCGTTTATTAATCGAGATTGCAAGTAAATATGGCGAGGATGCCCCTCAGATTTATCAAATGGCTATCGTAAAGGATAATACAGTTCATATGGCAAATATGGCTATTGCTGGGTCCTTTAGTGTCAATGGAGTGGCTGAGCTACATACAGAGATTTTAAAAAATATTGAAATGAAGGTTTTCAATGAATATTATCCTAAAAAGTTCAATAATAAAACGAATGGTATTACACACCGTCGTTGGTGCTTGCATATCAATCCTGAATTGGTAAATATTTTAAATGAATATTGTGGAACAGAATGGGTTAAGAATCCTGATTTATTTGAAAAGCTATTACCCTATGCAGATGATCCACAACTTCAAGAAAAGTTTATTCAAATGAAGCGTGCTCGTAAGCAGGCACTTGCGAATATGATTTATAAATCTCAAGGCGTTAGTTTAGATACAAATTCTATTTTTGATGTTCAAGTAAAGCGTCTTCATGAATATAAACGTCAATTAATGAATGCCCTACATGTTATGGCTGTATACAATCGTTTAAAAACAGATGTAGAATTTAGGAAAAACTATCATCCACATAGCTTTATTTTTGGGGCAAAAAGTGCTCCAAGCTATGTATTTGCTAAAAAGGTTATCAAATTGATTAATACGATTGCAGATAAGGTTAATAATGATTATGAAACAAATCGTTATTTAAAGGTGGTATTTGTTGTTAACTACAATGTTACCTATGCTGAAACTATTATGCCTGCTGCAAACGTTTCTGAGCAGATTTCTACAGCTTCTAAGGAAGCCTCTGGTACAGGTAATATGAAATTTATGATGAATGGAGCTATTACCTGTGGTACTTTGGATGGTGCTAACGTTGAAATTAAGGATCTTGTTGGAGAGGATAATATCGTAATCTTTGGTATGAATGCAAAAGAAGTTACAGATTTATACCAAGATGGAGGCTATAACCCAATGGAAATTTATGAAAATAATCCTGTTTTACATGAGGTTATTGATCAGTTAACCAATGGATTCTTTGAAAATGTTGCTCCAGATGAATTTAATGATATTCGTGATAATTTACTATATCGTGATCCTTATTTGGTATTGAAGGATTTTGATTCCTATGCTAAGGCACAGGAGGAGATTAATGAACTCTATAAGGATACTAAGAAATGGGTTCATATGTCCATTGTTAATGTGGCAAAATCTGGATTCTTTACTACAGATCGTACAATGCGTCAATATAATGAGGATATTTGGAAGGTTGAACCAATTGTCACAGAAGTAGAATAAGAAGGATGCAAATCCTTCTTTTTCTTCAAAGAGAGGAAGAAGAATATGATTGAATTAACTAAATTAAAGCAAATAGAAGAAGATGTGGATAAACTTGCTAAAAAAACACATATCTTTTCATTGCTTCGTTTTTGTATATGTATTTGTGCAATAATTTCTATCGTCTGTTTATTATGCTTAGATAATTTTGTTCTTTATTTAAGCTTGAGTTTATTTTTCATTTTAGCATTGATTGGATTTGCTATAGGAACAAATCCGATTTACTATCAGTTAAAGCTTAAGAAAAACTTAGAATATATTTATAAGCGTCATGAAAATAGAAGAAATATGAGTTACCAAAGTTTTACAAGTAATGGAAGAGAGCTGATTAATTATCAGGACTTTAAGGAATTGGATTTAGATTTATTAGGACCAAGATCCTTATATCAGTATCTTTGTATTGCCAAATCCAAAGCAGGAAAAGAAAAATTAGCGAAACAGCTTACGTTTCCAGAGCATAAAAATGAAGCATTTAAAAAGTGTGTTCATGCTCTTGCTAAGGAAGAGGGAGTTTTCCAATTAGAGGCATCCTTGCAGCAAATGGATAAGGAGGCACAGGAATGTGATCAGGAGGAAATGATGTCTATTGCTAGAAAAAGGATTGGCATCCCTTGGTACGCCATAGTCCTTTGTATTTTATCCTATGTAGCCTTAATCATCACTTCTATCCTACTTGTACTTAATGGAATCACTCCTTACTATATCATATTTTTTATCCCCTTGAATTTTATAATCGTTAAGAAGTGCTTAAAGAGTGAGGTGTTTGCTTTTCCTGCGACACGCTATGCTAATCTTTTAGGAGTTTATAAGAGCTTGGCTAAAGATATTACAAGCTTTCCTTTAGAGGATCCTTATTTTAAAGATTTGCAGAAAATTATACAGGAGCAATATACATCCTTAGTTAAGTTTTGTCATATTTTTGAAATGTTATCCTATAGAAAAAATATTTTACTTTCCCTTTTAGGAAATGGATTATTTTATTTGGATTATATTCTTAGTCTCCGATACAATGCCTTTAGTAGGCACTTAGAATCAATTGAAGAATGCTTAGATGCATTTTCTGAAATTGAGTTAATGCTTTCCTTAGCTGTGATTGGTATGGATAATGAAATTTATTCTATTCCCATTTTGGACTCCTCCTTCAGAATAGAAGAGGGATATCATCCTTTGGTTAAAAATTGCGTGCCAAATAGTTTGAATTTTGAAGAAGGAATCATTTTAACAGGGAGTAATATGTCTGGAAAAACTACGTTTATGCGTATGCTTGGTGTAAATCAAATTCTTGCTAATGCTGGGGGAATTGTCTGTGCTAAGTCCTTTCATACGCAACATCTTCAAGTTTTAACCTCCCTTCGAGCAAACGATATGCTACAGGAGGGGATATCTACCTTTTATGCAGAAGTCAATCGCATGAAAAAAATCATGGAAGAAAGTAAAACAGGAAAAACGCTAGTTCTCATTGATGAAATATTTAAGGGAACGAATGCAAAGGATAGAATTTATGCAGCACAGGAAATTATAAAAAAGCTCAATTCTTATGGGGTATATTTTTTGATAACAACCCATGATTTTGAGCTTTGTGAGACTAAAAATATTTTAAATTATCATTTTGATGAAGAATATTTAGAGAATAAAATTACGTTTGACTATAAGCTTAAGCCAGGGAAATGTCAAAAAACAAATGCAATATATTTGCTTAAGCTTGCTGGTGTTTTAGAAAATTAAGTAAATATTCCATTGCACCATCTGCATTGTTTGTTTTTTCTGTTTGATATTTACAGAGCCTTTTGAGGTCAGCATCCGCATTTTTCATTGCAACCTGGGTTTCACATTCTTGAATAAACTCATAATCCTCAAATGAATCACCTATGCCAATGGCAGGTGATTTTTTTAACCTTTGTACGAACGCTTTTTTAGTAGATGGGAAAAGAGATGCCTTACAGAAAAGTTTTCGTGCATCCTCAGCGAGTATTTCGATATGTACATTAGGTAAATGCTGTTGAATTTCTGCAAGTCCTTCCTTAAAGCATGCAAATAATACAGCATAAGTCTCTTCTGCATTGGCAAGCCTTAAGGTTGGTGCAGCATAGAGCTTTTTTAGTCGTTCTTGATATTTATACACTGTGCATAAAGAATCTGTTATAGAATGCATGGAAAAAACGTAGGGATTTTGTAGCAATTTATCTACTACAGAAGCAGGTAAAGGTGCTATATTAGACTCAGGATCCGAGCGATTCTCTACAACGGACAAGATTGTAATCGCAGGATGAGGAAGTAGCTTTCTTACCTGCTTTATAGAAGTATAGGTTAATATATAAACCCTATGCTTACCTGCGATTTCTGCTAGCTTTTGCTTAGCAGCCTCTGAGATACTATTGTCATCTTTTAAAAGTGTTTTTTCTAAATCTAAAAAAATATCCACATTTCTTCACCGAGTCTATTATCGCATTTAAAAATTAATTTGTAAAGGAAATTATGATTTTAAAATCATATTTCTTTTGTTTTGTTCCCTTTAGCATACAAAAGATATTTTGTAAAATGCTTTATTAAAATTAGCGATGTCTTTTCATAAATTATAAATTAAAACTTTAAAAATAGGTGAGTTTATTATATAATAATAAAGAAAGCTTAGGTGATATTATAATGTATTTACATATATTAATGAAAATAGGAATTATCACTATCGACTTTGCTACAATTATTAGTTTTCTTGTAGGAGTCCTTATGGGCTTTATTATACTTTTACTAGTTTACGCCTTAGCTGTCATATCCAGCATGAAAACAAAGGATTTTATTTCTAAAACTGATGCCGATGATTTGACAACCCTAGAGGTAAAGGATATGGTGTTGCAGACGCAAAAGGCATTTAAGGACAAGACCTTACGTGGTGAGCTATCCCGAATCAGTTATTGCACGAATTTGAGTAAGGATTTAGCCTACGGAATTGCTGTTCGCTTTTATCCTGATAGTAAGCATCCATTTTTAGAATTGTCTATCAATGAATTAACTCTATTAACAGGCTATATTACTTCTCGAGTAGATGAGATATTAAATCATCGTGGTATACGTAAGTTGAGAAAACTTAAAATATCTACCATAGTAAATCTTTCCACTAAGACAAAAGATATTGAGGAATCTAAGGCCTTTCAAGCAACGAAAACAATCAGTCAAAACTTAAATAAGGCTAAATATGTTTTGGATTTGATTAATCCTTTAAAATGGGGAAGAAAGTTAATTGTTGATCGTATCATCAATTTGATTGTGAACCAAATATGCCTTGTAATCATATCTATCGTTGGAGAAGAAACGTATAAAATTTATTCTAAAAAGGTTTTTCATAAAGATGTTGAGGTGGATTTAGGTACAGAGGAGCTTTTGGATGTTATGGAGGACTCTATTAAATCTGCTGCTTTAGAAATTGATGATAAGCTTACCTTAGCACCTGAACTAGAGCCTCAATACAAGCTTCTCAAGCACGTATATTCTAAGCAGGTTTTTGGTGATATTCTCGTCACATATAATCCCAAATATTATTTGAAACAAAAAATGGAGGTATGCACAAATGAAGAAGAAAAAAATGCCAACAATTGAGATAGAAGAAAAATTTAGTATTCCACAAATTACCTATACATTAGAGGGGCTTATTAAAGGGAAGCAAAAATTTCAAAGAAGTCAAATTGTTTCTCCAATGCATGGAACACATGTTGTAGACCGTATGCATTATGTTGATAATAGTGGAAAAGTAAATGTTGACTATGGATATGACTATATTCGCGATGAAAAGCACATTTCTGATGAGGAGCTCATCGCTCGACATGGTACAAAATATTATGAGTTTAGCTATGTCAATAAGCAATTGACAGAAGAAGAGAAAAAGGGAACGGATTATTCAAAGAAAGAGCTTGCTCCAAAACCAAAGCCAGTTCAGGAGAATAAAACTTTAAGTACATTTTTTACAACAAATGAGGAACTGAAAAAGCAAGAAAACGAAGAGATGCCTATCCATGTTCCTGTATTTGATAAGGAAGAGCCTGTGGATTATTTAGATGAGGATACAGAGTTTAAGATTCATATCTCTGTTCATGAGGAGGATGAAGAGCCATTTTCTTATAATACGTACGATGATAAGCTACCAAAGCCAAAGCCTACGCCTATTCATCCGTATACCTTTGCTTCGGAAGAAAATAAAGCACCAAAACCAAAGCCACAGCCAGTCTTTGAGGAAAAGCTTGAGGAGATGCACTTTGGAAAAGAGCTAGAGGAAATAAAGCTTGTTGATGAGGCTGAAGAAGCATTTAAAGAAAATATAAAATTTGAAGAAGAGACTCCTGTAGACATTCAAAAAGAAGAACAAGTAAAGCCAAAGCCTAATAAATATAAAAATTATCATATTCCTTATGAGAGTTTATTTCCTAAGGGGGACGCTTCCTTAGAGGAGATGCCAGCTTGGTTAGAGGAGAAAAAGGAAATTATTAATCAACAGCTTCAAGCCTTTGATATTGATGGTGAAGTCATTACCTATACAAAGGGACCAGCCTTTACTAGATATGAAATTATGCTTGCTCAAAATGTTAAGGTAAGTAAAATTAATAGCATCTATGATAATATACAAATGGCACTAAGAACAAAAACAATGCGTATTCAAGCCCCAATTCCGGGGAAAAATACAGTTGGTATAGAAGTGCCAAACGAGCAAGCAGATGTAGTTGCTTTCGGTGATATTTTAACAGATGAGTATATAGCTAGCAATAAAAATCTTTTGATTGCTATGGGAAAGGATATTGATGGTACACCTGTTTTTCAAAATATAATTGATATGCCTCATGCCTTAATTGCAGGAGCCACAAAATCAGGAAAATCTGTTTGTATCAATACATTATTGGTTTCACTACTTATTAAAAATTCTCCAGAACAGCTAAAGCTTATCCTAGTTGATCCAAAGAAGGTTGAGCTATCCTTTTACAATAATTTACCACATTTAGCAACTCCAGTTATTGATGATCCAGTTATAGCTACTGAATCATTAAAATGGGCTGTAGCGGAAATGGAAAGAAGATATGAGCTATTGGCCATATCTCGAGTAAGAAATATAGAGGATTATAATAAAAAGCGTCAAATGAAACCAGAAATGGAGAATTTGCCTTTCATTGTAATCGTTGTTGATGAGTTTAATGATTTAATTATGCAATGTGGGGTAGAGGCAAATGATGCAATTATTAGGCTTGCTCAAAAGGCAAGAGCTGCTGGTATACATATTATTTTAGCTACGCAAAGACCTACTGTAAATGTGGTTAGTGGAACAATTAAGGCTAATATTACCTGTCGAATTGCCTTTAGAGTGGCAACGGATGCAGATTCAAGAATAATATTAGATGAGCAAGGTGCAGAAAGCTTACTTGGACGTGGAGATATGCTTATTAAAAATAATGGTCTTCCAGAACGTGTTCAAGGGGCATACATTTCAGATGATGAAATAGGAAATATTTGTGATTATATTTGCGATAATTATGAGCCTGATTTCTTATTTACACATGAGGAGCTAAAGAAGAAAGCCTCTGGAGGTAGTGGAATTGGAGGAACTGGTAGAGATTCTATTCAGGAATCTGATGAGATTCTATACCAAATAGCCTTATATTGTATTGAATCTGGAATGTGCTCTATTAATTCTATCCAAAATAAGTTTAATTTAGGGTTTAATAGGGCTTCTAGAATTGTTGCCTTATTAGAGGAGAAGGGAATCGTTTCTCCAAAGGGAGCTAGTACTAAGGGTAGGGAGATCCTTGTGGATTCCTATCGCTTAAAAGAGATGTTTGATAACATATTATAAAGGACATGGTTTAAATGAATAAACGCCAAAAAAACAAAATAAAAGATGATATGACTCATGAGGTATACATAGAAGAAAATAATGAATTTATTTTTAAAAAATTAATTTTCAATCCATTATTAAGGATTTTAGGAATGCTAGTCCTTTTGATTTTTTCATTAGTAAATAGTCATAGAGTTGTAAAGCTTGCGGCTTTAACCTCTAATGCTATTTTTTCCTCTGAAAAAATATTGGGACATATTACTTACTATTCTCTTATGGGAATAACGATAGGAATTTGTATTTTAGTTTCTTTGTTTGCACTAATATATAAATATTCAGCAGATTTAAAGGACATTGTTGTTCTTAGAAGAGCCTATCAAATTTATACTATATATGATTTTATCGTATTTATATTGTCCACCTTTTTATGTTTGTTTTTTGTGATTATGATTTTGATTACGCCATGTAACATTTCAGGCTCCTCCATGGAAAATACGTATCAGGATGGAGATAGAGTATTATTATGGAATATAGGATATTCCCCAAAGGACGGAGACGTTATTGTCTTTGATTCTGCAAAATATACAGATACCTATGAAAGAGAAAGTAGATTTTATATAAAAAGAATTGCTGCAAAGGAAAAGGATATTATCACATATGTGCCAATTTCTTTAGTTGAAGGAAATCTCTTTGTCAATAATACATATGTAGAAAAAATAAGAAGAACAGAATATAATGTGATGTTATCGTCTTTAGAATATTCTTATACTTTGAAATTTAGCGTGCCAAAGGATAAGATTCTTGTGTTAGGCGATAATCGTGAACCAGGAGGTAGTCGTGATTCTAGAGCCTTTGGCTTTATTGACGAAGAAGAGGTTATTGGTAAGGTATTGTTCCGCTTTTATCCTTTTACTAAAATTGGTAATCCCTCCCCAGAATATCGATAATAGAAGGAAGTGGTAGAATGAAGGAAAGTACAGTTAAGACGAATATCAATTGGTTTCCAGGGCATATGGCTAAGGCTAGAAGAGAAATTGGTGAGAAGCTTACTCTGGTTGATTTGGTTATTGAGCTTAAGGATGCTCGCATTCCTTATGCTTCCACTAATCCTATGATTGATGATATTGTTGGAAATAAACCACGCTTAATATTGCTATGTAAGAGTAGTCTTGCAGATAAAGAGGTTACGCAGCAATGGATAAGCTACTATAAGGAGCAGGGGATTTTAGCACTTGATATTGATTCTATTACAGGATACCATATTAAGGATATTTATAGCTATGCCACCTTAGCCTTAAAGGATATTTTTGCAAAACGAAAAGAAAGACAAATCACCTCAAAGACGATTAAAGCCATAATTTTGGGAATTCCAAATGTTGGAAAATCTACTCTAATCAATGCCCTTGCGAAACGAAAGGCAACTGTGGTTGGGGATAGACCAGGTGTGACTAAGAATCAAACCTGGATTAAGATTACTAACGATTTGTATCTATTAGATACACCTGGAATTCTTTGGCCAAAGTTTGAGGATCAAAGCGTTGCAATTCGACTTGCAATGTGTGGAGCAATCAAGGATGATATATTAGATATTAATGCTTTAGTTTTGGCAAGCATTGCATATATCGTAGACTTATATCCAAAGGCTTTAAAAGATAGATATAGAGTTGATATTGTAGAAGATTTAGAACAAATTCAGCAACAAATTGGAAAAAATAGAGGTTTTTTATCTAAGGGTGGAGCCGTTGATTTAGAAAGAACCAATCGAATGTTTTTAAATGAACTTAGAGGGATGAAGATAGGAGCGATGAGCTATGAACGACCAGATAAATCTCTATGAATTTGAAGAAAAGCTGTATGATGAGGGCTTCCATTTGATTTGTGGTGTGGATGAAGCAGGAAGAGGTCCACTTGCAGGACCTTTGGTTGTTGCAGCTTGCATTTTACCTCCATTTTTAAGAATAGAGGGAATAAATGATTCCAAGCAATTATCAGCAAAAAAGCGAAAAGAGCTTTATAAAGTAATTGTTAAAAATGCATTAGCTTATAAAATAGTTTTTGTCACAGAGGAGGATGTAGATTCCTTAAATATATATCAAGCAACTAAAAAAGGAATGCTTATGGCTATCGCTGGTTTAAAGCATAAGCCAGACTATGCATTGATTGATGCCATGCCCTTAGGAGAACTTGAAATCCCGCACAATTCTATTATTCATGGCGATGCACGATGTGCTAGTGTTGCTGCAGCTAGTATCCTAGCTAAAGTTACACGTGATGAATATATGGAAAAAATGGATATTAAGTATCCCAATTATGGATTTAAAAAGCATAAGGGCTATGGAACTAAGGCACATATGCAAGCCTTAGAAAAATATGGTCCTTGTAAAATTCATAGAAAAAGCTTTGCTCCAGTATCAAAATTTTATTCTAAACAGATGTCAATTTCCTTTGATGACATCAAATAAATTCCTCAATTTTTTATAAATTGAGGCTTTCTTTTTTTCATTCCATAAGCAGTGCTAAAGCTGTGAAAAGTAAAAAAGCTATTGACAATCTAGCTATTTTGCAATAAACTTTAAAAAGATAAGGATGTGATTTCTTTGCAAAATGTCATTATTGTAGAATCACCAAGTAAATCTAAAACTATTGCTTCTTATTTAGGTAAGGGTTTTTTGGTTTTGTCTTCTAAGGGGCATATTTGTGACCTTGCCACAAGTGGAAAAGATGGATTAGGTATTGATATTGAGCATGATTTTAAGCCGAATTATAAGGTAATGAAGGAAAAACAAGACCTAGTAAACTATTTAAAAACTACTTGTAAGGGAAAAAAAGTATATTTAGCGACTGACCCTGACCGCGAAGGGGAAGCGATTGCTTTTCATTTAGCCAATGCTTTAGAGCTTGATTTAGAGGATTTCAATCGTATAGAATTTCATGAAATCACGAAACCTGCCGTACGCGCTGCTTTAGAAAGTCCCCATCAGATTAATTTAAAAATGGTGGATTCACAGGAATGTAGAAGAATGATAGACCGTATCTTAGGATTTAAGCTTTCAAAACTTTTACAAAGAAAGATAGGCTCTAAAAGTGCTGGTCGAGTTCAAAGTGTAGTGCTAAAGCTAATTGTAGATTTAGAAGAAGAAATTAATGCCTTTGTTCCAACAGCCTATTTTGAAATGGAGGCTATATTTAATACCTTTAAATTAAAACTAATTGAATTAAACGGAAAGCCTGTAGATTCTAAAAATCATATAACAGAACGTAAAGAGCTTGAAGCATTGCTTCCTAAACTTATGAGCTTTACTGTGAATAATATAGTGAATAAGCTAATTCATAGAAATAGTGCACCAGCCTTTACAACTTCAACTCTACAACAGGATGCCTCTAGTAAGCTAGGTTTTTCTCCTAATAAAACGATGAGAATTGCTCAAAGCTTATATGAGGGTAAGACTATTGAGGATGAGACTGTTGGTTTAATTACCTATATGCGTACAGACTCCACTAGACTATCCGATTTGTTTGTGGATGGAGCGCATACGTATATTCGTAGAAGCTATGGAGATAAATATTTAGGGGCAGTAAAGATAAAAAATACCAAAAATATGCAAGATGCTCATGAGGCTATTCGTCCTACTGCCATAGATCGTACACCACTTGTAATTAAACCTTATGTTACAGAGGATGAATTTAAGCTATATCAGCTTATTTATAATCGAGCAATCGCTTCCTTAATGGCCCCTGCTCGCTTTAATTCTGTGCGTGTGGAATTTACAAATACAGACTCTCTATGGGCTATTACTGGACAAAGTATGGAATTTGATGGCTATTTAAAGGTATATGGAAAAACAGAAGCTGATGAAAATACACTATTACCTAATTTTAATTTGGGTGAAGGATATAACGCGAATGAGATTCTAATTCTAGATAAAATGACATCTCCTAAGGCTAGATATACAGAAGCAAGTATCATTAAGGAAATGGAATCCTTAGGTATAGGAAGACCTTCTACCTATGCCCAAACTATTCAAACCCTAAAGGAAAGAGAATATATCAGCATGGATAAGAAAAGTCTTGTTCCTACTGAACAAGGCACTTTAACAAGTCATAAGCTTGATCAATTCTTTAATGAGATTATTAATGTTTCATATACAGCAAATATGGAAACAAATTTAGATGAAATTGCTAAGGGAGATAAGGATAAGCTTTATGAGCTTAAAAACTTTTATGAAGCATTTGTCCCTTTATTTGATACAGCAATGGATCAGATGGAAGCAATTTATCCTATCCCTACTGATCAAATTTGTCCAGAATGTGGCAATGTTCTAGTGATACGTAAATCTAAATTTGGAGAATTTGTTTCATGCAGTAATTATCCTAATTGTCACTATGTACAAAAGGAAGAAACTACAGAAGCTGAACCAGTAGATACTGGGATCCTATGTCCTACATGTGGAACAGGTCATATGGTAGAACGCATTGCAAAGACAGGAAAAAATAAGGGGTCCCTATTTTATGCTTGTAGTAATTACCCATCCTGTAAAACTACATTTAGTGATTTACCTACAGGAGAGCTATGCCCAAACTGTAATTCTATGATGCTAAAGAATAAGGATGGAGAAATTTATTGTTCTAAGCATTGTGAGAAGGAAATTACAAATGAAGTACTATGTCCAGTATGTAAGAAAGGTCATATGGTACTTCGTACAGCTTCTAAAGGAAAAAATAAAGGCAATATATTTTATGGTTGTTCTAATTTTCCTAAATGTAAAAATATATTAAGTGAAGAAGAATATTTAAAACTAGAAAAATAAAAATATAAGACCTTCCCAGTGATTCAAAATCATGAGGAAGGTCTTTATACTTTAAAGTAAAAAAGGATTGTCAAAAAAAAGAAAAAGAGATATAATAAAAGAAAGAAGAAAGAGAAATAAAAAGTAAATAGAAAGAAAAGAAAACTATAATTCAAAAAAGCTTAAAGGGGGAGAAACATAAAATGAGGAAGCTAAAAATAATGACAGTGTTGTTGGTAGGAATTATAGGCTTTTTTATTTTTAGCCTAACGATAAAAGCCAGCACAGAATTAAAAGTGAGTATAGATATAGAAAAAGATAGAATAGAGTTTAAGAATGAAGAAGTAATCTATTCCAGAAAAAGTATGAAGTGCTATGAACTAAAAACAGAGGAAGAAGAAATACTAGCTCATCACCTGTATAGCTATGATGAGGCTTATGGAATTATACTATATAAAAGCTATATAGGAGAACAATACACATTAGAAGGGTATGTAGTAATAGAAGAAGGAATAAAGACTTGTTTACAGAAAATAAGTAAAGAAGAGTATGAATATCTTATTAAGGATGCAGAAGAAGTCATAGACACAACAGAATTAGGAATGAAGCTGAAAAGGAAACAAGGAAGATTTGAAGCCTATCATACTTATGTGTTAGATAATCCAATAAGAGAAGAAGAAATAGAAAGCTATGCCTTAGAGCGACATGGCAGGTCCATAGAAAGTATGACAAAAACAGATGAATATATCAAAGGATATTATCCAAGCTATGAAAGTAGTAGTCCCTATATAAGAACATACACAGATAATATCATCAACATAGTACCAGAGGAATGGTTTTTCAAAGAAGGAAGCTATGGATATGTAGGGAAGGAATATGCAGTTGCAGTAACTACAAAGCCTGCAAAATCCCATGATTATGATAATGATTGTATGTTAGCGAATGTAGGAGTATTTGATATAGATGTGGCTTTACCTTATTTGTATAAGTCTCCGAATTCATCTTCTAAAATTGTGAATGGAAAAGAATATATTAGTTTAGCAAAGGAATTATGTATAAGCATAAAACCCATAATCAATATGAGTTATTATGGATATGAGAAAAAGAACTTTAGAAGTGATTTTTGGAATAGGAAGTTTGATCCATCTGAGGAGAGAACAGTAGTTGCTAAAAAGGAATCTTCCAATACGATATTTATAGCTCCTAATACAATGGGATTTTTACTTGATGATAGTGAATCTACTTGCCCTAATGATATTAGGATGAATTATGTAAGATATTGGTTATCTACAACTAGTAATTTAAATGAGTTGATTGAACAATTAGATTTACTGTCTATGTTTTATGGAACTTTAGCAGATATTGCAACTTCACTAGTACGTATAGGTATTTTAAAAGAACCTGTTAGCACGCTAGAAAAGGCGTCAATGAATCTGCTTAATAATTTGACTTTTAATTTCTCAAAAATGTATTCTAACGATTTATTTAAAGAGAAAAAAGAAATACTAAGAAAGAAAAATATGATATTAGAAAATGATACCAAAAGTTATGAATATTTTAATAACTTTAATGGTGAAGGCCGTGATAGACCAATAAGTCGCATAATTAATCATGCAGATTATATCAGAATTTTCCAAAATGAAATTTTAGGCACTTATGCTCATAATTATAAAATTGAATTAGGTGAGATTTCATCATCCAATTGGGAAAGGCGTCCTAATTATTTTTATAATCTTTATATTACGGGAATATTTGATTTCTATGATAATTATAATTTTAAATTATCTAATATTTCTAGTAGTCAAGTCTATAAAACTTTAAATAGATCTATTGATAATGTTGTGTATTCTAATAGTATTATTAATCCTAAAGAAATATCACATGGAACCCAACTTACCACAAGTCTATCAACCACCAAGCCAACCTCAACCATGGTAATTACACCAAATTATACAGGCTTAACTGAGATAAAATTAGAATCATCTCGAGCTGTAATTGCAGATGTATACGATGAAATAGGAAGATTGATACAAAGTAATATATCCTCATACACCTATAATGATGCTTTGCTATTAAGGTTAGAAGAAGGGAAAAAATATTTTATCTTTATGAGGTATAGTTATGAAACCTTTGGAACAATTCATTTAAAATTTAATCATTTGACAGAGAGTTATAACAATGTAACAGGACTAAGTACATATGATACCTATGGAATAAATAATACAACCAGTCAATATGTATTCTTGAATCTAACAACGGGAGGAATGTATTCCATTTATACAAATTTAGAATATGATGATACAACGATAAGAATCTATGATGAGAACTTAAGAATATTAGGAGAATCGTTTGATCCAAACGCAGATTGGAATGAGGATGAACCAGACTTAAATGCACATTGTTATCTCTCCTCCTCGGGTCCAAATCGAAAAGTTATTGTACAACTATTTAGACCAAATCCACAACGATATAAAGTATATGTAAATTATATTAGTTTCATAATAGATTAGAAAAATGGGAGAGAAAGAAATGAAAAAAATAATATTGTTATTTTTAGCTATTCTAAGTGTATTAACCTTAGTATCCTGTAAGAAAGAAAAAGAGGATATTAATACACCAAAGGAATTTAAGACAGGGGATATAGTTATTTATAATGGCGTAATCTATGAGTATCTAGATATGTTCAAGGATATAAACTCCTTGAGTGGGAAAGAAACTTTAGAATATGTATTTACAGAGGAAGAAGATTATAAAGCCTTTTATAGTACTTATTACTTAGATATGTCAGATTATAAGAATCAACCAAAATTAAAAGATGATCCCAATATAATGGATTTAGAATGGGATTTTTCACAATATCATTCTACAAACGCTTCTCCAACGCGTCCTTATGCTTTTTATGTTCCAACCTATTTCTTAGATAGAGATTTTTTTGAAATTGAGTTGTATGAAAAAGGCTCCTTCATTGTCAAGGGATATACAGAGAATTTGCCAAAGGATGTAGTTATTCCAATGAGGATACATGGAAAAAGAGTTTCTCAAATAGGATATAGAGCTTTTGAAAATGCCCCTATGCTTACACTTACACTAGAATCCAATACTTTCAGATTGATTCATCCTTATGCGATAAGCCATTGTAATAATTTGAAAGAAATCACAGGACTTGGCTGTGTTATGTCTATGGGAGTTTCTAATTGTGAGAATTTAGAATACATTAATGAGATATCACCAACTATGGATTGTTCCTTATATAATTTACCAATGCTAGAAAAGATTGAAAACTTTCATTTCTTTTTAAATCGTGGGTATCCAGCTCCAGAAACTTGTTATGGCTTAGGAGGAATTAGAAAGTCTTACTTCTATAACTGCCCAAGATTAAGTAGTATCACAGGAGAAACGGAAGAACATAATATTGTGCTTAGTACAACTTTCAATACAGTTTATATAAATTTTTGGTATAGACACTCTATTCCTCTATATGTATATAATCATTATACGGCAGTGATTGAAGATTCGGTTTTCACAGATATAGGAACATGGGTATATTCAGTACTATACAATCCAGATACCTTAGAAGCTTATGTCCCATTTTTAAATGATGGATTAGAAAAGGAAGGAACCATTTTATTTAAGCATAATGAACAAGGACCAGAGGCAGTAACAGAAGATGAAACAGGCATCTATATAAATGCTACCTATAGAGATCCTATATATAATGCTAAGCTATTATTTAAGAGAAAATAGAGTAAAGGTGGTAATACATAATGAAAAAGATAATATTGTTATTTTTAGGTATTTTATATGTATTAACGATAGTATCCTGTAAGAAAGAAAAAGAGGATATTAATACACCAAAGGAATTTAAAACAGGGGATATAGTTATTTATAATGGCGTAATCTATGAGTATCTAGATATGTTAAACGATATAATATCTTTAAGTGGGAAAGAAACTTTAGAATATGTATTTACAGAGGAAGAGAATTATAAGGCTTTTTATAGTACTTATTACTTAGATATGTCTGATTATAAAAATCAACCAACATTAAAAGATGATTCTAATTTAGGGTGGGATTTTACAGAATATCATTCTATAAGCGCTTCTCCAACGCGTCCTTATGCTTTCTATATTCCAACCTATTTTTATGCCGAAAGTTTCTTTAAACATGAGAGAGAAGAAGGAGGCTCCTTCATTGTCAAGGGATATACAGAGAATTTGCCAAAGGATGTAGTTATTCCAGAAAGAATACATGGAAAAAGAGTTTCTCAAATAGGATATAGAGCTTTTGAAAATGCCCCTATGCTTACACTTACACTAGAATCCAATACTTTCAGATTAATTCATCCTTATGCGATAAGCCATTGTAATAATTTGAAAGAAATCACAGGACTTGGCTGTGTTATGTCTATGGGAGTTTCTAATTGTGAGAACTTAGAATACATCAATAAGATATCACCAACTATGGATTGTTCCTTATATAATTTACCAATGCTAGAAAAGATTGAAAACTTTCATTTCTTTTTAAATGATGGCTATCCATTTCCAGAAACTTGTTATGGCTTAGGAGGAATTAGAAAGTCTTACTTTTATAACTGCCCAAGATTAAGTAGTATCACAGGAGAAACGGAAGAACATAATATTGTGCTTAGTACAACTTTCAATACAGTTTATATAAATTTTTGGTATAGACACTCTATTCCTCTATATGTATATAATCATTATACGGCAGTGATTGAAGATTCGGTTTTCACAGATATAGGAACATGGGTATATTCAGTACTATACAATCCAGATACCTTAGAAGCTTATGTCCCATTTTTAAATGATGGATTAGAAAAGGAAGGAACGATATTATTTAGACATCATAAACAGGGACCAGAGGCAGTAACAGAGGATGAGACAGGCATCTATATAAATGCTACCTATAGAGATCCTATATATAATGCTAAGCTATTATTTAAGAGAAAGTAATTTAAAAATGAAATAAGAGTTAAGATGTTTATAATGAATATGGATTTTATAAACATCTTTTCTTTTATTATGGTTTGATTCTTGAAAATTAGGGGGATACTATGATATAATTTCTAAAGATATAGGATGTGATTTTCTATGGGATTTTTTGATTTATTTAAAAAGAAGGACAAAGAAAAAAGTAAAAAATATAAATTAGGTCTTCACAAAACTAGAGAAGGTGCTTTAGCTGGTTTACATCAGATTCTTTCTAAAAGCTCTAAAATAGATGATGAATTATTTGATGAACTAGAAGAAGTTTTTATCATGGCAGATATTGGCGTAGATACTGTAGTTGACTTCATTGACGAATTAAGAGATGAGGTATATCATAAAAAAATCGAGGATCCACTTCTTTTACAGGAAAAGATTATTGATAAGATGTTTGAAATTTATTTAAATGGAGAGATAGTTAATGCCAATTTAAAATTAAAGAAAAATGAATTATCAGTAGTATTATTTGTTGGTGTTAATGGTGTTGGGAAAACAACCTCTATTGCTAAAATTGCCTATGCTTATAAAAAACTTGGTAAAAAGGTTTTACTTGCTGCCGGGGATACTTTTAGAGCTGGAGCCATAGAACAGCTTTCTGTTTGGGCAAAGCGAGTAGGTGTAGATATAGTTACAAAGGAAGCAGGTTCTGATCCTTCAAGTGTAATATTTGAAGCTTGCAAGAAGGCGAAACAGGAAGGCTATGATTTATTGCTTTGTGATACAGCAGGTCGACTACAGAATAAAGTAAATTTAATGAATGAGCTTTCTAAGATGAAGCGTGTTATTGAAAATGTTTGTCCAGGAGCTCCTGATGAAACATTACTTGTAATAGATGCAACAACAGGACAAAATGGTATGTCTCAGGCCAAGGCCTTTAAGGAGGCAACTGCGGTTACAGGAATTATTTTAACTAAACTTGATGGAACTTCTAAAGGTGGCATTGTGTTGGCTATTCGTCATGAAATGGGAATTCCTATCAAATACATAGGTCTTGGAGAAAGTTTGGAAGATTTAGAGGTATTTGATATTGAGCAGTATCTTTATGGACTATTCGCTGATTTTTTTGAGGAATAGCATATGACGCTAGAGAAAAGAGAAGAAATCATACGGCTCTATGACACATATGGCTGCTTACTAACAGATAAACAAAAAAATTATTTTGAGGCATATTATTTTGATGATTTATCAATTTCAGAGATTTCTACTAATCATGAGGTTTCGAGAAATGCTGTTTTTGATCAATTAAAAAGAATTCTTATGATATTATTAGATTATGAGGAAAAACTAAAAATAGTAGATAAGGCAAGCCGTATTGAAATGGTGAATATGCCTAAAAAAGCTAAAGAAGAAATTATAAATATATTAAAGGAGTAATTTTATGGCTTTTGATAATTTAAGTTCAAGATTACAGATGGGCTTACGAAGAATTACTGGTAAAGGAAAATTAAATGAATCTGATATTGATGAAATGCTTAGAGAAGTTAGACTTTCTTTATTAGAGGCAGATGTTAATTATCGTGTGGTTAAAAAATTTTTAGCTAACATTAAGGAACAGGCCTTAGGCGAGCAAATTCTTAAAGGGCTAAATCCTGGACAACAGGTTGTTAAAATTGTTCGTGAGGAATTAAAGAAGACCTTAGGAGATGAGGCAGTTGAATTAAGCTTTGCCTCTAGTGGTATGACTATTGTGATGGCTGTTGGTCTTCAAGGAGCAGGTAAAACAACTGCTGTTGGTAAAATGGCGTTATTTTATAGAAAGAAGCTGAAGAAAAAGCCTATGCTCATTGCGGCAGATATTTATCGTCCTGCTGCAGTTGATCAGTTAGTAACCCTTGGAAAGCAAATTGATGTTCCTGTATTTGAAATGGGAACTAAGGTATCTGCACAAAAAATTGTTACTGAGGGTTTAAAAAAGGCGAAAGAAGAAGGGTATAATTTAGTATTTATTGATACAGCAGGTCGATTAGAAATAAATGAAGAATTGATGGATGAGCTTAAGGATATTGAGAAGCTAGCTAATCCACATGAGATCTTGTTGACGGTAGATGCTATGGCAGGACAAAATGCCGTAAATGTTGCTTTAGCCTTCCATGAAAAATTAAAGATAACAGGTTGTATCTTAACAAAATTAGATGGAGATACACGTGGTGGTGCTGCCCTTTCTATAAAAGAAATGACAGGAATTCCTATTAAGATTATGTCGACGGGTGAAAAATTAGATGCTATGGAAATTTTTTATCCAGATCGTTTAGCTGATCGTATTTTAGGAATGGGGGATGTTTTATCATTAATAGATACAGTTACAGAGAATATTGATGAAGATGAAATGAAGTCCATGGCTGAAAAAATGATGAGCAATCGATTTAATTATAACGATATGCTTAAGCAATTTAAAATGATTAAACGAATGGGTTCTATTTCAAAAATATTAGGATTTTTACCTGGCTTTAAAAATATGAAGCAGGCTATGGCTAATGTGGATGATAATGCTTTTGAAAAGGTAGAATGTATTATTTATTCCATGACAGAAAAGGAAAGAAGTCATCCAGAATTAATTGATAAAGACTATAAGCGTAGAGAAAGAATTGCTAAGGGTTCTGGTCGAACGATTCAAGAGGTAAATCAGCTTAGAACATCCTTAGAGCAAATGAAAAAAACTATGAAGCAAATGAGTAATATGACTGAGGCAGATGCAATGAGAATGCAGTCCCAGATGAAAAATGGGAATTATTCTGGTATGGCTTCTCCTAAAGTATACAAAGGCAAAGGTAAGGGCAAAGGAAATTTTAGATATTAGCTTAAAAAATCCATGAGAAATTCATGGGTTTTACCCATTTTAGGAGGATTTTATGAAAATTGCTATAATAGGCTATAGTGGAACAGGAAAATCTACCTTAGCAAGAAAGCTTGCAAACTTTTATCAGCTTCCTGTATTACATTTAGATTCTGTTCATTTTAAAGAAAATTGGCAGGAATGTAGTGATGAGGATATGAACCAAGCTGTTTTAAATTTTTTAAATTCAAATGCAGAATGGATTATTGAGGGGAACTATAGAAGAATTTGTCCTCAAAGATTTCAAGAGGCTGATCAAATCATTTTCTTATCCTACAATCGCTTTACCTGTTTAAAAAATGTAATTCATCGTTATCGTACCTATCATGGCGCAACACGTCCAGATATGGCAAAGGGCTGTGAGGAGAAGCTAGATAAGGAATTCCTTTTCTGGATATTATATAAGGGTAGAACTCAAAAAAGGAAGCATGCATATATAGAAATTGCTTCTATGGCCAAATGTAGCCATATCTTTAAAAACAGAAGACAATTATGGAAATATTTAAAAATATTAGGAGTAAAGAATTATGAAGCTAGTATGTAGTTTACCCTCTAATCTTCAGATATCTGCTGTGAAAAATTTTGTTGATGGCATTCTTCTAGAAGATAAAGAAAATATTGTTGAGGAAATTATCACGGCTACAGCTTATGGGCTCATACCAATTTATAAGCTCAATGAGATGGTTTTTCCTGAGGAAATAGAAGTATATAAGAATAAAATTATAAAAACAAAGAATACATCCTGCTTATATTATATAACAGATTTAGGATTAGCTCATATAGCAAAGGAATTGGGGCTATTGAATCGAACGATTTATGATCCAGTAACTATGATTACAAATCATTTGGATGCTCAAAGCTTTATGGAATATGGGTTCCATGCGATTGGGATTAGTAATGAGATTACTTTATCAGATACAAAAAGCATTATAGAACAAGGAAAAATTAAGGCATTTTTACAAGTCTTTGGCTTTCGCTTGATGCATACATCTAGGAGAGCATTACTAAAGCTTTATGGAGAACAAGCAAGGATAGCTCTTCCTAAGGAGCATTTAACGATTAAGGAGGCCTTACGCTCTGAGCATTATCCCATTACTGAGGATTCCTATGGAACAAAAATTTATCGTGGGTACATTTTATCTTTATTAGAGCATTTGGGTGATTTATCCTTAGAATATGCCTTCATAGGTGGTGAATTCTTTTCCTCTGATACTTTTTTAGAGGTTTTAAACTGCTTTAATGAAAAAAGAAATAATCCAACTAGCATGCTTCCTATTCAAAGGCTAAAGCAGTTAAATTTACCTATTGAGGATGGCTTTACTTATCAGGATACAGTCTATTTAAAGGAGGAGTTTTAATGATAGAATTGTTAGCTCCTGCAGGAGATTTAGAAAAATTGAAAATTGCTATATTATATGGTGCGAATGCAGTATTTATAGGAGGGGTAAAGTTTTCCTTACGTTCACGTGCCTCTAATTTTACTCTTAAGGATATAGAAGAAGGGTGTCGCTTTGCTCATCAGCATAATGCAAAAGTACATGTCACCTGTAATATAGTTATGCATGAGATAGATATTGAGGGAATCATTGAGTATTTAAAAGATCTAGAAGAAGCAGGAGTTGATGCAATCATTGCCTCCTCACCTTCCATACTTAAGCTTGTCATCAAGCATACAAAAATGGAGGCTCATGTATCTACGCAGGCATCGGTTACAAATCAAGAGGCTATTGCATTTTATAAGGAATTGGGCGTACATCGTGTAGTTCTAGGTAGAGAGTTGACCTTGCGAGAGCTCGAAATTTTATGTGATAAAAAAACTGTAGCATTAGAGGTATTTATACATGGAGGAATGTGTACCTCCTATTCTGGACGCTGTATGCTTTCTAATATAATGACGAATCGTGATGCTAATCGAGGAGGCTGTGCGCATAGCTGTAGATGGAATTATGATTTATATTATAAAAATAATAAATTGAATCCAGAGAAAGATTATTTTGCGATGAGTAGTAAGGATTTATGTGCTATTCGAGTTATTCCTAAATTGGTTTCCTTAGGTATAGATTCGTTTAAAATTGAAGGTAGGATGAAGAGCCTACATTATATTGCAACAATAGTTAAAACCTATCGTATGCTTTTAGATGATTTAGAACAAAATTCTTTAAAGGATTTTTCCTATTATGAAGAAAAAATAGCTCGTGCTGAGAATAGACCTACCTCAACAGGCTTTCTTTTGGGAATGCCTACCATTCAAGAGCAGCTTTATGATTTAGATCAAACCATACCAAGTAAAGATTTTGTTGGAATTGTTTTAGACTATGATTTTAAAACAAAAAAAGCTACCGTTGAACAAAGAAATCATTTTGTTCCTTATAGTAGCTTAGAGGTTTTTGGTCCTAATCATAATGAAATTATAAATATAACGGAAATTTATAATGAAAAAAATGAAAGTCTTGATGCGGCAAGACATGCTAGACAAATCATTATCTTTTATACTGATTTTCCGTTAGAAAAGAACGATCTATTAAGATTGAATTAAGCTTCTTACCTGTAAATATGCTTTAGATAATTTAGTATAATCAATATCTTCAATAAAGTTTGCAATATCGCAGACATCTAAATTACATTCTAATAATGGAATGGAAGCATGATTTTCCTCTTTTAGACATGCTGGATACATGGTAAAGTTTAAAAGCTTATTAATTCCAAAATAAAGTCTTCCTTTATTTCCATATTGATATGCTCTGTATACAAGTTCCTTCTCAAAATTATGTCTAGACCCATACGCATTTCTTAGGGATTCCATGAATACCTCAGATATTGTTGTATTTGCTGCTTGCATATCCTGTACTCCTTTCTGGTGGTGATAAATTGATACAAATAACGATAAATCAAAAGGATATTCCCGTTGAACTAATTTATAAGCGTTCAAATCGAAGAATATACCTTAGAGTGAAGGCTGGAGTAGTATACATTACAACTCCAGTAAAGCTATCCTTATCTAAAATAGAAGAATTGATAGCTAAGAATTTCAACTTCATAATGAAGCATATGAAGGAAACTGAAAAAATAGACAATCAAATTCATTTTTTAGGAAAACTTTATGCTCTTACCTTTCTCTATGACAAAAGTAATATGATTGAGGTGAAAGACACAGAGATAGTCTTGACCATAAAATCTCTTTTAGATGCTGAAAAGCTCATACAAGAATTATATAAAAGAGCACTTATAAAAGTTGTCGAAGAATATGCAGAAGAAATAATTTCTTTATTTGAAATGCCTAAGGATATAGAATTTATTTTTAAAAGAGTAAAGGGCTATTATGGAGAGTGCTTTCCTAAGAAGAAAAAAATAATTTTATCTACTCGGCTAGCAAAATATGAACTAAAGTATATACTCTCCGTTATATACCATGAATGTGCCCATTTTAAATATCCCCATCATCAAAAGGAATATTATGAATATCTAGAGCAGCGGTACCCTAATTATAAAAGAATCCAAAAAGAGCTTAGAAAAATATCCTATCATGAACAATACTAGGAGGATACAATGTACAAAATAATAGATACAGAAAAGTGGAATAGAAAAACGCAATATGAATGGTTCAATAGCTTTTCTAATCCTTGCTATGGAATAGATATAGAGCTAGATGTAACAAGGATAGTTCAGTATTCTAAGGCATCCCATACTTCATTTTTTATAAATTTTTTATATCTAATGATGTGCTCATTAAATTCTATAGAAGAGATGAGATTAAGAATTGTTGGTAATGAGGTTAGACTTTATGACGTTATACACCCTACCTATACGGTGATGACAAAATTAGAAGTATTTGATAATTGTAAGAATTTGATGTATGATTCCTATCCTCATTTTTATCAAGCGTGCCAAAAGGAGGTGGAGCGCGCAAAGAATGAATGCTCCATACAGCCTGGATATAATGATGAGGAAAGCTATAATGTATATTATATAACCTGCCTTCCTTGGCTTACATATGCAGGAATGACTCATCCAATTCCTAATGGAAATAAGGAATCCTGCTCAGTTCCTAGAATTTGCTTTGGAAGATTTGAGGAAAAAAATAAACGTTATATTATGCCTTTTAATCTGACTGTTTCTCATGCCTTAGTAGATGGATTCCCATGCTCTAAAGCATTGAACACATTAAAGGAGAATTGTCTTAGGGCAGAGGAATTTTATATTAAAAACTAAAATAAGATTGTGTTTACATTTATTGAAATCACAATCCCATAGTTTTGTGTATGATTTATCCCGTTGCTAACCAAATTTATCTTGATTTTTTATGATTTGTTAGGTATAATTAAAAGGCGTGAATACTGGAGGTAAAAGTTTATGACTAAAGATGAAGTTTTTGAATTATCCAGAGCAGGAGCTGATGCACTGCAGGAAGAATTAGAAAAATTAAAGACAGTAGATAGAATTCAAATTCGTGAGGCAATTAAGGAAGCTCGTGAGCAGGGTGACCTTTCTGAAAATGCGGATTATTCTTCAGCAAGAGAACAACAAGCCAATATTGAGGCACGTATTTTAGAAATTGAAAATATTCTAAAGCATGCCAAAATCATGGATGTCAACACAGTTACTGTAAAATATATGGATTTAAATCGTGAATCTACATTTCAAATTGTTGGTACAATAGAGGCTGATCCGTTCGCAGGAAAAATATCTAATGATTCTCCACTTGGCAAGGCAGTATTAAGACATAAGGTTGGAGATGTATTTCATATTTCTACAGAAAATGGTAAAGAATTAAAAGTAAAACTGATGGATATTAAATAAAATTAGGACACTTTTAGGTGTCCTATTTTTTGAGTAGAAAATATAGCTTTAGTAGGGCTCGCTTTTCTATTCTTGATACATAGCTTCTAGATATGTTCATGTCTTTTGCGATTTCTTTTTGAGTTTGACTATCTCGATTGATACCATATCGCCTAGCAATGATTTCATATTCTCGACTATTTAATGTTTTTAATGCATCATCTAAATCTTTGTGCATAGCCTTTTTTTCATAGGAGGCCATAATGTCAATAGATTTATCCTCCATAAGATCTAAAAGCTCTACCTCGTTGCCATCCTTATCCATAGCAACAGGAGATTGAAGATATACTAAATTTCGTTTATTTTTGTTAGCTCTAAGATGCATTAAAATTTCGTTTTCTATGCAGCGTGCTGCATAGGTGGCAAGCTTATTATTTGCTGTAACCTGATAGGAATCTACAGCTTTCATTAGGCCTAAGATACCGATGGATAATATATCGTCCTTATCTTCATTCGTGTTTTCATATTTTTTAGCGATATGAGCAACAAGCCTAAGATTATGCTCAATTAGCTTGGCTCTTGCGATTTCATCCTTTTGATTTGCATATCGCAAAAGATACATTCGTTCCTCCTCATCAGATAATTTTTGAGGGTACGATTCACTTTTGATTGCCCCAAAAAGTGGAAGCAAGAAAAACAACATTTTAAAACTCCTTTTTAAAGTACTGATGGAACAATATTTAATAATTAAGAAACTGAGGTAAAAGTATGCTAAAAAAATTAATACCAGATGAATACTACAACTCTATAGAAGATATTCCATACAATAAACTTTATGCACAAGGAATTAGACTTATTCTTACAGATTTAGACAATACGCTTATTTCCTATAGGGAGGATGAGCCTACAGCTGCTTTATTCATTTGGAAGGAACGAATGGAAGCAATGGGCTTTGAGATCATCATTGTTTCAAATTCAAGGAAGGAAAGAGTAGAGCATTTTGCCAATCTCTTAAAGCTTCCCTTTGTTAAATTTGCTAAAAAGCCTATGCTTTTTGGTATGAGAAAGGCTATAAAAAAAGCTTCTAGAAGTTATAAATCAGAGGAGATAGTTGTTTTAGGAGATCAATTGATGACTGATGTTTTTGCTGCTAAACGATTAAAATTACACATGATATTACTTAAAGCAATTGATAAGAAAACAGAAATACTCCCCACGAAAATCAATCGAAAATTAGAGAATTTCTTTTTGGATAAAATAGAAAGATATCATCCACGTATGTATCAACAAAAATTAGATCAATATGTGAGGGAAAAGGATGCAAAGTAAATGTGTAGGCTGTGGAGCCATTCTTCAAAATAAAAAGGAAAATGAGGCAGGCTTTGTTCCTAAGCTTACGGAGGATATGAAGATATGCCGTCGTTGTTTTCGTATCATGCATTATAATGAATTACCAAAAATTGTGGCTACCAACAAGGAGTATGAGGCAGTTATAGATTCTGTTGTTTCTAAAAAAGCTTTATTTGTTTTTATTGTAGATGTTTTTAGCTTTAAAAGTACCTTTCATCCTTTAATGATTGATCGTTTAAGAGGAAAGGATGTCATTTTATTAGCAAACAAAATGGATTTACTACCAAAAAGCTCTAATTTTTCTAAGGTAGTAGAATGGATAAGTAAAGAATGTGAGCGTAAGAATTTTAATCCTCTTGTGATAGGAATTGCCTCCGCTAAGCAACAAAATTATATCGATGAGCTAATTTCTACCATTGATTTGTCTAGAAGAGGTAGAGATGTTTATTTTGTAGGCTGTGCTAATGTAGGAAAATCTAGTATTATTAATGCTTTATTAAAAAGAACGACTGTTCAGACAAAGGATAGTATAGCAACCTCCTTAGTACCTGGGACAACCTTAAATCAAATTAGAATTCCTTATTTTGAGGATAATCAAGCCTTAATAGATACTCCAGGCTTGATTAATCCCTCAGATATACTCAATCAGCTTTTGCCACAATCCTATAGGACTATTGTTCCCAATGCAGAAATCAAGCCTAAAACGTATCAAATGACCAAAGGAAATAGTATTTTCTTAGGTGGATTAGCCTGTTTAAGCTTTTCCTGCAAAGAAATGTGTTCTGTAATTGTATATACCTCTAATTCCTTATATATTCATAGATGTAAAACAGAAAGAGTAGAGGAGTTATTTCAAAACCAATTAGGTCATTTGTTGGTACCTCCTCTTATAGAAGAGGTAGACCACCTTTCCTATTATGTTAAGACATTAGATATACAAGGGAAAAAATGTATTTGGTTTTCAGGCTTTGGCTTTGTACAAATATATGGAAATGCTAGGATTCAAATTAGAAGTTTAAAAAATTCGGAGGTTTATATAACGGATGCTATCCTTGGATGAAATCGAAAATTTAGTTAAAAATAAATTTGTAGGGCATATGGAACGCTATGTACACACTTTAGGAGTAGTTAAAATGGCTACCTATTTGGCAGAGCAGCATACTATTGATCCTGTAAAAGCAAAAATGGCAGCATATATGCATGATTTTTGCAAATATGATTCTTTAGAATATATTGAAACACTTTTAACCCCATCAGAAATAGAAGAATGTAGAAAATATCCAGTCCTATACCATTCCTATGGGTCAGCTTCTTACTATAAAAAATTTATTGGTGAAGATGAAGATATTTATCAAGCCATTCGAAACCATGTATTTGGCAGAATAGGAATGTCTCGTTTGGAAGAAATTATTTTAATTAGCGATTATACAGAAGAAAATCGACAATATCCAGATTGTATTTATTGTCGTAAATTGGTATTAGAAAATCAATTTTTTGAAGCAATTTATCAGTCTACAAAAAAAACAATAGAGTTTTTAAATAAAAGTGGATGTAAACCTCATCCTTTACAGGAAGAAGTTTTAATACATTATGAAAGGATGTGCAAACATGCAATTAACAGAGATAATTTATGATTGTTTAGGAAAGGTGAAGGCAACCGATATATTAGAATATGATATGAAAGAGCGCTCTCCTTTTTTTGACACTATGATACTTGCAAGTGTGGATAGTGAGCGTCAAGCCTCAGCAGTGGTAAATTACATAGAAGAAGAGGCAAATAAGCTAGGAGCAAAGCTTAGAGGAATTGAGGGATTAAACACAGCTTGGGTTTTAATTGACCTTTATGATGTCATTATTTCTATATTTACTCATGAGGAACGAGAGCATTTTGCCTTAGAAAAAATATATTTAGATATTCCTTGTAAAAAAATTATTTGATTATGTTTACTTTCTTCTTAAATGGGAGTATACTAGTTTATACTAGGAAAGGAGAAATACTTGTAATATGAAAAGATTTTTAAAATGGTTAGGTGCTGGAATTGGTTGCTTAAGCTTATTTCTTTTGGTAGCATGTTCTAATGTATCAGCAAAATATGCTGACAAGATTAATAAGGCTGCAAAAGACGGAGAAGCAATTACCTTAGATCAAGTTCGTAAGGATTTAGGTGATGATCGTGTTGAGATTATTATTTTAAATTCAGGAGTGATTATCTCTGTTAAGGGATGTAAGAAGCTTGAGGATCTTCAAACCAAACTAGATAATGGAGAAGATGTTGAGGGTATTGTTATCACGGTTTTAGCCAGTAAAGCAACAGCTGCAGAATATCGTAAAATTAATGTTAACGATTTAAAGGGCGGCAAATAATTTTTTATAATGATTTTTTCAAAAGGGGATACATGGAAGTGTATCTCTTTTTATTTATAGTGCTCTAAATTTTAAAGTATGTAGTTTATAATCAAACTTTAAGAGATAGAGTATGTAGCTATAAACAGCCAAGTATGCTATAGAAAACGACCTGAGAAATCAGGCCGTTTTTAAATGGTTGAAAAATGAAATAATAGTTAATTATTTTTTATATTTTCCTCTGGATTTACTAGATGATGAATTATAAATTTTAACAGAAGTACCTCTAATAATGGAATCGTGATTTAAAACATAAAGAATTTGATTTCTGGTTATAGAGAAATTATAAAAGCCATAAGCATTAGCGAATAATTGTTTAATAATAAGATTTCGACGTTCAATATTTCCATTGTGAATTCTATGACCATTATAGGAGGAGAAGGAATTCATTTGCTTTATTTTTTTTAGTTTTTAGAATTAAGATTTGAAATAGTTTTATCAAAATTCTTAAATAAAACATTTATAAAATGCTATATAATTGTCGAAAATTGTTGTTCAAAATTGATTGATTTTCTATGGAAAAATAGTGTAAAATATAAGTAAAATAAATCTGTAATAATTTTATAATTTAATAAGTTTAATTTTAAACAATTTTTAATATAAATAGATTTGCTTTTTGTGGTTTTAAATGAAATTTCATGCATTTAGTCAAAAGAGTCATTTTTGTATAAAACTTTTTTTGAATAATTGAATTGACTTGTCTTCTAAATAATATCTTTAGAATTTCATAATAATATAAAATTATTTTTACTTTATTTTAATTGAGTTTTTATATCATGTGTCAATATAGGATTAATGGCAAAAGTAATTATGAAATTCCTAAGGCTTTAAATTATTTTATAAAGGATGGAGGTGTAGATAAAGATAAGTTTGTTGTTAATTAAAGGAATTTGTCAGTGAGGCAGAAATGTCGGTATTTCTTATGGATTTTTAATAAGAAAAAAACACGGAATAGTCTTAGAGGGAGGCAAACAAAATGAAAAAAAGGCTAATTTTAAAAAGAAAAATAATAATTTTTTTAATTTTTCTAAGTGCGATTATTATTTTTACTTCTGTAAACATAAAAGCAGAAGCAGATAGTAATAATCAACATGTCGTAAGTGCTTATAAATCTATGCATTCAAGCGAAGATTTAAAAAACATAGTCTTATTGGGTGACTTTAACCATGTTGACAATTCTATGGAGACAAGTAGAAATCATTTATTGACAATGACAATTAATTCAACTTATGATCATAATCATGTATATACCTATATTCCAGATTTTAAAGGACACATTATAATATGTGAAGAATGTGGATTTGAAATGCATGGACCTCACATGATTAAATATGCTGACAGAAATAAAGATAAAGCTGAGTGTGTAGATTGTAAAAGTATGGTGAATTTGAATACAGATTTTTATGCTGTAGAACCAGAATATTTTGGATAATCAATTTAATATTAATAATGTTTAAAAAATTAAATTATATAATTGCAAAATGATTTTATACAAGGAGGTAATAGAATGAAAAAAATATTTTGTTTTGTAGTAGTGTTTGTTGCTTTTATAACCATATCTTTGAATATTTATTATGTAAATGCAGCACTTAGCCCTGATATTTATTTTGATATCGATAAAGGTCCTGGTGGAGGTGGAGGTGGAGTAACACCTACACCCAAAATGGTTTATACAGGAATTGAAGCAACTTTACACGAAAAATCTATGGGTCATTTTATAATTAATGGTGGTGGAAAAAATGAAAGATGGGACCTTTATGTCAAATCAAATAGCGATGGAATAGTGGATTATCGTGATGTTTCAAACTTATTTTTGGTTTCTCATCTAGGAGAAACATACCCAATAGAAGGCTATGCAGAGTATCTGAATGGAATAGAAGATATATATCTTCCCAAATTTAGAGTATTACAATCTAAAGAACATTTCTTTAGTGGAAAAATTGCAAATGAACTGCCAAAAACAGATGATTACAATGTTTTTATTACACCTTCTTCCTTTGCCACTGTACATTACCAAAATGGTTCTAAAGATACAAACTTTCAATTAGCAAAAGCAACAAATTCCACTATAGATAATCCAACTTATTTATTATATAAATTTGATTCATATGTTACTAGATATTATATGTTTAAGGATTCAGAAATTGGAACGACATCAAAAATAAATAGTGGTTTTTTCATCTATAATGATTCTATATCTGTTGCACATGCTTATACTAAATTTAATTCGATTACTGAATTAAATAGTACATCTTCAAGTAATTATTACTTTATTTATAATGTATTATTTTTACATTAGTTATATTCTATAAAAAAATATCGTTATAAAATTTTTAGATAATAAAGTTAAATTTCAGAGTATATTAGAATGATTTGAAAACTGCTATAGGGATAAGAAAAATGAAAAAAATAGTATTTTTAATTTTAACTTCATGTTTAATCGCTTTTTCTTTTATAAATGTGAAAGCAATAGAAAAGGAGAGGAATGACTTATATGACTACAAAAATCTATTATATCAATTAAATGGTGTAGGATTTAATGTCGAAGAAATTGAAGTAAAGACAGCAAAAGATTTTGTTGACAATGAATACATAATTGGGGAAACAAATAATGGATATTTTGTATATAGCAAAGAAGTAGATTCTTTATTAGAATACTCATTAAAAGCAAAATCCCCTTATGCAGAATATAATAAAGATATTATATATGGTGGACCAGGAGCTTATTTTGTAAAGGAAGGAACTAATTATTTATCTATATTAGAAGGAGAAGTTTATGAAGATAATAAAATCTTGCATACATCTGCTATTGCTAATAAAGAAGTTGAAATAATTGAGAATTATACTTTAGTGTCAACCTCGTCTTTACCATTGGTTTTTGAGTGGAAAGTTAATCATCCTGAATTTTTTAGAGATGAATGCTACACATATTGTGGATATATTTCTGGTGGATATTGTGGCTTTATAGGTTTAGGTATGCTAATTGGGTATGCAGATAAATATAAAAACGATGGCATTATGGATAATAAGTATTATCAAGAGCCAAGTACCAAAACAGGACTGAAAAATGGTTCTGAATTAATTTCAAAATTATTATATGACTCAAACCCTAAAGATTCAACTACTTCCATGCATATTAAAACGGTTATGAAGGATTATGCAAAATCAAGAAATATAAGCATTTCTTATACAAGCAGATGGACACCATTCTTTACTGTTACAACTATAAGTGATGCACTTAAAAATGATACGCCAGTAGAACTTTTTGGTACTTTTAAATACGAAATAAATGACACCACTAAATCGACCGGAAATCATGCAATTGTAGCATACGAAATGGGATATGTACCAAGTATGGGGTCTTCCACTTATGGCTATAAATGCCATCTTGGTTGGAGTAATTATGGTGAAGTTGTTATAACGTCATATACATTAGGAAGTATCTTTTTCTTTAATTGCAAGTAATTCTTTAAGAGAGGAATAGAAATATGAAAAGAATCATGCTATTGATTTTTCTTTTAGGACTTATATTATTAAGTTCTTGTAATGGCTTCCAAAAAGTAAATGAATTTTCTTTTGAGACTATTTATAGTGATGAAAAAATAATAATTAAAGTGAACGATATTGAATGGAATCCGGGATTAAGTAAAGTTGGTGGTGCAGAGCTTAGAACAAAAAAAACTCAACAAGAATTTATGCAGTTGCTAGAAAAACAAGGAGTAAATTTTATTTGGGAAGATTTATTATCTAGCACTAATATTTTTCAAATCAATCATGAAGGACTATGGAGTATTAGCTTTAAAAATGAAGAAAATTATATGCAGGTTTTAATTCGAGAAATGAGTGTATACATCAAGAATGACGTTTCTATTCCTTTTCCTTTGTATGGTATATATAAAGATGTCCTATTAGATGAAATTCATTTAAATGAGACTTATAAGGATGTTGATGGAGATTATGTGTATTTCTCACTTATTCACTTTAATGAAATAGTGAATGCATATTCTAAGATAGATAAAAATAATAATGAAATTAGTTTGTTCTATCAATCATATCAATTAACTTTGACAATTAATGAGGATATATTAAAGTTTAATATAAGTGAAACAAATAGAATGGGCTTTAACAATCTCTTTAGCATATATCTCAATAATACAAATCACAGGAGTCAATTTACCTAATCCAAAGGATAATCTATTATCAAAAATAGATTGAACATAAGAAGGTGAAGTAGTGGTAAGTCCAGCGGCTTTAGAGTAAGTCATGGATGGGTCTTTTAATAGTTCCAGAATGCGTAAATCCGTTTAAAAAGAGATATTAAGATTATAAGAGACAATTGGATTAACTTTTAAAAAGAATTTCTTACAAGCTAGACATTGAAATTTTCTTCTATGAACAATAGTGGTCTTATGAACTACGAAGATAGTATAGTTAAATTTAGAAGTTACAGAAGAAATGATTTTAATATCTTTTGAAATACATTGAGGACAAATAAAGGTTGATAGATTGAGATAGATTTCATCTTCATTCATAATTGATTCAAAAGATTTTTCTATATTAATATTTAGGTGTGTCAATTTGAAAAGTTTTAGTGTATAATCATTCATGGAATCCACTTTATTTATGTTTTAAACCAATACAATAGTACCATAAAAGAGGATTTTATTTTTAAAGAAACTAATTGGTATGGGATAACAGCTTTTTCCCATACCCTTTTTCTTTTTAAAGGCAAAAAACAAAGGGGAACGCATTTTCCCTTACACCCTTTGATAACATACTCTATATTTTAAAGCTAGTACCTACATACTCATTTAATTAGATTACTATATTTATTATGGATTTTATGTACATTTTAATATTTCTTCTAGCAGTAGGTTTTATTTTCTTGAAAAAAAAGCTTATTTTTTGTATAATGAATAAAGGTGATTAAGATGAAGCAGTATTTAGATTTAGTAAAAAATGTCCTTAATGAAGGGATAAAAAAAGAGGATAGAACAGGAACAGGAACGATTTCATATTTTGGATATCAAATGCGTTTTAATTTAGAAGATGGCTTTCCTCTACTGACTACCAAAAGAGTCCATTTGAAAAGTATTATCCATGAGCTTCTATGGTTTATTGCAGGCGATACGAATATAAAATATCTTGTAGATCATGATGTAAGAATTTGGAATGAATGGCCCTATGCAGCCTTTCAAAAATCAGCAGAATATCAAGGAGAAACCATTGAAGAGTTTGTTGAAAAAATTAAAACTAATGATGCCTTTGCTAAGAAGTATGGAAATTTAGGGCCTGTTTATGGAAAACAATGGCGTAATTTTAATGGTGTGGATCAGTTAGAATGGCTAATAAACGAAATAAGAAAAAATCCTACTTCAAGAAGATTAATTATTTCGGCTTGGAATCCTAGTGAAATAGAAGATATGGCTTTACCTCCATGTCATTGCTTTATGCAATTTTATGTAAATGAGGGAAAACTTTCCTGTCAATTATACCAAAGAAGTGCAGACATCTTTTTAGGTGTACCCTTTAATATTGCTTCTTATTCCTTATTTACTATGATGATTGCTCAGGTATGTAATTTAAAGCCTGGTACCTTTGTTCATACCATTGGAGATGCCCATATTTATCTAAACCATTTGGAGCAGGTAAATCGTCAATTGAAGCGTGAGCCAAGAGCATTACCTACTATGAGGCTGAACCCTAACGTGAAATCTATTTATGATTTTACATTTGAGGATTTCACACTAGAAGGGTATGATCCACACAAGGGAATCAAGGGAAAGGTTGCAGTATAATGATTCATCTAATTTGGGCTATGACTAAAAATCATGTTATAGGATTGCAGAATAAAATGCCATGGCATATCAAGGAGGATCTCATTTACTATAAGGAGCATACTGCAGGAAAAACTGTGGTTATGGGAGAAAATACATATTATTCCTTAAAAGGCTATTATAAGTCAAAGCCTTTACCCTATGGAAAGATATATGTGGCTAGCTTAAATGAAAATCTTATTTTAGAGGATGCTATTGTAATTTCAGATGTGATTCAGCTTTTTAAGACAACAAGGGAAGATTTATGGGTAGTGGGTGGTGCTACCATTTATCAATTGGCTTTGCCCTATGCAGATGCCTTATATATTTCTTGGGTAAAAAAAGAGTATGAGGGAGATACTTATTTTCCGGAAATAGATTTTACTAAATTTAGAAATTCATATAAAAAAGAAACAGATTTAGTGCTTTATACTATATATGAAAGAGTTTGATAGATATGGTTTTAATAATTTTTTTGCTCTTATTGACAGGAGGATATAGCTATAGTTTTTATTATACGGGATTATCGCTTTGGTTTTATTTTTTATGGATCCCTGTATCCTTCCTTTTATCCTTGCTAACCCTTTGTATCCTTATTTTTATCTTATTTCAATTTTGGAAAAGAACTGACCCAAAAGGAAAGTTTCGTCATCAAATCCTTTATCAAGTATGTCAAATGATATTATTTATATGCAATGTAAAAATTATGGTTATTGGTAAGGAATTTGTGCCTAAGGAAACATTTGTTTGCTACTCTAATCATAAGTCTGATATAGATCCAATTGCTTTGTATGTTGGGCTACATAGAATATGTTCAGCCATTGGTAAGAAATCCTTATTCTCAATTCCAATTATTAAGCAATGTCAGCAGGTTTTTGGAGCTATTGCATTAGATAGAGATAATGACCGAGCTGCAGCGAAATCGATGATTGAAGCGATACGAGCAGTGAAGGATGGTATGTCCTATATCATTTTTCCTGAAGGTGGAATTAAAACTAGAGATACAGAGGAAATGGTGAATTTACGTGCTGGAGCTTATAAGCTAGTAACTAAAAGTGAGGCATTATTGCTTCCTGCCACAATCATAGGTAGCTCTAATACAAAAAAAAGAAAAACATTTTTAAAAAGAGTTAAAATTACAATTATATTTCATAAGCCATTATCTAAGGAGGAGTATGCTTCAATGAATACAACAGAACTTGGTCAATGGGTAATGGATTTGGTACATGAGGATTTGAAGCAATATGAAAAACAAAGGAATTCTTAGTGCTCTTGTTTCCTTTTTTGTTCTTTTTTTAGGTATTATTTTTATAATCACAGGCTCAATTTTTAGTAATTTTTTAGTACTTTTATTGGGACTGATTTGTATTTTATTGGCTGGTATTGCCTATCTAATGCTCATTATCTGGGGCATCCTTTGGCTGAGAAATAAGGAGGCAAAATAAGGATGAGAATTTTATATTATATATTGGCTGCAGTATTAGTGGCCTCAGGCTGTATCATAGGAGGAATTCTTTTTAAAAAGAAGAGAGTTTTAAAGTATAAAAATGATATACAAAAGCTTTTTACCTCTGCCTGTATGGAAAAAAATATACAAAACTATCGAATAGAATATGTAAAAAAGGATACGCACGATTTTTATTTTGAGGATGCAGAAAATATTTATTATATTAAAGTGATCTATAATTTTTCTAATCAAGAAATTTGTATTAATAATGCAATAAAATGGCAGCTAAGAAGATTAGGAGAGATAAAAGGGACTTTATCCTTTGTAGAGGGTGTTGAGCCTTTGATGCGCTTAGATTTAGCAAATACGCAAAAGAAGGAGCATAAGCTTTTTATCATTTATCCAAATGTGACAGCCTTATTAAAGGTCATCAATGAATGTGAAATGGTATTTGTATATCCAGATACAGACGTATATGGAGCTCAAGTTATATCATATAAAAAGCTTGAGGAGAATTTAGATTTATTAGAAGTATAAAAAAGAAAGAAGGGGATAAAAATGCATTATGATTTAGAGGCCATAGAATTTTATGAGATTCTAAATATTTTAAAAAAATATGCAAAAACAAATTATGCTAAAGAGCATATTGATGCTTTAGTCCCTACCAATCAGTTTGAAGAGGTTCTAAGACTTAATCAAGAAACAAAGGAGGCTTATCAGGCAATTGTCAAGCTTTCAGATTTACCATTGGGTGGATTATTTGAGATTAAGGGAAGCTTAGAGCGGTGTGCAATTGGCAGTATTTTAGACGCAAATGAATTATTAAATGTTGTGGGATTATTGGATTGCTCCTCTGCTGTATATAAATATTTTAAAGCTTTAGAAAATCATAAAGTTGAAATTCCCCATTTGAAAAAATATAGTGATGCATTAGCTTTTTTTCCTCAGCTTAAATCTAGTATTACGCTAGCAATAGACTATGATGGTAACATAAATGATAATGCATCTAGAGAGCTTTTTACGATACGTAGGAGCATTATTTCTTTACAAAACAGACTAAGAAGTAAATTGAATGAGCTTTTAATTTCGAAGGCCTCTATGCTTACAGAAAACCTTATCATTCTAAGAAACAATCGTATGTGCTTACCTGTTAAAATAGAATTTAAGAATACCTTTAAAGGAATCATCCATGATATCTCTTCTTCAAATACGACATGCTATATTGAGCCTATGTCCACAATAGAGCTTGCAAATCAAATTGATAATTATATAGCGATGGAAAAGAAAGAAATAGAAGCTATTTTAAAAAGCTTAAGCTTGTTGGTTGCTGCTGAAGTGGAAGGCTTACAGAATAATTTAGAGCTTCTTACATCCTTAGATATTATTTTTGCAAAGGCAGGTATGGCAAAGGAATTAGATTATCAAGAGGTTAAAATTACAGATTCCCATGCTTTTCATTTGAAAAAAGCGAAGCATCCTTTATTAAGACCTGATCTTGCAGTACCTATTGATGTCGAATTAGGGGCCTCTCATTCAACAATTATAATTACTGGACCTAATACAGGTGGAAAAACAGTTGCGTTAAAAACCATTGGCTTGCTTCATGCGATGATGATGTGTGGAATGATGCTTCCCTGTTCCTCTGACTCACGTTTAAGCGTCTTTTCAGAAATCCTTGTAGATATTGGAGACGAGCAATCGATTGCTCAATCCTTGTCAACCTTTTCTGCCCATATGAAAAAAATGAAAGAGATTCTAGAAAAAGTCTCTTTTGAGTCCTTAATATTATTAGATGAGCTAGGGAGTGGAACAGATCCTAAAGAGGGAAGTAGTCTTGCTATTGCAATGATTGATTACTTGAAGAATAGAGGAGCTAAAATCTTAGTAACAACGCATTATAGTGATTTAAAAACCTATGCTTACCAAGAAAAGGATGTTTTAAATGCTTCCGTAGAATTTAATGCTACGACCTTACTTCCGACCTATCGTCTTTTAATTGGTGTTCCTGGTAGATCTAATGCAATTGAAATTGCGAATCGTTTAGGTATTCCAGAAGAAGTGATTACTACTAGTAGAAGCTATATGGATAGCATTCGTCCAAATGCTTCCTCCAAGCTTATGGAGAATATGGAGGAGGAAATCACAAAATTAAAGGCTCAAGAAGAGGCTTTGGAGCATAAACTAGAAATGTACGATAGTTTAAACCATAGGCTTTCTTTAGAGAGATTAAGTCTTGAAAAGGAGCGCACTAAAATATTAGAAGCTGCAAAAGAGGAAGCTAAAAAAATTGTTTTGGAAACCAAAGAAAATGCCCAAGAGATTTTGGAAGAACTAAAAGAGAAAAGTAAGGTGGAATATAAGGATCATGAATTAGCAAAGCTAAAGCATGATTTAAAGCTTCTTAGTACAAACGAAGAGGATGAAAAGCTTTTTGATGAGGAGCTGAGTATAGGTGATTATGTTTATATAAAGTCCTATGATCAATATGGTACGATATTTTCCATTAAAAAGGATAAGTATACCATTCAAATGGGGCAATTTCGGATTGACTTTCTAAAAAAGGATTTAGTGAAATCGACAAAGCCTAAGGAAAAGCCACAGAAAAAAACAAGAATGAGTGGCTATAATCCCTCTGCCCATGCAAGCCTATCTTTGGATTTAAGGGGGAAGCGCTTTGAAGAGGTTCGCGATCTTATGGATTCTTATATTGATCAAGCTATTTTGGCGAATCTAGAAACCGTATCTATCATTCATGGCTTTGGTACAGGTGCTATTCGCAAGGCTGTTTGGGAATACTTAAAGCATTGTCCTTATGCTAAAAGTTATCGTTTTGGTCAAGAAGGAGAAGGCTTAAATGGGGTAACTGTCGTCAAATTGAAATAAGGATGGACACGATTGATTTACGAATATAATGGTTCAAATTTGGCAGATGGATTATATTACTTTTACGCATCCTGGAATTCAAGATGCAATGTATTAGCAGAGCGTATTACAAGATTAAATTTAGAGTTTTCAAATTTAACGATATACAAGGTAAATACGACAAAATATGCAAATATGAAAAAAGAATATCAGATAACGAAAATGCCTTCCTATCTACTTATAGAGAATCAAAAGGTAATTGGAAGAAAGGAAGGCAATTTGGACTATTTTACGTTGAAAAAATGGTTATCAGAAAGGATATAAGGCTATGGAATACGTTTTGATCATTGGACATGATATTGATTTTGAGGCATTTAATTTTAAAAATAAATATGTGATTGGGATTGATGAGGGTGCATATCTTGCTTTAAAAGCAGGAGTGAAGCTAGATGTGGCCATCGGTGATTTTGATTCTATTGATCAAGACAAATTGGAGTATCTTAAGAAAAATACTAAAGTTATAGAATTGTCTGCACGAAAAAATGATACGGATACGGGGGCAGCCTTGAAGCTTTGTAAAGGTGCCTCACGTATCGTTTTATTGGGAGGCATACAAGGAAAACGCATTGAGCATTTTATTGCAAATCTTTTACTTATGGAAAAGAATCCAAAGATAGAAATGCTAGATAATAACTCCCATATGTATATAATGGATTCTTCCTTTAGCTTGAAAAAAACAGAATATAAATTCATTTCCTTTTTTGCTTTAGAAGATACTATACTTACTTTAGAGGGCTTTGCTTATCCCTTAAATAAATATTATTTAAAAAATACAGATCCGTTAACTATATCTAATGAATTAATTGCAAAACAAGGCGTCGTTTCTTTAAAGGGTGGACGAGTTTTAGTAATTCAGTCGAAAGAGGAAGCTAATGAAAAAGTTTGCTAGTTATTTGATTCCTTCCTTAATCGCAAGTGTTCTGATGAGTATGTATGCGATAGTGGATGGTATATTTATTGGCCAAAAAATTGGAGATGCTGGACTAGCTGCTATCAATATTACTTGGCCGATTACATCCTTCTTACAATCTATTGGTACTGCAATGGGGTTATCTGGAGGCATCGTCATTCAAAATCTTTTAGGAAAAAAAGAAGTAGAGCATGCGAACAAAATCAAAACCCTCATTCTCATTATAGTTTTAATTCTAGGAGTTTTTCTTGGGTTACTATTTTATGCCGTAGAAGAGCCTTTGCTTCATGTTCTTGGTGCAACTAGTGAATCCTATCCTCATGCAGAAAGCTATTTGACCATTATTTTAATGGGTTCTATTTTTCAAATGCTAGGTATGGCACTATTACCCTTGCTTAAGAATTCTAATAAGGTTAAGCTTGCGGCTGTAGCCTCCTTGTCAGCAATATTTACGAATTTTACTCTAGACTATGTTCTGATATATTTGGCTAATATGGATTTGGCAGGGGCTGCCTTAGCCTCTGTGTTAGCTCAGGTTGTTTCCTGTATCATTTGTCTTTTTGCCTTCGCAAAAGAGCTTAAGTCACCTATCTTTTTAAAAAAGGATTTAAAAGAGATATTTAAGATTAGCCTAGCTCCCTTTATTTTGTCCTATTCATTTTCTATAGCTATCATCATAACCAATTTGGTTTGTTCTACTTATGGTGGAGATGAAGCAGTTGCTGCTTACACATTACTTTCGTATTTGTCCTACATTATCATAGCCATAGCCTGTGCGGTAGGGGACTCTATTCAGCCTTTATTTTCTTATAATCAGGCAATACAAGATTTTAAAAGCAATAAAAAAATGCTTAAATTATGCTTAGGCATTAGCTTAGGAATTTGTAGCTTTTGCGCCTTATTAATGTTTCTTTTTCAAAAACAATTAGGAGATTTATATAATTTATCCAGTTTGGCTTTAAAATATTATAAGGATGGCTTACTATATTATTGTGTAGGTGCAGTTTTTGTATCTTTTATCAAGGTTGCTTCAAGCTATCTTTATGCGATAAATTCCAAGCTTTTTGCCAATATTTTGGTTATGCTAGAGCCCTTTGCTTTAATTCCTTTAGGTTTGCTTATTTTCTGCCTATTTTTAAAGCTTTATGGTGTTTGGGTTGCCTATTTATTTACGCAGGTGTTACTTTTCCTTTTAGCGATACTTTTGCTAGGGTTAGAACAGAAAAAAATAATTCAAATCACACATAGTGTAAAAAACTAGATAATAAAATTAATGAATACAGATAATAGAATTTAAAAAAATATGAAATGCGATTTTCGAAAACATTTCAAGGGCGAAATGTTATAGCATAGTAAATTAGTATTAGTATAAGGAGGTGTGGAATTATGGATGGTTTTTTTCTTGTGGACAAGCCTAAGGGTATGACTTCATTTGATGTTGTATATAGGATAAAAAAGCAATTTGGATTGAAAAAATGTGGGCATAGTGGGACCTTAGATCCTAATACAACAGGTTTATTAATAGTTGCTTGTGATAAGGCAACCAAGCTACTGAAGCTTTTGCAAGCAAAGGATAAGATCTATGATGCAACGATTTGTTTTGGCTATGATTCAAATACTTTAGATTTTGATGGTACTATAACTAAGGATATCGTTATGAATTTTGATGAAGCAGCTTTGGATCTGGCTTTAGAAGAGATACAGAAGCGGAAAACACAATTGCCTCCTATGGTCTCTGCTATCAAGGTAAATGGGCATAAGCTTTATGAATATGAAAGGAAGCAGGTTTCAGTATTACTTGCAGAACGCCCTATTGAGCTATATTCAATAAAAAAGCTATCTTCCTTACGATTGGTTAATCAGCATCTCGAGGTAGATTTGAGAATTCATTGCTCTAAAGGATTTTATGTGCGTAGCTTTGCTAAGGATTTAGGAATTATTTTACAAGGTTGTGCCATTTTAAAAGAGCTTAGAAGAATTGCGAGTGGATCTCATCTCCTAGAACATGCTACTTCACTTACCTGTTTGCAAGAAGCAAATTTAAAGAATATTCAAGAGATTTTTCCTAATTTTGGTACGCTTGAGGTAGATGACTATATTGCTAAATTAGTTAGAAATGGTGTAACCTTAGATGAAAGACAAACTACAACTACGGAGCCCTTTTTTGTAACGAATCATCAAAAGTCTATAGCAATTTATGAACCAATAGAGAAAAATAGATATAAGCCGATTTTAATCTATACAGAAGGAGAATAGAGGAATAATGAAGATAATTCATATAAAAGATCAGGAGCATGAAATGATTTTAGACCCTTTATGCGCTGCTATTGGGAATTTTGATGGCTTGCATTTGGGACATCAAAAATTAATTGCTGAATGTAAGCGTCATAATTACAAGTCAGCAGTTTTAACCTTTTATCCACATCCCTATGTTTATCTTAAAAAAATACCAAAGTATAAGCTTATTACTCCTATCGAGCATAAATCAGATATCTTAGCTAAAATGGGGATAGATTATTTACTTATTATAGAATTTAATGAAGCTGTCGCAAAGCTTTCTAAAGAAGCTTTTATAGATTGGCTGAAGAAGCTAAATATACGAGCTTGTGTATGTGGATATGATTTTTCCTTTGGTAGACAAGCTGAGGGAACGATAAAGGATTTACAAAAGGAATTTGAGTTCTATGAGGTAAAAAAATTTATTTTCGAGGATGTTAGAGTATCTTCAACGTATATTCGTGAGCTTTTAACTTTAGGAGATATTACTAAGGTAAATCGACTATTAGGTAGAGTCTATTCTGTTCGAGGAAGAGTAAAGTATGGCACTCAAAATGGTCGTCTAATAGGCTTTCCTACGGCTAATGTTGAGTATAATAATTATTTTATACCAGCCAATGGAGTTTATTTTGTAACTGTACAATTAGATTATAAATTTTATTTTGGAATGTGTAATATAGGGAATAGCCCCACTTTTAATTTTACACCTACTACGCGATTAGAGGTCAATATTTTTGGGCTTGATGCTGATATATATGGTATGCAAATTGAGGTATTTTTTTATCAAAAAATAAGAGACGAACTGGCTTATTCTTCAAAAGACGCTTTGGTAGAGCAATTAACAAAGGATAGAAAAAAATGCTATTTGCTATCGGAAGCATTTAATTTTACAAAATAGTATTGAAAATAAGAAAATTTATGATATAATTATTAAGGTCGATTTCTTTGTATATGGAATGCCTCTATTCCTATACTAGGATTATCGCGTATATTCAAAAAGGAGGAAAAATTATGTTGACTAAGGAAAGAAAAGCAGAATTAGTAAAAACCTATGGTAAAAATGAAAAAGATACAGGTTCTACTGAGGTGCAAATTGCAATTTTAACTGAAGAAATTAATTTATTAAACGTTCATTTTGAAAAGCATATTCATGATTTTCATTCTAAGCGTGGATTAATGTGTAAAATTGGTCAAAGAAGAGCTCTTTTAGACTACCTTAAAGAAAAGAATTTAAAGGGGTATGAAGAGTTAATTAAGAAGCTAGGATTACGTCGTTAATTTTATTGGACTGTTATACAGTCCTTTTCTTTTATTACAAATTGCTTAATTTGGTTATCTTTTTTCTTGATCAAATCAAAAATTAAAACTATAATTTTAGAAAAAGGGGAGAAGTAGCAAAATGAAAAAAAGAACTATACTTGTATTATTTATTATTTTAATAGTTCCAATATTTTTAGGTTTATTATTTTATACTTTGTATCTAAATATTAGTCACTTAAATAAAGATAATTTACAAGAAAATTGTGATATTCAATCATCTATAGAGTATTTTTTGAAAAAATATGAGCATTCTTCTCATATCTCATATGAGGTAGATGGTTTTGATTCAGAAAAAAAGGTGATAAAGACTTAATTATTCTATAATAAAGAATTATAAATATGAGGAATATAAAGTATCTCATACATATGATCAAATTCAAAAGGAAAATATAGCATTAATTTATGGAAGTGGGATACGAATTGAACAAAATTATGTCTTGTTTAGTGATTTAGAAAAAGTTTGTATTTATCAACACATTGATGCTCACATAGAATCAAGATATTCCTATCGATATTATAGAATAAATAAAGAAGAGGGAATAAGAATAATGAATGCTGTTAAAAATATAAAGAATATTTAAAGAACTAAAGTTTAATTAACAAATTTTTTTATGAGATAAATGGTTTATTTTATGGTAATTTATGTTATAATAAATATGTTATGAATAAAAAAAGAAAAATTTAAGGAGAATTTTTACATGAGTGAAGTAAAACGCTTCGAATACAATTGGGCTGGACGTCCATTAGTAATCGAAATAGGCGAGGTTGCAAAGCAGGCAAATGGTGCATGTCTTGTAACCTACGGAGAAAGTACGGTTTTATCAGCAGTTTGTTCCAATAATGTCGCATCAACCGCAGACTTTTTCCCTTTAATGGTATTATACCAAGAAAAATTATATGCAGCTGGAAAAATTCCAGGAGGATTTTTAAGAAGAGAAGGGAGACCTTCTGAGCATGAAACCCTAGTTTCACGTTTAATTGACCGTCCGATTCGACCTTTATTTGCTGAGGGGTTTAGAAATGAGGTACAGGTTGTAAATACAGTTTTGTCTAGTGACCCAGATTGTTCTACTGCAATGGCTGCTATGCTAGGATCTTCCATAGCTTTAATGATTTCTGACATTCCATTTGAGGGACCTATTGCTGGTGTTGTTGTTGGTAAAGTGGATGGAAAGCTTATTATTAATCCAACGCCTGAAGAATTAGAAAAATCAGATATCAATTTAACTGTGGCTGGTACACATACTGCAATCAATATGGTTGAAGCAGGTGCTCGCTTTGTAAGTGAAGATGATATGTGGGAGGCTTTGAAATTTGGTCATGCTGAAATTCAAAAGCTTTGTGATTTTCAAAATGAGATTGTAAAGGCATGTGGTAAAGATAAGGTAGAAGTAGAGCTATTTGAGGTTAATCCAGAAATTATGGCTGATGTAAAGGCTTATGCTGAAAAGCGTTTAGTAGAGGCTATCCGAATTGAGGATAAGCTAGAGCGTTATGCAGCAATTGATGCTATAAATGAAGAGACATTAGCTCATTTTGATGAAAAAGTTTTTATCAAAGAAATAGAAGGTATAAAGGTAATAGATGCAGAAGAGAAGAAGCAATATTTGCGTCACGTTCAATATACCTTAGATGAAATTTTACATACAGAAGTTCGTCGTTTAATTTCTGTAGATAAGGTTCGTCCAGATGGTCGTAAGGTAGACGAAATACGTCCACTTTCAAGTCGTGTAGATGTATTACCACGTGTTCATGGCTCAGCTTTGTTTACTAGAGGACAAACTCAGAGCTTAGGAACAGTTACTTTAGGATCTCTAATCGATAGTCAAATTATTGATGGCTTGGGTGAAGAATCTAATAAGAGATTTATGCTACATTATAACTTCCCACAATTTTCCGTTGGTGAAACAGGAAGATATGGTGCACCTGGTCGTCGTGAAATTGGTCATGGAGCTTTAGGAGAGCGAGCTTTATCTTATGTAATTCCTAGTGAAGATGAATTTCCCTATACTATTCGTGTAGTTTCAGAAATCTTAGAATCAAATGGTTCCTCCTCTCAAGCGACAATTTGCTCAGGTACCTTGGCGTTAATGGCTGCAGGTGTACCTATTAAGGCTCCTGTGGCTGGTATTGCTATGGGCTTAATTACTTATGGTGAGGATTACACAATTTTAACTGATATTCAAGGTCTAGAGGATCATTTAGGAGATATGGATTTTAAGGTTGCAGGTACTAGCGATGGAATTACAGCCTTACAAATGGATATTAAAATCAAAGGAATAACATATGAAATATTAAAAGAAGCATTATACCAGGCTAAGCAGGGACGTTTAGAAATTTTAGAGCATATGAATTCAACAATTTCTGAGGTTCGTCCTGAATTGTCTAAATATGCTCCAAAGGTGGTTACAGCTAAAATTAACCCTGATAAGATTAAGGATGTTATTGGAGCTGGTGGCAAGACAATTAATGCTACTATTGAGCGCTTTGACAATGTTAAAATCGATTTGGAGCAGGATGGAAGATTATTTGTAATGCATGAAAATATGGAGACTGCTAAGGCTTGTTTACAATATGTTTTAGATTCTATAAGGGAAGCAGAAGTAGGAGCAATCTATACAGGACGTGTTACAAGAATTGAAAAGTATGGTGTATTTGTTGAATTATGGGAAGGTGCTGAAGGCTTATGCCATATTTCTAAATTGGCTTTAGAAAGAGTAGAAAAGCCTGAGGATGTTGTTTCTTTAAATGATGAAATCATTGTGAAATGTATTGCAGTTAATGAAAAAGGACAAATTGATCTTTCTCGTAAGGATGCATTAAAAGATGCTCAAAGAAGAAACGAGAATAAAAAGCAAGCAGAATAGAGGAATAAGATTCTAGTTTAGGCTAGAATCTTTTTGCTATTTTCATTCTTTTCTTTACTTGCAAATTTTCTAAAAGATGCTATAATTATAGCGGTAGTTGGGTAGCTGAGCCGTAATGGTTAGGAAAGTCCATGCTAGCACAATCTGAGATGATTGTAGCGTTTGTGCTTAGTGAAAAAATAAGCTAAGGCATAGAAATATGACGGCAGAAGAAGCCTAAGTCTCTTTGAGATAGGGTGTATTCTTTAACGTGCCACAGAGACGAGTTCTATAGAAATGTAGAAATGAAACGTTGGTAAACCCCACAAGCTAGAAACCCAAATTATGGTAGGGGAGCTCTATAAATCGAAATGAAGAAATATAGGGGCAATATGCAGATAAATAGTTACCACCTGAATAAGGTACAGAACATGGCTTATAGACTACTAAAAAAGAGGAAATTTCCTCTTTTTTTCTTTTATACTTTTCAAAAAATGGGATTTAGAGTATAATAATTTAAGGATGTGAGGTATGAAATATGAAGGTAAAGGAACTTGTAGATTATTTATTTAAAAATATTGCATATTCTAATACTTTTCAAGAAATTAGAAACAATATACTCAAGGCTTTAACTGAGGAATATGAGAAAAAGATTACTATTTATCATAATGAGCTCATTGCCTACTCACATTTAATTCAGGAATATTCCACACTTCAAAATGCTGGTTTGCTTGCCGGATACACTATGGAAGAAATAGAATCATGGAAGCATACAGAGGATATAATAGATGAAAAGCTATTTAAAAAAAAGCATAGAATATCTAGAATTCATATTCTGTCCTTTAGCTTTTTAACGACTTTATTTTTATTATATTTTATATTGATGTGTTGTTTTAGAAAAGTAATATATTTGTTACCATTAGGAATTTTTCTTCCTTACCCTATATGCTTTATCATTAAATTTAAAAGCTGGGTAATTCAAGGGAAAAATTTTACGTATGCAGTTTGCAATACTTTAGACCATGCTTCTTCAAGATATTTTAAAAAAACAATTAACTCTTTAATTTTAGGTATTTATGCACTGGCCATAGGAGTTTGTTTAATTTTTCTTACGAATTTCCGTGGGGAAGAGATTTTAAGCCAATTTTTAACGAGCTTAACGGTTATCGAAATCTTTTTATTCTGTATCATTAAAAATGTATGTTATAATATTTATTATCATTTTTTAATGGAAAATCCTTTAGAAAAAGGGTTTAAAAAGCATGTAATTTATCTTATAGGTATAGCAATAGGATATTGGTTGGTGGCAGGAAGTGTGATATGCTTGATTGGTGGAGATATAGGTATCATTCTTGCAATCCTATTTTCCGTCCTTTATTTTATATTAGCCTTGGTTTATATTTTAAAGTTCAGAGGAGAAATTACAATAGTCAATCTCAAATTTAATAAACTACGTATTGTAAGTATAGGAACCATTTTATTAGTATCTATATTGTATATGACCATGCGTTTAGATTCTTGGCTTATACAGCCCTATATTAACCAAATTCCTGCAGTTGAAACATCTTCTAAAAGTATTACTTATGAAGAACAAACAGGTATTTATACCATTTTAGCAACAGAAGAAGACTTCAAAATACTTCAATTAACTGATATTCATTTGGGTGGTAGTAATTTCTCTTATCGCAAAGATAAGCTTGCTTTATCTGCTGTTTACAAATTGATAGAGTATACAAAACCAGATTTAGTAATTGTTACAGGAGATTTGGTATTTCCTTTAGGAATCATGTCCTTTTCCTTTAATAATAGTGCTCCAATTATGCAATTTGCCTCTTTTATGAGAAATATTAACATTCCTTGGGCTTTTACATATGGGAATCATGATACAGAATCCTTAGCTGTTTTATCAGAACAAGAAGTAGATGCTTTATTTCAAAGTCTTTCCTTTAAAAAATCTCGAAATTTACTTTATCCTTATATACAGCCAAATATTTATGGAAGAAATAATCAGATTATAGAAATTCGTAATAAGGAAAATAGGTTGCTTCAGGCCTTGTTTTTACTTGATTCAAATTCCTATACGGGGAAAGGCTTCAATTCTTATGATTATCTTCATGAAGATCAGGTAGCTTGGTATGAGAAAAGTATTTTAGATTTATCTAAGAAGGAAGGGAAGATGATTTCCTCCTTAGCGTTTTTCCATATGCCCTTACAGGAATATCAAGAAGCTTATACTCTCTACAAGGAGGGAAGTGATGAGGTTCTCTATCACTTTGGCAAAATAGGAGAGAAAAAGGAAACCATCTGTATTTCTAAGCATCCAAGTTCATTATTTTCTAAGGCGGTTGAGCTAGGTAGTACAAAGGCTATGTTTTGTGGTCATGATCATTTAAATACGATTTCCTTAACCTACCAAGGAATTCAACTCACCTATGGCTTAAGTATTGATTATTTGGCTTATCCAGATATAGAAGAAAAAACAGAGCAAAGAGGAGCCACGCTAATAACATTGTTTTCTAATTCTACATTTAAGGTTGAACAGGTTGCTTTAAACTCCTTAAATCATTTTTGAGCACGAAAATTAATTTTTCGTGTTTTTTTTCAATTTTTTTAAAAAAAGTAGTTGACATACTATACTATGCATAGTATACTATAGATGAAAAAAAATTTTGCATATTTTTTTAGACTTTATACTATGCAATACATAGTATTAAGGAGTGATGAGATGAATGTTCAAATAAAAAAAGGAATCGTAGAAGTGTGTGTTCTTGCAAGCTTACGAAGAGAGCCCTCCTACGGATATAAAATAATTAACGATATTTCGGAGCTTATTGAAATATCAGAGTCGACACTCTATCCCATTTTAAGAAGATTAGAGGCACAGGATATGCTTAGAACCTTTTCTAAAGATTTTAATGGAAGAGTAAGGAAATATTATGAAATCACTCGTTTGGGAGAAAAGCGTATCCGAGATTTCATTGATGAATGGAAGGATATGGAGCGCGTTTATGATTTTATAAGAAGAAGGGACAGGTAAAAATGAGAAAAAGAGAATTTTTAAGAAGACTTGGTCAAGAGCTTTCTCATCTTGATAGAGATGAAAGAAATGATATATTAGATTATTATGATGAGCTAATTGAGGATAGGATAGAAAAAACAGGAAATAGCGAATCGGATGTAATTTATGATTTGGGTGAGATTGAGGATATTGCACGAAGAGTGGATCCAACTCATCGTAGAAAATTTAAATATGAGGAGGAAGAGGAATTGCCTCGAAAAAAATCAAGAAGAAGAAGGTCTTCAAAATCAGTTATAGGTATAATTCTTTCCATTTGCTTAATTCCACTTTGGATAGTAATCTTTGTAACTCTATTTGCAGCTATTGTCACAATCTTATGTGCTGGAGTAGGCTCCTTTGCAGGTGGTGTTATTTGTATTTGGCACGGTTGTACCTTATTTACAAGTGCTTGGGCGCAGGGCCTTTTTAGAATAGGCATTGGCATCATCGTTTTAGGTATTGTTTGCATTATAGCTCCAATATTATTAAAGTTGGTTCATATCATAGGGAAAATATTTATTTCCTTTATTCGATGGTTATTTGGTGGAAGGAGAAGATATGCATGAAAATAGGTAGATGGATTGGACTAGGCATCTTTCTTTCAATTGTTGGGGTTGGTATTACTGCCGTAGCAAGCACACAGGTAGATTTTAATCAAGAAATAAAAAAAGTATTTATAGATCCGACAATGGAAGAAAAAACTATGCAATTTGAGGAAATCAAAACAATTTATTATAATGGAAATGCGGATACGATAAAAATATGTCCTTCTGAGGATAAAAACTTGTTTCAGTATTATGAGGGGAAATATGTATCTTATGATATTTCCTATGATGAGGAAGCAAAGGCTTTATCTATTAGTGAAACCTATAAACCTCATATAGGCTTTTCTTGGAAGGATACGAACGTTCTCTATATTTCTTCTAATTTAGATAAGGTAGAAATTGATATGAATGCTGGTAATGTGGTAATTGAGGATATGACCATGCTAGCTTTAGATGCAGATGTTGATTGCGGAAATTTAGTAATTAAGAATTCAAATTTTACTCACTCAACTCTTTCTACAAATGCCGGGAACATGAATATTAGAGATACTAACTTTAATACCTTAGAAGCCCAAGTGAGTACAGGAAATATGACTTTTCTTGGAGACATAATATGGTCAGGAGATATTAAAGTATATGTTGGAAATTTAACCTTACAATTTAAAAATAAAAAGGATTTCTATATGGTTAATGGAGTTGGAGAAGGGGCTTCTAGAATTACCTATACGGTTTCCTTAGGAAATAGTAATATAACCTATGAAAGAGAATAATTATGGGCAATAGAATTGATGAGCTGTAGGAGCTTTCCTACAGCTTTTTTTACTTGAAAAAAAAGGATATTTTTGATAGAATAGAATGGAAAAAAGGAGGTTGAAGGAATGAACACTATAGAAGAAATGAAGAAACGTCAGAAAATGATTCGCAATTTCTGTATTATAGCTCATATAGATCATGGAAAGTCAACCTTAGCTGATCGTATTTTAGAAATATGTGAATCTGTAGAGAAAAGAGAAATGCAGGCACAAATTTTAGATTCTATGGAATTAGAGCGTGAAAGAGGTATAACGATTAAGCTTAATTCTGTAAGTATGCTATATAAAGCAGATAATGGATTAGAATATGAGTTTCATTTGATAGATACTCCAGGACATGTGGATTTCACCTATGAAGTTTCTCGAAGTCTTGCTGCCTGTGAGGGAGCAATTCTTGTTGTAGATGCTACTCAAGGAGTAGAGGCACAAACCTTAGCTAACGTCTATTTAGCTTTGGATAATAATTTGGAAATTTTACCACTAATTAATAAAATAGATTTACCCTCAGCAGATCCTAATCGCGCAAAACAAGAGATTGAGGATGTAATTGGAATACCTGCCTTTGAGGCTGTATTAGCTTCTGCAAAAACAGGAGAAGGGGTTAGAGGTATTTTAGAACAAATCGTTTCCTATATTGCCCCACCAAAGGGAGATATTATGGCTCCAACTAGAGCTTTAATCTTTGATAGTGCATTTGATTCTTATCGAGGAGTAGTGGTTTTAGTATGTGTTAAGGAGGGCATTATTCGTAGAGGAGATACGATAGAATTTATGGCCTCTAAGGCAAAATATCAGGTGGTTGAATTAGGAGTTAGAACACCTAAGGAGATCCAAAGAGAATATTTGATGGCTGGAGATGTTGGATTTATCACAGCCTCCATTAAGGATATTGCCGATGTCCGTGTAGGTGATACTATTACGACTGTGAGCCAGCATGCAGACGTTCCACTAGATGGATATAGAAAATTAAACCCTATGGTGTTTTGTGGTTTATATCCTATTGATTCTAAGCAGTATACAGACTTGAGAGATGCTTTAGATAAACTTAAACTTTCAGATGCTGCCTTAATCTTTGAGCCTGAAACCTCTCAAGCCCTAGGCTTTGGCTTTCGTACGGGCTTTTTAGGCTTACTGCATATGGATATCATAAAGGAAAGAATTTCTAGAGAATTTGGAATTGAGCTTATTGCAACAGCGCCATCTGTTTCTTATCATGTTTATTTGACGGATGGTAGCATGATAGAAATTGATAATCCTAGTGGATTACCTAGCATACAAACGATAGAAAGAATTGAAGAGCCTTTTGTTAAAGCTACTATTATGGCCCCTACTGATTATGTTGGAGCAGTCATGGATTTGTGTCAGAAAAAAAGAGGCATTTTCATAGATATGCAATATATAGAGGAAACAAGAGTAGTTCTCCACTATAATATTCCGCTTTTAGAGATTGTATTTGATTTCTTTGACAAGCTTAAAAGCTATACTAAGGGCTACGCCTCCTTTGATTATGAGCTTGGTGATTATCAAGCGTCAAAGCTTGTAAAAATGGATATTATGCTCAATGGAGATGTTGTGGATGCTCTTTCAACGATAGTTCATAAGGATTTTGCTTATGCAAGAGGGAAAGTCATTGTAGAAAAATTGAAGGAGATTATTCCTAGACATTTATTTGAAATCCCTGTTCAAGCCGTAATCAATCATAAGGTTATTGCAAGAAGTGATATTAAGGCTTTGAGAAAGGATGTTTTAGCTAAGTGCTATGGAGGAGATATTTCTAGAAAGAAGAAGCTACTTGAAAAGCAAAAAGAAGGAAAGAAAAAAATGAAGGCTATTGGAAGTGTAGATGTTCCTCAAGATGCCTTCCTAGCTATTCTTTCAACAGAAGATTAAAAAAATTTAAGATAAAAAGAGGAGAGAACATTAATGAAAAAGGAAAATTGTCCTTATTGTATGTATGGAGAACCCCTAGCAAAATTTGGGTATTTAGCATTTGAAACAGAGATATCTGCAGTGATAGTTTTTAAGGATCAAACGCATCCTGGTCGAATGATTGTTGCTTATAAAAAGGACCATGTGGCAGAAATTCAGGATTTGAACGATGCCGATAGAAATGCATTTATGAAGGATGTGAGTGATGTTGCTAAAGCCATTCAAAAGGCTTATCATCCTAATCGTATTAACTATGGCGCCTATGGAGATACTTTAGGCCATTTACATTTTCATCTTTGTCCTAAGTATGAAGGAAAAGAGGAATGGGGAGGAACATTCCTTATGAATACAGGCAATCTTGTTGATGAGCGTGCATGTCAAGAAGTAGCTAAAAAGATTATAGAAAATTATGAAGCATAATGATAAAGATTCTACGCGAAAGTAGAATCTTTTTAAACTCTACTAATTTTTTCTTGTCATAGTTTAAAAAATAGTGTATACTATATTTGTCATATTAAGGGGAGGCGAAAGCCTGAGAGGATAAGGATCTACCCTTAACCTGATCTAGGTAATGCTAGCGTAGGGAATAATATGAGGAAATATCTTCAGAATATTCTTTTTTATGCATGTCCTAGCGGACATTTTTTTATTAAAAAAGGAGAAAAATATGAAAAGAAAATTTTCAACAAGAGTGCTTGCAGAAGTGGCTATTTTTGCTGCGTTAGCATTTGCACTTGATGCGCTTCAGGGTGGTATTTTTAGAGGCGTATTTGCTAGTGGAGGCTCTATAGGCTTTGCAATGGTTCCTGTATTTCTAATCAGTTATAGAAGAGGATTATTGCCAGGAATTCTATGTGGGCTGATTTTAAGTCTTGTTCAGATGCTGGGAGGAATTTATGTGATTAACGCTTCCTCCTTTGAAAATGCATTTTTACAGGTAATGGGACCATTTTTACAAATTCTGCTAGATTACGTATTAGCATATACAGTTGTAGGGTTTGCAGGAGCATTTTCAGGATTCTATAAAAATAGTCAAAAGAAATCATCAAAAATGCTATGGATTATTGTGGGTTGTGTTGTTGGAGGCTTGCTGAAATATACTTGCCATGTAGTAGCAGGTGGTGTGTTTTGGTTGAATCAAGGTGCAAGCTTTTGGAATGTTTCGGATGCTAGCTGGGGCTATTCCTTCCTATATAATGGAGCATATTGTATACCTAATATAATTTTATGTGGAGCAACCTTGCTTATGGTAGCAAAATTCTATCCGCAATTTCTAGAGACAGCAGAAGGAGTATGTAAACAGGAGGTAAAGCATGTTACAAATATTGAAAATGAAAAGTGAGATTATAAAGAGATGGATAATTGTTATTTTAGCTAGTGCTATCATAGGAATTTCTGTATCTTTATTTATCCTTAGTTTTGAGATATACAATGATGGATATGGAACAGATATTAGCTTTAATATGGATATGATCATTTTCTTTATTTGTGGAGTTGCAATATTGGTTTATGGAATCTATAGTATATATGCTTATAAAAAACATCTGTCTATGCTTTTTGCCTATTATGCTTCCTTTAGTGTCATTACAGTTTTACTTACCTTTTATCCCTTAGGAGTTTTCTTTAAGGCCTTAGCTAAGGGGAAGTCCTTTGTAGAATATCAAGAGTATTTGTACTTAGGAGTTTTTGGATTTATTTTTCTCATTTATCTCATCTTTAGTTATTTAAGTGATCTTCAAAAAAATGCTTAAGCTTTCGAGCTTAAGTTTTTTTCTTTTTTTCAAGAAAACGCTTGCATAATTTACCATTAAAGTATATACTATTATAGTATATAAAACGTTTTCATTTTTTTGAGAGTGTAAAGCAGGAAGGAGAAGTTCGGAAAAAATGAGGAGAAACAAGATTTTAACTTTATTCTTATGTCTAATTACTTCTTTAGGATTTTTGTTTACAGTAGCAAGCTGTAAAACATCAAGTAAAACGGATGAATTTATAATTACCTTTGATTCTCGTGGTGGTTCTCAAGTAGCTACACAAAAAGTTCAAAAGGGAGAAAAAATTACAAAGCCTGAAGATCCGACAAAGGATAAATATTTCTTTGAGAATTGGTACAAAGAAATTGATTATAAAAATGTATGGAATTTTGATGTAGATCTTCCTGAAAGTGATACAATTCTATATGCCAAATGGAATATGGGATATATCATGACCTTTGATACACAGGGTGCAGGAATTATTATAGATCAATCTGTTAAAGAGGGTGGCAAGGCAGTTAAGCCTGCCGATCCTAAAAAGGAGCATTATTCCTTTGGTGGCTGGTATAAGGAACCAAATTGTTTAAATGCTTGGGATTTTGAGACAGATTGTGTTACAAAGAATACAATTATTTATGCCAAATGGACAATAAATACATATACGGTCACCTTTGAAGCGAACGGTGGAACAAGTGTTCTAAAACAAAATGTTGTCGCTAAGCAAAAGGCAACCAGACCAGCGAGTCCGACAAGAGACGGATATCTATTTATTGGTTGGTATACGGATATAGAATTGAAAAAGCAGTTTGATTTCGTAAATACAGAAATTATTCAGAATCTTACCCTTTATGCCAAGTGGGAGGAAACAACTCAGGATCCTAACAAGCTAATAGTTATTTTCAATTCTAAACTAGGTAGTGAGGTACCTAATTTAGAAAATGTTGTTCCTGGAAGTAAAATTGCAAAGCCTGCTGATCCCGTTCGAGAAGGGTACACCTTTCTTGGCTGGTATAAGGATACGGATGGGGAATTAGTTGAGGAGTTCAATTTTGCTGAGGATAGAGTTACAGAGAATTTGACTTTATATGCAAAATGGGAGCGTGCAAAATTTACTGTAAGCTTTGATTCTAATGGTGGGTCTATTGTTGCAAGTCAAAGTGTAGAAGTTGATGGTAAAGCAACACGACCAACGAGTCCTACAAAGGAAGGCTATACCTTTATAGGCTGGTATAAGGATACGGAATTTAAGAATGTTTTTGATTTTGTTAATACAACAATTACAGAGGATATTACGCTATATGCACAGTGGAAGGTAGCTTCTACGGATCCTAATAAATTAGAGGTTATCTTTATTTCTAAAGGAGGTAGTGAGGTTCCAAGCATAACAGGAATCATTTCTGGAAGTAAAATAGAAAAGCCGAGTGATCCTGTACGAGATGGCTATACCTTTTTAGGCTGGTATAAGGATACGGACGGGGAATTAGTAGAAGAGTTCAATTTTGAAGAAGAGACGATTACAGAAAGTATTGTTTTATATGCCAAATGGGAAATAAAAAAATATGCATTAGTATTTGATTCAAATGGTGGCTCTAGTGTAGCAAGTCAGAGTGTAAACTATGGTGAACTAGCGACTAGACCGACTACTCCTACAAAGGAGGGCTATATCTTTATTGGCTGGTATAGTGATGCAGAATTAAAGCACGAATTTGATTTTGTGAATACGACAATCCTAAAGGATTATACGTTATATGCGAAATGGGAATTAGGCTCAGAAAGTGAAGATAGATTCAAAGTATACTTTAATAGTAAGGGAGGAAGTGCAGTTCCAACCTTAGAAAATATAGCGTATGGCAGTAAAATAGAAAAGCCAGAAGATCCTGTACGAGATGGCTATACCTTTTTAGGGTGGTATAAGGATGAGCAAGGAGCTTTAGTAGATAGATTTGACTTTACAAAAGATACAATTACAGAGGATATTACCTTATTTGCTAAGTGGACAATTACAACTTATTTGGTTACCTTTGATGTAGACGGAGGAAGTAGTATAGCTTCTCAGAATGTTAATATCCATGGCAAAGTCATACCACCTAGCCATAATCCTGTAAAGGCTAATTACACCTTTATAGGCTGGTATAAGGATAAGGCTTGCACTATGGAGTGGAACTTTTCTGAGGATACCATTATTTCTAATACAGCGATTTATGCCAAATGGGAAAAAAATCCTGTAACCGAGGATGTAGAAATAAAATTTCCATTTGCTCAATTTAATTCCTCTGTACCTAAGGATTCAGAATTAAAGACTACAGTTGATTTTGAAATTGGTCAGTTTAAGGTATCTGCAGGAGCTAAATCTGAACCTGCAATGCTTAATTCGCAAGGAAAAGATATTTATTTTACTTTGAATGGTCAGTTTAGCAACGGCTTAAAAATTGTTGGTACTGGTGGTTCAACTAAGGCTGATACCATAGTTACACTATATAAGGATACCAATACTTTAATCATGGTGTCGTAGGTTCGAGTCCTACTGCGGGCGCCACGTAAAAAACTCTTATGCAGGGTGCATAATTGTTGGCTATTTCAACGAATTTTGGTCGAGGAGTTGAGATAGCTTTTTATTTTAC